>Ga0181518_10000225_pt1 | contig 66193 bp, 60 predicted proteins | sample PEATcosm2014_Bin_28_FD_119751 | JGI IMG/M metagenome (GOLD analysis project Ga0181518, IMG submission 119751) | Peatland microbial communities from MTU Mesocosm Facility, Houghton, MI, USA - PEATcosm2014_Bin01_60_metaG | ecosystem: Environmental > Terrestrial > Soil > Wetlands > Peat | place...
AAATGCTGCTCGAAAGCCTTGCCGGCTTCGGCGCCGGGCGCCCAATCGGACAGCACGGAAACCGCTTTGTGGCTGCCGTTCTTGATCGCCCAATCGGCGATGATGCCGGATTGCTGGCCGAGCGTGAAACAGGTGCGCACGTAATAGGGCGAGCGCTCGGTCACCACCGAGGTGCCCGAGATCATCACCACGGTCGGGATTTTGGCTTCGGTCGCGATCGGCGCCATCGACATGGCGCTCGGCGTCGTGCCGGCGGCGAGGATGGCGACCTTGTCATTGACGACGAGCTCTTGAGCGAGCCGCTTGGCATTGTCCGGGATGCTGCCGTCGTCCCTGATCAAAACCTCGATCTTCTTGCCGGCGACCATGTCGCCATGCTGCGCCATGTAGAGCTTGACGGCGGCGACCACTTCCTGCCCGGCGGCGCCAACCGTGCCGGTCATCGGCATGACCAGGCCGATTTTAACGGTGTCCTCGGCGGCGGCGCGGTTTGCGCCGAGCGCGCCGGCGGCGGCCGCGATTGCCAGAGCGGCGATTGCGAAATATTTGTAACGGATGGCTTTTGCGCGACCCATGGCTTTTCCCCCAAATGTTCGCTCTTTGCTTGCATTGAACGACCGGGGACCGGCCATTGCAAGCACGGTGCGGGTGTAAGCCGACGTCGCGGCTGCGGCCAAAGGCTGCGCTGAAAGCAGGGGAGAATGGCGCAACAGGCGGCGATCACGCGGCAGACGCCCCGCGCCATTGTCGTGCCGGTGCTCGGCGCGCTGCAGATTCCGGCCTGGGGCTCGACGTTCTATCTGCTTGCGGTACTGGCAAAACCGATCGCGGCGGAAACCGGCTGGACCTACGACCGCATCATGGGCGGGCTCGCGCTCGGGCTTCTGGTCGCCGGCACCGTGTCGCCGCGCGTCGGCCGCAGCATCGCGCGCTATGGCGGGCGAGTGGTTCTGCCTTGCGGCGTGATCTTGCTGGCCTGCGGCTTGGCGCTGATCGGCGCCGCGCACAATTTCGCCATTTACCTCGCGGGCTGGGCGATCGCCGGCGCCGGCATGGGCGCAGGGCTTTACGACTCGGCGTTCGCAACGCTGGGTTCGCTCTACGGCCGGTCGGCGCGCAGTGCCATCACCGCGGTGACGCTGCTCGGCGGCTTTGCCTCTACGGTGTGCTGGCCGTTCAGCGCGTACCTTGTCGAGCACTTCGGCTGGCGCGCGACCTGCCTGACCTATGCCGGCCTTCATCTTTGCATCGGCCTGCCGCTCTATCTTACCGTCATTCCATCGCTGCGCCGCGACGCTGGCGCCGATGCATCCGATCCGGTCGCGCCGGTGGCGCTGTTGCCGAGCGAGCGGGGCATCTTCGTCGTGCTCGCCGCCGTGCTCACCATCGCTGCCGCGATCCTGTCCCTGATCGGCTCGCAACTCGTCACGCTGCTGCAGGGTTCCGGGCTTACGCTATCGCAGGCCGTGGCACTCGGCATGATCATCGGGCCGGGGCAGGTCGGCGCGCGCTTCATCGAGATGCTCGTCGGCTCGCGCTACCATCCGATCTGGACCATGGTCGCCTCGGCAACCACGGTCTGCTGCGGCGTGACGCTGTTATTCGCCGGCCCCGCGGTCTTCGCTTTCGCCATTCTTCTGTATGCCGGCGGCAACGGCATCGGCTCGATCGCCAAAGGCACGCTGCCGATGGCGCTGTTTGGCGCGGCGCGCTATCCGGTGCTGGTCGGCAAGCTGGCGCTGCCGATCCTGTGCGCCATGTCGCTGTCGCCCTATCTCGGCGCGCTGTGCCTGCAGCTCGGCGGCGTCAAGGCGACGCTCGTGTTCGTCAGCAGCCTCGCTCTACTCAACGTGGCGCTGGTTTTTGTGCTGTTGGGGCTGACGCGCGCCAAGCGCATGGAGGGCGGAGCGTAAAATACAGATTACGCCGCGCTGTTCGCCCGTCCGCCCTTGCCCAACCGCTTATCGAGATAAGCCCCGATCGCGGTCATCAGCGGCTCGACTTTGCCGTCGAAAAAATGGTTGGCGCCGGGAATGACTTTTTGCTCGATGACGATGCCTTTTTGCGTCTTCAGCTTCTCGACCAGGTTGGTGACGTCGCGCGGCGGCACCACCGCGTCCTTGTCGCCGTGGATGATCAGGCCCGAGGACGGGCAGGGCGCCAGGAACGAGAAGTCGTAAAGGTTGGCCGGCGGCGCGATCGAGATGAAACCTTCGATCTCCGGCCGGCGCATCAAAAGCTGCATGCCGATCCAGGCGCCGAACGAGAAGCCGGCGATCCAGCAGCTGCGCGCTTCGGTGTTAACGGTTTGCGCCCAGTCGAGCGCGGCTGCGGCATCCGACAATTCGCCGATGCCGTGATCGAAGCCGCCTTGGCTCCTGCCGACGCCGCGGAAGTTGAAGCGCAGCGCGGAAAAGCCGCGATGCACGAAGGCGTAGTAAATCTGATAGACGATCGCATGATTCATCGTGCCGCCGAATTGCGGATGCGGATGCAGCACGATGCCGATCGGCGCGTTTTTCTGTCGTGCCGGGTGGTAACGGCCTTCGATGCGGCCTCCAGGTCCCGTGAAGATGACCTCGGGCATATTTTTGAACCTCGATAGCTGTGGCCGATTAACCGGCGGATTCGGGCGCGCTTGACGCTGCCGGCGTGCGCACGTAAGTGTCTAAAACCATTTCAGATTTTGGAACCGGCAAAGTGCATCAGGCGGCGTAAGCATTGGGTCGCGACTTCTAGCACAGGCCGGGGGTCAAAAAGCAAGCTTAACCAGCATGGCCGAGCGCAGCTATTTCGATTGGAACGCCACGGCGCCGCTGCGGCCGCAAGCCGCCGACGCCTTGCGCGAGGCGCTTGCGGTTCCCGGCAATCCGTCTTCGGTGCACGCCGAGGGGCGGGCGGCGCGGCGGCTGGTCGAAGAGGCTCGCGAGGAGGTGGCGGCACTGGTTGGGGCGCGCCCCGGCGACGTCTTCTTCACGTCGAGCGGCACCGAGGCCAACATGCTGGCGCTGACGCCGGCGATTCAGACCGCGGACGAGCGGCGGCCACGGGAAAAGCTCCTGATCTCGGCGATCGAGCATTCCTCGGTACGAGCGGGCGGGCGGTTCCCGCACGGCGCGGTGGCGGATATCGCGGTCAATGCGGACGGCCGCGTCGACCTTGCTGCGCTCGCCGACGCTTTGGCCGGCACATCGCGGCCCCTGGTGTCGATCATGCTCGCCAACAACGAGACCGGCGTGGTGCAGCCGATCGCGCAAGCTGCCACCATGGTGCACGCCGCCGGCGGCTTGCTGCATGTCGATGCGGTGCAGGCTGCCGGGCGCATTGCCTGCGATATCAATGCGCTCGGCGCCGATCTGCTGACGCTTTCGGCCCACAAGATCGGCGGGCCGCAGGGCGTTGGCGCCCTCGTTCGGGCGCGCGAGGATATTCATTTTCCCGATCCTCTCATTCGCGGCGGCGGCCAGGAGCGCGGCCTGCGCGCCGGCACGGAAAATGTCGCTGGCATCGCCGCATTCGGCGCCGCCGCGGCCGCTGTGCGCCGCCAGGGTGCCGCCGAGGCGGACCTTATGCGTGCCCTACGCGACAAGCTGGAAGCCGGCCTTCGGGCAGTCACGCCCAGGGCGGTGATTTTCGGCGAAGAGGCCGAGCGGCTGCCGAATACGACCCTTTTTGCCGCTGAAGCCATGAAGGCCGAGACCGCGGTTATTTCTTTTGATCTTGAGGGTATCGCCGTGTCGTCGGGCGCCGCCTGCTCCTCCGGCAAGGTCCAGCCCTCCCATGTCCTTGCAGCCATGGGGGTTTCGCCCGCGCTCACGCGGGGGGCGGTGCGCTTGAGCCTGGGCTGGGCGACCACCGAAGCCGATATCGAAAGGTTCCTCGGCGCTTGGAGAAAGCTCGCAACTGCATTATCTAAGGGTCAAGCAGGCATGGTAGCCTAACTGGCTGCATAACCGAACGAATTCCGGGGCGATTTGAACCGTTCAAACGCCCTCAGATGGGGTGACCGGAAAAGACAGGACACTGACCATATCCGACAAATCCAACCCGCGGTCCTTGAAACCGTGAGCGGAGGGACGAATGCCGGCAGTACAAGAGACCGTCGATCAGGTCCGGCGTATCGACGTTGATCAATACAAGTATGGCTTTGAGACGCTGATCGAATCCGACAAGGCCCCAAAAGGTCTTTCGGAAGACACGGTGCGTTTCATCTCGGCCAAGAAGAGCGAGCCGGAGTGGATGCTCAAGTGGCGGCTCGACGCCTATAAGCGCTGGCTGACCATGCAAGAGCCGAAATGGGCCAAAGTCGAGTACGGCCCGATCGACTATCAGAACCTCTATTATTACTCGGCGCCGAAGCAGAAGGACGGGCCGAAATCGCTCGACGACATCGACCCCGAGATTCTGCGCACCTACGAGAAGCTCGGCATTCCGCTGCGCGAGCGCGAGGCGCTGCTCGGCATCCAGAAGACGGACGGCAACGGCGGCGAAGACGGCGCGGAGAGCGAGGGCGGTAATGGCTATCGCAAAGTCGCGGTCGACGCCGTGTTCGATTCGGTTTCGGTCGCCACCACGTTCCAGGCCGAACTGGCCAAGGCCGGCGTGCTGTTCATGCCGATCTCGGAAGCAATCCACAAGCATCCCGAATTGGTGAAGAAATATCTCGGCACCGTGGTGCCGATCAGCGACAATTTCTTCGCCACGCTCAATTCGGCGGTGTTTTCCGACGGCTCGTTCGTCTATGTGCCGCCGGGCGTGCGCTGCCCGATGGAGCTGTCGACCTATTTCCGCATCAACGAGCGCAATACCGGACAGTTCGAGCGCACGTTGATCATTGCCGACCGCGGCTCCTATGTCAGCTATCTCGAAGGCTGCACCGCGCCGATGCGCGACGAGAACCAGCTCCACGCCGCGGTGGTTGAGCTGGTCGCGCTCGACGACGCCGAGATCAAATATTCGACCATCCAGAACTGGTATCCGGGCGACGCCAACGGCAAGGGCGGTGTCTATAATTTCGTGACCAAGCGCGGCGATTGCCGCGGCAAGAACGCAAAGATTTCCTGGACTCAGCTCGAAACCGGCTCGGCGATCACCTGGAAATATCCAAGCTGCATCCTGCGCGGCGACAATTCGCGCGGCGAGTTCTACTCGATCGCGATCTCGAATGGCTATCAGCAGGTCGATTCCGGCACAAAAATGCTGCACCTCGGCAAGAACACCACGAGCCGCATCATCTCCAAGGGTATTGCCGCCGGCCATTCCAACAACACCTATCGTGGCCTCGTCACCGCGCACCGCCGCGCCACCGGCGCGCGCAACTTCACCAATTGCGATTCGCTTCTGATCGGCGACAAATGCGGCGCCCATACCGTGCCTTATATCGAGGCGAAGAATTCCTCGACAGTGTTCGAGCACGAAGCCACGACGTCGAAGATTTCCGAGGAGATGCTGTTCTATTGCCGGCAGCGCGGGCTGTCGGCGGAGGAGGCGACCGCGCTGGTGGTCAACGGCTTCGTCAAGGACGTGCTGCAGCAGTTGCCGATGGAATTCGCGGTCGAGGCGCAGAAGCTGATCTCGGTTTCGCTGGAAGGCAGCGTCGGGTGACGGTACGCGGGCGGCAGCAATGGCAAGTTGGCTTGAAATGCCGGAACTGGAAGCACTGGTGGAATCGGCGACCGCGCGCGAGCCGGGTCTCAACGTGCTGCACGAAAGCGTCGAGGCCATCATGACGGCGCTGGAGCGGCAAGTGCGCCGGCAGGGCCAGCCGCCAATCGTAACGTACCACAATCACAAAGGCGCCTTTTACAATGTCAGCGTCCGCCAAAGCGCATACTGGATCATCTACGAGCATTCGGTCTCGCAGCTCGAATTCGCGCTGGCGCGCACCGACCAATTGGCATGGCGCATTTGCGGTTACCGCTGCACGCCCGCCGAAATGCGGGCGGCCCGGGAGCGCGCCCGGCGCGACGGTTTCACCGGCGCCATCCTTCCCAACAAATACTTCTCGCCGCCCCACACCGTCGCGGACGATGAGGATTGAAGAGCTCCATTCGCCAAGCGATTGCGAGCGCGACAATCGGAAAGAGGACAATGTCGCTTCTGGAAATTGAAAACCTGCACGTCGAAATCGACGGCAAGGAAATTCTTAAAGGTCTCGATCTCACCGTGAATGCCGGCGAGGTGCACGCCATCATGGGCCCGAACGGGTCCGGCAAATCGACGCTGGCCTATGTGCTTGCCGGCAAGGCCTACTACACGCCGACCGCGGGCGAGGTGCGTTTCGACGGCAAGAACATCTTCGACATGACGCCCGACGAACGCGCCGCCGCCGGCCTGTTCCTCGCCTTCCAGTACCCGCTGGAAATCCCCGGCGTCGCCACCATGACGTTCTTGCGTACCGCGCTTAACGCGCAACGCAAGAAGCGCGGCGAGGCGGAGCTGTCCACGCCGGAGTTCCTCAAGAAGGTGCGCGAGGTTTCCGGCAAGCTCGACATCAACCAAGATATGCTGCGCCGCGCGGTCAATGTCGGGTTTTCCGGCGGCGAGAAGAAGCGCAACGAGATTCTACAGATGGCTCTGCTCGAGCCGCGGCTCGCCGTGCTCGACGAGACCGATTCCGGCCTCGACATCGACGCGCTGCGGATCGTCTCCGAAGGCGTCAACCGGCTGCGCTCGAAACAGCGCGCTTTCGTCGTCATCACCCACTACCAGCGGCTGCTCGACTATATCGTCCCCGACGTGGTGCACGTGCTGTCGAAGGGCCGCATCGTCAAAACCGGCGGCAAGGAATTGGCGCTCGAGCTCGAAGCGCGCGGCTATGCCGAATATCAGGAAGAGGTGCCGGCGTGAACGCCGAAGTCGCCATCATCAAGACCGCGGCGGAGACCGCGCTGGCGCAGGCCTTTTCACAGGCGCGCGGGCGGCTGCCCGGCGACGGCGCGATCGCGGCGCAGCGTGCCGCGGCGTTCGACGTGTTCGCCAAGACAGGCCTGCCGCATCGCCGCATCGAGGACTGGAAATATACCGACCTGCGCGCGCTGATGCGCGAGGCAAAGCCGCTCGCGGCGCCGCCTGATGCCGCCGCCAAGGCGCGGGCAAAGACTGCAGGCGCCTTGCTCGGCGACGTCGAAGCACGCCGGCTGGTGTTTGTCGACGGCGCTTTCGTCGCCGAACTCTCCGATGTCGAAAATTTGGAGTCGGGGCTTACGGTCGGTTCGCTCGCCGACTCTCTGTCCAATGGCGATCCGACGCTCGCTGCTCATCTCGGTAAGCTCGCGCCGGCAAGCGACGCCGCGGTCGCGCTCAACACCGCCTTGATGGGCGACGGCGCGGTGATCCGCATCGCCGCCGGCGCGACCATCGAGCGGCCGATTCATCTGCTGTTCGTCGCCTCGGCCAAGCCGGCCGCGACCTTCGTGCGCTCGCTGGTGGTGGTGGAAGCGGGCGCCCGCGCCATGCTGATCGAGAGCCACGAGGGGCCGGCCGGCAGCGATTATCAGGTCAATGCCGCGCTGGAGATTTTCGTCGGCGACGAGGCCCATGTCGATCACGTCAAGATCATCGGCGAGGGCGCCGACGCGCTCCACGTCTCGACGCTGGCGGCCGCGATCGGCGCGCGGGCGCGCTTCAACGCTTTCACCTTCACCACGGGCGGCGCCGTGGTGCGCAACCAGCTGTTCCTGAAATTCGACGGCGCGGACACCGTCGCCGGCATCCGCGGCGCGACCCTGATCAAGGGCCGGCAGCATGCCGACACCACGCTGGTCGTCGATCACGTCGCGCAGCGCTGCCAGAGCCGGGAAATGTTCAAGACCGTGCTCGACGGCGAGGCCCATGGCGTGTTTCAGGGCCGCATCATCGTGCGGCCGCATGCGCAAAAAACCGACGCCAAGATGATGACGCGTGCGCTGTTGCTGTCCGAGCGCGCCGAGGCGGACAACAAGCCCGAGCTCGAGATTTTTGCCGACGACGTGCAATGCGGCCATGGCGCCACCGCCGGCGCGCTCGACGACGAGCTGAAATTCTACCTGATGGCGCGCGGCATTCCGCAGGCCGAGGCGGAAGCCCTGCTGATCCGGGCATTTCTCGGCGAGGCCATCGAAGGCATCGAACATGCCGGGCTGCGCGAGGCGCTGATGGATGCAGTCGTTGCTTGGCTCGAGGCGCGCTGACATGAATATCGCAAAACCCATCGGTGCCTATGACGTCAACCGCATCCGCGCGGATTTCCCGATCCTCGGCATGCAGGTCTACGGCAAGCCGCTCGTTTATCTCGACAACGCCGCTTCGGCGCAGAAGCCGCAAGCGGTGCTCGATCGGCTGAACCAGGCCTACACATCGCAATACGCCAATGTGCATCGCGGCCTGCATTACCTCGCCAACGAGGCGACCGAGGCCTACGAAGGCGCGCGCGAAAAAGTGGCGGCGTTCCTCAACGCCAAGCGCAAGGAAGAGATCATCTTCACCCGCAACGCCACGGAGGCGATCAACTTGGTTGCCTACACGTTCGGCCGCGAGCGCATAAAGCCGGGCGACGAGATCGTGCTCTCGATCATGGAGCACCATTCCAACATCGTGCCGTGGCATTTTCTGCGCGAGCGCCAGGGCGCGGTGCTCAAATGGGCGCCGGTCGACGACGAAGGCCATTTCCTCATCGACGAGTTCGAGAAGCTTTTGACGCCGCGAACAAAACTCGTCGCCATCACCCATATGTCGAACATGCTCGGCACCTTGGTGCCGGCGAAGGAAGTTGCGCGCATCGCGCATGCCCGCGGCATTCCGGTGCTGATCGACGGCGCCCAGGGGGCGGTGCATCTCGACGTCGACGTCCAGGACATCGACTGCGATTTCTATGCCTTTACCGGCCACAAGCTCTACGGCCCGACCGGAATCGGCGTGCTCTACGGCAAATACCGGCACCTTGACGCCATGCCACCGTTCAACGGCGGCGGCGAGATGATCCGCGAAGTGTTCCAGGACCGCGTCACCTACGGCGAGCCGCCGCACAAATTCGAGGCCGGCACGCCGCCGATCGTGCAGGCGATCGGGCTCGGCGCCGCGATCGATTATGTCGCATCCGTCGGCAAGGCGCGCATCCGCGAGCACGAGGCGGGCCTGATGCGCTACGCCCACGACCGGCTGCGCGAGATCAATTCGCTGCGCATCATCGGCACCACCAAGAACAAGGGCCCGATCGTCTCCTTCGAGCTGAAGGGCGCCCATCCGCACGACGTGGCGACTATCATCGACCGCTCCGGCGTCGCGGTACGCGCCGGCACCCATTGCGTCATGCCGCTGTTGGCGCGGTTCGGCGTTTCGGCCACCTGCCGCGCCTCCTTTGCCATGTACAATACGCGCGAGGAGATCGACTGCCTTGCACAGGCGCTGGTGAAAGCGCAGGAGTTCTTCACGTGAAGGATATCTTCACATGACCGACGAAGCGAAAACGGATACGGGCAATGCCGCCGCCGACACGGCGGAACGACCCTCCACGATTCCGGCCGACGAAATGGCGCGGCTGACCGACGAGATCGTCGTTGCGCTCAAGACCGTCTACGACCCCGAAATCCCCTCGGACATCTACGAGCTGGGCCTGATCTACAAGGTCGACATCGATGACGACCGCGCGGTCAAAATCGACATGACGCTCACCACGCCAAACTGCCCATCGGCCGCCGAATTGCCGGCGCAGGTCGAGAACGCGGTCGCCGCCGTGCCCGGCGTGCGCGAGGCCAAGGTCACCATCGTTTGGGATCCGCCGTGGGACCCCAGCCGCATGTCGGACGAAGCGCGCACGGAGCTCAATATGTGGTGAGTTGCGTAACGGCCGGCTCGGCCTTACATAAAGTAGCGTTAGATCGTTAGTATTTTTAAGTTATTCCAGGATGTAACGGGCGTGCGTTAAGTCAGCACGCGAGGAGCTAGAACGATGGCGACAGCCCGGCCGAGACCTCAAGTGATGCGGCTCACGGATGCCGCAGCGGAGCGCATCAAGGCGGTGATGGCGAAAGCCGAGCGGCCGATCGCGGCGGTGCGCGTCGGCGTCAAGAACGGCGGCTGCGCCGGCATGAGCTACTTCATGGAATATGCCGAAAGCGTCAATCCGCTCGACGAGGTGATCGAGGACAAGGGCGTGCGCATCCTGGTCGATCCCAAGGCGGTGCTGTTCCTGCTCGGCACCGAGATGGATTACAAGATCGATAAATTGTCGGCGCAATTCGTGTTCAACAATCCGAACCAGACCGCGGCCTGCGGCTGCGGCGAATCGGTGCAGATCGAGCCGGCGCAGGACACTGATCAGCACACCGCGCAATCGCACGCCCATTAATCACGCCGGCTGCCGCTTTCGCACGCTGTCGATCAGCGAGGCGCGCAGCAGATAGGCGCGGTGTGCTGCCGGATCGGCCGCCGTCGCCCGCAACGCCGCATTGCCGCGAGCGCGCGCTGCCGGGTCCTTTTCCTCGAGCCGCTTCTTGTTGGCGATGGTCTGCTGTTGGACATATTCGACGTTCAACGGCCGGCGCCGTCGATCGTAGCTGTCGAGACTGTCGGCGGGCGCCTCGCCGCGCATGACCCGGCCGAGCAACCCGGCAAGCTCGACAGCGTCGTGGATGCCGAAATTCAAGCCGAGTCCGCCCAGCGGATTATTGACGTGCGCTGAGTCTCCGGCAAGGAAGACGCGGCCCTTGCGAAAGGTCGCCGCCACCCGTTGGTGGACATTGTAGATGTTGCGGTGAAAAACCGGATAGTCGCCCGCTTTTGGGAAGAAATTCTGCAGCCGCTGCTGCACCGCGTGCTCGTCGAAAGCCTCCTCCTCCGTTTCGCCGGGGCGCGTCGGGAACAATAGGCGCCACAACCCTTTGCCGTCGTCGCCGCTGACTTTGAACAGCGCGCACCACTCTTCCGCATCGGAGAAGTAATTGCGCGAGCACTGCGCATAGAGGGTATCGAACGAGAACGGCGTGGTCAGAATCAGAAACCGCTCGGGGTGCGTAAAACCTTCGAAGTCGATGCCGAGCGTCTTGCGCACCATCGAGCGGCCGCCGTCGCAACCAATCAGATAGCTGCCGGCGATGCGGCGGATGCCGGACGGCGTCTCGATCTCGGCTTCGACCCGGTCGTCGAATTGCTCGAAATTCACGAGGCGCGACGAGAACGCCACGGAAGCATGCGCGAGCCGGCCGAGGCGCTCGATCGTCATGTTGGCGAGCTTGTGCTGCTCGCACTGCACGACGAAAGGGTAGGGCGTGTCGTCCTTCAAGACGCCGAAATCGAACTCGGCGATCACTTCGCGCGCCGCGCGATCCCAGACCCGGAATTTGGGCTCGATCAAACCGCGCGCGATGACATCGTCGACGAGGCCCAGGCCATCGAGGATTTCAAGCGTCGCCGCGTGCGTGGTCGCGGCGCGCGGATTGTCGTTGACCCGTGGCTCGGCCTCGAAGACCTCAACCGCAAAACCCTGGCGCGCCAGCGCCAGTGCCGTGACGACGCCGACAGGGCCGCCGCCGGCAATGAGGATGGGGCGTTGGGGAGGCATTTTCCGGCCTTCTACGCTGGGCGCAGCGTAGCGGCAATACGCGGAGGTGGGGTCGCCGGTTGGGCAATATTATATCAGTCGTGTCGGCTTTGCGCCGCGACGTTGTCGATGACGTTGTAGGCCGCGGTGGGGCGGCCGATGCCCTTGAGCGCCAGTTCACCCGCAGGCTCGACCGTCACGAGGTCCTCGACCGCTACCAGAACGCGCGGGCTTATCAGGATCTGGCCAGACCGGGCTTCGTCGCATAGCCGGGAGGCAACATTGGTCACCGTGCCGATCGCGGTATAGTCGAAGCGGCCCTCGAATCCGACAATGCCGAGCGTCGCATAGCCGTGCGAAATACCGATGCCGAAGCCGAGTTCGTGTCCCAAGCGGCGCCATTTTTCCATCAACACGCCGAGTGCAGCGCGAATTTCCAGCGCCATCTGCACGGCGACAAGAGCCGGATTGGGCAGCGGTACCGGATCGTTGAAGATCACCATGACGCCGTCGCCGGCAAATCGTTCCAGCGTACCGCCGTGCTTGTCAATGATCGTTCCGATCACGGCATGGTACTCGCGCAACAGCACCATCACGTCTTCGGGGTCCGAGCTTTCGGAAAACGCGGTAAATCCGCGCAGATCGCAGAACAGCGCGGTGATCTCGCGGCGGTGGCTTGCGAGCTGGTTTTCGGTCCCGGACGAAACTATCAGGTCGGCCACCTGCGGCGGCAGGAAGCGCCGCAGTTGGGTATACGCCCGCTCGGCTTCCGCTTGGCGCTCCCGCGCTTCGCGCAGGACTTCGACATGTCGAATGGTCTTGGCTATGGTCGCCTCAAGGTCGGCGAAGTCAATGGGCTTGGTCAGAAAGTCGAATGCGCCTCGGTTCATCGCGGTACGGATATTCGCCATGTCGCCGTAGGCGGAAACGATGATTGTCGATACCTTTTCATCGTTCTCCTGAAGATTCTGCAGCAGCGACAGGCCGTCCATCTTCGGCATGTTTATGTCGGTGACCACCAAATCGATGCCGCCGGTCGCCTTTAAGGTGGCCAGCGCCTCGACACCTTCGCGAGCAAACAGAAACTTGACCGCCCCATTTTGAATTTGGTGGCGGAATTTCTGCACGATAAGCGCTTCCAGATCCGGCTCGTCGTCGACGACCAGTATGCAGGGATTCATGTGGTCTTTTCGATTCGCATTTCGATTTCGGTTCGAAGACTCGCGAAGTCGATTGGCTTTGGAAACAGCCCCTCGGCGCCGCCTTCCAGCGCCTTGCGCCTGGTCTCGGCGTCGCCATAGGCGGTGATCATGATCACCGGAATGTCCGGACGTATCTCCTTCGCTTTAGGCAGGAATTCCAGGCCGCTCATCCCCGGCATGTTGATGTCGGAGAGAATTAGAATAAGCGGGGCGTACCGCCAAGCGCGATTTCGCCCCGCATCAGCGGTACGCCCAGCACGGTGCGTATTCCCTGACGCTCGATGGCCGCCTGGTTGTCCCATAACATGCTTGCGGCAACCGCGAGCGCATCGGCAAAGCGCCTGGAAGACCGGCTGAATGTCCTCCGGCGAACTGCTGATGATGCCAAGGACCTCGGACATGGCCGTCTGTCGTTGCTGCGATTCGCTTAGATCGTCGGTGCGCTGCCGCTTTTCGTTAAGGAGTCGCTTATTCTCGATGGCAATGATGGCCTTTGGCGCGCTGCGGCGCTTTATCCCTGTCTTCGTGCGTCGCTTTTTTATCATGGGATTGCCGACCGCAGTGCGCGTGCCGATAGCGGCCATGTTGCGGTCGCTACACCGAGAATACCGGGAATCTCCCGCCGCTTCATGCCCGCCCCAGGTTCGGGAGGTGACATCGTATCGGCTCAGACCAATGCTCTGGAAGGGGCCAGGACCGGCTTTGTGCGACTGCTCAGTATGGCGCGCCCACTGCCCGTTCCGGGTCAGCAGAGACCGATTTGCGGTACTCGCGCCATGTCCGCTTTATCCCTGAAAGCGACATTGATTGGACCTAAGCCGCGCCGGATACGCGGTAAGCGAAGGCGGCGCTTGGCGCGCTTTGCGAACGGCTTACGCCACCCGCGCCGATGCTGACGGGCGCGCTTCCGGATCGGCCTCGCAGATCACGCGATTGCGGCCGTTGCGCTTGGCGGCGTAGAGGCACATGTCGGCGCGTTCGATCAAGGACTGCGCGGTATCGTGCGGGCGCAAAACCGCGGCGCCGATCGAGATCGTCACCCGGCCGAGCCGCTCGCCGCTCGAGCGTTTCATCAATTCCTTGGTCATGACGGCGCGGCGGATGTGGTCGGCCACCGTGATCGCCGATTGCAGCGCCGTGTTCGGCAGCGCGACGACGAATTCCTCGCCGCCGTAGCGCGCGGCGACGTCCTGGCCCTTGACGTTCTGCTTCATCGACAGCGCCACCAGGCGCAGTACCTGGTCGCCGGTGAGGTGGCCGAATTTATCGTTGAAGTTCTTGAAGTGGTCGATGTCGGCCATCAACAGCGACAGCGGTTGATTGCTTTCTTTCGCCTCCGCCATGGCTTTGGCCAATGCCTGGTCGAAGAATTTGCGGTTCGACAGCGTGGTGAGCGGATCGGTCAGGCTTTCGGTGCGCACCGCCTGGAGATTTTCCTGGAGCTGCTCGATCTCCTGCTTCGACGCCGACAGCCGCGCTTCGAGCCTTTTGTTGTTGCTCTCCATCTCCTTGGCGCCTTTGACGATGCGCTCGACGACGGCGCGCAAGGTTTCGCCGTCGGAGGCGCGGTCAAGTTTCGCCGTGGCGTCGGCCAGGCTCGCCGAATAGCTGGTCGCGGTGCCGGCGGCGGCGTCGATCGTGACCAATACCCGTTTGATCTCGTCGAGCATGCGCGAATTGACCGTGTCGATGCGATCGCTCGCCTGGCTGGCCGCGATATAGGTGGTGTAGATCTCCTCGAGATCGGCGTCGCTGAGCTTACGCTTCTGCTCGAGCGTCTGATTGATCAATTGATTGAGCGCCGGATTATAGCCGGTAGCGTAGTTGTACCAGATTTCGAAATTGCGCGGCGTGGCGGCCTGGGCAAGGGCCCTGATCTGGCCCATGGCGATGTCGGCGAATGCAAGCGTCCGTTGGTGCTCGTCGCGGGGCACTTCCATGAATTGTCTCCGATCGCGCTGGGAAGGCCGGAAGTGACAGCCGGACTGTCGAATTTCACGGTGCAACTTAGGGGATAGCCGTGAATGAGCGGTAAATATGCGCGTTTGTCGGGGAAATCCTGACATCAGCAACGGCCGCGAAATACGCCTGGGGCTTAAGCGCCGCTAGGCTTTGAGCGTCACCGGGCGCAGCAGGAAAGCCGGCAGGTGCGAGGCGTCGCCGTCGTCCATGGGCTTGCGCACGGGTTGCGGGGCGCGGCGCGGTCTCGCGTCTTCGATGCGCGCGACCGGGGCTGGTTGCTGCTGCGGCGGCGGCCGGCGCTCCGGCTGCTGGGGTCGCCGCTGATGCTCGTGCCGTCCGCGGTGCGGTGGCCGCGCCGCTTGCCTTGGTTCGTGCCTTGGTTCGTGCCTTGGCTCGATTTGTGGCTCGGCAGACGTGCCGGCGATCTTGTCCATGAAAGGTATCGTCTGGCCGATCAGCTTTTCGATCGCGGCGACGGCTTTGGCGTCGTTCGATCCGGCGACGATGGTGATCGCGGTGCCGGCGCGGCCGGCGCGGCCGGTGCGGCCGATGCGGTGCACGTAGTCGTCGGGATGGATCGGCACGTCGAAGTTATAGATGTGGCTGACGTCGGGAATATCGAGGCCGCGGGCGGCGACATCGGAGGCGACCAAGAGCGTGACTTCGTTCTTGCGGAATTGCTCGAGCGCCGCGGTGCGTGCCGACTGGTCCATGTCGCCGTGCAGCGCTTGCACCGAAAAGCCGTGGCGAAGCAGCGAGCGATGCAGCGTGGCGACATCGCGTTTGCGGTTGCAGAAGATGATCGCGTTCTTCATGCCTTCGGCGGAGCGAATAAGGCGGCGCAGCGTGTCGCGCTTCTCGGCGCCGTCGCGGCCGGACCTAGCCAGGAACTGGGTCGTTGTGGCGACGGTGGTGGCGGGCCTGGAGACTTCGACGCGTACCGGATTGCTGAGGAACTGCTCGGTGATGCGCCGGATTTCCGGCGGCATGGTCGCGGTGAAGAACAAGGTCTGGCGGGTGAACGGGACGAGCTTGCAGATGCGCTCGATGTCGGGGATGAAACCCATGTCCAGCATGCGATCGGCCTCGTCGATGACGAGGAGCTCGACGCCGCTGAGCAGAAGCCGTCCGCGCTCGTTATGGTCGAGCAGGCGGCCGGGGGTGGCGATCAGCACGTCGACGCCGCGCATCAGCTTGGCGTCCTGATCGTCGAACGAGACGCCGCCGATGATCAGCGCGACGTTGAGCTTATTGTGGTTGGCGCCGTATTTGATGAAGCTCTCTTCGACCTGCGCCGCGAGCTCGCGGGTCGGCTCAAGAATCAGCGTGCGTGGCATCCGCGCCCGGGCGCGACCAGTTTCCAGCATGGTCAGCATCGGCAGCACGAATGCCGCGGTCTTGCCGGTGCCGGTCTGGGCGATGCCCAAAACGTCGCGGCGGGCGAGCACGTGGGGGATGGCCTGTTCTTGGATGGGAGTCGGAGTTTTGTAACCAGTCGCCGCAACGGCAGCGAGTACTTTTTCGGACAAGCCGAGATGTGAAAACGACATAAACCCTCGTATCGGGACCGCCTGCGATGGATGAAATCGAACTGGGGATGGGCGCAGGGCGGCCGAATCTGCCTCAGTTGCCGCGAAACATAGGGTCGAATGGCCGAAAGTCAACCTGTAACGCGCCGGTGCAACGCAGTAAGTTAAACGGATTGCTTCACTTTTTTACGATGACGGGGGAGGAGAGCGTCAATGCCGGAAGCTTTGTCCGAAGATTTGCCGACCGTGCTTGTCGCCGGGCTGAACTGCTCGGCGCGGCTATATGCCGACCAGATCCCGGCCTTGTGGCAGTTCGGTCCAGTCACCGTCGCCGATCATCGCCGCGACGACAGCATGGCGGCGATGGCGCGGCGAATCTTGGCCGCAGCCCCGCCGCGCTTTGCGCTCGTCGGGCTGTCGATGGGCGGCTATGTCGCCTTCGAGATCATGCGGCAGGCGCCCGGCCGCGTGGCAAAGCTGGCGCTGCTCGACACTGGCGCGCGCGGCGAGGCGCCGGAGCGGACCGAGCAGCGCAGGCCGCTCATCGCGCTGGCGAAGACCGGACGCTTCGCCGAAATCCTGGAGTCGCAATATCCAACTTTGGTTCATCGCAGCCGTCACGGCGACGCGGCACTCAAGGCAACCGTACGCACCATGAACGAGGAAACCGGCGCGGAAGCCTATCTGCGCCAGCAACAGGCGATCATGACTCGTCCGGATTCACGTCCCGGTCTCGGCTCGATCAAATGCCCGACGCTGGTTCTGGTCGGCGACAGCGACGAGCCGACGCCGCCGGATTTGGCTCGCGAGATGGCTGCGGCGATTCCGGGAGCCAAGCTCGTCGTCGTTCCCGAGTGCGGCCACCTGTCCACCATCGAGCGGCCGCAAGCGGTGAACAAAGCGTTGGTTGAGTTGATGCAGTCGCGCTAACGCAATTGCCGCAGGGTAGGCAGGCACGGTTGGAACTGTGCTAACGATGAGCCGCGTGAGGGATGGAGAATAGACGATGAGGTTTGCTGATTTCAGCCGCTGGCCGATCCTGGCGGTGTCGCTCTTTAGTGCCGCGACCGCGCCGGCGCATGCCCAAAGCGATTATCCGAGCCGGCCGATCCATCTCGTGGTCGGCTTCGCCGCCGGCGGCGGCAACGATATTTTCGCCCGCCTTGTGGCCGACAAGGCCTCGCAGATCCTCGGCCAGACGGTCGTCGTCGAGAACAAGCCGGGCGCCGGCGGCCGGCTGTCCGCCGAATATGTGTCCAACCAGACACCCGACGGTTACACGCTTTTGGTCGGCGCCGCCGGCGCCATGTCGCTTGCGGCGGCGATCTATCCCGACCTGAAATATCATCCGACCAAGACGCTGACCCCGCTCGCCATGATCGCGAACTTTCCGCTGATCCTGGTGGAGGCCGCCGACAATCCGTCGAAGAACGTCAAGGAGTTCGTCGCGTGGATGAAAGAGCATCCCGACAAGGCGAATTACGCCAGCTCCTCGCCTGCTTTTACCGTCACCACCGAGCTGTTGAAGCTCAAATCCGGCATGCCCGGCACCATGATCCCGTACAAGAGCAGCAACGAGATGATCTTGAGCGTCATGCAGGGCCAGACCGCGATGACGATCGCCGACGGCCCGCCGACGGTGCCGCAGATCAAGGCCGGCAAGGTCACGGCGCTCGCGGTGACCGGCGCGGAACGCTCGAGCGAACTGCCCGATACGCCGAGCATGGCGGAAGCCGGCTTCCCGTCCGTCGACGTTCAGCTTTGGAGCGGCATTTTCGCGCCGATCGCAACGCCGGCCCCGATCGTCGCCAAGCTCGAAAAGGCGCTGGGCGAGGCGATCGCCGATCCCGGCGTGGCGGCTAAGCTCAAAGCCATGGCGGTCAATCCCGGCGGCGCCACGCCCGCCGAATTCGTCAAGATCATCGACAGCGACATCGTCAAATACGGCGCTGTGATCAAAGCCGCGAATTTGAAGTTCGAGGAATAGCCGACGTTCGACGCTTTGGCGGCAACGCACGCGTCAGGATTGGCGGCGGCGCGGCCCAACTGTGTCCGATACGCCACATCGCGGCGAAATGTCGGCGCCGATGACAATTGCAATTCCCCGACTCTCGCCGAATTGGCATGCTGAGATAGGGCGCGCGCAAAATCGAGAACAACCATGAACCGGTTCCTCCTCACCGGTATCTCGCTCGTCGGTCTGTCCGGTGTCGCCACAGCGGCCGACATGCCGCTCAAGGCGCCGCCCCCGCCGCCGGTGGCCGCCTGGAGTTGGACCGGTTTCTATCTTGGCCTCGACGGCGGCTACAGCTTCGGCCGCGATCCGTTCACTCAGCTCGATCCGGATCAAGGCGGCCTGTTCAGCCAGACGCCGTCCGTGGTCACGCCGCGGGGCGGCCTGTTCGGCGGCCAGCTCGGCTACAACTGGCAGCGCAATCATGTCGTGCTGGGTCTGGAGGGTGACGCGCAATGGGCCCACCAGGACAGCACGTCGTGCGCGATCACCTGCTTCTACGACAATGTCACGAACGAGTTCACCGGCTCGTCAGTGCGGCAAAAGCTGGATTGGTTTGCCACCGCGCGCGCTCGGATCGGCTGGGCCAACGACGGCTATCTGCTCTACGTCACTGGCGGCCCGGCATGGGGTCGTGTCAGCGAGACCGATACGCTCATTTTCGAGATCCTTCCGCCGTTTGCCGAGAGTTTTGCGCGCTCACCGGTTCGGCGATCGGCGGCGGCATCGAGGCGAGGGTTTGGGGAAATTGGACGGCGAAGGTCGAATACCTGCACCTCAATCTCGGCAGCATGACCAACATCGCCAATCTGCCGTTTCAGAGCGTCGGCCCTTTTGCTGCCGGTCCCTTCACGCTCACCACGACAAGCTCGGTTCGCGATGACATCATACGCGTCGGCGTGAACTATAAATTCGCCGGCACGGCAATCGATCCGGCGCCGGCGCCGGCTGCGTTCGCGTTGCCAGTCACGGCGGCGGCACCGGTCTGGTCGTGGACTGGATTTTATCTCGGCATCAATGGCGGCTACGGCGTCGGCAGCGATCCATTCAGCCAGATGCAGTTGTTGGCCGGTACGCTGTTGGTGGACTCAACTGTCATGAACGCCAAGGTCGCGCCGGCCGGCGGACTGTTCGGCGGCCAGGCGGGTTACAACTGCCAGACCGGCCATGTCGTGCTCGGCGTCGAAGGCGATGCGCAGTGGACCGATCAGCATGGTGTGTCCTGCGGCATCGAGTGCACGGCGGTGGGCTTCGCGCCGAACACCTTTACGACCGTCGATCAGCGGCTGAAGTGGCTGGCAACCGTACGCGGCCGCCTCGGCTGGGCCAATGACGGCTATCTGTTCTACGTCACCGGCGGCGGCGCGTTCGGCGGCATTGACGAGACGGATTCCTTGCCGACCAACCCGACCGCGGCAAGCTTTAGCCAGAATCGCAGCGGCTGGACGGCGGGTGGCGGCATCGAAGCGCGGCTGTGGGGCAACTGGACCGGCAAGCTGGAATACCTGCACTTCAATCTCGGCAGCATGATCAACACGTTCAACTACGTGTTCGGCGGCGTGCCGTTCACTCTGAGCACGACCAGCGCCATCCGTGACGACATCGTTCGCGCCGGCTTGAACTACAAGATCGGCGGCTGATTGCGCGAATTTTTGTGCGCGCCAGCGTGCTCGGTCACGCGACATGCTGGCATTGCATGCTCCGGTCTCCGGCGCGCGTGTGGCCAGCCGCCGTCTTAGACTTCAGCAGCGCCTCGATCTCGTCGGCGGCGTTCGCGGCGCCGTCGATGCCCGCAAGCGCAGCGGAACGCCTTCGCGCGTTCTCCTTAAATGACGGCGTTGCCAGAACCTCTTGCGCGGCGGCGCGGATCGCTTCGACACTGGCGTCGCCCGGCAGCGCCAGTCCGGCGCCAAATTCTTGCACCGCGGCCGCGACGTAAGGCTGGTCGCCGGCAAGGCCGGGAATGACCACCATGGGCACGCCGTGCCGCAGCGCGCGCATCGCGGTGCCGTGGCCGCCATGGGTCACCACCAAAGCTGCGCGGCGGATAATCGGGTCGTGCGCCGCGTAGTTGAGCACGATGGCGTTGGCCGGCGCCGCGACTTCGTTCGGCGCGACGATGCCACCGGTGGTGGCGACGACATGGACGGGGAGGTCGGCCAACGCATCGAGGCTGCGCTGCACCTTGTCGACATTGCGCTGCTCGAAACCGGTCGAAAAACTCACCAGCACGAGGGGAGTCTTGTCGTCCTCGGTCCAGGGCAAGACGGTCGGCACCGCGAATTTTTCGTCTTCGAGCACCGGGCCGGCATGGCGCACCATGTCCCAGCCGGGCAGGGGCGCCGCGTCGAATGCCGCCAGGCTGGTCGAGACGATGCGATCGTTGGCCTGCCACAGCGTGTCGAGCGACGGGTGGCCGGCAAAACCCGCCTGCTGGCGCATGCCGTCGAAAATGCCGAAAAACTTGCGCCACATATCGAGCTGGCGAAACACGAAGGTGTGCACGAACACGGCGGTCGGCTGGGCGAAGTCGCGCGCCTGCGCCAGCGCCGCGGGAAACATCGCGTCGATCGCCACCATATCCGGCGTCTCGGCGGCGACGATGGTTTTGATCTCTTCCTCGACCGCGGGCGAGGTCAGGTAACAGGCGGCGCGGGTCATGAAATGGCCCTGCGGATAGCGCTCGACCTGGACATAGGCGTCAGTGATCTCGACGGCGCGAAAGCCCGCCGTCTTGACCCGCGGCACCATTTCCGGCCGCCCGGCGAAGCTCACCTGATGGCCGCGCTCGGTGAGGACGCGGGCGACGCCGAGGCTAGGCGGCAGGTTCCCGCCGCCGGACCAGTTCAGCCAAAGTATCCGTGCCATCGGTGTTCTCCTCTGCGATGACGCCCAAAATCATCTTGCGGACGATTGCCTCGGCGGCGGAGCGGCCGAGCGCCATGTCGCGCCGCAACAGTTTCCAGACGTAAACGTCGGTGATGACAGTGAGCGCAGTGAATAGTTGCGCGCGGGCGGCGCCATGGACGCGTTCGAGCTGCGCCGCGAAGGTCGTCCGCACGCCGTCGCGGTGGTTCTCGCGGCCCTGTTCAAGCACCGCCTTCAACGCCGGCCGGCGGCGCTCCTCATTGAGGCGCTGCATGACGAGATCGCCGATGCCTTCATAAATGTCGAAGAACGCCGTCACCGCGGCCTTGATGTCGCCCGGCCGCGACGGTTTGAGAAACTCGCCGCCGGCCGCCATCTCCTCGAGAGCCGCAAAGATCAGTTCGTCCTTGCTGCCGAAGATGCGCAGGATCGTCTGCACGGTCGTTTCCGCGCGGTGGGCGACTTCCTCCAGGGTGAATTCCTCGACCGGACGGCTGCAATAAAGCTGCATCGCGTTGACGCGGATGCGCTGCCGGGTGGCCTCGGCCTTGGCCGCCCGCGCCGTCATGATGTAGGAGCGTTTGCTCTTTTTCATGTTAATGAAGATAACTCCAAATTATTTTCGCGTCAATAGCACTAATACGAAATATGGTAGCCGGCGCGCTCGCTCCGGATGCCGTGAGGCTTACCGGCGCGGCGCCACGCTGCGGTCTGAATTTTGCTTCGTAACGGGTAGCGGCACACATAAGTCAATTTCTGCGGCGGCGCCTGGACGCGGCGCGAATCGTGGACCACGTTCGGCGGTCGAAGGGGGACAGAAATGAAGTTCTTTGCCGGCTTGGCCATGACCGCCGCGCTGCTGGCCTGCGTTCCCGCAATGGCCGAGGATATCGATCTATCGGCCTGGAGCTGCAAGCAATTCATGGCGGCGAGCAAGGAGGACGTCGGCGTCATCCTGGCCTGGCTCGACGGCTATTACAAAGAAGAGGACGAGCCGCCGGTGATCGACACCGAAGCGCTCATCACCAAAGCCAAGAAACTCGGCCAATACTGCGCCGCGCACCCGGACAGCGATTTGATCAGCGCGACGGATAAGCTGTTCCAGAAGGAATGATCCTAGCCCCGACGAAGTTGTCGAACAGCGATGGATTTCGCTGTTTAGGTCTTAGCGATTCAACGCCAGGCCCTCGTCGAAGCTGATGGCGCCGGCGCCAAAACTTATCACGTAGAGAAAGCCGCCTGTCATCACCAGGTTCTTGTAGAAATTGATCATGTTTTCGGTGTCTCCAGCCCGCAGGTGCACGCCGAAAGCGGTGCCGAGGCAGAGCAGGACGAGCACGGCAGCGGCCCACCGCGTTTTGAAGCCCACCAGGATGGCCAAGCCGCCGAGCAGATGGACCGCGATCGAGACCCAAATTGCCACTTCCGGAACCGGCACGTCGAGGCTGGCGAAATACTGTGCCGTACCGCCCGGATCGCGCAGTTGGAGGAGGCCGTCCCATATGAAGAGGCTGCACATCAACAACCGTGCCAACGGAAGTAAGTAGGCTTTGCTGTTCTGCATTGCGCATCTCCGTGGCGAAGTAGAGAGCATCGCGGAAAGCCGAACTAAACGTCCAATAAATCCTCGCCGGCGAACTCCGCCCGCTCCTGGATGAACTCGAACCGCGATTCCGGCTTGTTGCCCATTAGCCGCTCGACCGATTTGTCGGTGGCCTTGCGGTCGGCCTCCACCACCTTGACCTGAAGCAGCATGCGCTTCTTTGGGTCTATGGTGGTTTCCTTCAATTGCGCCGCCATCATCTCGCCCAGGCCCTTGAAGCGGCTGACTTCGACCTTGGCATTGGCGTGGAATTCTTTTTTCAGGATGGCGTCGCGGTGCTTGTCGTCGCGGGCGTAAAAATTCTTGCCGCCATGGCTGAGCCGATAGAGCGGCGGCACCGCGAGATAAAGGTGGCCGTTGTCGATGAGCCGCGGCATCTGCCGGTAGAAGAACGTGATCAACAGCGAGGCGATATGGGCGCCGTCGACGTCGGCGTCGGTCATTATGATGACGCGGCCGTAGCGCAAATCCTCGTCTTTGTAGTGGATGCCGGTGCCGCAGCCGAGCGCCTGGACGAGATCGGCGAGTTGCTGGTTTTGCGCCAGCTTGTCCTTGCCGGCCGAGGCGACGTTGAGGATTTTTCCGCGCAGCGGCAGGATGGCTTGCGAGCGGCGGTCGCGCGCCTGCTTGGCCGAGCCGCCGGCCGAGTCGCCCTCGACGACGAAAATCTCGGCGCCGTCGGCAGCGCCGTTGGTGCAGTCGGCGAGCTTTCCCGGCAGGCGCAGCTTTCGCACCGCGGACTTGCGCGCAATATCCTTTTCCTGGCGGCGGCGGATGCGCTCATCGGCACGCTCGACCACGAAGTCGAACAGCTTGTTGGCCTGCGCCGGATTGCCGGCGAGCCAATGATCGAACGGATCCTTGATCGCCTGCTCGACGATGCGCTGCGCCTCGGCGGTGGCGAGGCGATCCTTGGTCTGGCCCTGGAATTCCGGCTCGCGGATGAACACCGAGAGCATGGCGCCGGCGCCGATCATGACGTCGTCCGAGGTGATGGCTGAGGCGCGTTTGCCCTGGCCGACACGCTCGGCGTGATCCTTCAGGCCGCGGACCAACGCGCTGCGCAAGCCGGATTCGTGGGTGCCGCCGTCGGGCGTCGGGATGGTGTTGCAATAGGAGTTGAGGAACGGATCGGCGTCGGCGGTCCAGGCCACGGCCCATTGCGCGGCGCCGTGGGCGCCGGTCTTGCCGGCGGTGCCGGTGAAGATGTCGGGATGAACGAGCGTCGCGTCCTTGAGCGTCTCGCCGAGATAATCCTTCAGCCCTTCCTCGAAGTGGAACGTCGCTTTCTCCGGCACGTCTTCGACGCCGCGCAAAAGCTCCTTGGCGCAGGACCAGCGGATTTCGACGCCGCCGAACAGATAGGCCTTCGAGCGCGTCATCTTGAACACGCGCTCAGGCTGGAATGCGGCCTTCGGCCCGAAAATCTGCGGGTCGGGGTGGAAGCGCACGCGGGTGCCGCGCTTGTTCGGCGCGCGGCCGAGCTTTTGCAGTTTGCCTTTCGGCTTGCCGCGCTCGAACGCCATGTGGTGATGCTGCTGCTCGCGCCAGACATCGACCTCCATGCGGTCGGACAGCGCGTTCGCCACCGAGACGCCGACGCCGTGCAGGCCGCCCGAGGTCTCGTAGACTTTCGAGTCGAATTTGCCGCCGGCGTGCAATGTGCACATGATCACTTCCAGCGCCGACTTGTTCTTGAATTTGGGATGCGGATCGACCGGGATGCCGCGGCCATTGTCGGTGACGGTGATGAAGCCGCCGACCTCCATCTCGACTTCGATCCAGTCGGCGTGGCCGGCCAGCGCCTCGTCCATGGCGTTGTCGATCACTTCGGCAAACAGGTGGTGCAGCGCCTTCTCGTCGGTGCCGCCGATATACATGCCCGGCCGCCGGCGCACCGGCTCGAGGCCTTCCAGAACCTCGATATGCTTGGCCGTGTAGCCGGACTCAGCCGTGCTGCGCGCCGAAGCGACGCCGGCGCGGCGTGCAGTACCGCGCCGCCCCTCGGCAACGGCGGCGAAAAGATCCGGCGTTTTCGACGATTTGGAGGTTTTCGCTGGTTTTCCCACGGCTTATCCCATGTGGCGACGCGCCTGCCGGCGCGCAACGGGCGGCGGCGAATCAGCCTCCGACTATGCCATTTGGCAGGCTTGGCATGAACGGGCGGCAAATATTGACGCTGGTCGGCCGGAGTTTTATATGCCCGCCCATGCCAAGCGTTTTCGTGACCAATGCCGTTGCCAAGCGCCGCCGCCGTCGCTCCCGCGATACGGCACGAGCGCGCGTTTTCGCGTAGCGACTTTCGTGCCGCCGGTTCCGCGGCACGCTGACCTGATACCCTGCCCCGCGGATTCGGCCTGAGACCTCTCAAGCCAATAGATTGAATCATGCCTGCGACTGTCAAAACGGCGAAAAGAGCCAAGATCGGCGTGCTCGGCGCTTCGGGTTACACCGGCGCGGAATTGGTGCGGCTGCTGTTGCGTCATCCGCGAGTGGAGATCGTCCTGCTCACCGCCGATCGCCGCGCCGGCATGACCATGGCCGACGTGTTTCCGCAGTTCGCGCCATACGATCTGCCGGTGCTCACCGCGATCGAGGGCGCCGACTGGAAAGCGGCCGGGCTTGACCTGGCGTTCTGCGGACTGCCGCACGGCACGACGCAGAAGGTGATTGCCGAATTGCTCAAAACCGCGCCGCGCACCAAAGTGGTCGATCTCTCGGCCGATTTCCGCCTCGCCGATCCGGCCGCCTATGCGTGGTGGTATGGCCACGCCCACGCCGCGCCGGCTTTGCAGAAGGAGGCCGTCTACGGCCTCACGGAAGTTTACCGCTCGCAGATCAAGACGGCGCGGCTCGTTGCCAATCCCGGCTGCTACACCACCTGCGCCGAGCTCGCGCTCATTCCGCTGTTGAAGGCCAAGGCGATCGATCCCGACGAGATCGTCATCGACGCCAAATCCGGCATGACCGGCGCGGGCAGGGCGGCCAAGGAAGAGATGCTGTTCTCGGAAGTCTCCGAGGGCATTCACGCCTACGGCGTTGGCCACCATCGCCACATGGCCGAGCTCGACCAGGAATTCTCGCGCGCTGCCGGCCGCGACGTGATCGTGACCTTCACGCCGCATCTGGTGCCGATGAATAGAGGAATTCTTTCAACTATTTACGTAAGGGGTCTTAAAGCTGTGCCGCAAGACCTGCACGGACTGCTGTTAAAGGCTTACGCGAAGGAGCCCTTCGTCCATGTGCTGCCGTTCGGCAAGACGCCGCAGACCCGGCACGTGCGCGGCTCCAACCTGACCTTCATCGGCGTCGCCGCCGACCGCGTCCCCGTCCGCGCCATTATCGGCTCGGCGCTCGACAATTTGACCAAGGGCGCGTCGGGCCAGGCGGTGCAGAACATGAACCTGATGCTCGGCTTCCCCGAGACCATGGGCCTCGAGCAGGTCGCGCTGTTCCCTTAGACTTCATCCTAGGCCAGCTTGAACAGCGCCAGCACCAGTATGACCTGCGCGACAAAGCCGCCGGCAAAGGCGAGCGTGCGCAGAACCGGGAGGCCGAGGGTATAGACGACCGCGTGTACGAGCCGCGAATAGAAATAAAGCTGGCAGGCAAATGTCGTCGCCGGCGTTGCCAGATTCACGTTGAGGTCTTGGGTCGCCAAAACCAGCGGCGCGAAGATGACGAGATTTTCCACCGCGTTGACATGGGCCGCCATCAGGCGCTGCGCCCAGGGCGATTGCGGCTTGTCGGTCGGGCTCGGATTCGCCAGCGTGCCCATCACCCCGCGCACCATCATGCGGTCGAGAATGTAAGGCACCCACATCAAGCCGGTCATCGCCGTGGTCATGACCAGCCAGAACAGCTCATGGGACATGTCGTCCTCCCCAGCGCGGTTGCGTCCTTGAGCGGAACTTTCGCAGCTAATGGGCGGGTAGGGAAGGAGTGATTTGCTGGCCGGGCCGTGAAGGCTTCAGTCTTCAGTCGTGGACTCGCACATAGCTGCCAGGCGCGTCCTCGATCGCCTTCAACGCGCCCTCGCCGGGGATGCGCGCCGGCACTTCGGTCGGGCCTTGGCGGGTGAGCCAGACCAGCCAGTCAGGCCACCACGAGCCGGGATATTCCTTGGCCTTGGCGAGCCAGCCGTCGAGGTCGGCGTTGCGCGGCCGCTGGCCGGTCCAATATTGGTATTTGTTCTTGGCCGGCGGGTTGACCACGCCGGCGATGTGGCCGGAGCCGGCCATCACGAATCGCACCGGGCCGCCGAAAAATTTGCAGCCGAGCAGCACCGATTTCGCCGGCGCGATATGGTCTTCGCGGGTCGCCAGATTGTAGATCGGCACGGTGACCGACTTCAAATTGATCGGCGCGCCGTCGATCACCATCTGGCCTTTGGCAAGCTTGTTTTCGAGATAGCAGTTGCGCATGTAGAACGAATGATTGGCGGCCGGCATGCGGGTGGCGTCCGAATTCCAGTACAACAGATCGAACGGGAACGGCGCCTTGCCCTTCAGGTAATTGTTGATCACATAGGGCCAGACCAGATCGTTCGAGCGCAGCATGTTGAAGACTGTGGCCATGGTCTTGCCTTCGAGGTAGCCGCGCTCGGCCATTTGGCGCTCGAGCGCCGAAATCTGTTCCTCGTCGACGAAAACCTTCAAGTCCCCGGCATAGGTGAAGTCGACCTGGGAGGCGAACAATGTCGCCGACGCGACCCGCTCGTCGTGCCTGGCCGCCATGACCGCGAGCGTGATCGCGAGCAGCGTGCCGCCGACGCAATAGCCGACCGTGTGGACCTTGTCCTCGCCGATGGCGAGCTTGATCGCATCGAGCGCGGCAAGCGGGCCTTCGTGGACGTAGTCCTCGAAGCTTTTCTTGGCGAGGTGGGCGTCGGGATTGACCCAGGAGATGCAGAACACGGTAATGCCCTGGTCGACGCACCATTTGATGAATGATTTTTCCGGCGTCAGGTCGAGCACGTAGAACTTGTTGATCCAGGGCGGCACGATCAAGAGCGGCCGCTTGAGCACCATCGGCGTCGACGGTGCGTATTGGATGAGCTGCATCAGCTCGTTCTGGAAAATGACCTTGCCGGGCGTGGTGGCGAGATTGCGCCCGACCTCGAACATCGAGGCGTCGGACTGGCGGATTTTTAGATCGCCGCCGCCGGTCGCGATGTCCTCGGCCAGCATGTGCATGCCGCGGACCAGGTTGTCGGCATTGCTCAAGACCGTCTCGCGCAGCAATTCGGGATTGGTGAGCACAAAATTCGACGGCGACATCGCGTTGGTGATCTGCCGGACGTAGAACTCGGCCTTCTGCCTGGTGTGTGGATCGAGATCGGCGGCGTCACTGACCATTTGCTTGGCCCAGCGCGCGCTGAGCAGATAGGCCTGCTTGAGGAAGTCGTAGTACTGGTTCGACGACCATTCCGGATCCGAAAAACGCTTGTCGCCGGCTTCGGGCGTCACGACCGGGGCGATCTCCTCACCGGTCAGGCGTTTTGCCGCCGCCGCCCACAGATCGAGATAGGCCTTGCCCAGGCGATTCTGCGCCTCTAGGGCGCGCTGCGGGTCTTCCAGCCAATACTCCGCGACATGGCCGAGCGTTTTGACGACTTCGCCGACTTCCTCGGCAACCAGGTTGCTCTTACGGCCTTCCTCACGCGGCTTGAGATAGGCCGCCAGCGCGCGCCCGCCTTCCTCGATGAGCCGCGCCAAGTTGCGCGAAAACGCCTCGACGTCGACGCTGCCGATCTTCATCGGTTCCTGGGTTGGAGCCCGCAAAGGACGTTCCTCACTCATGGCGGCACGACTTGCCGCAGGGCCTGCAAACGCGGCCCTTTGCGCAGACATGGCCTGCACCAGTCGGCCACGCAAGGCATCTTAATTGGTAATCCGTGGTGGCCCCTTCGGCGGTTTTAGGACCCGCGGCACGGCACCTGAGGTCCTTGTTTCGACATATTACCACGCTATTCTCAGACCTTGGATGACGTCTCAACCGATCTTCATAACTTATTGAGTTTCTAAGTATTGGTGAGGGACGGAACCGCGCCGGCCGGCTTGGGGGAGTAGGCACGCGCGGGTGGTGGATAGAGCTGGGGGAATAGGCTTGCGCAACCGTCGAACTGTGGCAGCGCGTGTCGTCGCGGGCCTGGCGCTCGGCGCCTCGATCGCCGTTCTGGCGGCCGCCTGCTCGCCGGGCGCCGACTATCCGGCAGTCCTCGATAAGCCTGAGCCGCGCGCCGATCAGCCGATGAACCCGGACCAGGTTAGACAGGCAACCGACGCCCTGATCTCCGACCGCAACCGCTTGAGCTCCGATGCCCAAGCCAGTCAGCAGGCCAACCAGCAAGCCAGTGCGCCGGCCGCTACCGGCAGCACGCCGCCGGCTGGCTCCGCGCCAAAGCCGTGATAAAAGTCTGCTGCTAGGATATTGTCGAGGTTCTGGAAACGCTATCGAGACGGCCGCGCCCCGGGGCACCCATGGAAGAGTTTTATCGCATTCGCCGGTTACCGCCTTACGTGTTCGAAACGGTCAACCGCGCCAAGGCCGTGGCCCGTAACGGCGGCGCCGACATCATCGATCTCGGCATGGGCAATCCCGACTTGCCGACGCCGGCGCACATTGTCGAAAAGCTGAAAGAGATCATCGGCAAGCCGCGCACCGACCGCTATTCGTCGTCCAGGGGCATTCCCGGGTTGCGCCGCGCCCAGGCCGCGTACTACGCGCGCCGCTTCGGCGTGAAGCTCAATCCGGAAACCCAGATCGTCACCACGCTCGGCTCCAAGGAAGGATTTGCCAACGTCGCTCAGGCGATCACGGCGCCGGGCGACGTCATCATCGTGCCGAACCCGACCTATCCGATCCACGTCTTCGGCTTCCTGATGGCGGGCGGCGCCATCCGCTCGGTGCCGGTGGCGACCGACACCAACTTTTTCGGCGCGCTCGAGCGCGCCGTGCTGCATTCCATTCCAAAGCCGATCGCGGTCGTGGTTTGCTATCCGTCGAACCCGACCGCCTGCATCGCCGATCTCGATTTCTATCGCGATCTGGTCGCGTTTGCGAAGAAACACAGTCTCCTGGTGCTGTCCGATCTGGCCTATGCCGAGGTCTATTTCGACAACAATCCGCCGCCGTCGCTGCTGCAGGTGCCGGGCGCGATGGATGTCGCGGTCGAATTCACCTCGATGTCCAAAACCTATTCGATGCCCGGCTGGCGCATCGGCTTTGCGGTCGGCAACGAGCGCCTGATCGCGGCGCTGGCGCGGGTAAAATCCTATCTCGACTACGGCGCGTTCACCCCGATCCAGGTGGCGGCAACGGCGGCGCTCAATGGTCCGGACGATTGCATCAACGAGATGCGGGCGATCTACCGGCGGCGGCGCGATGCGCTGGTGGATTCGTTCGGCCGCGCCGGCTGGCCGGTGCCGCCGCCGGCGGCCTCGATGTTCGCCTGGGCGCCGATCCCGGAGGCGTTCCAGCCGCTCGGCAGCGTGGAATTCTCCACGCTGCTGGTCGAAAAGGCCGGCGTTGCGGTGTCGCCGGGCGCGGGTTTTGGCGAATATGGCGAGGGCCATGTGCGCATCGCGCTGGTCGAGAACGAGCAGCGCATCCGGCAGGCGGCGCGCAATATCCGCCGTTTCCTGGAGACCGGGCCCGCGCAGCTGCACAATGTGGTGCCGCTCGCCAAGCGTGGCTGACCGTGTCGCTCTGATCCCGCATCGCCGGACCGTTGGGGGCGAGAAAGCCGTAGCAGCGGTGCGGAAGATCGATTAGAGGACAGCGATCCGCCCCGGAGCCTCCGTCCGGAATTTCCGCCAATCACGCATTTGAAGCAGGACCCCATGACCGCGCCGCTGAAAGTCGGTCTTGCCGGGCTGGGCACCGTCGGCTCGGCTGTGGTCGACCTTTTGCAGCATGGCCGTGACAAGCTCACGGCGCGTTGTGGCCGGCCGATCGAAATCGTCGCGATCAACGCGCGGTCGCGGGCGAAGAAGCGCAATATCGATCTGAAGAAATTCCGCTGGATCGCCGATCCCGTGGCGCTGGCGCAGGATCCGTCGATCGACGTGTTTGTCGAACTGATGGGCGGAGCCGGCGATCCCGCCAAGCGGGCGGTGGAAAGCGCGCTTGCTGCCGGCAAGCCGGTGGTGACCGCCAACAAGGCGCTGTTGGCGCGACACGGCCAAAAGCTCGCGGCGCTCGCGGAGCGGCGTCAGGTCGCGCTCAATTTCGAGGCTTCGGTCTGCGCCGGCATTCCCATCGTCAAGACTCTGCGCGAAGGACTCGGCGGCAATTCCTTCACCCGCATCTACGGCATCCTCAACGGCACCTGTAATTACATTCTCTCGCGCATGGCGCAGGACCGGCTCGCGTTCGACGATTGCCTGCGTGACGCGCAACGGCTCGGCTATGCCGAAGCCGATCCGACCTTCGACGTCGAAGGTCACGACACCGCGCAAAAGCTGTCGATCCTGGCTAGCCTCGCCTTCGGCACCAAACTCGATCCCAAGGCGATCTATGTCGAGGGAATTTCGTCGATTACGCTGGCCGACCTCGATGCGGCCGATCAGTTGGGCTATCGCGTAAAGCTCCTCGGCGTCGCGGTGAAGACCGCGGAGGGCATCGAGCAGCGCGTGCACCCGACCATGGTGCCGAAGGACTCGGCGATCGCGCAGGTCATGGGCGTGACCAACGCGGTGACGGTCGATGCCGAAGGTTTGGCGCCGATCACCCTGGTCGGTCCCGGCGCCGGCGGCATGGCGACGGCTTCCGCCGTGGTGTCCGATCTTGCCGATATCGCCTGCGGGGTGCGCACGCCGCCGTTCGGCCGCCCGGCCGCGCGCATGACTGCGGTGCGCAAGGCGCCGATGCAGCATCACGAAGGCGGCTATTACATCCGGCTTCTGGCGCGCGATCGGCCGGGATCGGCCGCGACCATTGCGCGGCGGCTGGCGCAACAGAACATATCGCTGGAGTCCATCGTGCAGCGTCACGGCACCGGGGCGCGCGAGACCGCGCGGCCGGGCCGTTCCGGCGAGCCGGTGCCGGTGATCATGATCACTTATGCGACCAACGAAGATGCGGTACGCAAGGCCCTCGTCGCCGTGCGCCGCGACCGTGTAATCTCGGGCCGGCCGCAAGTGATCCGGATCGAGAAGAACTAGGGGAAACGACGATGGCGACGATGACTGTTCCGGCAAGTCCGGCGCTGGAGCGCGTACTCTCCATCGAGATCGCGCGCGTCACCGAGCGCGCCGCGGTCGCCGCCGCGCACTTGCGCGGGCGTGGCGCGGAAAAGAAATCCGACCAGGCCGCGGTCGACGCCATGCGGCGCGAACTCGGCAAGCTGCCGATCGACGGCACCGTGGTGATCGGCGAGGGCGAGATGGACGAGGCGCCCATGCTGTTCATCGGCGAAAAGGTCGGCACCATGGCCGGGCCCAAGGTCGACATCGCCGTCGATCCGCTCGAAGGCACGACCTTGTGCGCCAAGAATATGCCCGGCGCCATTGCCACGCTGGCCATGGCCGATCACGGCGCCATGCTGCATGCGCCCGACATCTACATGGACAAGATCGCCATCGGTCCCCGCTATCCGAAGAACGTCGTCGATCTCGACGCGCCTGCCGACGAGAACATTTTGGCGCTGGCCAAGGCCAAGGGCGTGAAACCCGATGCCATCACCGCGATGATCCTCGATCGGCCGCGCCACGCCGATATCATCGCCGCGGTGCGCAAGGTCGGCGCGGCGGTGAGCCTGATCACCGACGGCGACGTCGCCGGCGTCATCCATACCGCCGAGCCCGACAAGACCGGCATCGACATTTATCTCGGCATCGGCGGCGCGCCCGAGGGCGTGCTGGCGGCGGCGGCGCTGCGCTGCATCGGCGGCCAGATGCAATGCCGCCTGCTGATCGACACCGACGAGAAGCGCGAGCGCGCCGCCAAGATGGGCATCAAGGACCCGCGCAAGAAATATTTGATCGAGGACATGGTTCGCGGCGATTGCCTGTTCGCGGCGACCGGCGTTACCGACGGCCGCATGCTGCGTGGCGTCAGGTTCGGCCACGGCATCATCGAGACCGAGACCGTGGTGATGCGCTCGGCCAGCGGCACCGTTCGCCGAATCGTGGCTGAGCACAGGAAGCTCGATAAGTTCGAATGAATTGGGCCTGTCATCACCCGCGAATGCGGGTGATCCAGTAATCGCCCGGCTTGTGTTTGATCCACGGCGTTCGCATTTACTGGATGCTCCGCCGGAGCCTGTCATCGGGCCGGCCACTTCGGGCCGGAGCCGGTGGCGGAGCATGACAATGTTACAATTGGCCAATGGCTGAGAATCGCCTCTTCCTCGGCGTCGAGAACTCGGCGACCGGGCGCGCTTGGCGCGACCGGCTCGACGAGCGCGGCGCGGCGCGGGCGCTGGCGATCGCGCAGCGCCATGAGTTGCCCGAATTGCTGGCGCGCATTCTCGCCGGCCGCATTGTCGAGGCCGACGCGGTCGACGCATTTCTCGATCCGACCATCAAGGGCTCGATGCCCGACCCGAATGGGCTTACCGCCATGCCGGAGGCGGCCACGCGGATCGCCGACGCTGCCATGCGCGGCGAGAGCATCGCGATATTCGGCGACTACGATGTGGATGGCGCAACATCCGCCGCCGTGCTGGCGCGTTTCCTGCGTCAGGCCGGCGTCGAGCCGATCATCCACATTCCCGACCGGCTGTTCGAAGGCTACGGCCCGAATGTCGAGGCGGTGCGGGCGCTTGCCGCGCGCGGCGCGACGCTCCTGGTGACCGTCGATTGCGGCACCACCAGCATCGAGCCGCTCGGCGAAGCGAAAGCGCTCGGCATGGATGTCGTCGTCATCGATCATCATCAGGCCGACGAGGCGCTGCCGCCGGCGCTTGCCATCGTCAATCCGAACCGGCGCGACGATCTCTCCGGCCTGGGTTATCTCGCCGCGGTCGGGCTCGTTTTCATGACCGTGGTGGCGGTCAATCGCGAATTGCGCGCCCGTGGTTTTTGGACCGAGGCGAGGCCCGAACCCGATCTGCTGGCGTATCTCGACGACGTCGCGCTCGGCACTGTCGCCGACGTGGTGCCGCTGATCGGGCTCAATCGCGCCTTCGTCGCCAAGGGACTGCTGGCGCTGCGCCGGCGCGAGCAGCCGGGACTTGTCAGTCTCATGGACGTGGCGCGGCTGTCCGGTCCGCCGGAAGCCTGGCATCTCGGCTTTTTGCTTGGGCCGCGCATCAATGCCGGCGGCCGCATCGGCCGCGCTGACCTTGGCGTGCGGCTGCTGCTGGAAGCCGATCCGATCGAGGCGGCAAAGATCGCCGCCGAGCTCGACCGGCTCAATCGCGAGCGGCAGGCGATCGAGCAGGAGACCTTGGCGCAGGCCGAAGCCGAGGCCATGGCCGCGCTCGGCATCGAGGAAAAGGGTGCCGTGGTAATCACCGCCGCGGAAGGCTGGCATCCTGGTGTCGTCGGCCTCGTCGCCGCGCGGCTGAAGGAGAAGTTCGGCAGGCCTGCGTTTGCCATTGCGCTCGAGCCCGGCGGCATCGGCACCGGCTCGGGCCGCTCCATCGCCGGCGTCGATATCGGCCGCGCGGTGCGCCGCGCCGTCGCCGAAGGCTTGCTGGTCAAAGGCGGCGGCCACGCCATGGCGGCGGGCGTAACCTTGCGCAAGGGCGCGCTGGCGCAATTGCGCGCGTTCCTTGAATCCGCGCTGAGCGCCGATGTCACGGCCGCGCGCCGCATAAGCGGCCTGATGATCGACGGTGCCGTGAGCGCAGCGGGCGCCAACCTCGATCTCGTCGGCATGATCGAGCGCGCCGGCCCGTTCGGTTCCGGCAATCCCGAGCCGGTGATCGCGCTGCCGGCGCATACGGTGACCTATGCCGAGGAAGTCGGTCAGTCACACATGCGGGTGCGGTTCAAAGCCGCCGACGGCGCCGCCGTCAACGCCATCGCGTTCCGTGCCGCCGGCCAAAAGCTCGGCAGCGCGCTCCTCGACAGCCGCGGCCGGAGCGTCCATGCCGCCGGTTCCTTCGCGATCGACCGCTACCAGGGCGAGGAGCGCGTGCAGTTCCGGCTCACCGATATTGCGCCAGCGGAGCCTTTTGCCGGGCGGTAGGCAGTGTGCTAAGGGCCTGCCGCCAAGGAGTAACCTGCAATGTCCTCACTGACCCGCCGCAGCGCGTTGTTGCTCGGCGCCGGAATGTCGTTCACGCTGGTCGCCGTCGACGACGGCATAGCGACGCCTGCGGAAGCGAATGCCGAGATCGCAAAGTTCACCGGCGGCAAGGCGACCGAAGGCGGCAAGATCGCGATCGATCTTCCCGAGATCGCCGAGAACGGCAATACCGTGCCGCTCGCCATCAAAGTCGACAGCCCGATGACGGCGGACGATTACGTCAGCGAGATCCGCGTCGTCGGCGACGCCAATCCCAATGCCGGCATCGTCAGATTTCATCTGACGCCGATGTCCGGCCGCGCCGAAGCCGCAACCCGCATCCGCCTCGGTGGCACCGGCACCGTCACCGTGCTGGCCAAGACCTCGACCGGCAAGCTTTACGCCGAGCGCAAAGTGGTCAAGGTCACGGTCGGCGGCTGCGGCGGCTGAAACAACAAACAAACCGGGCAAAAAACATCATGGCCGAGAAACCGCGCCTGCGCGTTCCGAGCGAAGCCAAGAAGGGCGATATCATTCAAATCAAGACGCTGATGTCGCATCCGATGGAAACCGGCTACCGCAAGGACGAAACCGGCAAGCCGATCCCGCGCGAGATCATCAATTCGTTCGTCTGCACCTTTAACGGCCACGAAGTGTTCCGGGCTGATCTCGAGCCGGCGATTTCGGCCAATCCGTACTTCGAGTTCACGGTGAAAGTGGAAGACAGCGGCACCTTCGCTTTCGCCTGGGTCGACGACAACGGCACGGTGACCACGGCGGAACAAAGCATCGCCGTTTCGTAAGGGCTCGACATCCCATGGCCAAGCTCAATCTCTCGGTCGCCGTCGGCGATTACGACCGCACCCGCGCGCTGATCGACGGCGCTGTGCAGATCGACGGCGTCGATCCGGTCTATATGCGGCTCGTGCCGGAGGAGATTTTCTTCCGCGCCTTCCGCGCCGCCGAGTTCGACATCTGCGAATTGTCAATGTCGAGCTACACGGTGAAGACGGCGCAGGGCAATTGTCCCTATATCGCGGTGCCGGCCTTCGTGTCGCGCGCCTTCCGCCACACCTCGGTCTATGTCCGCACCGACCGGGTGAAAAAGCCGCAAGACCTCAAGGGCCGCAAAGTCGGCGTGCCGGAATATCAGCTCACCGCCAATGTCTGGGCGCGCGCCTTCCTGGAAGACGATTACGGCGTCAAGCGCTCGGATATTCATTGGATCCGCGGCGGCATCGAGCATGCCGGCCGGCCGGAAAAGATCACAGTGAAGCTGCCGCCCGGCGTGCGGCTCGACAATGCGCCCGAAGGCAAGACCATTTCGGCACTGCTGGAGTCCGGCGACATCGACGGCTTCATCGCGCCGCGGCCGCCGACGCTTGTAGAGAAGGGCCATCCGCATATCGGCTGGCTGTTCCCGGATCCGGTGGCGGTGGCCAAGGACTATTACAAGCGCACCGGCTTTTTTCCGATCATGCACGTGGTAGGTGTGCGCCGCGAATTGGCCGAGCGCCATCCGTGGCTGCCCGGCGCGGTGTTGAAAGCCTTCGAGCAGTCCAAGCAGGCGGGGTTGGCGAAACTCTCCGACACCTCGGCGACCAAGGTGACGCTGCCGTTCGTCGAGGAGCGCCTCGCCGAAGCGCGCGAGCTGATGGGCGACGATTTCTGGTCCTACGGCGTCGAGCCGAACCGCAAAGTGCTGGATTATTTCCTGGCGCAGCACCACGCCGAGGGCTTGTCGGAACGCAGAGTCGCGGTCGACGAGCTGTTTCACCCGGCGACGTATGAGACGTTTAAGCTCTAGATCATCCGCCCCCGCGAAGTGGGGAAGGATGGAGATTCAAATCCGATCCGGGAACTTGACGATGAAGTTGTCGTGGTTCGGCATCTTCACCTTGGGCAAAGTCTGCGCGTTCATCGCCTGGTCTTGCGGGATCAGATTGTTGGCCGCGAGCAGGTAGGCGCAGATCGCGTAGACCTCGTTGTCGGTCAGCGTATGCGGCGTCGGCCATGGCATGGCGCGGCGGATATAGTCGAACAGCGTAGTCGGATAGGCCCAGAAATTGGCGATCGTCTTGTTCGAGGTAATGCCGTCGGCGGTCAGCGACGGATTGCCGACCAGCATATTGCTCGCACCGCCCCTGCCGTTGTCGCCGTGGCACTGGTTGCAGCCCTTGTCGACATAGAGTTTTGCGCCCTCGGCCGGCGTGCCGCTGCCCGGTGGCAGATTTGATCCGTCCGGCAGCACGCTGATGTCCCAGGCTTTGACGTCGGCTTCGCTGACCGGCTTGCCGAGATGTGGGCTATCGGCAGCGAATGCCGCGGCGGAGGCGAAAGCGAGCGTGACGAGGAGCGCGGTTCCGTGCGGGTTAAACGTAGACATGCTTGATCTCCCCGGTGTTCTGAATCCCCCACGCGGTGAGGCTGTTATAGTGCTGGTTGGGAAAGCCGAGCACGTTCGGCACTTTCTTGGCCTCGCCGCGCACCGCGATGAAATCGGCGCGCAGCGGCTGCATGGCGCCGGAATCGTCCCACGCTCGGCTGGTCAAAATTGCCGGCTGGCCGTCCCAGCGCCATGGCATCGTAAAGCGCGTGAAGGCCTTCGGGCTGACCGGGCCTTCCACGGCCGCCTCGCCCCAACTCTTGCCACCGTCGGCGGAGACCAAAACTTTCTCGATGCGTCCAGTGCCGGAATAGGCGATGCCGGAAATCTCGTAAAAGCCGGGCCCCTTCATGGTGTAGCCGAACGACGGCTGGGTGATGAACGATTTCACCTCGTTGACGAAGTAGAACTTGTAGGCCTTGCCGTCGGGCAACAGCGGCGAGTAGTTGCGCGACTCGTAGTAGGTCATGGCCGGCTGATCGACGACCTTCAGCCGGCGCAGGAATTTGGTATTCATGTTGCCTTCGTAGCCGGGCAGCAGGAGCCGCATCGGATAGCCGTTGCCGGGCATGATACGCTCGCCGTTCTGGTAGAGCGCGACGATGGCGTCATCATAAGCCTTCTTCAGCGGCACGCTGCGGCTCACTGCAAGCGAGTCGGCGCCTTCCGCCAGCATCCACGTCGCCTTCGGATCGACGCCGGCCTCGTCGAGCAGAGTCGACACCGGCACGCCGGTCCATTCCGCGCAGGACACCAGGCCGTGCAGCGCCTGCAGCGGCGCCTGGATCGGCTCCGGCGAGAACATCGGCGCGCTGTTGCCGCCGCATTCGACGAAATGCTTACGCGTCACCATCGGGTAACGCATCAGCGCGTCGACGGTGAATTCCAGAGGCTGCTTGACCATGCCGTGGATGACCAGCACGTGCTTGTCCGGATCGATGTCGGGAATGCCGGAATGGTTGATGGTGAAGTGCAGCGCATTCGGCGTGATGGTGCCGTTGAGTTTTTGCAGCGGCGCGCGCGCGTGCTGGGTGCGGGCGTCGCCCTTCGGATTGCTGAGCGTGCGCACCACGTCCTTTTCGTATTTGGACGGCGTCTGCAGCACCGGCGTGACCGCGCCCGGATAAAGGCTCCACTCCGGTTCGGTGAGCGGTTCCGCGGCGGCGCTGGTGAGCGTTGCGCCGGAGCCCAATGCGCCGGCAAACATCACTCCGCTTTGCAATAGCGCCCGGCGATGCATCAGGCCGTTGCCGGCGACGAATTCGAGCGGCGGCGCGCCGCCGCCTTTGCGTTTCCTCATGGCTTCACTCCCGACGGCTCGGCGTCCCGCGACGCCGTCCGGTTTGATTGGCTCGTTGGAGCGGATGGGACATCTCCCACGCTCATGTTGCTCTATTCGGCGGCCGTTGTGAACAGCGAACCGTTACGCCTTGGCCGGCCTGAGCCTGACGTGGATGTTCTTCTCCTGGGTATAGGCGAGCATCTCCTCGAAACATTCCTCGCGTCCGATGCCGGACTGTTTGAAGCCGCCAAACGGCGCGCCGAGGAAATGTTTTGACACCTCGTTGATCCAGACGAAGCCGGCCTGCACCGCGGCCGCGGTGCGATGCGCGGTGGACAGGTCGTTGGTCCAGATCGAGGCTGTAAGGCCATATTCTACGGCGTTGACCTGTTCGAGCATTTTGGCCTCGTCGCTCCATTTGAAAACAGAGAGCACGGGGCCGAAAATCTCCTCGCGTGCGATACGCATGTTCGGCTGCACGTCGACGAACACCGTCGGCTCGATGAAGAAGCCTTTCGCCAGTGCCGGATCCGCCGGCCGGCCGCCGCCGTAGATGAGGCGGCCGCCTTCCTGCTTGGCGCTGTCGATGAAACCCAAGATGCGCTCGTACTGGGTTTTTGAAATGATCGAGCCCATGGTGGTCGCCGGGTCGGTGGCGACGCCGGGCTTATAGTGGGGGATCTTGGCCTTCACCTTGGCGAGCACGGCTTCGTAGATTTTCTCATGGATGAAGGCGCGGCTGGTCGAGCCACAGGATTGCCCGCACCAGGTGAAATTCATGCCGCCGATGACGCCGTCGGCGACTTCGTCCGGGTCGGCGTCGGGATAGGCGATCAGCGCGTTCTTGCCGCCCAATTCGAGCATCACCGCCTTGAGGGTGTCGGACGCCGCCTTCATCACCGCCCGGCCGGTCGGCACCGAGCCGATCAGGGCGATCATGGCGACGTCGGGATGCGAAGCGAGCGCCGCGCCGGCCTCGCGGCCGCCGGGCACGACGTTGAATACGCCCGGCGGCAAAATATCGCCGATCAGCTCGGCGAGGCGGAGCGAGGAGAGCGGTGCCTGTTCCGGCGGCTTCATCACCACGGTGTTGCCGGTCGCCAGCGGCGCGCCGCTTTTGCCGGCGCAGAACATGAACGGATGATTGAACGGTATGATGCGGCCGACGACACCGCGCGGCTCGCGCACCGAGAAATTGACCACACCCGGGCCCATCGGGATCGACGAGCCTTTCATCTCCGTAACGAGTCCTGCGTAGAATTCGATCTGCGCGGCCGCGACCGTGGCGTCGCGCACCATCTCGGTATAGGGATTGCCGCAGTCCGCGGCGTCGATCATCGCCAGTTCCTCGGCATGCTCGCGCAGCACGTTGGCAATGCGCTTGAGCACGCGCGCGCGTTCGAGCGGCGGCGTGTCGCGCCAGGCCGGGAACGCCGCCTTGGCCGCATTCACCGCGGCATCGATATCGGCCGTGCCGCAGTCGGCGACCGGGCCGAGCGACTCACTCGTTCCCGGATTGATGGCGTCGGCGCTGCGGCCGGAGATCGGTGCGTGCCACTTGCCGCCATAAAAAGCGTCGCGGTTCTTCGGCAGATTGAGTGGCTGCGTCTTGAGCGTCTTGAGCGGGACTGCTTCGTTCATGGTGTCCTCCTTACAAAGCCGGCGCGCGCCGGCTCTCACTATTTTTGCTTGATGTCGTCGAGGCCGCCCAAGCGCGCGACCAGCGTATTGGCGCCGATCGCCAGCACGAACAGCACGATGAGGATGGCGTACATGCGCGGCATATCGAACTTGGTATAGGCGTCGATCACCATGAAGCCGATGCCGCGGTTGGAGATTTTGGTCTCGGCGAGCAGCGTGCCGATCAGCGCCACGCCAAGCCCGAGCCGTACGCCGTTGATGATCGGATGGCGCATGGCCGGCAGATAGATTTTCAGCGCCATTTGCCAGGGATTGGCACGAAAGCTTTGGCCGACGCGGATCAGCACCTGGTCGATCTGGCGCATGCCGGCGGCGACATTGAGCGCGATCGGGAAGAAGCAGGACACCGCGCCCATCGCGATCTTGGAGCCATAGCCGGTGCCGAACCACATGATCATGACCGGAAAGAAGATGATCTTCGGCGTCGGGCCGAGATAGTACAGGTACGGCTCGAACGCCTTGGCAAGGAATTTGTTGGCGCCGACGACGAGGCCAGCGACGATGCCCGCGATGCCGCCGATGGCGAGACCGATGGCGACCTCTTCGATGGTCGCCCAAAGATTCCAATAAAAATCGCCGCCCGATAGCAGTTTGAAGAGCGCAACGGCGACGATGCGCAAGGTCGGCACGACGTCGCCGTAGAACCAGCCCGAAACTGCCAAGATCTGCCAGACGACCAGCACCGACAGCACGATAACGACGCGTACCAGCGTCACTGGCGTCAGCCAGGGCGTGGCACCGTGGGCGCGGGTCAGGCGGCCGATGTCAGCCATCGCTCGGCCCTTTCCGTTGCCATAAAGAACACGACGCTGACCAGGACGACGAAACAGATCGCCGCGTAGGTACCGGGTAGATCGTAGCGCTCGGCGAGCTCGTTGATGAGATGGCCGAGCCCGCCGAAATTGATCAAAAACTCGACGCCGACCACGTTGATCAGGGCGAAGATCAATCCGAGCCGGATGCCGACGAAAATCGTCGGCAGCGCGGAAGGAAAGTAGATTTTCCAGAACTGCTGCGCCGGCGTGAGATTAAAGCTGCGCCCGACATCGATCAGCACGGGCCGCGTCGCCGACAGCCCCTCGATGGTCTTGAGGATGACCGGCGCGAGGCCAGCGATGAACGCGAGCATGATGATGGTCAGCGCGCTACGGCCGAACAGCACCAGGAACAGCGGATAGGCCAGCACCAGCGGCGCCGACGCCATGGCCGCGACCCAGGTCTCGCAGGCGCGTCGGAACAGCGGCATCTGATGCAGCAGCACGCCGATGGCGACGCCGAACACTGTAAGCAATATGCCGGCGGCCAGGCACTCCCAGCCGGTGAGCAGGAAGCGGTGCAAAATATCTTCCTCGACGATGACCCGGCCAAAGCTTTTGGCGACGTCGGAGGGCAGCGGTACGATGAAGCGGTTGATCAAGCCGACACGGATGAGAATTTCCACGACGGCGAGGATCAGCACGATCGAGGAAAATCCGACGACGGACGGCAGAAAACGGCGGGCGCCGGCAGAAGCCATTACGACGCTCCGAGCCGCGGCAACAGCGCAATCGCATTGCCGCGATCGATCGCCTCGCGGTCGGCGTCTGGCAACGGCGTCCGTTCCAATTCCTCGATGTCTGCGGCGACTTTCACGAACGGGTAGTCGGTGCCGAACAGGATGTGATTCATCGGTGCCATGGCGCGCAACGCTGCCAGCTGCGCCGGCCTGCCGGCATTTGCGGTGTCGTAATAAAATTTGCGCAGTTCGCCCAAAACGCCGTTCGGCGTCACTTCGGCGGCATTGGGGCGGTGATCGAGGATTTCCGCCATGCGGCCTGCCAGCATCGGCGTCACGCCGCCGCCATGGGAGAAAATGAACCGGATATCCGGGTTCTTGACGATGGTGCCGTTGATCAACAGGCTGGTGATGGTGCGCGTGGTGTCGAACGGAAATTCGATCGTCTGCGGAATAACGGTAGGGATGACGCTGCCGCAGCACGCCGGCACTGTCGGGTGGACATAGACGACGGCCTTGCGGCGATTGAGCTCGGCAATGACCGGAGCGAAGGCCGGGTCGCCGAGATATTTGCCGTCGTAGGAACTCAACAAGCCGATGCCGTCGGCTTTGAGCGTGTCGAGCGCATATTCGATTTCCTTGAGGCTGCCTTCGGTATCGGGCAGCGGCACCACGGCGAACAGGCCGTAGCGGCCGGGATAATTACGGATCGCCTCGGCGGCGTAGTCGTTCCACATCCGCGACAGCCGGCGAGCGGCGGCGACATCGCCGAACCAGACGCCTGGCGTCGTAATGGACGCGATCGCGGTTGCGATGCCGTTGCGATCCATGATCTCGATCGATTGGCTCGGCGACCAGGCGAGGAGCTGATTGGCTGAAACGCTATCGTGGCCGAAATTGATCCGCTCGTGCTCCTCCTTCATGTATTGCGGCGGCAGGAAATGATGATGCACGTCGATGCGTTTGGCGGCCGGCTTCACCGCCGGCGCCTGCGCAAAGGCGCGGCGCGCGGGCAGGGTGGTCGCGGCGGCCAATCCTCCGGCAAGGAATTGGCGGCGTCCCATGCAGCAGCCACAGGAAAACAAGGCCATAGTCAGTCCTCCTGGTGTTCGCCGCCACGCAGCGCGCGCGACTCGTCGTCGTTGAGCCCGCGGCTCGCTTCCTCGCGCAGATCTGCCCAGATCTGCGCGACATAACGGCCGAAGGCTTCGCTCGACACGATTTCGGACGTGCGCGGCCGCGGCAGCTTGATGTCGACCATGCGTTTCACGCGGCCGGGGCGATAGGTCATCACCAGGATGCGGTCGGCAAGCTGCACCGCCTCGGTGATGTTGTGGGTGATCAGCAGCATCGTCTGATTCAACTGCTGCTGGATCTGCAACACCTTGTCGCCGAGCAAGAGCCGGGTCTGCTCGTCGAGCGCGGCGAACGGCTCGTCCATCAGCAAGATTTTTGGCTCAGACGCCAGCGTGCGCGCCATCGACACGCGCTGGCGCATGCCGCCCGAAAGCTCAGCCGGGTAGCGCTTCTCGAAACCGTCAAGCCCGACCATGGACACGAAATGCCGCGCCCGCTCGATGCGCTCGCGCTTCGGCATGCCCGCAATTTCCAGCGGGAAGGCGACATTGTCGACCACGTTGCGCCAGGGAAATGTCGATTCCTCCTGGAACACCATGCCGATCGAGGCATGCGGACCGTAGACCTTTTCGCCCGCCACGGCGACCCGCCCGTCATAGCCGCCGAGCAGGCCGCCGATGATGTTGAACAAGGTCGACTTGCCGCAGCCGGACGGGCCGATCACGGCGAGGAATTCGCCCGGCGCAACGGTGAACGACACATTGTCGAGCGCGGTGACGCCGTCCTCGGCGCTACCGAAGCGCATGACGATGTCGTCGACGACGAGCAGCGCAGGTCCGCTGTCCGCTTGCTGCAGCGGCATTACGCGATTGCTCGTCGACACGGCGGCCATGTTTTGGCCCATCGGCGTCTTAATTTCCTGCGCGCGTCATCGCCTGCGTCATGACGGCGGTATAGCCCGGCTCGACTCGTACATCGACGACGGCGACACGGCCGGCATCGACTTCGGCAATCGCCTTTTCCAGCGCCGCCGCGAGATCGGCGGGTTTTGTGATCGGGCCGAAGCCGACGGCGCCCTGGGCGCGGCCCATGGCGGCGAGATCGACTTCGGGCTCCGACATGCGCTGGCCGATCCACTTGTTCTCGACCGGGCGGTTGCGCATGCGCGCCATCCGTTCCTGGTGCAGTTCGTCGTTATAGAACGAGCGATTGTTGGCGAGCACGAATAGCAGCGGGATCTTGTAATGCACGGCGGTCCACACTGCGGTGACGCCCATCAGAAAATCGCCGTCCCCGCAAATCGCGATCGGCAGTCGGCCGGAGCCCTTGAGCGCCAGCGCCGCGCCGACCGAAATGCCGGGACCGCCGCCGACGCCGCCGCCGCCGTCGGAGCCGACATAATCGAGCGGATGCTTGAATGTCGCCCAGGTATCGTCCCACGACAGCGGCAAGTGGGTGTAGGTGATCGTGCGATCCTTCAACACTTTGCGCAAGGCGCGCGCGATGTGCTCGTTGGTAAAGCCTGACGGCTCCTTGTCCGACATCGCGCGCGCGCTCGGCAGCGCATGCGGTTTTGTGCTCTTGCCGATGGCCGCGACCAGCTCCGGCACCACCAGATCGGGATCGGCGGATAAAATGAGATCGACCGGCGGCAGCGCCTGATGATCCATGCTCCAGCCATTGTGGATGCGATGATCAAGCGAAATCTGGATTACTTTCGCCGATGGATTAGGGCCGGCATAGCGTAGGGCGCCGGCGAGATCGACCCAATCGAGGCTCAACACCACGTCGACGTTCTTCAAGCCCTCGACGCTCTCGGGCGAGACCGCGCGCGGCGCGCCGAGATAGAGCGGATGATCGGTCGGGAAAGTTGCGCCGATTTTCAAATCGCTGACGACGCGGGCATTGAGCGCCTCGGCAAGCGCGACGCGGGCATTCCAGGCTTCTTCGCTGCGTGAGGCGCGGCCGGCAAGGATCAGCACCTGCTTGGCACCTTTCAGCATCGCCGCCGCCTGCTTGATCAGATCGGCCGGCGCCGCGGTCGAGACCGGCGGCATGAAGCGGGCGACGTCGATCGCCGGCAATTGCTCGGAGACTTTCATCTCCTGCAATTCGGCGTCGAAATTGATGTAGACCGGGCCCTGCGGCGCCGTGTTGGAAATCCAGGTGCCGCGCAGGATCGCTTCGCGTGCGGCGCCGGGCGAGGCCGGCTGGTCGTCCCATTTGGTGTATTCGCGCACCAGCGCGCCCTGGTCGCGCGCGGTGTGGATCCAATCGATCCACGGCCGGCGCTTGACCGCATCGACCGGGCCGGTGGCGCCGAGCACCAGCATGGGCATGCGATCGCACCAGGCATTGAACATGGCCATGGAGGCGTGCAGCAGTCCGACATTGGAATGCACCGCGGCGGCCATGGCCTTGCCGGTAACTTTTGCATAACCGTGCGCAATGGCGACGGCGGCTTCCTCATGCAGGCAGAGCAGCATCTGCGGCGAGGAATTGCCGAGGTAATTGACAATCGAGTCGTGCAGGCCGCGATAGCTCGCGCCAGGCGTGAGCGCGATATAGGGAATATCTAGGGAACGCAACGCATCGGCGATCACGTCGGAGCCGAAGCCGGGCGCATTGGCGCCGGCCGGCGTCGGGCGCTCGAGTCCCGCCACCGCGGGGTCGGCGGCATTGGTTTTGGCGCGTGCGGTCGCGGATTGGGGAGGCGTCATGGCGGGCATTTCCTCAACGGTTGGGGTTTTGGTGGCAGGTTGGGCCGCATCCAACCGGATCACGAGCCGTTACGCAACCGGGCGAGAAGTCACGGCATGGCCGTCGGCCGCATAACGCGCCCCTCAGCCGTGATGCCGTGCGCCGCGGCCTTGCCGCGATATCCGCCGCCCCCCTGATCGAACGGTGTGTCTTTCGCGCGCGCTGCTTTCGGCGATGCCGCTGCGGCAAAATTGCCGGCGATGGCCGTGATGCACGTACGTTGTGCAATGCTCGGCGGCGGCAGCTTTGCGCTCACTCGCACGCTTGGGTTCGCTTTTTGGCTCGCTTTCGATTTTCAGCGAGTCGTCGATCGATCGTTTCGCATCGGCGCGCGGTCCGACAACAGTATCGGCGGCGGGGGCCTGTCCGTCGGCCGCGACCGGAGCCGGCGCCGGCGCGAACATGGCATCGTTGACGACCTGGCCGCGGGCGCCGATGAGGCGCTCGTAGGCGGCGACCAGCGTCATATACGGATTGACGAAGACCCAGCCGTCGCGGGTCGGCACCTGGGCGTCGAAATGCAGATGATAGGTGGTGCCGCCTGGAGCGCGGCCGTAATTGCCGACGGCGCCGAGCACTTCGCCCTCGGCGACTTCGCGGCCGCTGACCATGCCGGCGGCATCGAGCATCTGCGGGTTCATGTGCAGATAACGGAAGCGGATATGCTCGCCGGGCTTGTCGACCACGAGGTAGAGCGAGCGATCGCCGGGCGAGCGCATGATGACGCCGTCGGCGACCGCGACGACGTCTTCCTGATAGGGATCGCAGCGGCCGGCGCCCTCGACATGCTCCAAACAATAACCCGGCCGGATATCCTGGCCCTGGTGGCCGAGCCCCGCGGGACATTGGCCGACGTAATAACCGCGGTGCTCGCAAAAATTATCGCGCCACGGATAGGCGTAATTCTTCGATTCATCGGTGAGCAGCGTCTTGTCGTTGACCCGGCAGCGGTAGGCCGCACTCTTGTCGCGGCCGCCGAGCCCGATACGCCCGGTGAGATCGCAATTGCCCCAATTCATGAACGATTGCGAGTTGGCGTAAGCGGGCGCTTGCGCCATGGGAAAGCGGATATTTGCATAGACGGTGAAATCGGCGCGGCCGCTTTGGCCGCGCGAGCCGGTGCCGGGCAAAATGTCGCCCGGCGCGTAATAGGTGAAGTCCGGCGACACTTGCTCTGGCCGCTCGATCGGTTGCTGCGCAAGGCTCGCCGCTTTGGCCGGCGGCGCGCCGCCGACCACGTTGAGGGCTTTGAGGAAGCGCATGGCGACCTTGTCCGCCTCGCGGCACGACAACCGCCGCGAACTGTTCGCCCCGTCGAAACATTCGATCGAGACGAAATAAGGCACGCCGTAGCGCACGAAGCTGTAGCGCAGATGGCTCTCGATCAACACGCGGCGGATGCCGGGAAATTGGCCGTCGAGCTGCGGCACCGCCGTCTCGTCGGCAACGACGGAACCGTCGAGCTCGTAGAGCAGCGCCGAGCCGGAAATCTGCACGTTGACGGGACGGGCGAAGGTGAGATCGAGGTCCGGCGCGCCCTGCGGCGGCAACGACAGCACGGCGTCAAATCCGGATGGGCCGGGAAAGAACAATGTCGCGGCGGAAAAGCCCGACAAATATTTTCCGGCGTCGCCCGCAGCACCAAGCGCCGCGTCGTGCAGATAGGCCGCGGTATCGAATGGCAGCAGGACCGGAACCGGGCTTGCGGCGATTTTCGGCAAGACTTTTGCGACCGCCGAATTCAATCGTGTCAGCACGTCCGCCGCGACGGTGCCGCCGTCGCTACCGGATTTCAGCGGCTCGAGATCGGCGAGCGCCGTGCGCACCGCGCTCCAATCGACGTCGGCCGCCGACAGGCGAGGGGCTTGCATCTCGGCGGGCGCCGCGTTCTGCGCCGCGGCGGGCGAAACGAAGGTAAGACCGATGAGACAGCAAGCTTGCAATGTTTCGCGCATGGAGCCGAAACCTTGCGCTTTACTCGTGCGCCGCCTGCGCCGTTTCGCCGCCGCGCAGCTTCTCAATGAGCAAGGTCAGGCTGTTGGCAAAGCTGTCGACGTCAAAACCTCTCGGGTCGTCGTGACCGTTGCGGATGTCGGCATCGATGGCGGCGTGAAATGCCGGAACCAGCCAGTGCCCGGCGCGAACGCTGGCGACGGTGTAAAGCAGCGCCAACCGGTCGTATTGCGCGGTGGTAAAGCTTGGGCTCGGCGGCTGCGCGTCGTTATAGCGGCTGTAGCCCGGCGCGCTGCGCCGCGGCTGGATCATCTCGATGTGCAGGAACAACCCCTTCAGCGTGCCAACGAAATCCACCGCGCGCTCGAATTTTGTCTCGCGCCAGGGGATGCCGAAATCGTGGTCCACGATCATGTCGCCGGAGCGATTGACGACGACGTGAGCTTTGCCCCAGCCGTCGGGGCAGTAGTAGTTTTTCAGATTATTGAACCTCGCCGTCGAATCGACGTCGTCCGGAAACGAGCGGTGCCCGTAGTTCGGCCCGCTGGTGTCGTGGATGACGAAATAGCGCGCCGCGGGCGCCTCCGGATTGTTGTCCTCGGCGCGCGACACCGGCTGCCACAGATGCGCGGCGAAATCCCATTCCAAATCCTGCTTCGACAGATAAGCGCTCAAAATCTCGCGCGACGGCAGGCCAGTGTCTCGGCCGATGCGGTTTGCCAAGGCGTCCGGCAGGCTGTCGAGTGGCGGGCCGAGATTGCGCGTCTGATCGAGGCCGCGCATCAGGCACTTGGCCTGCTCGACCGGCGTGCCGCGATATTCGAGCGCGTCGAGATTGAAGTCGCACTCGCCCATATTTTTAAGAACGATTGTCGGCAACGACCGGTGCGGCATGCAGGACTGGCTCAACGCCGCCTGTGCGGACGCGCACAGCATTGCGCCGGCAAGCAGGGCGGCGACGGCCGGCGTCATACGCGACATGCAACGGACGTTTTGCGGCACGGGTTCCAAGCTCAATGCTTGCGCACTATCGCTATCAACGCGCGTCCTGCCAAGGCCGTGCCCTGTTATTTGGGCACGACCGAGCGGCGTTTCTGCCATGCGGCGGATTTACGGTCAGGGCGCCGGTGATGAATGGATGTTCAGAATACGGTGCAAGGCATGCGCCGCGGCGCGTCAATCCTTGGCCCGTTCGACATAGCTGCCGTCGGCGGTCATAACCACGATCTTGGTGCCGGTCGAGACGAAGGGCGGCACCATGGTGCGCACGCCGTTCGAGAGCACCGCGGGCTTATAGGAGGAGGCCGCCGTCTGGCTCTTGATGGTGGGCTCGGTTTCGACCACTTCGAGCACCGCTTTGGCCGGCAGCTCGATCGACACCGGGACACCCTCGTGCATGGCGATGGTCACCTCCATCTCGGGCTGCAAATAGGCGGCCTGATCGCCGACAATGTCGGTCTGGAGCGTGACCTGGTCGTAGCTCTCCATGTTCATGAAGTGGAAGCCTTCGCCGTCCTGGTACATGAACTGGTGCTTGCGGTCTTCGACGAAGGCGCGCTCGACCTGGTCGGTGGTCTTGAACCGCAGCGACATCTTCACGCCGTCGGCAATGCGGCGAACGTCCATCTGGGTCACCGGGGTGCCCTTGCCGGGGTGGATGTTCTCGGCGGCTACGATGACCCCGAGCTTGCCGTCGATTTCGACGATATTGCCTTTACGCAGCGAACTGGCGATGACTCTCACGGCTTCCTCAACGTTTTCGGGCTCGAATCTGGCCGCACCATACCGATCTTCAGGCTTCCTGCTAGTTATTTTCTCGCAACGCCGCGGACAAGGACATGGCGGACACCCCTTCCTCGCCGTTTTGGGACCCAAAGGTCCATGCCGACCGCCGGCCGGCGCTATTGGCGCGGGGCCGGATCGTCGGCGCGCTGCGGGCCTGGTTTGCGGCTGCGGATTTTATCGAGGTCGAGACCGGCGCGCTCCAGGTCTCGCCCGGCAACGAGATGCACCTGCATGCCTTCGCCACGGCGCTTTTGGCGCCAGACGGCGCGCGACTGCCGCTTTATCTGCGTACCTCGCCGGAATTTGCCTGCAAAAAGCTGCTCGCCGCTGGCGAGCGGCGCATCGTCGAGTTCGCAAAGGTGTTCCGCAATCGCGAGCGCGGCGCGCTGCATGCACCGGAGTTCACGCTGGTCGAATGGTATCGCGTAGGCGAGCCCTATCAGGCGCTGATGGCCGACTGCGCCGCGATTTTGGCGCAGGCGGCGGAGGCTGCGGGAACAAAACAGTTCAGCTTTCGCGGCCGCACCGCCGATCCGTTCGCCGCGCCGGAGCGGGTGACGGTGGCGGAGGCGTTTGAAAAATTCGCCGGTATCGATCTGTTGGCGACCTTGCCGGACGGCAAGCCCGACCGCGCGCTGTTTGCGCGCGCGGCGCAAAATGCGGGCATTCGCATCGCCGACGACGACCGCTGGGGCGATATTTTCAGCCGCGTGCTGGTCGAGCGCATCGAAGGCAATCTCGGCCTCGGGCGCGCGACCATTTTGGACGAATATCCCGCCGAGCAGGCGGCGTTGGCGCGCACGTCGCGGAAAAATTCACGCGTCGCCGAACGCTTCGAGCTTTATGTCTGCGGCGTCGAGCTCGCCAACGGCTTCGCCGAGCTGACCGACGCCGCCGAACAGCGTCGACGGCTCGAACATGAGATGGCGGAGAAAGAACGCATCTACGGCGAGCGCTATCCGCTCGACGAGGATTTTTTGGCCGCGCTGGCGGCGATGCCGGAAGCGTCCGGCATCGCACTCGGCCTCGACCGCCTGGTCATGCTGGCGACGGGGGCGGCGCGGATCGACCAGGTGTTGTGGAATCCAACTACTTACTGACCATCACATTAAGGATGGCCGTGGTGCCGTCCTGCACTTTCTTCAATCCGGTTTGCAGCGCGCTTTTGAGCTTGTCCGGCGCATCGACGCGCTCGCCGTGCAGGCCGAAATGCGCGCCCAGCGCATCGTAATCGAAGCCGTTGAGGCGCGAGCCCAGATGCATGTGGGCGTTCTCGGCGGCGCCGTCGGGATAGTGATGGACGTGGCCCTTCTGCATCGCCATGTAGCCCTTATTGTTAAAGATCACGATCAGAATCGGCAGATCGTGCTGCTTGGAAGCGCCGAGCGCCTGGATCACCGGGTTGTAGAGAAAGCCGCCGTCGCCAACGAGCAGCGCCACCGGGCGTTGGCGCGCCGCGAGTTTTACGCCGAGCGCAGTGCCGAGACCTTGGCCGAGGCCGCCAAAGCCGCGGAAGAAACTTTGCGGCGTGGTGAAGGGCAGATGCTGGCGCAGCGTCGGGCCGTGCAGGATGGTTTCGTCCACATAGATGGTGTCGGCCGGCATCACTTCGGCGAGTGTGGCGATGAGCGCCAGCGGATCGATTGCCTTGCCGCCGCCGTTGGCCTTGGCTTTTTCCGCTTTCAGGCCGGCGACAAAGGTGTCGTGCTGCTTGGTCCAATGCTCGCGGCGCTTCTTCACGGCGTTGGTGTCGATCTTGGATGCACGCACGGATTTCGTCAGTGCCTGCAGCGCGGCGGCGATGTCGCCTTCTAGATAAGCGTCGGCGTGCAGCTGCTGATAGATCATGTGGCCTTTGAACTGGTTCTCGTTGATCGAGACGATCTTGCCCTTGGTCGGCTTGGTATGCGGCGGGTACCAGGGCGCGCGGCCGCCGACCAACAGGACAAGATCGGCGTCCTTGAGATGCTCGTAGGTAGCCACCCCGAGATAGAGCGGGTGATCGGTCGGGAAATTGGCAAAGTTGGCGACGCGACCCCACATCGCCGGGATCGCCAGAAGATCGGAAAGCTCGACCAGCGCTTTGAACGCCGCCGGATCGCGGCCGGACTGTTCGGCGACGATGATCGGATTTTTTGCGGCGAGCAGAAGGCTGGCGACCTTTTCAACTTCGCCGGCATGGGGTTCGACGCGCGGTGCGAACGGCACGTCGCGGTCGTTCTCCGGCGGTGTCCAATCGTGGAGCATGTGCTCAAGCGCGACGTTGAGGTACATCGGGCCCTTGGGCGTGCGCTGCGCCATCTCGCCGGCGCGGATCACCTGCTCATGGAGCGTGAAGGGGCTGGTGACCGGCCGCGCCTGCTTGGTGATGTTCTCGACGAAGCGCTCGATGCCGCCGACGCTCAAGCCGCCATACCATTGCTGCTCGATCGGCAGCGACGGATCCTCGCCCAGCGTATTGGACTCGCCCGACATCACGATCATCGGGACTTCCGACTGCAGCGCGCCGTGCACGCCCATTGAGCCTTGCAGGAGGCCGACGCCGGCATGGACCAGCACGGCCTGCGGCCGACCGGTCATCAGCGTGTAGCCGGTCGCCATATTGACGGCCAGCGTCTCGTGCCAGCAGTCGATATAGGCCGGGCCGGCGTGGTTGCCGGTCTTTTGCCGCACCAGCGCTTCCCAGACCGGCGACCATTCCGATCCCGGCGACGACAAAATGTAATCGATCTTGAGCTTGCGGAACGCTTCCAGGATCGCTTCCCCGCCGTCCATGTAGTTTTTCATTGCTCTATCCTTTGCCTCGGCATTATGCGCCAGCGAAACACGGAATATGCGTCTTCAGCAACAATGCCAGGGGTTGCAGGTCATGCCTTGCTTGCAGGGCACGGCATCAAGCATAAGGGGCCCAACCCTTTGAATCGAGGCCGTCCATGAGCGCAACCGCCCGAAAAACCTTGCGCACGCCGTCCGCTCTGGCCGCGACGCAGCTTGTGCCCCGCGATCGGCTGGCACCGCTGGAGCAGGTGGCGGCGCGCTATGCCGTCGCCATCACGCCGGCGCTCGCCGACCTGATCGATCCGTCCGATCCGCACGATCCGATCGCACGGCAATTCGTGCCCGATGCGCGCGAGCTGCACAGGGAGCCGCAGGAAAGCCACGATCCGATCGGCGACGATGCGCACAGCCCGGTCGAAGGCATCGTGCACCGCTATCCGGACCGCGTGCTGCTCAAGCTGGTGAATGCCTGCGCCGTCTATTGCCGGTTCTGCTTTCGCCGCGAAATGGTCGGGCCGGGCCGGGGTGGGCTTGCGCCGGCGGCGCTCGACAGGGCGCTCGCCTATATCAGTAGCAACGCCGAAATCTGGGAAGTCATTCTAACCGGGGGCGATCCGCTGGTGCTCTCGGCGCGCCGGCTGAAAGACGTGGTGACGCGGCTTGCCGCGATCGCCCATGTCAAAGTGATCCGCGTGCACACCCGCGTGCCGGTCGCGGCGCCGGAGCGGGTGACGGCAGCGTTAGCGCGCGCATTACGCACCGACAAGGCGACCTTCGTCGTGCTCCATGCCAATCATCCGCGCGAGCTCACGGTGCAGGTCCGGGCCGCCTGCGCACGCCTGATCGATGCCGGCATTCCCATGCTGTCTCAATCGGTGCTGCTGCGCGGCGTCAACGACGATGCGCAGACGCTGGAAGCGTTGCTGCGCGCGCTGGTCGAATGCCGGATCAAACCCTATTACCTGCATCACGCCGATCTCGCGCCCGGCACGGCGCATCTGCGCACCACGATCGCGCAAGGCCAGGCTTTGCTGCGCGCGCTGCACGGCCGCACGTCGGGGCTGTGCCAGCCGAGCTACGTGCTCGACATTCCGGGCGGCTACGGCAAGTCGCCGATCGGGCCGAATTATCTCAGCGCGGACGGCGCCGTGATCGAGGATTTTTGCGGCCGGCGCCACGCCTATGCGGCAGCCGCTTCGGCCGCGGAGAAAAATACCGCGGTCTCGAATTCGTAGCCGCAGGCCTCGCACGACCAGCTGTGGCGCACACAGCGCTCATCGAGATGTTCGGACCAGTCGGGAGCAAGCAGCCAAGCCTGGCATTGCGGGCAGGTGTTCTTGTCGTAAGTGACCAGCCGTGCACGCACCTCTGGCTCTGTCTGCAGAGTCATGATTCTTCCTCCCTAAATCACCCCCCGTCTAAGCCAATGCGTAAGTGCACTCTGTGGCAGCCCCATGACCATTCCATGCCGATGCTCGGACAGCGCAAAAAAATTCGCCGGGATCTAACGGTGCGCCAAAACCGCGGTTTCGCTGTTGCGGAACTTTCGCCGTTTGCATTGCATTAACGGCATCGACGGGAACAAGGCGGGAGCAGCGAACGCGGGAGCAATTTTACGCAAATCAAGCAAATGCAACGGGCGGTGCAGATCATGTTTGTCTCAGGCGTGTCCGTCGCGGCGCTTGGTGCGGGGGCGGCCATCGGCCCTGCCTATGGCGCGAGTGCTCGCCCTGCGACGGTAGGCGGAAGTGCTATCGCCGGCGACGCTGCGCTAGCACTTTCATTCATCGCCGCAGCGCTTCGGCGGGAACGTCGAGCGGCGTCACGAAGGCTTTCCGGCTGCTTTTTTGCAAGATCGCGGTGACGAGAAAAATAGGCACATTGAGCTGGGTTTGGATCGGGTTGAGCGAGCGGGCGTATTTCGCATTGCTCGCCACCACGTCATTGCTGATCGGCGCGTCGCCGGCGTGCGATACCGTGAGGTCGATCACTTCGTAACTGTTGTCGCGGCACAACAGCCAGAAAAATTGCGCGTTATAGCTGACGACGCCGTGGGTCAGCATGCCGCCCGCCGGCACTTCGTGCATCATCACGCCGCCGACCTTGGCGAGATCGTGCATCACGCGGAAGGCGTTGTCCTGATTGACGACGTGCTCGGTGGTACCGGCATTGACGACCAGATCGAACGACGATCGCAGCCGGTACGGCACATGATCGCGATTGAGATCGAGCGAGGTCACGCCGCGGTGGCCGCCATATTCCACCGCGTCGTAGGAAAGACCCAAGGATACCCAGAACGGCTGCGAGGCCGGCGCCGACTCCGCTTGGCGTTCCACGCCGTCGACCGTCACGGCCTCCTGCGGCGCGCCAAGGTCGACCGGCTTACGGCCGAACAGGCCGTAAAGCTCGGCCAATGCCGCGTCGGCGCGCAGAAACGAATTGGACAATTGCTGCGCGCCGATCTCGACCACGCGCGCATGGTCGGGCAGGCGGCCGGAGCGCCGCAACTTGATCAGGTGCAAGATCGTTTCATAGGCAAGGCCCACGGCACCGTCCTCTGGAGAAATTTTCTGACCGTGGGCCAACGCGAAGTCAAGGCAGGCCACGCCACGATACCCGGGGCGTCCGCGCGGGCCTGAGCGCTCGATATCTGGGCTCGAGTGAACGAGCGACGGCTTTGGCAACCGTGACCGGGCGGGGGCGGCTTGCGCAGGCGCTCCGGATTGATCCTTGCGAGTTGATTCGCAGTCCACGCCGTCGGTAAGCCCGGTGGGCGTGACCTTGCCTTGCGAGACTGACGATTGCCATCGCTTCCGATAAGCGCCTTTCTCGGAAGGAATGCGATCGAGCGCGCCCATTGTGATGTCTCCCTCCGCTGGCTACGCTCAAGGCATCGATTGCCCTTGAGCACAGATCCAGCCGGAGGCAGGGCATGGCAACCAATCTCAAGATAACCGTCAACGGCAAGGCATGGCCGGTCGCGTCGAGCCCGGACACGCCCTTGCTCTACGTCCTGACGAACGAAATGCACTTGCACGGTCCGCGCTTCGGCTGCGGTCTGGCCCAGTGCGGATCCTGCTCGGTCCTTGCCGACGACAAGGAAATCCGCTCCTGCATCACGCCGGTCGCGACGGTGGCGGATCGCGCCATCACGACGCTCGAGGGCCTGCCGGCCTGGTACGCACGCAAGAACGGCCTCAAGGACGCTCCGGCGCTGCATCCGCTGCAGCAGGCGTTCATCGACGAGCAGGCGCTCCACTGCGGCTACTGCTACAACGGCATGACCATCAAGGGCGCCGAGCTCCTGGCCAACAATCCGAAGCCGAGCGAAGCCGAAATCCGCCGCACGATGAACGGTCACCTCTGCCGCTGCGGGACCTACCCGCGGATCATGAAGGCGATCCAGGTCGCGTCGCGGACCGTTTCGGGGGACGCGCCATGAACGCGCCCGAAAGGAACCTGCCGCTGTCCCGCCGGGGCCTTCTGAAGGCCGGCGGTGCGCTGATCGTCGGCTTCAGTCTCGCCGGTGGACCTGCGACGGCCGCACCTGCCGGTCCCGCGCGCGGCGAGGCCGCCGGTCCGCCGGATCCGAATTCCATCGATACGTGGATCGCAATCCACGCCGACAACACCGCGACGCTGTACTTCGGCAAGTGCGAGCTGGGGCAGGGCAACACAACGGGATTGCTGCAGATCGCCGGCGAAGAGCTCGACCTGGACATGAGCCAGCTTTCAAGCGTGCGGCTCGATACCAACGTGACGCCGGAGCAGGGCGCCACCAGTTCGAGCTCCTCGATCGAGCGCGGCGGGCCGCAGGTGCGAGCCGCGGCGGCCGAGGCGCGTCTGGCGCTCCTGCAGAAAGCTTCGCAACGCCTCGGCGTCCAGATCGGCAGCCTGATCGTCGCGCGCGGGGTGGTGTCGATCGACGGCGAACCAAACCGGTCGGTCAGCTATGGCCAACTGGTCGGCGACAAACTGTTCGATATCAAGTTCACCGGTACGGCACCGCGCAAGCCTCCGGGCGAATACAAGCTGGTCGGCACGCGGGTGCCGCGGGTCGACATTCCGGACAAAGTGACAGGCATCTACACGCATATGCAACACGTGCGTGTCGCCAACATGCTCCACGGCCGGGTTGTGCGCCCGCGCGGTCAGCGTGCCTACGGCACTCGCGCTGCGCCGCTCGCCGTCGACGAAGCCTCGATCAAGGATATCGCGGGAGCACGGATCGTGCGCCGCGGCGACTTTCTCGGTGTGGTGGCCGAAAACGAGTGGGACGCGGTGCGCGCCGCGCAGCAGCTCGACGTCCGATGGCAGGAGACGCCCTCGCTGCCGGACATGGTGAAACTTCCGGAGATCCTGCGCGCCAGGAAGTCCACCGATACTGTTGTGGTGGACATCGGGGATCCAGAGACCGCCCTCGGCAAAGCCACCTATGTGTCATCGGCGACCTACTTTTCCCCGTACCAGGCCCACGCGCCGTTCGGTCCGAACTGTGCGATCGCGGATGTCGGGCCCGACCGGGCGCTTGTGCTGTGCTCGACGCAGGATATCTACGCGTCCCGCAAGATGCTCGCGACCCTGCTTGGAATGCCTGCCGATCGCGTGCGTGTGCAGTACTACGAAGGCTCGGGCACCTACGGCCACAGCTGCTACGAGGACGCGCCTCAGGCCGCCGCAGTCATGTCACAGGCTGTAGGACGGCCGGTGCGCGTGCAGTTCATGCGCTGGGACGAGCTCGGCTGGGACAATTACGGCCCGGCGCAGGTGGCGCAGGTGCGCGCCGGTATCGATGCCGACGGCAGGATCATTGCCTACACCTATGACGGTTGGCAGCACGGCTGGCACGTGAACGAAACCTCAACCGAGCTTGCAATGCAGACCGCGCCGGCCGAACGAACAGCCGGGTCCTTCTCGATCATCGTCAATCGTATCAGCACCGGGTCGATGTATCGCGTGCCGAACCGCCGCGTGGTCAGCCATGCCATTCCGATGGTCGGGCTGCTGAAGGGCTCACCGTTGCGGTCGCCGCTCGACATGGCGCTGTCATTCGCATCGGAACAGACGATCGACGATTTGGCCCATGCGGCGAAAACGGATCCGCTAGAGTTCCGGCGCAAAAACATGGGGGACTCGCGCTGGCTCGGCGTGCTCGAGGCTGCAGCGCAGGCTGCCGGCTGGACGCCGCGGATAGCAGCCTCGCAGTTGTCCAATGCCGACGTCGTGACTGGCAGAGGTATTGCCGTCGGGACGCACCACGTGTCCTACGGCGCTGCTGTGGCCGATATCGAAGTGGACAGGCGCACCGGCAATATCGTCGCCAAGCAGCTGTATGGTGCACTCGACTGCGGCTTGGCCGTAAATCCGGCCCTGGTCGAGAACCAGATCGTCGGCATGATGGTTCAAGCAACGAGCCGGATGCTGAAGGAGGAAGTGACCTTCGACAGCACAGGAGTCACCAGCGTCGACTGGGTGAGCTACCCGGTGCTGCGCTTTGCGGAGCACCCGAACTGCACGCCGGTGGTCGTTCAAAGGATCAACGAGCCTTCGACCGGTGCCGGCGAGGAAGTGATGGGCGCGGCGGGGGCGGCGATTGCCAATGCGTTCTTCGATGCAACGGGTGTTCGGCTTACGCGATACCCATTGACACCGGAGCGCGTGCGCGACGTACTTGCAATGAAGAAGGCCTGACGTGGCCGGTGTTGCGGCACAACAATGGACGCTTCGTGCCACAAGCGGACATGCCGCCATTGCTCCATGTTGATCTGCTGCGGTGGAAACTTTCGCCGATCACAAGCCAAAACTGAGAGCGGGCGACCGCTTCTGGTCAATTAGTGCCTGCACGAACAGCATATCGCGCTGCTTCGTCGCCCAGATGATCGCGCAGCAAAACACCAAGCCCGCCGAGGGGCCGCATGCCCATCATCTTGAGGGCATGCCATAAACTGACTTGGTTCGTCGTCAGCACTGGTTTTCCCAAATCATGCTCCAACTGATCGATGATGCTGAACGTACTCCAGTTGCCACACGCCAACATGACCGCGTCTGCTCCCGGCCTGTTCACGTGGCGCCCGACATCGTAGGCGGTTTGCGCATCGAGGAGTCCGATATCGAGATTGCGGGTCAACCCCAGCGCCTCTTGAGCGAGGACTTTGACTCCGTTTGCTTCGATGAAGGCTGCAACGGTCTGGTTAACCGCAGCGCTCCAAGGCGCGCCGAGCACGATTTGTTTGACGGAAAGCACACGGAACGCTTCGAGCAGGGCGGTTGAGGCCGTGGTGGCTGGCTTGCCGCTCGCCGCGCTTATTCGCTTGATGAGTTCCTGGTCGTATCCAATGCCGTTGCGCGACGAAGGGGCGGTCGCTGGAAAAATGATCACGTCAACGTCGACATCAGCCAGCTTTTGACTCTCGGTCTCGATTTCCTGGACAATCCGCAGCGTCGACTCTGCATCCACGTTGCTCAACCGCATTCGCGCTACGTGCAGCGTGATGTTTTCCGGCAGTGCTCTGCCGATATCCCGCTCCTGTACTGAGCTTGAGGATGGAACCAGCAAACCTATCCGCCGATAGTCCTTTCGCGACGCCATTGGAACCTCCCCATGAGCAATGGATGCTACTAAGCCCTCGGATGGGCCGAACGGGACTCCATTTTTTTAATTGGTCCCGCTCTTGATCTCGACCCGGCCGACCATGTTGACGAGGCTGTTGGCCATGATCGGGTTGCCGTCATGGTCCACTGTCATGTTCCGCACGATGTCGCCGCCGCCCGGAATGGCCCAGCTCTGGAACGTCCGGGTGTTCGGATCGAAGCGCACAACGGCGTTGGGCTGGGCGCCCGATTCGACATACCAGAGCGCGCCCTTGGTGGCGACGATCCCGTACGGCTTCGATTTCGGGCCGCTCGGCGAGGCGAATTCTTCGACCTTGTGACTTGCCGGATCGAAGTGGCCGAGATAGCCGCGAGCGAAATCGGTGTACCAGACCTGATCGTCTGGCGTTATCGCAATGCGGCGCGGCCGTGCAGCGGGATCGGGAAGTTCGAATTCCTCGATATGCATGTTGCGGTCGATGGTGGCGATCTTGGGCGCGCCGAATTCAACGAAATAGATCTGGTTCTTGGAATTGACCGCGATGCCGTACGGGCGCGCATTCGCGGTCGGCGGCTGGGCGAGCTTAATGTCTCCGGTCGCCGGATCGAGCCGGCCGACAAAATTGCCAACCTGCACGGTGAACCAGATGATGCCGTCATGATCGATGACGATAGTATGCGGATCGCGGGCGCGCGCATCGGGTAGGCTATACTCTTTCACGTCGCCGCTGCGCGGGTCGAGCCTGCCGATAAAGCCCCGGAAATTACCGGTGAACCAGACATTGCCGTCCTTGTCCTCGACGAGACCGTGCGGCGCCGATTGCGCATTGACAGGGTATTCCCGCATCTGGCCGCTCTGCGGGTCGAGGCGGCCGAGCTTGTTGGCGAGCTGGCCGGTCCACCAGATCGCGCCGTCATGGGCCACCATCGGATCGTGCGGCCGCGAACCGGGCGTCGGTAGCGGCCATTGCATGATGAAGACCTGCGCCGGCCCGGGTAAAAGCCTTGCCTCCGGGCGGGGCCGTTCCGGAAACGATCGGATCAGATAGGCGCGAACCGTGTCCCATTCTTCGGCCGGCACAGGGGCACCGAAATTGCGCATCATCGCGGTGACCGAAAGCCAGCCTTCAGGCGTATAGCCGGCGGTCAGCCGCACAAGGTCGTGGCAGGCGCCGCAAACTCCGACCACGGTCTGTTTGCCCGGGCCATTCGGAAAATTAGCCTCGACCGGCGGGCCGCCGCTCTGCTGCTGTGCCAAAGCTCCGGTGGCTGAGCCGAGGAGGGCGGCCGCGCCAGCCAGCGTGGTCAAACGTCTCATGGATGAAGCTCCCGCTAAAGCTAACTGAAGACTGGGGTCCAATCGTTGCCGCACAATACAAGTTCCGCGATCGGCATGCTGTGCGGTCACAGACCGATTGCTGTCACGCGACCGCACGAGCCAACAATCTTTGCCAGAATGGTACGGTAATAGCCAGAACCAGCGCCAACATGAGCAGCGTATGCTCCGACAAAAAGTTTGAGCTGGCCGTATTGTTGTGCCCATATAGTCGTGGTGTGCTGACCTGATGGCGAGCATTACTCACATGACGCGTCCCGCCGGCGCGCTGCCGAATGAGGTCCTTCGTGTAAGGGACATCGAACTGCGATTCATCGGCGGTCGCCACAGACCGCCGCCGAGCACCGACGATATTATTTACGTTCACAAGGATGCGGCATTCGTCGCCTCGATGAACGAGACGCTGGAGCGCGTGTGCCCTAAGCGCATGATCGAGGTTGGCGTGCTCGACGGCGGCAGCACCGTCTACTGGCACCATCAATACGATCTGGAGAGACTCGCCGCTATCGACATTGAAGCCGAAGCGCCATGCCTCACGCGCTATTTAGAGAGAAACAAGCTCACCGACGCAGTCCGCGTCCACTTCGGCGTGGCGCAGACCGATCGAGAGCGATTGCGCGCGGCAATCGACGGCGATTTCGGCCGTGAGCCGGTGGATGCGGTGATCGATGACGCCTCGTATCAATACGCCGCCACCAAGGCCTGTTTCGAAACCATATTCCCGTATCTGCGGCCGGGCGGCGCATACATCATCGAGGATTGGTCATGGGGCCATGGTCACAATTGGCCGCCCGAAGCATGGGCCGACATGCCGCTGATGTCGCCATTGCTATCCGAACTGATGCTCATTTGCGGCCATGCCTCGGCGGTTATTGATAAGGTCGAAATCAATAGGCGCTTCGCGGTCATCTGGCGCGGCGCCGCCGATCTCCCCAAGGACAACTTTCGGCTCCCCGATCATTACATCGCGCGCGGCTTCTCCATTGCACTTTAGCGATGCGACGCGATGCAAAAGAGGGGCGTTCCATGTTAAATCAACGCTATTCTAAGCGTCCTTGAACCAAGCATTGGTGTAATGAATGTGGTTTCCGCGACGCCATCGACCCGAACTTTCGGTCGTCGTTGTCGTGCACAACATGGCACGAGAAGCGCCGCGCACGCTCTATTCTCTTTCGGCGGCCTACCAGCGGCACATCGCCGCCGACGACTATGAGATTATCGTCGTCGACAACGGCTCGACCCCGCCATTCGACGCCAAGGTCATCGACGGTCTGGCCGGCAACTTTCGCCTGCTCCGCCTCGATCCGGCGCCGGCCTCGCCGGCGCGCGCAATCAACCGCGGGCTTGCCGCGGCGCGCGGCAAAGTCGTCGGCGTCATGATCGACGGCGCCCGCATCGTCACGCCGGGCCTGCTTCATTTCGCGCGTCGCGGCGTTGAGCTTTATTCGCGCGCCGTGGTGGTCACGCTGGGCTGGTATCTGGGGCGCGACCTGCAACGCTGGTCGATGGAGGCCGGTTACAATCAACAACGCGAAGACGCGATGCTGGCCTCGATCGGTTGGCCGCAAGATGGCTACCGCCTCTTCGAAATCGCGGCTTTCGACGAGGGTTCGGTCGACGGATGGTTCTCGCAAATCGAGGAATCGAATGCGCTTTTTCTGAGCCGCGACTCCTGGAATCGGATCGGTGGGATCGATGAGCGCTTCGATGCGCCGGGCGGCGGCTATGTCAATCTCGATACGCTGGCGCGAGCCATGGAGTTGCCGGACAGCGAACTCGTCGTCCTGCTCGGCGAGGCTACGTTTCATCAGCTCCATGGCGGCATAGCGACAAATCAAAATTATCGGGACCTGGCGCAAAGCCTCAGCAAGTGGGACGAACAATATCAGGCGATCCGGCAACGGCCATGGCGCGCACCATCGCCGCGCAATCGCACCTATATCGGAACGTTGCCGCAATCCGTGCTGCCGCATCTGGCGCGCGCCATGGTCGAACCGGTGCGCGGACTGCCGCTCGGTCCGTCCTTCGATCGGGATCTGTGGCAGGCGACGCAGTCGCCGCGCCCGAGCGATCCGATCTGTGCCGCCCTTGTCGATCTGGCCGAGGGCGAATTCCGCAGCCGCCGTTTCCAGGCCGCGGCAGCGGTGGCGCGCATGGCGCGCAACCGCGCGCCCGACGAACCGGCGCCGCAGCACTTGCTGGCAATTGCGGGCGCGTGGCTGCGCGACGCCGGCGAACCGCCCGACGACAAGCGGGCCGGCTTCCACCTGGCGCGCGCCAAGGCCTACCGCCTGCTTGACGACACAGCTGCGGCGGAGACGGAATTTCGCGCTGCCCTCGGCTGGGATGCCGATCTCGCGGAGGCGAAGAGCGGCTTGGCGGAACTGCGATCGCGCGGCGCGGACACGGCGGGGCGCGACTCGCCTGCCCAGGCGGGGAGTTCGGCCTCGTCGCCGATCCGGCAGGCGATCGTCGTCCTCGGCATGCATCGAAGCGGGACGTCGGCGTTGGCTGGTGTCCTCTGCGGATTGGGCGCGGCAGCACCAAAAAAGACCTTGATGGGGCCGCATCCATGCAATCAGAAGGGCCTTTTCGAAGCCCTCGGCCTTGCTCAAGCTCACGACGAACTTCTGGCGCCTACCTGAAAGGTTTCATTACCGCGGAAAGTCTGCGCGCCTTGGCCGCAAAATATCACGCTTCGGCTTATGGGCGTTATCTGCAACGGATTGTCGATTGAAAGCAGTCAAAGCCGTCCTGGCGCTTGACGTTTGTTTTCCTGATCGCGTTGCAACGCGGCTATGTCAGGAATGTTCGCTTTCGCTTATGGGCGCCGCCGGGCAAGATCGAGAATATTGTGAAATTGCCCGAACCGCAGCCGCGGATTATCGCGCAGCCTCATGCCGGCGTGCGCGATTCTATAAGCGCGCTCCGGCTGATTGCACACGATGTCCAGACATTCTTCGAGGCTGTCGTCATCGTAGCGGAACAGCAGCGCATTCTTGCCGTGCTTGAAAATGCTCTTGGCGGCGAGGTTGTCCTCCAGGATGGCGACACAGCCGCCGTTGAGGGCATTCATCGTTCGATCGTGGATCGCGTCGTTGACCGGGCTGACGCTCAGCACGCTGCGGCACATCGGAATCCGCGCCAGCGTGAACTGCATACCCACGTCCGTCTCCAGCAATGCGATGGAGCCGTTGAAATAGGAAATTGCGCTACGATCGAATTGAATCAGGATTGGAAACTTTCGCGCAATCGAAAATATCTTCAGTCGGCGGATCGTCTGTACTGATTGCTCGACGACCTGGCAAATCGAGTTGAACGTCTGGGCGGAGACGCTCTTATGGTGTTCCGTCAGTGCGGCGGTAATGTGCGAATGCAGCGATCCAATCATATCGAATCGCGCCCGACTCGTCATTTTGCGCCATGCTGCGGACGCGATGCAAGCTGAGCGGAACCATGCATGCAATTCGACGCTGCAAGAACGCTTCCCGGGTCAGCCGCCCGACACGGGACCGCCGATTGGGTCCGACGCCGCCCATCGTGGCCGTCAGCGCTCCCGGCAGGCAATAGGTCTCAAAATACCGCCGCTCGTGTTCCGAATTGAGCAAAAAGCGGCTATTGGCGGCGGTCGAGGCATAAAATTCGTGCCATCGGCTGGACGGATGGTCCAAGATCCATTGCAGAACAACAGTTTTGCTTTTTTCTGCGGCAGCGAGGAAACTGCCCGATAACAACCATGAATGATCCAGATCGGAATTGAAGCCCAAGACGGCGCTTGCGCGATCGTCGAGGCATAATTGCAATTCGGGTCGAAACCCGTCGGCGCGGAGCGGAATAGTCCGGCACAGAACGCCTTGGCTTTCCAAATACTGGACGACGTTTTCAGCGTAGGTCCGGTCGTGTTCGTAATCGACCAGATAGATGTAAACTTTCGCTCGCTCCGGCTCATTGCGCGTAAATGGTCGAAGCCAGTTCAGCATGGGGCGATTATCGCTGCTTCAGGACCGGTGCTGTATACCACGCGGCGCCATCGAAGCGTAAGTCGCGAGTGCCACTATCAATCTCCGCAAAGCTCAGGCGTGGCCGAGAATTGTAGTTTAGGTTGCGCGTAAACAGCTTGCTAGCTCGCCTTTTGCGACACGAAATCGCTCCGTTCGCAAATAGGTGGTCCGGCCGTGCTCCTGCCCGGCCAGCGATTGAAGCGGTCCCGGTATGATGCCGCCTGCGTGTTTGCGGACGACCGAAGGGGAGCCATTTCTTATTTTTTCGCGGCAGATGTTTCCGCTCGCAGATGCTCCGTCGCGACACGATCAATACGCGGTACGGTGCGCTCGACAACCACGGCATACTCTCTTTCGGCTGCGGCTGGCGTGACCTTGCCATCCATGAGGTCGCGATCGAGCGCATCGAAGCTGCGCTCTTTCGGATCGCGATAGCCCCCAGCGCCCGGAAGAGTGAGCCGTATGAGATCATTGGCTTGTAGCGTGTCCAAGCCTTTGGAGCGCAGTACCCTTGCGTGGTTTGTTTCGGGATTGAGGTCGAACCTGCCGGTCGTGCCGGCATGTCCGCCGAACAGACCTTGGGGAGCAATGGTGTGGCGGTCGGCGTAGCGCGCGAAACTAACCGGGCCGGTCAGGACTCGAATATCGCGCCGCAACGCCAGACTGCCGCGAAATTTTCCCGCACCCCCGCTATCGGGTACAAGTTCATAGCGCTCGATGCGGATGGGGAAACGCTGCTCGACTGCTTCCACCGGCGTGTTCATAAAGCGCGGCAAGTGGCTGTCTTGGCCGTCGCTACCGTCGGAATTTGGCCGGCCTCCGTTACCGCCGCCTTGAATATCGGTGAATACGAAGCGCTCCTTGGTCTTCGGATCGTAACCGCCGAATGCGCAGGTCGTGATTTGCGCATGTCCGCCCGCCGGCACGCGATCGGGAACCGCCGGCGCTAACGCGCGCAACAACGCTTCGACGATCTTCTGGGAGCAATTGGTGCGCGCCGCGACAGCACCCGGCGGCAAGGGGTCGACGACGGTGCCGGGCTTGGTCAATACCTCGATCGGCCGATAGCAGCCGGAATTGGGCGGCATGTGCGGATCGACAACGGCAATCATCACATAATACGCCGCGGCATAAGTGTTGGCGATGGTCGAGTTGGTATTACCTTCGGCTTGCGGGTCGCTCTCCGTAAGATCCACGACGGCGCGGTCGCTTTCAATCGTCAATTTCACCGCGACCCGGATCGGCCGGTCGCTGATGCCGTCATCGTCGATGAAGTCTTCGCCGAAATAGACTCCAGACGGAATGCTTTGCAGGCCCTGGCGCATGCGCCGTTCCGAGTAGTCGAGGAGATCGACGCATGCTGTCTGGACGGTGTCTCTGCCGTATTTCCTGAACAGGCGGTCGAGGCGATCGACGCCGACCATGAGCGATGAAATCTGGGCGCGGATATCGCCGAGCGTCTTGTCGGGAACGCGGATCTGGTTGGCGATGATGCCGAAGATTTCGCGGTCTTCGACACCGCGCTTGACCAGCTTGACCATCGGCAACCGCAGACCTTCGAGATAGATTTCGCGAATCCCGCCCGCAACTCCGCCTGCAGCGACGCCGCCTAGATCGGTGTGATGCGTGATGTTGCCGACGAATCCAACGAGCTCGCCCTCGTGAAACGCCGGCGCGATGGCGTAGAGATCCATGATGTGCTGGCAGCCGCGGTATGGATCGTTGGTGACAATGACGTCGCCGGGCTCCAGGTTTTCCGGCCGGTAGGTTTTCACCAATTCACGCATGGTGATTTCAAAGCCGGCGAGCAGGCTCGGCGTGTGATGCGCCTGTGCCACTGTCTGGCCCTTGGCGTCGGTGACGACGCAGGAGATGTCCTTGATTTCCGTAATGATCGTGGAGCGTCCGGTGCGCACCAGCGTGTAGCCCATCTCGTCGGCGATCTGCTCCAGGGCGTAGCGGATGACTTGCATGGTGATGAGATCGGTCACGATGCCCCTCGCAGCCTGATGAACAACCCCAGATCGGGAGCGACGGTGGCGCTTCTGCCCATGGGTATCAGCGTAACCGACGTCGGCTCTTCCACAATGGCCGGTCCGTGGATCACCATGCCGGGGCGGAGACGGCCGCGATCGAATACGTTTGCCTCACGAAATCCAATCTTATCAAGAT
>Ga0181518_10000226_pt1 | contig 65981 bp, 60 predicted proteins | sample PEATcosm2014_Bin_28_FD_119751 | JGI IMG/M metagenome (GOLD analysis project Ga0181518, IMG submission 119751) | Peatland microbial communities from MTU Mesocosm Facility, Houghton, MI, USA - PEATcosm2014_Bin01_60_metaG | ecosystem: Environmental > Terrestrial > Soil > Wetlands > Peat | place...
ATGACGGACATGCTGGGTTCGATCTGGAATTTCCTGGCGGGAACGATCCTGCCGGAAGCAGCGGGAATAGCCGTTGTGGGGGCAATCCTGAACTATGCCCGGCACCGGCCATTCATGCCGCTGATTGGTTCGGGCCTTGCTTTCCTAAGCGTTTCGGCGCTGTGGAAGCTGGTCCAGGCTATGGTCGGCTGATGCAGGAACGGAGATCGGAGGTGATCATGTCGCTCCAAAACGGAATGCTCAACCTGACCAACTGGCTGGGCAACGTCATCATGCCGACCATAGCCGGGCTGTTTGCGGCTGCCGCGATCTACCGGTTCAGCAAGGCGCAACCCTGGCAGCACTTCGCGTGGGCGGGCATGGCGTCGCTCATGTGTTCAGGGTTGCTGCGGGTGCTCGAATCTTTCAGCAACCAGGCGGCCTGGGATAATCCAGACCGTTTCTGGCTGGCGGTTCTGACGCTGGTGAATTGGGTGGGAAATGTACTCCTGCCGCTCTACGGGGCGCTGCAGGTGGTGCTGAGCGTGGTGCACTTCTCCGGATTGCTGGAACGGATGACCATCGGTGAGGCGTGGGTACGGAACCTCGTCACCGCGATGTGCTGTTTCGGATTGTCCGGACTACTGCGGCTAGCGGAGTTTTGGATCCGGAACGGGACAGCGGGAGTTCGTTAGGCCGATGGAGACGAAAAGATGGCGTTGAACGTGACACCGGTAAACCGAAATTTGCAGACGCGGGTGACTTTCATGTGCCTGGAATTCGAAGACCTCTTTGTTGTGCTTGGCGTAGCGGCACTGACCAACGTGGCCGGGCACTTCGTTTCGGGCGAGATTGGGGGGATACCCATGAGCATCGTGGTGCAGTACGGTGTGCCACTTTCCATCGTTCCGTTGTTGATGTTGTTCAAGTACGGCAGGCCGCGGGGCTACATACGCGACCTCGCCCTCTGGCACCTCAAGCCGCGTGCCTACTGTGCGGTCGCCCGAGATCGCGAAATCAGCGCCGCCTACATCAGGGAGAAATCGTAGTGCCCCTCACGCTCGAACAACACGAGAAGAAGCTCCAGGAACCAGCATTGTGCGAGCAGTTGGCTGTCCGCGATTACCTGGATGACGTGGTAGTGCGGACCAACGGAGGTTTCGTGGCGGGCTACGCGCTCAAAGGACTGACTTCCTACTTCGCCAGCGACGAGGGCAGGAACCGGGGCAAGCTGATGATGGAAGCGCTTCTGAGGTCGATCCCAGAACAGAGCATGAGAGTGCAGATCCGCTACGAAGTTTTGGAAGACCTAGGAGACTTGGTCGACCAGTACGTGGCCGGCCAGAGGTCGGAGAATCCGGAAGCGATTGCGCTCGACGCAGCGCGGGTCGAGCAGTGGAGGGCGAAAGAAGCGAACGGCCACTACATACGGCCGCTATTGCACGTCTATTTCATCTGGGACCCGGTTCTTCATCACCGCATTATCGGCAAGGCGCTGAAGCCGAAGGGAAACCTCTTTAGCCTGTCGGCGCGGAAGTGCATCGACCGCGCATGGCAAGAGCATCAGGATCTCCTGGCCGAGTTCGAGAGTCTGCTGCGAGGCGTAGAAACCACCCTGCAGGCGGCAGAACTCGGCGCAACCAGACTCAGCGACGATGCGCTGTTTCTTGAAGCGAAACGGGCGCTCAATCCGCTGCACGCCGACTCGCGGCCCTACAGAAGAGGAGAAGCGCAGTTCGAATATCGCAGCGCGAGAGAGCAAATTGCAGACGTAAGCATCGTGGATGAGACCGACAGCTATCTCAATCTCGATGGGGTTTTCTACACGTTCGTCAGCCTGAAGGAGCTGCCCGACGCGACCTTCCCCGGAATCTTGCGCGAATTGACCGCCTTGGACTTTCCCATCGTCGTGACTGCTCAGGTTACGATTCCGGACCAAGCCAAAGTCCTAAAGGGATACAAGACCCGTCTGCGCAAGATGCAGGCCGCGCAGCGAGACTCGCACGGCGGTTTCCGGGTCAACGTTGAGGCGCAGGTTGCCGAATCCCAACTGCTCAGAGCACAACAGGACATCATTTCGAGCTCGGTCAAGACCGCACGGTTGAGTCTGGTGATCGGTACACGTACGTCGCAACCAGCGGTGACCGTTTCCGAGTTGGAGCAAGCGGAGCGTACCATTGAAAACCGCCGACAGCAGCTCCTCTACGCGATCGCGCGGATGAATGGGGCGAAGGCTGTTGCTGAGTCATTGGCCAAGAAGCGTCTGTTTTTCAGTTCGCTTCCGGCGATGGCGGAGCCCGACAAGCGCGACCAGGACCTGCTGAGCTCGAATGCCGCAGACCTCCTGCCGGTCGAGATGCCCTGGCAAGGAACCCCACGGTCGCCACTGTTCCTGTTCGAAACTCCTTACCGGCAGCTCATTCCGTTCTCTCTGTTCGATCTGTCCTTGAGCGACGCCAACATGCTGGTGATGGCCAAGAGCGGTGGAGGAAAGACCTTCATGGTGCAGCAATTCCTGCTGATGGCGGCGAGGGACAATCCCCTGATCTCGATCATCGAGCGCGGCGATTCTTACCGTCCGGTGGTCGAACTCATGGGCGGGCGGATGATCACCATGTCGCTCGACACCGAGCAAACGATCAACCCGTGGGATCTGCCGGAAGGAGAGAGAGAACCCAGCAAAGACCAAGTCGCGTTTCTGAAAAATCTGACGCGTCACATGCTGGGCGAGGGCGGGGCCGAAGATACGGAACTTCTCGACAACCTCATCACGGAGGCCATTCTTCGGACTTACAAGAGGGCGGCAATCCGGCCCTCGAATCCGATTCCAACATTCTGCGACCTGCGTGACGAACTATCGCAGTGGCGAGACGAGGAAAAGAATCAGAGGGTCATGGATGAGGCGCACCTCGCGGCCATCAAGCTACGCAGCTGGACCGGCGAGAAGGGTGTGTATTCAAAGCTCTTCGATCGGCCCACAACGATCTCCCTCGACAGCCCATGGCTGTTCTTCAACGTGGAGCAATTGAGCGACGATCCGCGCCTGGAGACCGCGATGAGCCTCTTGATTGCCCATGCCACGGCGCAGCGGGCATCCGGGCGGGCGGGCGGGCGCAGCATCACGGTGCTTGATGAGTGCTGGTTTCTCCTCGACTCGCCCGTGCTCGCGCCTGAAGTGGTCCAGTTGTTCCGAACGGCGAGAAAACGGAACGCGAGCGTCTGGGGAATCTCGCAGACGGCGGAGGACTTTGTTGGCACGGAGTCGAGCCCGAGAATTCATGGCGCGGGCATCGTCAAGAACTCGAGCACGAAGATCGTTGGGCAGCAACCGGGAGACGTGTCGGCCTTGCGGGAGCACCTCCATCTGAACGAGACGGCGCTGAACCAGATCAAGCACTTCAGTGCCCCAGTGAAGGGCAAGAGCGCGGACGCCCTCCTGGTGATCGGCGAGAAAGCAGATACAACGCACACGATCCGCATGGTCCCGACGCCGATCGATTACTGGATCGTGACTACTTACGCCCGAGAACGCGCCTATCGGTCCTGGTGTCTGGAACAGCACAAAGGCATGTCGCAAATCGAAGCTTATCGGCAATTGGCAGATGCTTTTCCATTTGGTCTTGCAGATCTCGACCCGCTTCCGGAAGAGTTGTCGGGCGAGGTGGCAGAGGGAGGAAGAAAGCTATGAAGAGAATCTCAAATGCAGTAACGAGTTTGCAGAGCGGCTTTGCGCGTAGCAAACGTCTCCTGGCTGTCCTTATCGTCGCCGTGGTCCTGGCGCCAACCGCGGTGAGGGCTGACGGAATCGGAGACATTCTGTCCCTCTTTCACACCATCGCCAGCACTCTCCAAGGGCCGATTGGCGGAGCGTTGAGCGAAATGCGGAAGCTGAGTACCGAGATGAACAATTTTCGTCAGCAGATCATCTGGCCGCTGGCCCTGATCAACCAGACAAGATCATTTGTCAGTGCAACGCGGGCGCACTACACCGGCCTGATGTCCCAGATTGAAGGCCTCAAGAACAACAGCGCGACCCTTGTTCTTCCCACGCAACTAGAGTCGATCTTCCGAGGCGCCCAGTCGGGGTCTATCGGCCAGATTCCCTCGCTATACACGCAGGTCTACCAGCCGGTTGCGCTGTCTGGAATTGCTCAGCCGGTGCAGCGCAACCTCATGGACATTGACGATGCGATGGCCATGGATTCGCTGAAGACTGCCATGGTCTCCGACCAAACCACTCAAGGGATGCTGACTCTCGCTGATTCTCTCGAACAGCAAGCGATGACCGCTGCTCCCGGATCGGCGCCTATGGTCACGGCCCAGGCCCGCGTCGCCGATCTCGAAACTCGGGCGCAGCTCGCGAAAATGCTTGCCGCTCAACTGCGCGAGGAAGCAACAAAACTCGCACACCAGAATGCGACGCTCAAGCACAGCGCCACAACGACGCAGAATCTTTTTAACCAGATCCAGCAAGTTCTAGCTCATCCATAAGGAGTTCGAAAATGAATCGACCTACGCTCTCTCGCCTCTGGAAGTTTCTCCGGAATGCAGTGGTCGCGGTATGCGGTCTGGCCATTGTAGTTGCGCTGCTCCCCAGCAAGGCTCGCAGCCAGCTTGGCCTCGATCCGTGCTGCGCCATCATGTCGGCGGGCCTGAACTCGATTTCGGGCCTGCTGCGCAACGTCGTGGCTCAGCCTCTCGGTTCCATTCAGCAGAACCAACAGCAATCTGCAAACTTCGAGCAGCAGGTGGTGTTTCCCATGGCCGCGATTACTCAAGCCAGAAACATGGCTGTCCAATTCGAGGGCCAATTCGTCCAGATGCGTCAGCTCTTTCAGCTGCCGATATCGAGTGCAACCCTGCGCACACCGCAACTGCTCGAACAAAGCCTTCTCTCAGGCAATCCGGGCGCAATGCCGCAAATCACAAGCAACTACTCCGCTTTGTACGGCACCGTGATGCCACCGGCTAACGCGCCGCAGTCGGTCCGGAACATGGTCGATATGACCGATGCGGAAGCACAAGCTGCAATGAAAAAGGCGGTTGAAATCGATGCCCTGGCCAACCTTGAGCTTCAAGCGGCGGAACAGATCAACCAACAATTACAGAGCGCCGCGCCCGGCAGTTCCACGATCTTGGAAGCTGAGACCGCGGCGTGGCTGGTGCGAGCCAACGCATACACGCAATCCGCCATGGCCGAGCTGGTGCGCGTGCGCTCGATCGAGTTGGCCAACTCGAGCGGCCAGCTCAAGTTCAGCGCCTCTCATGCGGCGACGCTTCAGACTACGGGCAACCAGGTCTTGCAACAGGGGGTCCAGTAGCCGTGTTTTATTTCCAGCAACTCCTGAACAACGCGCTGGCTGGGATTGACGGCACCGCCATCATCCCGACGGTCACGAACTTCGCGTTTGCCATCCTGCTGATTGGCTTTCTGATCGGCCTCTATCAGGCGGCGTTTCGTGGCGGCGACGTGCAAGCGCTTGCAGGAACGGCCATCAAGTATCTGGTCGTTGCCATGATCGTTTCCAACTGGGCAACCGTGTTTCGCGGCGTCAACGGCTCATTCAACACAGTGGCGAATTTCATCGGCAGCAGTTCCGGCGCGGGAGACATGTTTCAGAGCTGGATGGGACAGCTCCAGCAACAGTTCGCCAACAACCCTTCGTTGACCCTTACGGACATCATCACGGGCGATGCAGCCGCCACGATCACGGTGGTCCTGCTCGTAGTTGCTTACCTTCTCTATGCCCTCGCGATGATCGTGTTCTGCTTTTTCTACACCTTGTTTGGCGCAATCCTCTACGTGGTCGGCCCCTTGGTGCTCGCTCTCATTCCTATCCCTGGGGTCGGTCAGTTGGGGAAGGCCTATGCCTTCAACGCGATGATCTGGAATGCCTGGGGCATTCTCTATGCCGTGTTCGGCGCGCTCATTACCGCTATCCAGGTCAACCAGGTCAACAACATCCTGGGCAATGGGTTCCTTGGTTTTCTGAAGGGAACGGGGGACTCGATCATCCTTGGGCTGGTCAGTATCTTCTACGCCCTAGCCATAGCGCTGATTCCATTCCTTGCCAAAAAGATCATTTCCGGCGATGCCGGATCGACCGTTTATTCACTGGTTCGCACTGGCGCCTCCGCGCTCGGCACAGCCGTGGCAGGAACCTTTGGGATTGCGGCCGGCTTAAGTTCGGGGTCCGTAGGGAGCAGCGCGGGATACGCCGCCGGCGGTTCTGGATCGGCCGGTGCATCGAGTTCCCCGGCTTCGGGAATGGGGGAGTTCATTCGCGGAGGATTAAGCAGCGCGATGACCAGTAACTCGAGCCCTCCGACACCACCGAGTTCGCGGACGAATACGCCTCGCCAAACCACCGACTACGTGTACAGGCCACATGGTTCCGCGCAGGTGTTGAGCTACGCCGTTGGAAGGGGCTTGGGTGCAGCAGCCGTTCGTAGACCTCAAGAGGGTTAGGAGATAAGACGTGAAATGGTGGCCGAAGAAGAAAGAGCCTGAAAAGACCGACATACCGGAGAAGCTCCGTTACAGCCGGTACTACGAGCACGATGGCGCGTTGCGCGCTTACGCGAACCGCGCCATGGTCCTCGCGTTTCTGTGTGTGCCAATAACTCTGCTGGCGCTTGGCTTCGCAGTCTATGTGCGGTTGCAGCCCCCCACCGTCATCCGGGTCGACGCGAACGGTGAGGCAACCGTACTGGGGCAGGCCAAGCCCTCGATTACGCTCGTCAGCGGCACGGAGTCGGCGCCGACGGACTTTGAGAAACGCGCTTTCGTGCGGCTCTTCCTGGAACGGTATTTAAACTTTTCGCCTTCGAACGTCAGCCGCAATTGGGCTGAGAGCCTGAACATGATGAGCGGAAATTTGCGGCGTACAGCTTACACCGCCATGCAGAAAGAAAACACCATCGGGCAGATCGAGGACGACCAGACCAGTTCGGAATTTCAGATGCGTTCGCTCGAAGCCGCAAAAGACGATCCCCTGACCTACACGGCCTTCGGAGTCAAAGAGGTCCACCACGTCCACGAACATAACGAGACCATCGACAAGGTGGTCAGCGAATTCCAAGTGCGCCTGGTCATCGAAAGGAGATCCGAGGCAAATCCCAGCGGGATACTGATCGGCGAGTACTGGGAACGAGCGATTGAGGGCGAGAAGAGAGATTGGGTCCTGCAGCAGGCGGGGCTGAACAGTTTGAGGTGAGCCTCAAGCAAAGGAGTCATGGATGGAAGGCAAAACTACAGGCGGTGAACCATCATCAGGTACACCCGAAGCCGCTCACGCGCGGCGGAAGAAGCGCGCGCGCGAAGATGGCAGCCTCCGTTATTTCCTGCCGAGAACGGGCTCATCTCCTGCCAAGCCGGAACTGGGGCAAGAGATGGCAAGCGAAGGGGAGGCTTTGATCGAAGCCTTCAAGAGTGGGCAACCCTTCTACACGTTAACGGCGTGGAAAGCAGTGCCGGAAGTCAACGGAGGCAATCCGGTAATCGTGAGGCAGGCCATCGCCCGAACCTAGTTCGCGGCAGGTGGAACAGCACAGAAAAGGTTTTCAGAAGACCAATCACGGTTGGTCCTTTGAGCACCCCGCGGCTTTACGTGGGGAAATGTGCTGACCCGGCTTCAACAACTCAAAGCCTGGCCAGAAAACCGAAAAAAGAGGGCCAGGCGAGAGAGAAGCTAGCGGTCACGCGAACTCCTTAACTCGGCTGGGTCTCCGGACAAAAAGTTAAGGAGAACAAACAATGACTACGAACAAACACAAAATCCCGGTCGACCAGATTCAGAACCTGGAGATCGACCGCAACGGAAGAGTGACGCCACGGCTCAACGATCTTGATCCTTTGGAGAATACGTTGTTGAGTGTTCTCTATCCGGGCATCAGGGTTGCCAGCGTAAACGTTCCAGTTGAATCTTTGGATGAGTACGAGGAGTCACTGGTCGAGAACGCTCTGGCAAAACTTGCCTGGAGGGGCGTTCACTACAAACTCGTGGGAGCGAGTGGTTCCGCGAAGAAAGGCAAGTTCTATTTCGTGGACCATGAGCACAGCCGGGCCATCGCCGATCGGTTCCAGCACTGGCCACAAGCGGCGATTGTCTATTTCGGGATACTTGTCTCTTCCTGCAAGGTGATGATGGAGGAGCCTGATGCGCGTGTGCTGGTGGTACCAGACCATGCGCTCGGGACCAACGATTGCCGCGGATGGGTGAGGCGGTCGGCGTTCCGAAAACTGCAACAAAGGCACGATGACGAACTCCTCGACAAACAGGTAAAGCGACTTCTTAAAGATCGGAATGAATCCGGTCCAGAGAAGGAGCCCCACCCGGATCGACAGGAAAAGTCAGCGCTCGAAGAACAAGCGAAACGGGAGATCGGGGGCAAGACCTTGCGCTCGCATCGGTTCTACCAGTTTCGCATGGCCTTTCACGACACGCAGGCGAAAGGCTCGTTCAAAGTCATGGAGGATGATGTTGCCGACGCGCTGGAGACGGATTTCATTCTCCCGGAAAGCGCTGTTAAGCCAGGGCTGAAGGTGCCGGCGTCGATGTACTCCATCTTCGGGCCGGGCCGGAGGTTTCGCGGCCACATCGCCGTGGGAATCCGCGAAGTTTCTCGCGAGCTCGAGTTTGAGTCCAGCTACACCCTCGTGGAACATGCACCCGAAGACTCCGTTCAACTTGAGATCCTGCCGCAGGCAATGGATCAGGTACGCAAGCTGAGTGGGGCCGTAGGTGAGGGACGCTACGAGGAGTTGCTGGAAATCCTGGGCCGGCATCCGGGCAGGTCTCTGCCGGATGGTTTCGATGAGGACCACAACGAAGAGCTCAACATCGTTGAAGGAATGCTTGTGGCGGACGCGAGTGGTCACATCGTCCGTCATCCTTACGTCAACAATCAACTCAACAAGCTGCTTGCGCGATGGGCATTCCGAGTAACGACAGGAGGAGGGTTTCGCTTGCCGGCCTTCGCCCTCATGGACGACGGCTACCTCTTTCTGAAGGATGGCAATGTGCTTCACGGTTCCGACTGGATCCCCGAGCACCGAGCCATCGTCTCACTGACCTCGAAGCGTGGCCTGTGTGTCCGTTACCCGATACGGATGTTCGACGATCTTTTGCCGTTCGGAAACCTTTCCGACGAGGAGATCGTGGCGCGACTAAAACAGGAACTTTGTGGTCAGAAATGCACGCTGACCGAGCCGGAATTGCGCAACTTGATCACACGGCAGCTCTGTCTGGAGGGTGCTTATGTTCTCCATTCGGAGACCGCGAAGAAGAACGGCGGCGACTACGACTTTGACTGGATTTGCGTGGTCGAAGAGGACCGATTTCCCCGGTTTGTGGAGAAGCGGTTCAAACGGGGCGCGGGACAACAGCAGGGGAAGAACAAGCTGAACAAAGCGAAAGACCCCTGGTTCAACCTGGAGCACGTGGCCATGAAGGCGCGGGGAAACCATATCGGCTCGATCACCGATCTGATGACCTCATGCCGCGCAGCCGGCAGAGAAGACCTTGCCGACCGGCTAGCCAGGGAACTCCAGAACGCACTCGACAGCCTCAAATGGCAAGTCCAGCCGGACCTCAAGCTGGTCGCCGAAATACGCCAACAGGTAAGTCAGGCTCCGTGGCTTCGTTACAAGAACGAGCGACGGATTTCTGACCTGCCTCTGCATCTCGATGCGCCGGTTAGCGACCGCATCGGGAAACTTTACAACCATATCCGCAAAGACATAGAAGACTTGCTGACCAACAAGGCGCCGATTGAGGCGTTCAAGGGCCTCGTGGTGGGTGAAGAAGTCACACGCCCGATGCTTGAGGACTGCCATTTCGTCAACCGGGCTTACGCCGCCGTTGTCGGCAAGATCGCCGAAAGGAGAGAACAACTCAAAAAACAATTGGACAAGGCCAAGGCCGATTGGGACTTGGTACGGAAAGAGTCGGATCGAGAACTGCGGAGACAAAAGCTATTTGCCAAGACCCAGGCCCAAGGTGCTTATCGCTATGATGAGGACCGGGCCAAGTACGAGATGAAGGCGATCCTCGCCTACATCCGGGTCTGGGCGCAGAACAAGACGGAGAACCGCAAGGGCTGGCTGCAGGCGCTGAACAGAATTGTGTGCGGCGGCAAGGGCAGCGGCTCGATTCTCTTTCTCGCTTTTCCGCAGGAGCTGATTAACAAGCTGGCCGAACGCACCGGCGGCAAGTCCGTCCGCGTGCATCTGCCCAAGCTCTCCGAAGGGCTCGTTCGCACTGATCCCGATGGCCGGACCTTTCTAATCGAGCCAATTGAAGGAGGAGGACAGAAACGCACGTTCTTGTGGAAATACAGGGACGGAAGAATCCTTCTCGACGACGACAACGCTTTGCTCGTTAACAAACCGACCCCAGGCAACGATCAGTCCGAGACAGTGGCATCGCCTGCCTCTGACTTGGATGAATTGGAGTTCCCGCCCGTTGCCTACACGGAAGAGGACGGAAACGATGCGCCTTGGACCATGCAGGCGAGCTGAGAAATAACCAACAACCGCTTTGAGCGGAATCCTCCGGGATTCCGCTCAAGGCAGAAGGGCTGGCCATGAAACGATACCTGACACTTATCCTTATATATAGCGTTTGCGCCATCACGTCCGCGGGCCAACAAGCAGAGACCACGGCCAGCAAGATCAACCACATCGCCACCGCCTTGAACCATTTGACTGTCCTCGAATTTCAAGAGCCGGTCACGTTGGCTGCGGCCGGCAGCGCCGACTTTCAAATCGAGCGCCAGGACAACAAGGTCTTCGTGAAGCCCTTGAAGTCTGGGGCTTCCACGGATCTGTTTGTCTGGACGGCCTCGCGCCGCTTCGGCTACGAACTGGAACCGGCGGGGGAGGTTAAGGATATGAACTTTGCCATCGACAACCCGGTCGCGACGCCGAAACCGGCGGTTGACCCGCCAGTGCAGATGGAGCAAATCGCTGACATGATGCTGACGCGGGCTTTCCTGGGCGCGGAGCCGGTTGACCACGCGGGGATTTTAGTGCCGAAGAACCAAGTCGGCGTGCGTATCGAACAGGTTTTTCGGACCAAGAACAGCCTCTACATCCAATACACGCTGGAGAACCAGGGCAAAGATCCGTATCACGTCGGTGCTCCGAGCGCGTACCGGCTGCTGGTCAGTGCCAGTGGGATTTCGCTTCCTGCTTTGGAGCACCATCAGTTGGACCTGCAGACGATCCACAGACTGGGAGACACGATGACGATCGCTTGGCCAGTCGCCCATGCGGAAAGCACACCCCTGGACGTTTTGCCGGGCGAGTCCGCGCGTGGAGTGGTGACCATTCGGCAAGACGTGGAGTCGCCGGTAGTGTTGGAGATCGTGTTTGACGTCGATGTCAGAGCGACCCTGGTGCTATGAGCATGACCTGCAAAAGACAACCTGAGGGTGTCACCATGCACGAGCGCCTCAGCAAGTTCTTGACTGAAGATACGGAGGACTGTCTTCGGGGCCACATGGCCAGGCACCTTGAAGACCCGCTGAAACCACGGACTAACAACGGCCGCTTCCGCGTCAATCCACTACTGCTCATCCTCGGTTCCGTTGCTCTCGTTGGCGTCGGCATTTTCCTTTTCTTTAGCTACGGCCTGCCATGACGCCCCAGAATGAGTACCGCCTAAGCCGCCGTGATAACAACTGGAATCATGAAGAGAACCCAGCGATCATTGCCGCCGTCATCGTGCTCGTTCTGCTTTCCGCCAGCTTGTACTTCCTCGTTGCCCGGTTTCATTTCCGGCCGTCACAGCTCGTGGAGTTCTTCCTGTACGCGGTTTGCGCTTTCGTCGCCGCCACCTCGGTCGTCTGGTGTTCGGTGACCCTGCGCAATCGGCGCGAAAACAACTGGCCCCACCCTCCGTTATTTGTTAGCCAGTCCAAGGACCGCGCTGCCGTGCAATCGGCGTTCGCGCAAAATGCGATCGTGCTCGGTTATGACGTGCACGGCACACCCTGGTTGTGGCCAGATGCCACGCGCATCATGCAAGCGGCCGTGTGCGGCGCGACTGGCTCCGGCAAAACAACACTATTGCGGAACATCATCACCCAGGATCTCTTCCGTGTCTGGGGTCCCCCCGAAGCGCCCCACCGGATGCCCATGTTGATTTTCGATGGAAAGGCTGACAAGCAATACCTTAGCGACCTCCTGCCCGCTATCGAGGCGGCGGGACGCATGCACCAGTTACGCGTGCTCGATCCCTCCCGCCCTGACATCTCGGTGCGCTACAACGCTTTCTTCAGTGACGCGGGACTGTACGAGGAGCACTCAGGTCTGGTGTTTGAGTCGTTCGATCAGGAAAAGGATTTCTTTCACGGCCATCAGGGCAACTATCTCACCGACATCTCGCGCGTTCTGACATATACCGGAAAGCGTTACAACTTCTACGACGTGATGGTGATGGCGCTGGACCCAATGGTCCTGCGGGAACAGGTTGCGATTGCCCGCACCAGACTACAAACGCTTGAGGGCGTCAGCAATCAGCGCCGCCTGAACTTCGCTATGTCGGCCAAGATGCTGCTGCAGTCCCTGCAGGACCGCGAGCGGATCACGAAAATCCAGGGTCTCTTGAATCAACTGATGACCTTTCTCCAGGACGAACTCTCCATCATCACTGGCGCCTACGATGAGATGCTGTCGCTCGACGAGGTGATCGACCAGGAACTGATTTTGTTCGTTTCGTTGAACACCAACACGAACTCCAAGGCGGTCAGGGCGCTTGGCCGGATGCTGCTGCAAAACCTGCAGCTGATCATTGGCAAGCGCTACGAAAATCTGGTGGAAGTCGCAGCTCAGCACCGCCCGATGGTAAGCGTCATCTTGGACGAGTTTGCGCCGTTTGCTTACTCGAACTTCGCCCAGATTGTACAAACGGCGCGCGGCACCAACACCGCTTTCCTGTTTTCGCTGCAGGCGATTCCGCAGCTCTTGGCCGTGAGCCGCGGATTTCGTGACGAGGTCTCCTCGGCGCCGAACACCAACATGATCCTGCGCACCAAGGACGAAGAGACGACGCAACACTTCATGAAAGCATCGGCGCGTGTCCGGCAGAAGCGGCGTACTCTAAGCGTCCGGCGTACCGGGGTCTTTGAAGAGGAATACGAGCCCGTCGGTTTCGGAAGTGAAACCGACATCAAGGACACGCGCGCGCAAGACGAGCACATCAAGAACCTGCCTGTCGGCCAGATGGAAATCTTGATGGCCGACAACCGCCAAGGCACACTTCACTCTCATCTGCACGTGCGAGTGCCCCACCAGTATCGCTTTCCTGGACTTGAGCCCCGGATCTATCCGGCTCTCCATTCCGCCGGTTCTCAAGCTCAAGGAGCAAACCTGCGCTTCAGAGATCCTGAAGCGATCCGGCGCAGTGGCAGTGTATGGATGCGTAACGGACGGCTGCCATGATTTTGAATCACGCCAGTCGAATCGTGATTGTGTGCCTGGTGCTGGCGACCACTGGAGACCTCTCCTTTGGTGTACGGCAAGCGCCACAACAATCGTACGATCCCGCGTCGCAGCGTCCAGCCGAGAAGCCGGCAGATAGCTTCGTTGATTTCGCGCTGAAACGCATCAATCCCTCGGACAAGAACTACGGTCAGTGCATTGATGAGGGACGCAAGTTCGTGCTGCAGGAAACCGTTGAGAACGGCTACTTCTGGTCGAACATGGTTGCCTTGGGCTTGCTCGGTTGTTTGTTCGTCATCATCGTTTACCAGCACAACCGACAAGCCCGGCGAGAGTGGGTCGTGGCGGAAGCGCTTCAACAGGGCGAGCACGCCTTGGCCCGTGCCAACGCCCAGGTAGACGAGGCTACGAAGCGCAATCACGAACAGATGGAAGCGTTAACCGCCGCCAGAGAAAGCGCGCTACGTTCACCAATCGCGTTGCTGGAGCGCGGCGAGCAAGAGGGCAACAAAGGCAGCTCCAAGCGCAGCACCGCGGCGCAACCCGCCGAAGTGACCACGGTAAAGAGCGGCCCAGTGAGCACCAAAACGGAGACTGCAAAGGGAGGCGGAAACGGAGCCAAACCCACAAGCCAGATGGGACTGTTCAAGCCTGAGGTGGATCTCATTGTGAAGGTGAATTCACTCGAGCAGCAGTTGGGCCGATCCCAGGAGCAGGAGAAGCATTTGAGGCGACAGCTCAACCAATCCGAAGTGCGACTGCAGACCGAGCAACAGAAGAACCGGGCCCTGAAAGGCGAATAGCGGGGACGGTTCAGGTAGGGAGTAGAGATAAATGTCCAAGGAAGATCAGCAGAACAAAACGTCGGTCACGGTGCAAGGAAGCCTGAGCAGGTTCTTGCCGGGCGGAGAATTAGGCGCGATCGAAGATCCTCAAGAGTACGAACGGCGAGTGAGCGCTCTGCCCCCGGCGCAGAGAGAGTTCGCCGAAGAAGGCACACGTTTCGCGAACATCTGGCAGTTCTTCTCCGAGCACAGGATGCAACTGCCTCGACACATCGTTGAGCAGATCGGCGAACTCTCCAAGCTCCCTGCGACAGAGCAGATCGCTACGATGAGGCGCGTGAACCAGGCGCTTATGGAGTACCTCAATGACGTCGGTGAAGATTCTGGAGTTCGGCAGTAACTGGTGGGCGCGCTTCGGCCCGGACCACGAAGACCCCCATCGGTACACGCGGCACGCCGCGTACTACAACTCCGCGGGCATTCGTTGTGCGAACAAGGTCAGGCGGTATTGGGTGCTCCCTGGTCTCGTCCGCTTCAATGGGGTCGGCGATTTTAATCCGCACTTTCCCAGCCGCTCGATTGGGGAGATTTTCTGGTGCGCCAGTCCGGGGTTCAACTGCGGGGGCAACCGCGTTCTGTTCGTCAGAAGGGCCTCGAAGAACACGGTTCCCGATCACTACCTTGTGGTGGTCTCCAGTGATCGGCATGGCGCCCTGGACTTTGGCAATCCCGGTTGGAAGTCGCAAGCTATATGGCCGATTTCCATCAGTCAGCTGCGAGACAGACAGGAAGCATTGCTCCTGATGGAACCGCAAGATTGGGTCCGCAGCGCACTCGGAATCTGGCGGCTGGTCACGCGGCCAAATCTGCCAAACGGAGCATCTCTGCAACTGGCCGAAGAGGTCGGCTCAAACTGACGAGCTTGCTATGCGCTATGCCAAAGGCAGTCTGGTTATCAATCCCGAACGAGACATCCCGCTGCTTCGCCAGGTACGCAACTCGAAGTTTGTCAGCCATCATCAGTTGTTTGAATTGATGAAGCTGGGGGGCTTCGATCACTCTCGGAACAGTTTCAACTGGCGGCTGAAACGGTTGCTAGATTCCGGACACATCAGTGTCTGCCAGGGCGTTTATGGCGCGGGGTCGGCGGTCTACCGCATTACCAAAGATGGCATCACGTTGCTCGAACATCACGGACAGTTTACGGCCGTCCTGCATTCAAACACGGAACACTTACCGCACCTTTCGCAAGTGTTTCACTCCCTGGAATTGAACGCCGTCCAACTCGCACTTGCACGCAAGAACCTGCTCGCCGGATGGCAATCGGAAATCGAAATTGCGTCGTTCAATACCATTTCACGATCTCCATACCAGAAGGACTACGACGCGATTGTGGATGTCTGGATTGGTGATCGCACGGTTCGATTTGCGCTGGAATACGAACGAATATTGAAAAGTCTCAGGCAGTACGAACGCATACGGGTGGCGTTAGAAGCCGAGCGCCAGATCGAGTGCGTGCTTTACTTGACTTCGGGGATGGAGGTTTTGGTTCACCTCGTGCATGAATTCCAGTCGGTTCGGAAAAGGCTGGCCTTCGCCGGCGCGACAAGTTTTGAGCGGCACTTGCTGGATACGGTAGTGACCGGCCGCGATGGAATTACCGCCAGGTTCTGGGACGTGCTTCAGTAGCGGAGGCCAAACTCCTTACCTATTGCGTTGTCTTTGGCTCCTTTTTGCCTGGTTTCCGTGTTGTTCCCGCCTTGTTCTCGCCGTGGATATGCGTTGTTTGGCTCCTCAGCAAGCTTAGGCTGTTACGACACTTAGGTTCTGACTACCCTCTGCACATTGGTTGGTCGAGCAGCACAAAGAACAGAATTAATAGCAGGGGGATTTAGCTACAACCGTAAGCGAGTTGCTTTTACTATTGTGCATATGACGCTGGACGAGTTTCTCTCATGTGCGGCTGTTGAACTTCCGAAACGGCGCACGGAGTCGTCACCGTTCGGCTCGTTCTTGGAAACGTGTTTTGCGGAATATCTCAAGGTCCTCGCCTTGCTCGACGACGTGGACGGAATCTGTGCCGACGTTAAGAAGTCACGGTCAGTCGTCAACGTGCTCAGTAAGAGGTTGATAGATGCGGTCAATGCTTACTTGCGTGGCTTTCCTCACGAAGCTTATGAACATGTCCGAGCAGCGATGAACGCCGTCGGGCCTGCAGTCGATCCTCTGAAGCTTCTCGCGGGCCCGAATGCCGGAATGCAGGAATACGAACGGCTCTATCGCGTCCGCATCGGGAGGCTCGACAAGTTCGAGCGGGGAGATCTGTTTCACGTGCCTTTTGAGTTGCGCCATCGGGTCAGCACCCAGCGCTAAAGTATTTCGGGTCTTCCCTCCCTTTATTTGGGAGGGTCGTTGTGGGTGTGCTGGAAAGAAATGCAAAAGCCAGACTTCCACACGCTCCAGGTTTCCAGATTCAGATATTCAAAAGCAGCGCGGAACTGAGAGCTGGACCAACAAATCAATGAATGAAAAGGAGACCTTGTTATGTCAGGGAGTCGAGGAAACATGTCCATCCACCATCTCTTCGATGCCGAAGAGATCGGTGTTTCAAAGGAAGCCAACCTTGATCATTTGGTGAAAGTGTTCGTGCAGATGAGCGAAGGCACCGCGACAAGGTGGATACAGATGCCCAAGGGTATCCTTGTGCTGTTGATGGTGCCTGACAATCCCTCTTCCGGCGCCATCTACATCTACGACCGTGTCGAACAGCAATTCTATCTGGTCTCGTTCGATCAGGGGTCTGACGACACCCTCACGATACCGGAGTTTGAAGATCTGCTCGGTGAGTATCGTTTGCTCGACTGCGTGTCCAACCCCAGTCTGTTCCGGGCATCGGTGCAGGAACCCGCAAGAGCCTGAACCAGACGCTAAACCCACCTCTTGCTCGGCTGATTTGACCGAGTTTCCAACCTGTCGTAAGTAGGAACCGATGCGAGGTAGTGCCATGGAAAAAGGCAAGTCTGTCAGTCTAGGGCTGGCCGCCCGCTATTGGCGTCTGTTCGTAAACCGCCTCGCCTACACGATGCAATCGGACAAACCGGGGAATAACGGCAAGCATTACTACTACAAGCCGAAGGATGGACGTCGACTGTCACGCGAGACGGTTCTGCAACACCTAAACGGCCAGATCACGATTGGGATCTACGCCATCAACCCGGAGACCCAGCGGTCGAAGTGGGTGGCCATCGATGCCGATTATGGAAATGCCTTGGAAGATCTGCTCAAGCTGCAATGGGAATTGCTCCAGGACGGAGTGGAGGCAGCCCTGGAGAAGTCGCGTCGCGGCGGTCACCTTTGGATATTCGCGGAGCAGCCCCTGTTGGCACGGGACTGCCGAGTCTACATCTACAACCTGGCCACGAGGTTGAAGTTGCCGGTGAAAGGCGGAGCGGGCTTGGCGGAGGGAATAGAAGTCTTCCCACGGCAGGACGAGTTGGGACACGCCGAGTTTGGCAATGCGCTTCGCGGGCCTCTTGGCGTCCATCGTGCGGTTGGACAGCGCTTTTGGTTCTACGGCGCGGATTACCGACTCGAAGCCCAGCTCGACTACCTTGAGCGGCTCAAGAAAATTACAGAAGCCGAGATGAGTTGCTTCGTCAAAGGGTTGAGCATGCCGGAGGAATTTCAGCCGAAGTCGAAAATTGTGCTGCCACCTTACGATCCCACGCGGCACGAGTTCCGGATACTCGACCATGTAGGTCCTGTGCAACGTCGTTCGGGAAACTACTGGACTCGTTGCCCATCCTGCGCCGAGCAGGGCCGCGACCGAAGTGGCGACAACTTGGCCATCTGCGTTGCCGATCCTCGGAAGTACAAGTGTTGGGCAGGTTGCACAAAGGAGATGATCCGGGCAGCGCTGGGCTGCCCAATCCGAACCGTAGCGAGCTAACCATGAGTGACGAGAAGGTTCTTCAATCGCATCCCATCAACTACGGTCAAATTCTGGCCTTGCGGGGATTGCGCCTGCCGGCAATTACCCTCAAGGGTCTACAAACTGCTGGAATTCATTGCCAGCCGGCAGTCTCCATCGAACATCAGCATCTCGCTCGAAGATACGTGCTGCGAGGAGTGGAATCAGGCGGAGCTGTGGCTGACCTGGGAGCTTATTGCGGCTTTGTAGAGGAAGATGGCCAACCGATGTCATGGCTGCAGCGAGTCGACAGCATCGCGGTCAACGGCGTTCACGGCGTTGTCATCTCTGCCGGCTTTGCTCGACTACAGATGCTACGGGTGCAACGCACGTACGATCTGCTGATCACGCGCCACTCTTTGCCAAACATGGAGGACGGAAAACGGCCGCGGCTTGAAAGTTCGATCTTGTTTTACGGCCGGCGCGGCACGCTTGAGATGGATCTCTCCAGCAAAGATGCAGCGTTCCGAGGCAAAGTGAGTCCCGTCTTTTACAGCCGCAGTGGTGAACCAGCGAGTCTGCCAGGCGAGTTCCAAGACGCGGTCGTTCGCGTCACCGCCGCAGCCAGTTGTGTCGGATGCCGCCACTGCCATTTGCTGCAGCCTGGCGCTGTTGTGAGCGGCAGTGTAGTACCTGAAATGGGGGAGGTCTCGCCCTAAACGTGGTATGGCCGAGCGACTCGAAGTCGAGCAAGTGCTGTCTGAGCCAGCGGCGTCCTTCTGGCTGAAGGATGCGCTCCGTTCTGCCTTGGCCCGCGATCCTGTAGATGCTGCAAACGACGCGGAGGTCCTATTCCGACTCTTGGATGAGAGATGCCACAAAATTCTAAGCCAAGGATGATCGGCTACACGTCACTCCACTCTAGTCGGAAGTCCACCCTCGTTCGGCTCATCAGGAAGTCCAAACAACCGCATCCAGACCGGAGGAAAACAGTCATGACCGCTGCAAATGGCCGTGCCAATGGAGGTGCCGATCCGCGCTCGATCGGCGCAGATCACTCCGCTTTAGGGATCGCTTCACTCCAAACGCAAACAGCACAGCAATTCAGCCCCCAGGAGATCAAAGAACTGGTTGCTGAACTGGAAATTCCGTTCGAACCGTCGGTCACCGAGTGGCGCGTGACCAACACAGCACAAGGACAGTCGCGGGGGCAGGTGGTCCCATACGCGGATCAGCGTGCTTACACCGATCGGCTCAATGGCATGTTCAGTCCGGCTGGTTGGACCCGCAAGTACGCTGTGCACACCAGCGCAAACTTTGAGCGGACCAAAGATCAAAAGATCGTCGCCAAGGTGCTGGTCACGTGCGAATTGACGATCTTTGGACTGGGGTCGCACTCAGCCACTGGGGAGGAATGGGCGGATAACGATAATGCGCTCACGGCGGCGGAAGCACAGTCATTCAAGCGCAGTTGCAGCTGTTTTGGGCTCGGCCGTTATTTGTACCACTTCTCTGGAGTGTGGGTTGATCTCGACGAGCGAAAGCGACCGAAGAACATTCCCCGGCTGTTTGGCTGGGCAACTCCGCAGGGCTGGCGGGAGGGTCTGAGACCTGGCCAGGAAGCGAAAGGCTCGTTGTCCAACCCCAAGCACACACCCCAGAGGCAAGATGTAAGCGCCGAAGATGCAAACGCGCTCGTCCGCCAGATCGAGGCGATGGCGGAACCGCTAGGCTGGCGGCTGTATCGCGGGCTTTTGAAGACGGGCGCAAGAGTCTGGAATCCAACAGAGATTAGCGACGCGGATGTTCTCCCAAAGGTGTTAGCGCAAATGCAGGCGGCGGAACGGGGCTTGCGGCGCCTGGGGGCTGCCTTGGACAAAGTTGGTCCAGAAGCTCTGGTTCCCATTCTGCGCTCCTTGCGGCTCACTTCGCTCAATCAGGTCGACGGTCTGGAAAGTCTCAAGAAAGTCGTCCTCGAAGCTGAACGAGTCGCGGAAATTACCCCCTTGAAACCGAACCCTCCCCAGCACCGCTCGCAACACCCTGTCTGGAAAGGAGATAGGTGGTCATCCTTTAGCGAATCTCGTTATTAAAGGATAGGCGTCCGCGCCCAAGAATGAGAGAGTGGAAGCGAATAATATAACAGATTATGTTATACTAGCTAAAAATCCTTTGCGGAGAAGAAGGATCGGTATGGACGGGAACATGTTGAAAGAGGCGCGCTTGGAGAAGAACTGGACCCAAGAGAAAGCGGCCCTTGCGCTTGATGTCACCCAGGCCTATTTGTCGATGCTGGAGAAAGGTCATCGTCCTGTGTCTGACCGATTTGTACGCAGAGCTGTCAGAGTGCTGAATCTGCCCCCCACTGCACTGCCGTTGCGATCTGAGGAAGTGGGATTGCCAGCTTCGACGCAGAAGCGTGATTTTGGCGCCGAACTGAGTGCGCTCGGTTATCCGGGGTTCGCCTATCTTCGGGCGAAAAGGCGGCGGAACCCTGCGGAAGTCTTGCTTGAGGCGCTGAACGAGCCAAACCTTGATGCCCGAGTTGCTGAGGGGTTGCCGTGGTTGGCTATGACCTACATTGGGATGGACTGGGATTGGCTGGTTCGCAACGCCAAGGTACGTGATCGGCAAAACCGATTGGGATTCGCTGTCTCTCTGGCGGTAGACGTGGCGGAAGGCAAGAACGACAAGGAACGAGCAAGAGAACTCCGACAATCGTTGGAAGTCTTGGAGAGCGCGCGTCTTGCACGCGAAGATACCTTCTGCCACGACTCGATGACCCAAGCTGAGAGAGCATGGCTGCGAGAACATCGTTCGCCAGCCGCGGCACACTGGAACCTCCTGACCGACATGAAGGGAGAACACCTTTCCTATGCATCCGAATGAAAGCATCCCGGAACCATGGATCTCATTCTTGCGCGAATTGGATTTGGCGGTGCGCGAGGAAATTAGGCTGGATTGTATGGGAGGGTTCGTCATCACCATGGTGTACGGATTTTCGCGGCCAACAGGAGACCTGGACGTATTGGAAATCGCACCGAGGGATGCTGGCCGACCCATGCTAGAACTCGGCATGCAGGGGAGTGCGCTTCACAAGAAGTACAAAATCTACCTTGACCGTGTTGGTGTCGCTCATGTGCCGGAGAACTACGAAGACCGACTCACCGAAATCTTTCCCAAAGCGTTCAAGCATCTCCAACTCCTTGCCCTTGATCCTTACGACCTTGCATTGTGAAAGCCGGAACGCAACATTCAGCGCGACCGAGACGATGTGAAGCACTTGGCGCGAACTGTCCCGCTCGATCTGGAAGTGCTGAAAGAGCGATATCAGAAGGAACTGCGTTGGCAACTGGGGAATCCCGAGCGCGAAGACCTTACTCTCCGCCTCTGGGTTGAGGCCATCCAAGAAGAAAAGTCACAATAATCGACGCTCAGAGGAACTGAGGAGTTGAGCAGTTACCTAGAACCCGCCTCGCTTTTTCCCTAAAACAAAACCCAGGAGGTGCTTGTGCAGACTTGCATCTCCGCAGTCCAACACCTGCGTCCGCTTCGAGGCGGAGCGCAATCTCACCTGCTCAAGGCGTCTGACGGTGCCTGCTACGTCACCAAGTTCCAGAACAACCCCCAACACATCCGGGTGCTCGCAAACGAGATGCTAGCCACCAACTTGGGTCTAGCCCTTGGGCTGCCGATGCCACGGGTGGAGGTGATTGAAGTCTCCGACTGGCTCATTGAACACACAGAGGATCTCCGGATCAATCTTGGGGGTTCGAAGCTTCCATGTAGAAGCGGCAAGCAACTGGGATCGCTGTATGTGGGTTCCGAGAGTCCTGCAATGACACTCGACTACTTGCCTCGTGAACTTCTAGAGCGGGTTCTTAACATTGGGGACTTCCCTCGGGTTCTTGTTTTGGACAAGTGGACTTGCAACAGCGATGGACGCCAAGCGATCTTCTGGCGCAAAACCCTGCGAAGCCGCAGACACCACGCTACCTTTATCGATCAGGGATACTGCTTCAATGCCAGCGAGTGGAGTTTTCCGGACTGTCCGCTCCGAGGGGTATACGCGAACAATTGTGTATACGAGGGTGTCACGGGGTGGGAGGCATTCGAACCAGCCCTGACCAAAGCCGAAGAAATGGACTTAGACATCATCTGGCATTGTGCGTCCGAGATTCCGGAAGAGTGGTACGAAGGAGATCGAGACGGCCTGCACCGACTGGTGGAGGCGCTGCACCATCGCCGTGGGGCGATTCGGCAGTTGATCGGCGAATTTCGTATCTCGAGCCGGAACCCCTTTCCTAACTGGCGTGAATCGCCCGCGGATTCTGCCATGCCTCTCGCGGCAAGCGATCGATCGCTTGAGGCACAGCGTTTGTAATTGCCACCGTGGATGCGGCGGGCTTTCGGCACAAAGCTCCAGGATAGGAGGATCAGACCTATGGTCGAGCACAATCCTCCGGCTCCTCCCGATAGCGCCCGCCCTCCAGTGATTCCCCTGCCAACTGCGCTCTATGTCTCGGATGAACTCATTTTTGACCTCTATGACGGAGGACAGCCCTGCCGCAGCTTTTCCATCTGTTGGGAGAGGTTCGTTCCAGGAAAGGACAACGAGCCAGAGGCAGCCGCTCAGAATTCCCCAACGGTTTTGCGCACACACCTAGATTAGTGCCCGCGTTCGATGACCCGCCTCGTGCGGACCTACACCTTGATTGCCAATGAATGAGAAATGAGGATGGCCATGAGAATTCGTGTGACCACCAGAGCCGACTTGTTTGAGAAACGAAAACAACAACATATCGAGCGCGGCTATCGAATCGAAGATGAGCGGCCGATCCCGGTGAACGGTTTCTGTTCGTTCATCGCCGTGAGCGAGATACCCGAGTCCGACGGAGTTAGCGACCTCGTGGCACAGGCTCTCAATGGGATGGCAAGATGAGACCACATGGAAAAACTAAGCTGGGATTTTTCCCGTTGCCACTGAAGAATGGATGCTTACGCCATTTGGCGGTGCGCTGCCGATATTCCCGAAGCCTGATCAGAGGCATACTGCGACGGACTGCATCGATTGGTGGAAGCGTTGTACCATCGGCGCACCGCTATTCGGGGGCTAATCGAGCAGCTTCGCGAATCGACACGGAACCCGTTTCCAAACTGGCGAGAATCTTCCGCTTAGGCGGGACGAAGGCATTGAGATTCGGTAGGATGGAAACCTCATGGAGCTTTACATCATTGCAGGACCGAATGGCGTCGGCAAAACGACGTTCGCACGCACATTTCTTCCCAAGTACGCCGACTGCAAGAACTTCATCAATGCCGACCTGATCGCGGAGGGTATTTCTCCCTTTTCCCCCGAAGCTGCAGCTGTGCGTGCTGGCAGGCTGATGCTCAACGAAATCAGGTTCTTTGCGCAGCGCCGCGCTACTTTCGCCTTCGAGACTACGTTATCGGGGCGGAGTTACTTAAGGTTGATTCGCCAGCTCAAAAAACAGGGATACGATGTGCACATTTTCTTTCTGTGGGTGGAGAGTGTTGATGTGGCGCTATCCAGAGTCAGAGAACGAGTGTTGAAAGGCGGGCACGATGTACCCGAAGCTGTGGTTCGGCGCCGGTTCGGCCGTTCGATCAGCAACTTTTTCGCCGAGTACCTCCGACTGGCTGATTCCTGGTATCTGTTTGATAATTCAGGCGGAACGCCCTCGGTTGTCGCTTTTGAGAGAGCGGGCAAGCCTCGTATAATGAATCGAGAACAGTATAAGGCGCTGATCGCGCGCTACGGTGACAAATGAGCAGAGTTCCCAAGAGTGTCCTTCGACTGCCGCTGGAGAAACGGGCGGAGATCGCATTTAAAGAGGCGGTCGAGGAAGTCATCGACGAACACGCTCGTCTGGGATTGCCGCTCTACATTTGGCGCGACGGCAAAGTAGTAGGGTTATCCGCTGAAGAGATCCGACACGATTCTGCAGTGAGCCAGGGCAAATAGAACGACGAAGTCTTCTCTTCGGCATTTCTGTGAGTTCTCCCTTTCGGCAAGCATCCCTCCAGTTTGGCTTTCCTCACGTTCTTAGGGTGCAGGTCAACGTGTAGGCGTGCAGCCGCCTCCTGGCTCTTAACACGTCGAGGAGGTTACCTGTGCGTCCTCAAGGTCAAACCAAGCTAGCTTTCTTCCCCCTTCCGGTAGCCGAGGCCAGGCGACTAAAGAATTGGCTGAGCGTTCCCGAGCGATTTTCTGCGCTCGATCCGTGCGTGGGAGATGGCGTGGCGTTCACTCACTTGCTGCATGGCGTAACCGCTCATCGCTATGGCATTGAGATCGACGCCAATCGGGCCGAACAAGCGAGAGCCTTGGGAATCGAGACGTTGCAAGCGAACACAATGGATGTCCGGTGCCCGCCGGAAGCAGTGTCGCTGCTCTATCTGAATCCTCCTTACGATTGGGAATCCGGAGAGAGCAACAACCAAAGATTGGAATTGGTCTTCCTGGAACACAGCTTTCGCTGGCTCCAAGCTGGCGGCGTGCTGCTATTCGTGATTCCGCAGCTGCGATTGGCGAAATGCGCGAGGTTGCTAAGCGAACATTTTACGGATTTGCGAGTGTTCAGGCTCACCGAGCCGGCTTGCCTGCAATACAAGCAGATCGCAGTGCTAGCAACACGCCGCAAACGGCACTCCAAGGTTTCTGATACGGCCTTGTTAGATGGAGTGCGCGACCTCGAAGCGCTGGCAACGAAGGCCGGGCTTGAACCTCTGGGCGACAATCCTGAAGCTCAGTACCAGATTCCAGCCTCCGAGCCGGTTGTCCTGACCAATATGGGCATTCCGTTGGACGAAGTGGAAGACTTGCTGCTGGAATCATCTGCCTACCGACAGGCCGGCCGCGTGCTTCTGCCTAAGCTGAATGACGTCAGAGGCCGGCCGCTCACACCGCTGCATGGTGGACATGTCGGACTGCTTTGCACTGCCGGGATGCTCAACGGCGTATTTGGCGAGGGCGAATCCCGGCACATTGCCCACTGGCGCTCCGTGAAATTCACCGACCATTGGGAAGAAGAGGAAGAGGACGGAACCAAGATCCGGCATGACCGGGAAAGGTTCTCGCATGAGTTGACCCTGGTCTTTGCCAATGGAAAGACTCAGGTTCTCACTCACGAAAAGAAGGAGCCAGAATGAAAAATGCTCACCTTCGATTCGGTTGGCTCACCTACGTGAAGAGCACGGAGAAGACGACCACCAGCATCAAGCTGCGCTTGGATCGCTTCATAGGAGAGGTGTTGCCTGATCCACCGCGACAGGCGAAAGCCCACCTCATTTCCGTGATTGGAGGGGACACGCAGGTTGCGGCGGTCAGCGCAGCGATCTCCCTGGGAGACAGGTTCATGGTGGAAGGGCCAGGTGTACAGCCGATTCGAGTATGTCTCGAGCGAAACGCACAGTGCTTCAAAGGGTCGTTACAGCTCGCCGGACGCAAGAAGCCGCTGCGCCACCTTATTGGGTTGTCGGAAGAATTAGCTTCGAGCAACGTGTCGGCAGGTTCGGGACGAACTTTGCTGGCAAGCTCGGAAAACCGGTGGATCTGGGCCTCACTCGCCCATATTCACGGGATCCCGGGAATGCCGGAGTGGGCGAACTGGTTTGCCAGCGAACTGGAAGCGCATAAGGCGATCATCCGCGCTCTCGGTATCGGGTGTGCGCCGGTGCTGGTCAAAGGCGAGAAGGAACAGTTTCTTTCTTGGCTTAGCTGGGGCGTTGAGAGTGGAGCCATCACTCTCCCGTCTGAAACTGGTTCGATCCGCTGGCCGGGCTTGAGTCTCGAAGACCTCTTCCTGCCGGCCAACTAGCCTTCCGCACCACCCATCTTTTTTCCACTTTCCCTTTGGTCTCTCGTTCTCTTCCGCAAATCCCTCCCCGTACCAGAGGACTTCTATGCCAGAACTCTCCACAATCTACGACTACATGAGAGCCCACGCGAATCTTTTGGGAGAACGCATTCTGCACGAGTACCCGGCGCTCCACCAATTCGACAATCCAGTTTCACCTCGGATTGAAGGGCTGCTGCGAACGCCTTTCCCTGCACAGACGATCGCCATCATGGGAGTGGCCAAACGTTGGCAGCAGGCGCGGACCGCAATGGTGGTAGCGGAATGCGGGACGGGCAAGACGCTGATCTCGTTGGGAGCAATCCACGTCCACGGCCAGAGAAGTCCGTTCACCGCCTTAGCGATGGTTCCACCACACCTGGTCGAAAAGTGGGCCCGAGAAGCATTTCTGACATTGCCGGGGCTACGCGTGTTCCTGATCGATGATTTGCGCAATGGCGGCGACGAGAACAAATCCCACGGAGTGAACGAAGTGCGGTTGAGACAGGGCCGCATCGTGCGGGAAGGTCTGCATACCACGTTGAGCGAGTTGCGGCTACGCAAGGACTCGCCAAGTTCCCGAAAACGCTGGCTGTCACTTTGCGGGAGACCATCTCTGTTTATCGTTGGGCGTGAGCGAGCGAAGCTGGGTTACTTCTGGCGCCATGCTTACCGGGTGCCACATTCCGGCCCATACGTTGGCTGCGTGGTGAATTCGGACACGGGCAAGCCGGTGATCGTGGACGATAGCCGATTAACGGCAGGTGAGTTTGAGAAGATCAAGATTGCCGAGACCATCGAGACCAGGGGCGAGAAATCCTGCCGCCCGTTGCACAGCCCACTCTGGCAGGCGGATTCGGATAAGATCCGCCGAATGGCGCCGATCGAGTTTATTGGGCGCTACATGCCGGAATGGTTTGACTATACGATTTGTGACGAGATTCACCAACTCGCTGGCGATACCGCGCAAGGAAATGCGCTGGGTACGCTGGCCTCGTGCACCGACAGGATCGTCGGGTTGACCGGCACGCTGCTGGGTGGCTATGCGGACGATCTTTTCAACACGCTCTTCCGTCTCGAAGCTCGAAGGATGAAGGAGCATGGCTACGAGTGGGGCACGACGGGACGCAGTTCCTTCATTCAGGATTACGGCGTACTCGAAACCATCACCAAGGTCGAACCAGCCAACAATGCCTGCTCCAAGGCCAAAGCGACGAGCACGGTCCGGCGCAAGCCCGGAGCATCACCGCTATTGTTTGGCGAGTTCCTCATGCAGCTCTGTGCCTTTGTGTTTCTGGAGGACATCTCGGGAGAACTGCCGTCATACGAGGAAACCTATCTGAGCGTGCCGATGGACGCTCCCATGCAGGAAGCGTACCGCGAGCTCGAAGACGACATGCGGAAGGCATTGAAAGCTCACAGGGGCAACCGGTCGGTGCTGAGCACGATGCTCAACACCCTATTGCTGTATCCCGATCATCCATACGGGATTGGAACGCTGTATGGTACCGAGTTCGATCCTGAACTCAAGCGCAGGGTCCGATTCGTTATTGCAGAACCCCGCGAACTGCCAGAGGACCGCATTTATTCCAAGGAACGCAGGCTGATCGAAGAGATCAAGAAGGAACTGGCAGAAGGACGGCGGTGTCAGGTCTTTGCTGTGTACACGCAGAAACACGACGTCACAGCAGCGAATCCTGAGTAACGAAGGGCTCCGCACGGCAGTTCTGAGAGCGAGTGTGGACACCTCCAAGCGCGAGGCCTGGTACGCGAGACAAGTCAAAGACGGAGTCCAGGTAGTCATCTGCCATCCCAAGCTGGTGGAAACCGGTCTGGACTTGCTGGATTTTCCGACCATCATCTTCTACGAGTCCGGCTACTCTCTCCACACCTTGCGGCAAGCGAGCCGCAGGTCCTGGAGGATCGGACAACGACGGCCCGTGCGTGTGAAGTTTCTTTGCTGCGAAGGGACCATGCAGACATCCTGTTTGCGGCTTATGGGGAAGAAGCTCCTCGTGGCTCTCACCATGGAAGGAAAGTTCGCCGGCGAGGGATTGCAGAGCATCGATGAAGACGATGACATGCTCTCGGCGATGGCACGGGAATTGGTCGAACGGAACGGCATCGGCGATACGGCCGACTCCGTTTGGAGAGCGCTCAGTACCGAACATCAAAAGCTGTTTCCAACGGCGTCCAGTTCCGACGGCGATGCTCCTTCTTCTGGCCCGCCGGAACTTCTGATCGAGCCTCACGTCGACCCAGCCAGTTTGGTAGCAGCCGCTCTGGACACTTCCACTATCGTCGCTTTCGGACAGCGACCAGACTCACTGACAAGAAAGCGGCGAGCAAGGCCAGTGGTTCCTGAACAGGCGTCCCTATTCAGCTTGAGTTAATTCAGGCAAAATAAGCCAGATGCCTCCTCGCGACCTAGCTGGACTGGGGGAAGGGTGGCTTCACGGTTACGAACGCCGCAGGGCTAGCCCAAAGGAGTTGGAAATGTTCACACCGAATCTGAGCATTCTTCCAGAGCCTCAGCGGCAGCTTTGGGGGGAGTTGAGAGACACTCCGAAGACGTTCGTTCTTTATGGAGGCACAGCCCTGGCGCTGCGAATCGGACACCGACAATCGGAGGACTTCGATTTTTTCTCGAACATGCCCTTTCATCCCAATTCACTGCGCGATAGCGTCCCCTACTTGAAACACGCTGAAATGACCCAATTCCAAGACAATACACTCACAGCGCTTGTGGATCGTAATGGCCCGGTGAAGCTCTCATTCTTTGGATCCTTGGGAATGAAGCGGGCACAGGATCCCGATATTGCCGAGGAGAATGGCGTTCAGGTCGCCTCTCTGCTTGATCTTCTCGCGTCAAAGCTAAAGACGATTCAGTCGAGAGCCGAGGCGAAGGATTATCGAGATATTGTGGCTTCGTTCGACGCGGGCCTGAGCCTGGCGGAGGGATTGGCGGCGGCGGCGGCGATCTATGGGAAGAATTTCAATGGAGCGCTAAGTCTTAAGGCGCTAACGTTCTTCGAGGATGGTGATCTTCCCAGGCTACCGCCTGCGACGCAAAAGCGACTGCTTGAGGCTGCAACTTCGGTAAACATAAGAGAGCTTCCATCGGTTGCAGCTAAACCTGGTCTGAGTCGGCGGGAAGAGGGATCATGAGCTATTCCGAAGACCTGAAGCGAGTCGCAAAACGCGTTGTTTGGTTCAAGTTGCCCGAAGAAACGCTACAAGAGCCGAAATTGTTTCTCGCCCACTTGATGACCTACGGGACTCTAGAAGACATCGCTACTGCGATGAAGTACTACTCCGACGCCGACTTTGATCTGGTCTTGACAGATCCCCCGGCTGGAGTTTTCGACCGTCGCTCGTGGAACTATTGGAACCTCCGCTTCCACCATGAACCGGTTCCGCCACTGCCGCAGCGCGCGTTTCCCGGAAGCGATGTAGTTGGCGGTTAACGGGTGGATCGTGAGGCTGTCACTCGCACCCGGTCGACCCATCACCGTGATCGTTCGCTGAGGAATTTACTGCCAGCCACCTCGTTGAGCAGCCCTTTCTCCTAGCTCCCTTAACCCACAGTGCCTGCGTCGCACCGGCCACGGCGCTGCCATTTTCCCATCTTCAAGAACGTCATTCCAAATCAACAAGGAGGAAAGAAGTATGTCAGAAACTAGTACGCTCATTGGATACAGCGGCCGGACGATTGGCCGCGAAGAACTAGCACTGGTGCCGACACCAGCACCAACGGAAACTCACCGCCCCGTCCCGCACCACGAAATTGTGCAAGCTCTCATCGAGACCCTCGGGTTTCGCCACATCGGAGTCGTGCACGATGAGTACGCAGTCTCGCCGGACGGCATGAAAGCCTTTGGGGTTCTCGATCTCGCAACCGAGATGGAAGGATGCCGCTTTTCCATCGGTCTTCGCAACTCCCACGACAAGAGCATGCGTTTGGCGATGACCTGCGGGTATCGCGTGTTCGTGTGCTCGAACATGGCGTTCGCCGGGGATTTTACGCCCGTCCTTGCGAAACACTCCAAGTCGTTCTCGCTTATCGACTGTATCTCGGTGGGCGTTGACCGAATGCAGCGAAACTTCGAGCCCATGCGAAAGCAGGTGGAGGCGTGGCAGAGAAGTGAGCTGACGGAAGTCACCGCTAAGGTGGTCATCTACGAGGCGTTTGTCGAGGGCAGACTCGAAGCTCCCAAGCACCTTGCTCGTAGCGTGCATGACCTTTACTTTGAGCCGAAGTATGAGGAATTCCGGCCGCGAACGATCTGGAGTCTCTCCAATGCGTTCACTTCTGCATTCAAGGAACTCGATCCCATTCCACAATTCAAGGCGACGGCCAAGCTGGGCGAATTCCTGGAAGCCCGGTTCTCACAGTCGTTCTAACCTGCGCGGCGGCCTTCCAACAAGCAATTCCATTTTGCTTTAGACGACCCATGCGGGCGAGGCTCGCCCGCATGGGCTGAAGAGAGGAGTCACCGTCATGTCTGCATTGTTTCCGCTTGGACAAATTGTGGCTACGCCGGGGGCGCTAGCTGCACTCGAGAGAGCAAAGCCGCCGCCCACCTGTTTCTTGGCGCGTCATGCCATCGGGGACTGGGGCGAACTGGAGCCAAACGATATCGCAGAGAATAAGTACAGCCTGATTCACGGGTTTCGGCTGCTGAGCAGCTACCAGACGGATGCCGGCGAGAAGCTATGGATAATCACCGAAGCGGACCGGTCTGCAACCACTCTGCTGTTACCAGATGAGTATTGAACCGTTGTTCCAAGGATAATCAGCAGGCGAAAATGCCCCCGGCCGGGCCTTTGTTTCGGGATGATATTTCTCTTTTGGTGGAATCGTCATCCGGTCGCGCCGATCTACAATAGCCAACAGGTGACGCAGGGCGCAGGCGATACTTCCTTGCCCAACGACGCCGGGACTTACTATCGCCCCTTGCATCTGCTCGTTGACGCGCTGGAAACCCTCCGGAAATCGATTGCAGCGGAATATTTGAGGGTGCATTTCCCTGGAGGGCATTGCCGAGCATTACATCGAAGCCTCGATTTCGCTCGCGGGCGTCATCCTCAACCCGTCGCTTCCCCTAGCCGCCTGAAAAACCGAGGTTTGATGGACGAAGGCTTCGTAAACCAACGGCCACGGCGGTGTGCCAGAATCCTCGGTCCTGGCACCTTCGCCTCGCCCTCAAAACACGCCACTTAATTCGCAACAAATCCCTGGTCGACGGTGTCCCGGAATCGACACTTTCAGGCACACAGCGGTCTAAGCCAAGCAGTGCGAATAGAGACTCCATCAATCAGACCGTTCGTGTTTAGGGGTAGCAAAGTACAGCGCACCCCAACCTGACATAGGACACCTGTGGAACACGTTGCCTTAGCGACCCAATGAACCGAAGTAGCCGATGATACCAATGAGAAACGTGGATTGTTGCCTGGAACTTGCAGGTTGGGAACCAACATTGAAGAACTTGTGGTTAGATGTGTCGTGGCGATATTCGACGCGGGCGACCACTCCTTTGTGTAGAGGGCGCTCACCCGTCAGGGTGAATTCGTGGACCGTTTGCGGAGTTCCAGTGGTGAAGCCATCGCGGTCATTGAACCATTCCCAGCGAGGGCTGGCAATGAACTGGTATGGCAGACGGAGCTGGGCACTAACGGCTACCCCGATCCATTCACTGGGCCGCTGGGTTGAACGGGCTTGGGAGCCGTCATCCAGATTGATGTCCACTGAAAGACGCTGGAAGGGAGAGGCTACCAGGGTCGTATCAAAGAGAGTTCGGCGGAGGTTGGCTCCGTCGACGCGCTCCGGGCCGATGTAGTAGTCGTTGTACCAGGAGAGCTTGGGACTCCTGTAGTCCGCGGTAACGGCAATGGTCTTGCCGCCATTTCCGTCGAGAACGCGGTTCCAGCCATTGACGACCTGTAAACCGACTTCCACTCTCTTGCCGAGGGGGACCGTGGATCGTAGGCCGAAGTGGTAGTTCGGCTGAGCGTAACAAATAGGATGGAACGGGAGTAATTCCAGCCGCTCAGTGTTTCAGCCGATTCGATGCCGGCACTGGTCTGGAACTTACCGAAATCGACTTGAGCGCCGTGCCACGCAGAAGGTTTGAGGGATACGGTCAATTGCAGAATGTTTCTTAGCGGACTATCGGGCTCCGTAGAACTAACAGCTTGTACGTATCCCCGAAGCCGAAATCGATTTCAAAGCCTAGAGGCGCTGGATCATGCGACAGGCCGACCTCGGCCATGTTGAGGCGAAAACGGGCGGAGTAGTAGTCGAAGTCATGCAACTGATTAATGTGGGAGTCCGGGTGATTGAAGTTCTCGCTGTAGAAGCCATCCAGGATGCCGCTGACATCGACTGGGCCCGCCTTCCACGGCGGAACCGCATACTGAGCGTGCAGCAGCGGACTTGAGAGAACCATGACGACGACAATCAAAAACCGTGGATTCCTCACTTCCACATGGAAGAAAAAATCTAGGTAAGTCAGAGCACGGTGAAAGAATCGAGAACGATTGGCAGCGCTATACGGTTCTTCTGGATTATCGTCTCCCCCCTTTGGCTCATCTTTCGTGCCAGTAGACGGGCTCTTGCGTATTCGATGCTTTTCGTCACCGTGCATCGATCCGCTCAAAACGGCGCTTTGCGGACGATCTTGAAAGCGAAAGCGTAATCACACGGCTTCACTCTTGGGGTGTCTACAAGTAGACCTTCTTTCGTCATCTCCCACTTAAGCTGGTTTCCGTCCCCGAGCATAGTGATGGAGGCGATTTCCGAGGGATACAGCCCAGTCCAAGTTCGTCCCTTCGGCACAAGGCTCTTGATAAGAATCTTTTCGCCCGGCCAATCGAGGGCAGTCGCGTAAAGGATGTTGTCTTTGGCCGTGAAGCGTATATCCTGCGCTGTGTAATGGAGTTCGTTGTTCTCGTTGAACGGTCCGTTCTTTTCGAGCTGCGTAGGGCCTTCGCCAGCGATAAACCACGGTGTTGTGCCGTAGATGGCCTCGCCGTTGGTATCAAGCCACTTCCCCAGACCGAGTAGCCGCTCCTTAGCCTCATCCGGGATTGTGCCGTCTGGTTTGGGACCCACGTTGAGTAACAAATACCCGTTCTTGCTCACGCGATCGACCAGATTGTCCACCAAATTGTCGACAGACTTGAACGCTGCCTCGCGAACGTAGCCCCATGCTCCTTGATTATCGACGGAGGAATCCGTGATCCAATCGTTGTATGTCAACTCGCGTTCTTGACCCAGTTCCAAGTCATCCACACCCACCCCTGGTGGAAGATCGTGGTGCTTATAGGTAGCGGTCACATCCTTCTTTGCCCTCGCTGCTTTGTTGAAATAGTATGCAAGCATGTCTTTCTTGTAGCTCTCCTGAACCATTTCTAATCCGAAGTCAAACCACATGAGGTCAGGATCGTATTTGTCGACGACCTCGATGATTTTTCCCTTCCACTTATCCAGAAACTCCTTTGATGGCAGCGCACCCTCCTCATGAATTGGGCCGTACAAACCGGAGTAACGGGGGTCCGAGCAGTCATACCGTTTGTCAGTAGTGGGGAAAAAGAACCAGTTTTCGGCATGATGGAATGCTGTGACAAATTTCATTCCGTGGCCTTTGATTGATTTTGAGAGTTTGCCAACAACGTCTTGTTTAGGCCCCATCTTCGCCGCGTTCCATTCTGAGTACTTGGTATCCCACATCGAGAATCCGTCATGGTGCTCTGCAACCGGCCCGGCAAAGCGGGCTCCGGCCTTTCCGAAGAGGTCTGCCCACTCATCGGCATTGAACTTCTCGCCGGTGAACATGGGGATAAAGTCCTTGTAACCAAATTTTTCGAGGGGGCCGTACGTAGCCTCGTGGTATTTTCTCTGAGGAGAGTCCGGTTTCCAATACACATTGTTGATATACCAGGTGCCATTTTTCCCAAAAGCAGGAACGGAATATACGCCCCAATGCGTGTAGATCCCGAATTTTCCATCCCTCAACCACTGCGGTGTGCTCACCGTTCTTAGGGAGTTCCACGTCGGCTGAAAGGGCTTGCCAGCTACCGCGTCTGCATTCGTCTCTCTTGCCGCACTGGTTGCACTTGCCGCTAAAGGGGTGTTCGCAAGCAGAGAGCCTGCAGAAAGGGCCAGGCTGGCCGTTAGCATATCTCGTCGTGTGTAGCTCATCGTACTTAGTCTCCTCGTAGTGGTGGCGTGCCGCGACTTGTGAAATTACTCGAAGGATCGACCGATGTTTCGTTTCTCTCCAAGGCCGCCCCATTGGCGGCTGGGCAACTCAAACCATCAGAAAGCCCCCGTTCACCTCAATAGTCTGGCCCTGGATGAAACGTGCCCCTTCCGAACAAAGGAAAACAACCACATCGGCAATATCAGCCCCGGTTCCAAGGCGCTGTAACGGGGTCGCCGCAATAATTGCATTAAGGGCTTCCCGCGTAGAGAACTTCTTGTGATAATTGGTATCGATGGTGCCAGGTGATACTGCATTTACGCGGATGCCGTGTGGTCCAAATTCCCGAGCAAGTCCCTTGGTCATGGCAGACAGTGCTGCTTTTGCGGAGGAGTATGCAATCGACCCAATACCGCCCCCAAAGCGAGCAGCTACTGAGGAAATGTTCACCACAAAACCTCGGCCGCGTTGCAGCATCAACGGAATGACAGCCTTTGTCGTAAGGAAAGCACTTGTTACATTCAATGTGAAGACTTCTACCCACAGTTCTTCGGTAATTTGTAGGAACGGTTTTCTCATTATCAGCGAGCCCGCGTTATTGACCAAGATGTCGATGGGTTTCTGCATGCTCTCTAGTAGGCCTGTGAACTGCGCAATCGTCGTAACATTACTCAAATCTGCGGGGATGAGTTCCCCATCGCCACCGGTACGGCGGATCCGCTCCAGAACCTCTGTGGCGCCCTGCAGGTTTTCATAGTAGTGAATGAGCGTATACGCGCCGTTGGCTCCAAATTGGATTGCCGTCGCTGCGCCTATACCGCTACTCGCGCCCGTAACCAGCGCTGTTAATCCATTGAAATCACGCTCAATCACAAAACCTCCGATTACGCCAACAGCGGTCTCCTTTGGTTTAAACTCTCTTGAAAATGGTTCTCGACCTGACCCCAACTTCCCAGGCGCGAAAATGCCAAGGTCGCAAGCATGGGAGTCACTGATTCACGCCGCTGGCCAAAAAGCCGCCGTCGACGATCACCGCGGAACCGGTCATAAAGCTGGCCGCTTCTGAAGCAAGAAGAATGGCTGCACCTACTACTTCCTCTGCATTTCCAAACCTTTTCATCGGCGTCCGTATGAGTACTTCTTGCCCTCTGCCGCTGCCTTCTAGCAACTCCGCATTCAAGGAAGTCGGGAATACGCCCGGTGCGATTGCGTTGACGCACACTCCACGGCCTGCCCATTCGATAGCCAAAGATCTTGTCAGCGACTGGACCGCCGCTTTACTTGCCGCATAGGCAGCAACCTCGTGCAGCGCAACGAATGCATTGAGCGACGTGATATTAATGATTCGTCCGTATCCTCTTTGAAGCATGTGTCGGCCGAAAACCTGACAGGCGCGAAATACACCCATGAGATTCGTATCCAGAATGTCGTGCCAATCGCTCTCGGAAAAGTCGATCGTAGGTCCCCGTTTTATCCGCCCGGCGGAATTGACCAAGATGTCCACTGTTCCGAATGAATCTAAAGCCGAGGTAAGCAGGTTCTCCACCGAGGATTTCTCGTTGACATCAACCGTGATGGACAATGCCTGACGCCCGAGGGCTTCGATTTCGGTGGCAACTGCCTTTACTTGTTCAAGTCGGCGACCACTTGCGACGACATCAGCACCTGCGTTTGCCAGTCCCAGGGCGATTGCCCGGCCAATGCCGGACGTACCGCCGACTACCACGGCGGTTCTGCCCTTTAGATCCAAGCCAGAGTAAGCCATCTTTCCTTACGCAACTGCGGCCGTCTTATAAGAGTCTCAATTTGGTGAAAACTAGCTGCGCTCAATTGGATCTTTCCTTCGGACTCGGCAGTCATTAGCAACCGAGAGGGAAGCGGTCGCGGGGGAATCGGTTTGCTGCTGCAAATACGAACGTCCTTCCTGCATACTGCCTTAGTCGTTTGCCCGCACAAGCCATGTGATGTTCTGGTGTTTTACTGGTGCTCCCCTAACATGCTCAACGAGAACAGGCCTCGATGCCTCTAAGGATGGCACTTCGGTCAGAATGCAAACTTGACCGCGACTTGCACCTGACGCTCTGTGTTTCCCGTATGGTTGATGACACCGAAGGTCGGATCGCCGACGGTACTGTCAGGTTGTCCCAAGACAACCATATTCAGCGCATTGAATGCCTCAAGCCTGAATTGCAGAGATCTCTGCTCACCTAGCTTGAACGAGCGGAGCAGTGAGAGGTCGACGTTCCGTCCCCAGTCGGTGCGGAGATTATTTTTTCCCTCGTTGCCGAAGGTACCTGCTGCTGGGTCAATAAAAGCATTCGTATTGAACCAGCAATTGACCGTTTTGACCTTGTAAGGTGCCCCGCCATTTGGATTGGCACAAGTCCCAGAGTTTGGATTGCCTACCAAGTCGGCATGCTCCGTGCCGCTATAATTTTCAATTTCTGAAATAGAATTACTGCTGGCCATCACTGTGTACGGTGACCCACTGGTCAGCGAGACGATGGAATTGAGCTGCCAGTGCCCGATTATCTGATTGATCACACTGTTTTGAGTGCTGAATCGCTGTCCTGGCCCAAACGGCAACGGAAACACGATGCCAGCTGAGAAAATCTGCGGAAGGTCGTGAGCGGCGACTCCTCGACTTGCACGAATATCGTAGGGGTTCTGAATATCACATCCACTCTGAAAGCCATCGCAACCTTCAGTAATGGCTTTCGAGTACGTGTAAGCCAGGGTTGCGACTATGCCGGAATGAGTTTTGATATCCGAGGACACTTGGAGCGCGTTATAGTTGGTCGAACCCAAGTCAGTCGTGTAATAGATTGCATTCGCATACGGATAAGGCTGAGAGGTCGGATCCCCAGGCGTCCGGAGTGCATTCGCTGTGATAGCGCTGTTGATTCGCGCGCCACGAGATCCTACGTAATTCACAGTCAAGACGGAACCCGGAAAGATTTCTTGCTGGACTCCAAAATGGTACTGATCCGTATACCCATTTTTCAGGTGGGGATTTGTGCCGGCGAAAAGCGCATTCCATGGTGTCGGCGAGCTCGGATACTGCGATACTTGGCCCCACCCAAAAGGATCCTGGAAGAACTGCTGGGGCAGAACGCCATTATAGTTGCCGTTGTCAAGCGCGCTGCTGGAGACGAACGTCGGTGAACTCGGCCAGACTGGCGTGTTGTAAGCGTTGTTCTCGGTCATGCCTGCCCAGTTGTCAAAAAACCTCCCATACGCTGCATGCAGAACCGTCTTCTTTCCCAGCAGGTAAGCCACGCCGATTCTGGGTTGAATATTGTCATAATTGGTGTCGGTGATCTTTCCATTACTCGACACCACGACGTGCGCGGGTAGTTGGCCCCCCGGCAAGCAATTCACTGTCTGGCCGTTCTGGCACGCAGGAGGAAGTACCTGCAATATAAAATTTCCGGTGCTCGCATCGAAGTTACCGACGGTCGTGTTGCTTCCGTTTGAGGAAGAACCCGCACGCGGCGTAATGGAAAGGTCATACCGTAAGCCGAGATTGATTGTGAGTTTGTTGTTCACTCGCCACTGGTCCTGAACATAGAACCCGTTTACGGTCCCGGAGTGGATGTTGGAATAAGTGTTGTCAATCTCCGTATACCCTGGTATGCCGAGGAGGTATGATGCCATCGGGTCGCCTCCCAGAAACCCGAGGTCCGAACCGGAGGCAGTCTGGGCGTTGCCGAAGATTTCAAAGCCGTTGGTACCCAACTGGAACCATCCATAAGTGGCCGAGCTGGCGCCAGCGCGCAAGCTATGCCGCCCAATGAGCCTTGAATAGTCCCCACGGTATTCCTGAACGTTCGCCCATCTCGAGAAAACCGTAAATCCGCCGCCGGCGCTCGCATAGCCTCCGGGCGCCACATTGGGGAGGACCGTTCCACTTACTGTCGACCCAGGGAAATGGAGGAGGTAACTAGAGAATCCCACCTGGCTAGCTAAGGCAGATTGATCGGGCACGAATTTCGAAATGTCATTCAGCGGGACGTAGTCCCGCCCAAACACTCGCCCAAATGCAAAGTCAAATACCGAGTTGGCGCTGAAGGTGTGAGTCCAATTCACAGCCACGTTCCAATCGATCGTGTCCCTAGGCTGCACTATTCCTTGGACCGGCGCTTGTCCACAGCAGCCGCCCGGAGAAGTCGTTCGCGCCCACGCGGCGGTATAGCGGCCGAAAAGTTGGTCTTTCTGACCGAGGTGCTGGTCCAAGCGAAACGAATACTGGTTTTGCGTGACGTGGGTTGCATCGGCATCGCGATAGTTGTAGTAACTGCTTCCCACATTTTCTGAGGCCGGAAACAGGGCCTTCGCAAAAGCAAGGGCTCCACCGTTAATTAAACTAGGTGGCAGTTTGTCACAAACCGCGGATGTCGATGTGGGTGTCTGCGTGCCATCCGGGTTCGTGGATAACGGATTACCAGACGAGTCGCAGATAAATGGTTGTCTTGATGCGAGAAAGCCATTGCTCCCAGTAGAACTGTAGGGATTGTACAGCTGGATGCTGCCAGATGGGGAGTTGTAGAGATTGGAGAAGTCTCCTCCAAGCTGGGCTGGCGTCACGGTCAACTCGAGAGCTGGCGTACCATTTGTATTTCGGTAGCCCTCGTAGGAGAAGTAAAAGAAGGTTTTGTTTCGACCATTGTAGTGGGGCAAAATAACGGGACCGCCGACCCTGCCGCCAAATTGGTTTTGCCTGAGCGGAGTTTTTCCGTTGGTGCTGAAGTAATTCGTCGCGTCCAGGGCATCGTTTCGGGCGAACTCCCATGCACCGCCATGGAATTTGTTCGTGCCTGACTTCGTGACGACGTTGACGATCCCACCCATTACCTGCCCAAATTCCGCTTGGTCATTAGAAGACTGGACCTTGAACTCCTGGATGTCGTCCAATATTGGCTGCACGGCGTAGAAGTCACTGATGGGAGCATAATCGATGATGCCATCCAGGAGAAACATATTGCTGCGGTTATTCTGGCCATTAACTGCAGGGACCACTACGGTGCCAGTCGGATTGCCAAATCCCTGCGAGCCTTCGGTCGCATTGATCGGGCTCTTGCCGGGGCCGAGCAACAGGAGTTCCGTGAAGTTGCGTCCGTTCAGTGGCAACTCGTTTACCTGAGTGCTACCGATCACAGTACCCAGTTCAGCCGTGGAAGTTTCGAGCTGTATCGAACTCGCTGAAACGTCAACCGTGGTGTCCGCGCGGCCAACTTTTAGATCAAAGTTGATTGTCGCGGTCTGATTTACCGCGAGTTGGAACTCCGGTGACTTGGCCGTTGAGAACCCTTCTCTCGAAACTATGACCGTATAGCTTCCCGGGCTGATATTCACTAAGGAATAGTTCCCGGTGGAGTTGCTCTCCGTCACTTGCTTGAAACCACTCTCGGTGTTCGTAAGCGTGATCTTTGCGCCCAGTACCATGGCTCCCGACGCATCTCGGACCGTTCCGTTAAGAGCAGCTGCCGCGGTTCCGGATTGAGCTGCGGCCGTGCCGGACAGGCTCATACAGATCGTCACGCCTAACGTTGCCGAAAGCAGAATCCTCAAGAACGCGCGATTCCGAGACCTCATATGGTTGCCCTCTCCGTTCCCCAGAAGGTTCGTCTCAAAAGACAGATACGAATTGATCCAACCAATTACGACCGCAAACGCTAGCACCGTCCCATTTTCTTTGTCAAGCACTCTTTTTTGGAGTTCAATTAGGGAGGGACAATGGCCGATCGCATTACCGCATCTAGGCGAGAAAACCGGCTGCCGCTTATGAGTGGAAAATCGCGATTGGACGAAGTTTTTTAGTCACTTTTCCTTCCAAGATTCAGCAATATGGTTCAGCCAATGCCCTCTCGTGAATCGTTCAACAAATTAGCTGGACCCAACTCGGCCACTCGGCCCATTTTCCGAGTTTCGGCAGAAGGGTCTCAATTTAGCGTTGTTCAGCTGCAGGCAGAGGCGGTGGAGTGTCCCATACTCCACGCCCTGTGCCTTAGCTCAGAAGTAAAACTTCAACGCTACCTGCAGCTGGCGCTCTGTGTTGGCGGTGTATGACACTAAGCCAAAAGTGCCGCCCTGATAAGCGTTTCCATCTCCTAAGAACGTGTCGGGAGTCCCCATTATGGGGGTGTTGGTTAGGTTGAAAGCTTCGGCTCTGAACTCGAACCGCTTGGACTCTGATATGGAGAATGATCGGAATAGCGACAGATCTAAGTTCCGGCCCCAGTCAGCGGTCAGACTGTTGCGCTGCATGGTGCCGAAACTCCCCGTCGGAGGATCAGCGAACGCGTTGAAGTTAATCGGGTGAAGTTTGTCCAAGGCATAGTCGGGCGTACTCCGACGAGGATCCGCAACCTGGTTGACACGTTCGATTCCAGCAAAGTTACTGATATTCGAAATCGCGTTATTGTCTTGGACGTCATAACGCGGCCCACTGTTTAGAGAAAGGATCCCATTCAGCTGCCAATTGCCGATGATGTGATTCACTAGGCTGCTGCCGGTGCTGAATCGTCTTCCTCCACCGAACGGAAGCGGCAGCACGAAGCTCGTGGTGAAGATATGGGTAAGATCGTGGGCCGCCGGTCCACGATCCATACTCAGATTGTATGGGTTCTGAACCTCGCAGCCGGAGTTGTAACCGTCACAGCCAGTAGTGAGCGCCTTCGACCACGTGTATGCGATGGTCCCCATGATCCCGGAATGCAACTTATATTGCGAGGAGACTTGCAGACCGTTGTAGTTCGTTGACGATATGCTCTTGGTGTACGGCACCTGGAACTGAATGTACGGGTAAGGAATGGGCTGGCTGATGGGGCAAGGGGCGCCCGAACAACCCGCGTTGGCGGTGACCGTAGTGGCTACGTGTCCGTTGCGAGAACCTACGTAATTAATGGTCGCAATTGCACCAGGAGCCAATTCTCGCTGGAATCCGACATTCCATTGGTCCGAAAACCCGTTCTTGAGGTGAGGGTCGGTATATGGGCTCGCATTCAGAGGCGTAAACGGCGAAACATCGGGCTTGATACTACCCGTGCCAGTTCCCAAATTAAGCGGATCGTTGGCTAATCCGGTGGGTGGTCCAAAGGAATTGAAGCCGCCAGGAGCTGCGACAAATGCCACATTGGGCCAGAGCTGAGTGAAGTTGGAAATATTTTCGGTAATACCGGCCCAATTGTCGTAGAACCTTGCATACCCGCCGTGCATCACCGTCCTCAGTGTCAGTCGATAGGCAAAACCGACTCTGGGCTGAAAATTGGTGTAGTCGTCATGGGGGATTTTTCCGTTACTGGCGATTACGACATGGGGTGGCAGCGTACCACCTGGAATGCATGGCGCTCCCTGAGTCGCGGAACATGCCGGAGCAGTTTTCTGCAGAATGTACGTTCCGTTGCTGAAGTTAAAGTCCCCGGTGATATCACTTCCGTTGGAGGACTTGCCCTGGCGGGGATTTACGGTCAGGTCGTAACGCAGACCATAGTTAACGGTGAGCTTATCGTTAACCCTCCACTGATCCTGCACGTACAACCCAATGATCTTGCCGCCGTGAAGCAGCGAATAAACGTTGTCCACTTCGGCATAGGACGGGACGCCCAGAACCATAGACGCCATTGCATCGCCTGTATTCGAATCAAAGGCAGCATCCTGGGTCTGCGTTTGATCAAAGTTCTCCTGCGAGCCATAGAAAGGTTGTTCCCATCCGTAGTAGGCGAGGCTGGCGCCCGTGCGGAAACTGTGCCTACCAAAAGTCTTGGAGTAATCACCGCGGTATTCCCAGATGTTCGTATAGTGCAACTTGCCCACGAAGGTCGCGGTGCTACCGAGGTAGTTTTCGCCCACTACAAATCCTGGAACGATGGGGCCACCAAAAACACCATGGTTGTAGAAATTGGGAGCCAGTCCAGCCCGTTGATAGAAGTCCGACGGCACATTCGCGTAACTTCCTCCGTGGTTGGCCTGCGCTGACGTACGACCGAATGTAAGCTCTAGCACGGAGCTGGAACCAAAAGTGTGAGTCCAGTTCACCGCCACATTGTAGTTACTGTCCTTAGTCGTCCCCGTCACACCCGGGTACCCCCCGGATGCGGTAATGGGCTCCCATGCTGCCGTCCAGCGCCCAAAGAAGCGGTCCTTCGTACCGATCTGCTGGTCGAAGCGGAGGGAGATCTGATCCTGCCGGATAATAGCGGGCGTCGTATCGACGCCATTGAAAGGTGGAGACTGAGCAGCGATCGTGGGGTTCGGCGCCGGGAACAACGTCTTCGCGATGTAAACCATGGTCGAACTGATCATGCTCGACGGAATTTTGTTACAAGGAGTTCCCGCTGCTTGGATATTGCCGGGGGCGGGGAGCGCGTTTCCGCTCGCGTCGCACATAAACGACTGAACCGTGGTGCCATTGTTGCTGAACGGATTGTAGAGTTGTACTCCTTGACTATCGAGGTTGCTGAAGTCGCCACCCAATTGCGCTGCGGTTGGGGTGCGAAAGAAGCTGTTCGATGCCGTGTGGTTACGAAATCCTTCGTAAGAAAAGTAGAAGAAAGTCTTGTCGTGGCCGTTGTAATGCGGCAGGATCACGGGACCGCCCACTGCCCCGCCAAACTGGTTCTGCTTCAGCGGGGTCTTCACCGGGTGGAAATAGTTTGCCGCATCCATCGCATCATTGCGCAGGAATTCCCACACGTCTCCGTGAAGTCGATTGGTTCCTGACTTCGTCACCACATTTACGATCCCGCCTAATACTTGCCCGAATTGCGCTTCGTCGTTGTGGGATTGGACTTTGAACTCCTGAATATCGTCCAGAGTCGGCTGCACTGCGTAAGTGTCGCGGATCGAGCCGTAATTGTTGATGCCGTCCAGCAGGTACATATTGCTGCGGTTGTTCTGGCCATTGATCGCGGGAAGCACGACGGTTCCGGTGGGGTTACCGAAGAAACCGCCACCGAAGCCGGAATTCTCCGTAGTGTTTACAGGGCTAACGCCTGGCTGAAGCAGCAGCAGCTCTGTGAAATTGCGCCCGTTCAAGGGCAGCGAACTGACTTCAACGGTCCCGATCACTGTCCCGAGTTCGGCCGTAGACGTTTCGATCTGAACCGAGCTGGCAGAGACCTCAACCGTTGTATTCGTGCTGCCCACTTTTAAATCGAAGTTGAGGGTGGCTGTCTGATTCACCGAGAGTTCAAACTCGGGCGACTTCCCGGTAAAAAACCCCTCTTTCGAAACCGTAGCTGTGTAGTTTCCCGGAGTGATATTAACCAGGGAATAGTTTCCGGTTGAGTTGCTTTTCGCCACCTGCTTAAACCCGGTCCTGGTATTCGTAAGGGTAATCGATGCGTCTGGGACCACCGCCCCCGAGGCGTCTCGGACCGTACCGTTGAGAGCGGCTGCAGCGGTCCCGGCTTGAGCTGCGGCGGTGCCGGACATACCAAAACAGATCGACATCGCCAATGTCGCCAAACTCAGAATCCTTAAGCAAGCATGGTTCGGAAAATTCATAAAGTCTCCGTCTCGACGGTTTCCAAACAAGTTCAGCTCCCGAGAAACGAACAAAGATTGATCCAACCAATAACGACCAAGAACGCTAGCACTGTCCCGTTTCCACTGTCAAGGAATTTGCCCCGACTTGATTGGCTAACCTTTGAATGGCAAACTGGTATTGTTTTTAGGGAGTTAATTGAGGTCGGGCTCACAACCACACCATTGACGCGCTACGCAGTTTGCTCCTAGGATTTAACGTCTCATGGTTCATCCAATACAAACCGCCTATTCACGCCGCACAGGATTGAACTGGCGAATGACGAGCGGCATTTGACCCCGCTGTCGCAGAATCTGCTTTTCGAGGGTAATAGTCATGAACTACGGTCTTGCAATTCGTGAATCGGCAACCCTGGACTTCGTGTCCCTCGGCGCGCTCGTTCATCGGCTCGACCCCGGCATAATTCCTTTCCGCAAGGCGCACAGCTACGTGATCCATGTTAGCGGCGGTGAATTCAACGTGGCCGCCAACCTTTCCGACTGCTTCGATCTGGATACCGGCATTGTTACCGCGATGGTCAAGTATCCGATCGGCGACCTTGTAGCCGAGAGGGTTCGGGCCGTGGGTGTGACCCCGTTCTATAAAGTGTTCCAACATAACGGCGTCACGGGCCCTAACATCGCTGCTGTCTACAGCGACTGTGGATACGGAGTGCGTCCGCCTGTGGTGTTTTACAACCGGGCGAATGAAGCCGCGGCACAACTCAAGCCAGGTGACTTTGACTGGAATGAAATCTTTGGCTCCGGGGTGCGCTGGTTTCATAGCGGCGGGATTTTTGCGGCTCTTTCTGATACAACCCCAGAGTTGATCATTGAGGCCATGCAGGTCGCGAGGAGTTCCGGGGCTGTCGTCTCCTTCGATTTGAACTTCCGGGAGAAGTTGTGGAATTTATCGGGCGGACAAGAGCATGCGCGCCAGGTGATTGGGCGTATTTTGAGAAATGTCGATGTTCTCGTCGGCAACGAAGAGGATCTGCAAAAAGGCCTCGGGATCGCGGGCCCCGAGGTGGCTGCGACCCCAAAACTGGATCCCGGCGCGTTCCTCGGAATGGCGGATCGGGTTTTGGAGCGGTACCCTCATATCAAGATCATTGCCACTACCTTGCGGGAAGTCCATTCTACGAACCGTCACGGCTGGGCTGCGGTGGCACGGATCAATGGTCAAACCTACATGTCTCCGCAATGCCTGCTTGACGTCTACGACCGTGTAGGCGGCGGCGATGGTTTTGCTTCCGGATTGTTCTACGGGATTCTCGCGGGAGAGTCACCGGAACAAGCGCTGAAACTCGGCTGGGCACATGGTGCGCTCCTTACGACTTTTCCCGGCGACACGACAATGGCGACATTAGACCAAGTCCGATCCTTTGCGCAGGGCGGGACGGCGCGCATTCGGCGCTGAGCTAAAGATCAAACAACCCCGGAGGTTCGAAATGAGCATCGCATCCGCGCCGACCTCTTTCGCGGCCGGCAAAGGCCACCCCGATTTCGATCTCCGTCCAGCCGACCTGCGCAAAATTCTTGCGGAAGCCCTGTCCACCATTTCGCCGGACTCCTCTGTCTTGGCAATTGTGGCGGATAAAACCCGGGACGATAACACGGATATTTTGTTCCCTTTGGCGGCCCAGATCCTGGCGGATCGCAAGATTGCTCAATTGGATGCTCTCGTTGCGCAAGGTACCCACGCGCCAATGAGCAACCAGGACAAGCGGACAAAGATCGGAGCCGTCGGCACGACCCAGATGCCCAGGCTCGGTCATATCTTCGACCACGACTGGGCCGATCCAGAAAAGCTGGTGACGATCGGCGCTTTGGATGCTGCACGTGTGAAAGAGATTACTGGCGGGTTAATTGACAGATCGATAGAGTTGAAAGTCAACCGCCTGCTGGCCCCTGGACTCTACGATACTATTCTGATCTTCGGAACGACTGCTCCTCACGAAGTTGCCGGTTTTTCTGGCGGAGCAAAGTATTTCTTTCCCGGCGTGGCCGGGCCGGAACTGACCCACGCCACACACTGGCTAGGTGCACTAGCGACAATCGAAAAGGTAATTGGTCGAGTCGAAACACCCACTCGTCACCTGTTCGAAGCGGCGGCAGATTTCGTACCCTCCCGGGTCATCTCGCTTAGCTCAGTCGTAACGCGCGACCGTGGCCGACTTCGTACGCGAGCGCTTTTCTGTGGGGACTTCCGGCAAGCTGTTCGAAAAGCGGCCGAGGTGAGCCGCCACGTCCATATCAAATACACGGGACGAAAGTATAAGCGAGTCATTGCTCTGCTCGATGAGCACTATGAAGATCTCTGGGTTGGCGGAAAAGCGAGCTACCGCATAGGCCCGGTAATCGAAGAGGACGGCGCATTGATCATCTTCGCTCCGCAACTCACCAACTTGTCTGAAACGCACGGCGCGTTGATCAAGCGATACGGTTACGCTCCGCTGGAGACGATCCGGGAACTAGTGTCGCAATCGCAAGAATTGCAGCAGAATCTTTGCGTGGCAGCTCACCTGGCGCATGTCAGTTTTGCGGGGCGACGCCTCACCGACGGCACGATCGTGCCCAGATATTCGATCACCCTGGCATCGGCGGTCGATGCAGACACCTGCCGGCAAGTGAATTTGAGGTACATGGACCCACACACTTTCCGCCGGAAAGATTACGAGGGCGATCCTAACACTCTGATCGTGGAACAAGCCGGACGAGATCTTTATCTGGTTGAGCCTGTCGGAACCTAGGCAGGCTTCGCGTCCCAGCCTCCCAGAAGTCTACGCATTAGGGGTTGTGATAGACCTCTTGCATCTGCGCCCAGGATTTCTCGCCAGAAAGCGGAATCTGCATGGGATCCGTCACTGAAAGCCACTTTTGATTGCGCGCCTCGGCCGACAGTTTAACCATGTCGGCTTTGTAGTCTGTTCCGGTGTATTCGTAATAGCCGAACAGGTAGTACTTCCCGTCGTCGAGTTGATGAATAAAAATTGAGAAGTTATGCATGTGATATTTCGTCAGCAGATCACGAACTCCGACGTTTGAAGCCGCGTGCAAAACCTCGTAGGCGCTGATCTGGTCAGGCTTGATTCCGATGACCATGCCGATGCGCTGTACATGCGAGGCCTGACTGTGGGCGTAGAGCCCTGCAGCACAAACTGCGGTTGCGACGGCGAGTGTTGCCACTATGATTTTCTTCATAGATCCTCTTCACTGTGTAGACAACGCTAGCTTTTCGGCTCGCGCCATTGTTCGGGGAACTTGTCGGTCAATCCCCACTTGCCCATCTCGAAGTTCTCGAAACCTATTCTTAGGGCCGGCGATTCGGGCCTCACCTGGAAGTTGAGGTTCTTGGGATCGACAAAAAGGGGATCGGCAAAAACAGAATGCTGGTCGAAGCCAAGCTCTTGCCATCCAGCAAGGTCGTAACGCTGCGGGTTGCGTTTGCCCCCTTCTGACCGTAACTCATCGACCACGGCTTGAAATTCTCCGCCGACGCAGTAGAAGCAGTTGTTATCGATTTTCTCTAGCCAGGGTCCAAAGAGCGGCGGCGCGATTATCGAATAGATCATCTGCGGCCACCACGGCAAGCCATCAGGCCACCTCGTATTTCCCGGATCCATCACCGTGATGTTGTTGAAGTACTGATCGTGATTGTAATTGTTCCCCACGTGAAAGCAGGGCGCGCCTTTCGACAGGTACCAGATGTTGTTATAGACCTTGCGATAGGCCCCTTCGCGCAATTTCATGCTCACGCCACCGACCGAGATATTGTTGTAGATTTCATAGTTCGAAGCGCCATCGTCGAGGTCGAGCCCCCAGCCGGATTTCTCGTCGAAGAAGTTGTTGCGAACGATGACAGGTTCCATGGTGTCGACCAGGGCTTCCCAGACATCCAGGCTGCGGTCCGCGGTGTATGGCGCGTGGGATTGAGCCAGGGCCCACCCGCGATCGCGTCCCCACGCATTGAAGGGACCGTGGTCGCTGGTCTCGCGAACCGTGTCGTGGGTCTGATTGAATTCGATGACGTGGCCGCCCCAAGTTCCATCCCCGATGCAGATCGCGGCCCGCGGCATGTTGAAAACGAGGTTGTGACTTACGGTGATCCGCTTGGCGCGAGAAATGTAGACTCCGGCAATTTGCTTCCCGTAGAAACCGCAATCGTGAATGAGATTGTTGCTGGCCTGGCACTCGTAGGGGAAGGCGCGCTGCGTGCCGTTGGTTTTTTCCAGGTCGCCGACAAAGCAAATGGCGCTGTCGCCGGTTTCGGTGAATTTGCAACCGGTCACAGAAAACCGGCGGTTGTAGTTGTTCACGAACACAGCATTGCCGCCTACGGCATCGAACCAACAGTTCTCAATCGAGCAGTTTCGCGTTCCCTCAGCGAAGACAGAGCCGCCGCGGTGAAGCGCCCAGTCGCCTAGGGACGGGACGTCGTAGGGCTTGAGGTAAGTCGTCGTAGTATGGGCGATGCGGAAACCTTGCACGGAAATTTCATGGACGGGAGACTCCTGCGTCCCGGCGAACTGGATTGCATGCTCGAGCACGGGAACTTCAACCAGAGCGCTCTCCAGATCCACGCTCGGCACAGGATAGTAGTAGAGGATGTTTTTCGTTTTGTCGAGAAACCACTCCCCGGGTGAATCCAATTCTTCGAATACATTTTCGATGAAGAACCGTGAGTGCCCGTTAAGAACCGCGGGACCATAGCTCCACTTGGCGCCGATCTGTTGACCGCCGTCACCGAACCAGATCGAATTGGTGCTAAAGTCTATGCCCTTCATCTTCCATTGCAGGTTCCCCCAGTAGGCCGCCTGGAAAATGTTGATCTCAGCGTCTTGAGGATTTGCCCATTTTTGTTTTGTGAAGGTGGCGGGATCGAATCGGATACCTCGGGGAGCTTGGGTGGAAAACGTCATGTCCTCGTCGGCCCCGGCGTAAGGGTTCGGCGTGCCAGTTGGGATCGGACCTGCGGCGTGAATGTATCCGGATTTCCCCGGGTCGGAGGGATCGTAGTTTGGATAGCGAGCTCGGATTTGCCGCTTTCCATTGACGAAGAGCTGAGTAAACTCTGATCCTGCTGGCACCCGCGTCATCGCGATCCCGTTCTTGTAGGGCGACCAGTTGCAGGACAACTTGCAGCCGCCACTGATGGTGACCGATTCGCCGGGTTCAGCTGCGTAGATGACGGTAGTTTCACTGCCGGAATCTTCAGGTCCAAATACGAGGGGACTCTTCAGGTAATACGTGCCCCCGCGGACCACGACCCTGATGGAAACCGTGGTTCTCTTTGACTCCCGGATCGCTTGCTGAGCCCGGTGGAGGGTTGCGAACGGTAGCTGTGAGGTTCCCGGATTACTATCATTCCCTGAGCGTGAAACGTAGAAGGAGACAGCTTCGCGCGACTGTAGGTCTGCTAAAGCCGCAAGAGCATCAGTGTGAACACGGGCCGTCACCGCAGCAAACGTCGCACTGCCAGTCAGCTTCAAGAATTCTCGTCTTTGCATAGTATTTTTGATGACAATGGACGGACCAAATCGTACATATCTTCGCTCGACTAATCAAGAGCTCAGAGAATTTTTCTTTGTGTAAAGAGGGTCACAGCGAGACAAACACATAGATCGGCTCACGGCGAATTGGATGGTCCTTTAACAGGCTGCCGAAAACTTGAGAGGCGCGGTTTGTTCCTCCCGCTACTCAAAGCGGAGTCTGGAGATTTCGGCAGCGGTCTACCTGGTTCCCGGCGTCAGGAGCCCTTTGGTATCGGCAATGTGATCCAGCATCTGGCGGCGTGCTTCTTCAGAATTCCGTTGCTGAATCGCCTCATAGATTCGCTTGTGAAAAGTCAGCGGCCGGTCGAGGGGCACGCGCTTGGAAAGTTGCGACATGCTGGTCAGCAAGTTGCGGTGGATCACTCTAAACAACAGGTGACAGATACGATTGCCGCTGGCGCGAAAAATACATTCATGGAATGCGAGGTCGGCATCCAACCTCTCTTGGTTCGTCCGGCAACGCTCCATCGCGACAATCGCCTTTCGGAGTCCGATCAGGTCCTCGGCGGTGGCGCGCTGAGCTGCCCGGGCCGCGAGTTCCGGTTCGACGATCATGCGGGTCTCGAACAGTTCATGATGGGAGAGGTCGTCCAAGAGGATGAGAAAATCAAGCGGCTCTTTAAGGGTCGATTCGGCGCTGGCGCTCAGATACGTCCCATCGCCCACCCTCTGGGTCAGAACACCCATGATCTCAAGCACTTTCAGGCCCTGACGCAATGAAGCGCGGTTTACGCCAAACTCTTTCGCCAGTTCACGTTCCGGGGGAAACTTTCCCCCTGGCACAACGGCCCCGGTCGAGATAAGGCGCTTGATCTTCTCGAGTATTTTGGCCGTAATCCGGGTGTCGGCCGGTGTCTTGCTGCGAGTCTGCACTGAAGTTGCCATATGGGCGACGAGGGGTGCGACGTTTGTCCTTCGACGAACAAACAACGAGCAGTTTTCATTTTAGCGAGATTCACACAATTGGTACAGCAACTCACGAACGGTATGTTTTTTGCCGATGCTTGGACATTTGCCGCAAAAGAGATTAACACGCGACCGCTCCTCGCGTCCTTCGAATGCTCATGCGGGCAACGTGTGCCGTCCCTTCGCGACGGTAATCGCTCCATGGGTGGCGCCGCCTGTAGGAAAACGCGCTCAAACACCCCAAGAAACGACGATGACTGCCCGGCTGAACTGCGTTATTGGAGAAGTTTCCCTAACGATGTGTACTATGCCTTCTCGCCTTCAATTTTGAAGGCCCATGCCACTTTACAGGGCCGTTTCGCTCCCTCTTGAAGTGCACTCGGAATTTCGATGACCAACCCCTCAGCATTGTCGTCGTGCCATTTCAATGATTCATTCACACCGAGCAGGGTAATCTTGGTACTTTGACGTGCCCGAACGGTCCTCAACCTTAGCCTTGGACCTGGCCATTGCAAACAGATGGCGTAGAGCGCTCGACCATCTTTGCTGCGAGTAAAACGAATCGGGCCATTTTCGCCGGTTACAGGAGGCTGTTCGCCATTTTCGGGCCGGGATTCGGCAAAGGAAACGTCTTCACCCTCTTTCCACAAATCACCCGGACGCGGCCGCGTTTCATAAATCGCTTCGCTATTCACCTTCAGCCATGCGCCGACTTCCTCCAGTTGATTCATGGCCGTGGGACCGAACCTGCCATTGCGGTCTGGACCGATACCGACCATGAAGTTGCCGCCCTTAGCGACCGTGTCGACCAGGTTTTCGATGACCCACCTACTACCCTTGTAGTGGTCATCGGCGCCGCCATAAGAAAAACCGCGGCCTAACGGATAGATTACGAACCAGGGTATGTCCGTCGTTCCCTTTCCCCCAGGCACATAGCGTTCGGGGGTGTAGTAGTCACCGTAATTACCGATGCCGCGTGCGCGAAACATTACGTCCGGCTGAAGCTTACGGAGTGTCAACATCGTCTCTCGCAATTGGGGCCACACCTCTTTCCCCAGCCACATGTCTAGACACACCATATCGATCTTGCCGTAGTTCGTCAGTAATTCCTTAAGTTGCTGACGATGATGCGCCATCATCTGCGTTTGTTCTTCTTGCGTAGGATCCGGAATACCATACACACCCGGCTTCAGGGGATGTCTGCAATAGGGACGAAAGTCTGCGTCGTACCAGTTAGGATGAGAAAAATAGAGATCGATCTTCAGCCCATGCTTGCGACCCGCCTCACACACTTCTCTTACTACGTCTCGCTTGAACGGAGTCTCCATAATGCTGTAAGCCTGCTCGCAATTCTGGAGTTTGGGTCCCCCTGGTGCCGTCCAGTCAACACGACTTCTTACTCTCCTTTTCGTGTCGTACATGGAGAAGCCTTCGTGATGATTGCAAGTGATTGCAAACATCCTCATCCCATTCTCTTTGAAGAACTTCATCCATTCATCAGCGTTGAACCCTGTGGGATTCCAAGTTTTGTATTGCTCCTGATATTCCTGCTTCTCCGCAGGCGACAATTTTAGAAATGGCCAACTAGTGTCCCACCACTCCTTGAGTGCGTACAGCCCCCAGTGGATCCGCACGCCGTATTTAATATCGCGAAACGCTTCGAAGGCGGATTCGGAAGCATGTCGGTATTCCGGACCGGGTTCGTCAACGTAATCTTTCACCGCTTTCCATTGATCATCCGATTCCGGCACCCGGATGTTTCCACGCGGAGAAACGTAATCTTGGGCTAACGCCGATGTGGCTAAGTTGCTCGCGAACACACGACGGATCCGCTTGGTAGCCATAACGGAGGCAATCCCCAAATTTTTCAAGAAAGACCTTCTCGTGTTGTCGTCCATTTATTCCTCCTGCTTCCGAAAATAATTGCCTTGAGGAAGGGCCTCGATGGCTCGGTGCACTTAGAGCCGTCATACACCCTATGACAAAAGCCGGACTTCCCAGGTTCGAGAAGTTCGGCTTTGCAATGCACGATTACTAAACTAATCTGCATTGCAGCAGCGAACAGTCGAATAGCTGCAGGAATGATCGTCCACGCGTGCGCCACTCACCGCCAATTGTTCAGTTCCGGCAAACCACAGCGTTTAAGTCGTCTAGTAGTCCCACTGTTTGTTGCGCACGGGTTCTAACAGTTTCTGCACTTCTGCTACAAGTAGCAGGTCAACCGGTTCCTGATGCCATTCAACGTTGCGTCGCACAGATTCAGGATTTGCGGAGCTGAAGAGAGTAGTAGGAAGGCTGGGGTTCTGGCTGGCAAATTGTAGAGCTAGCTTCGCGATGGAACTACCTTGCTTTCGACAGAAGTCGGCCGCTGTCTTGAAAGTAGCTCGGTCTTGAGGACTTGCAGGATGCCAATCCGCGGGTCCACGGTCTGTCAACAAGGCGCTGCCGAATGGAGAACCATTGATGATTCCAATGCCCTTGGCCTCGGCAATAGGCAGCAATTCTGTAATTCGCGTGTCGTTAAGGCAGTAGTGATTATGAACTAGGGCGGCATCCACATCGAGCGAAGAAAAGATTCTCATCCAAAGATCCATTGGATAAATTCCGAAGCTGACGCCGCCTATACGCCCTTCCCGTTTCAACTCCAGCACCGACTCATACCCTTCGGTCAGAGCCCACTCAGTGTGCTTACGTCCCTGGTATTCGATATCGTGGATGTGAATCAGATCGAAATAGTCAGTTCCCAAGCGTTCAGCACTCTCGTCAATCGACTTGCGAATCCGGGCGCGTGAGTAGTCGAGTGTGTCTTCGCCGTAGGTGCCGGGCTTGGTGTACTTGCCCACCTTCGTCGAGAGATAATACAGGTCGCGCCTGACGCCACGTAACGCCTTTCCGAGAACTGTCTCAGAGACTGTCCCTGCATATGCCGGCGCCACGTCGAAGTAGTTGATCCCGCATTCCAGTGCTGCATGCACCGCCTTGATGGCTTCCTTTTCATCGATAGAACGGAAAACGCCACCAAGAGATGAGGCTCCGAAGCTCAGCCGGGAGACCTTCATCCCGGTCCGTCCAAGAATATTGCGTTCCATAAAAGCTCGCGCCTTGATATCGAGATTCAGCGCACAATGACGAGTCGAGTGCACCATGAGATCGAGCGATTGTTTCACAACCGCACCGCTTTTAACTTCGTGGCACTCGGCGCTGGACAGCATTGTGCTAATGCGTCCGGGAACTGGCGAGCCCCACATTGGAGCTCGGATACGGCTTGTTTGCTATCCATCGCTATCTCGAACTTCCACGATCGCTTTCATCATCCCAACTTTTTCGGAGAGCTCTTTAAACCGCGCGGGCACTTCGTCAAGACCGATCCGATCAGTAATCCAAGGCTCGGTATTAATCTTGTTTTCTTCAAGCATGCGGATTATGGATGGGAACTGTCCACAACTGTTTCGGCTCGCATAAATCGTGATCTCGCGCCGATGTAGCAGCGCGTCATCAATTCGTACGGGATCACGCGTTAAGCCTACGAAAACAAGCCGCCCTCCAGGAGCTACATGGTTCAGACTATCTGCCATGACGGCGGCGCTCCCCGTAGCATCCAATACCACGTCAGCTAGTCGTCCATCAGGCGTAGGTAAGGCTTCCACACCCAATTTGTGTGCAAAGTGTCTGCGCCAATCGTTGATTTCTATGACTGCCACTTTCGCCCCGATGGCCGTGGCGAACTGACACGCCGCAAGTCCGATGGGGCCACCACCGACCACGAGCACCTCTTCCCCCGCTCGCAATTGGCTTCTTCTTATCGCATGAGCCCCAACCCCCAAGGTCTCGACCAGAGCCAGTTGATCAAGTGACAGCAGTTCTGATTTGTGCAATAGCTCAATCGGGACCCCTAAAAAGCCCTGCATGCCTCCATCGACATGTACTCCGAGCAGCCGAAGCTGTTCGCAGCAGTTCGTTCTTCCCACTTTGCACGTGCGGCATTGGCCACAACTGATGTATGGTTCGATGGCGCATCGATCGCCCGGTCGGAGTCCTCGCGTATTTTCGGGGACTTCCACGATTTCGCCCGAAAGCTCGTGTCCCAGGACACGTGGGTATGTATATATTGGGTGCCTTCCAGCAAGAGCATGAAAATCGCTTCCACAAACCCCGACTCGATGAACTCGAACTAGGGCTTGTCCACTGGAAGGCACTGGGCGTGGGACTATGACGTCGACAAACTCGCCCGGAGCATTCAGCAGAATTCTTCTCATAAGATGATTCCTCGAGGGGCGGCCGGTCGGAGATTTCCTTGTATTGGTCCAGCCATCCGCCGGGGTGAATTGTAGAGCAGCATCTATTGTCCGTCAAGCGATACTAGCGGGGCTCACCCTCAGGGGACACTTCATATCACTCAACGGACAGTGATTCAGCAGGGTCGGGAACGAATCTCCTACTTCGAGAATCCTTGACATCCAGAATTCATGAGTGGTAAAGTTCGCGGTCGCATTGGCCCATCCAAACGCTGCGCGGGCACGACGCGGTGCTATCAACTGGACCGATCACGGCAATGTGCCACCAAGGTTAAAAGTGTGGCGGTGACTCGCAAGAGTAGGAGCGCCGACAAGCATACTTTTCTCGGCGCGATCTCAGGCGTTGCGCGAGTTCTCTGCGGAGCTCCTCGCGCCCACAGCGCAGCGAAGGCAAGGATCATATGACCAAATTACGTCGTATACGGATTGCAAGCCCCCTACGAAACACACACTCTTGTAGCGTCCACCCATCAACTTCCCGCTCTGGACCTCGCAAATGATCTACGCCATGCAGCCTACCCTTACAATTCCAGCTCTCGACGTAGCGATTATTCTGCTGTACATGTTCGGCATATTGACCATTGGCCTGCTGTCCGTGCGCCGGATCAAAATCACGGGCAACGTTTTTTTTCTCGCCGGACGATCGCTATCGTGGCCATTCGTCGGTGCAGCGCTATTTGCTTCCAACATTTCGACCATCCACCTGGTTGGACTTACGGCGTCTGGCTACAATGAAGGCCTGGTTTGGGGGAACTTCGAATGGATGGCATCGTACACGCTCATCCTGCTATCGCTCGTGTTCGCTCCATTCTATTTTCGAACCCGCATAACAACTTTGCCGGAATTTCTGGAACGCCGGTACAGTCCCGCATCGCGCTCATTCTTGGCTTTCATGGCAATTGTCGCGGCCGTGTTTATCCACATTGGAATGAGCCTGTATGCCGGTGCGGCGGTTTTCCAGCGCTTTTTCGGTATAAACGTAGTCACATCGATTGTGATCATTTCCACGGTCGTCGGGATTTACACCGTGCTCGGCGGCCTACGAGCTGTGGTCATCACCGAGACTGTCAATACGGTGATCCTCATACTGGGAGCGTTATTGATTTTGGTGTTCTCTCTGGCCGCGCTGCCTGGCCACGGAATCCATACACTGGAAGAGTTTAGGGCCGCTGCGAAGCCGGAACAATTATCCATGCTGCACACGCACGACTCGGCAGGTCTGAGCTGGTATGCCGTGCTGCTCGGGTACCCGATTCTCGGCATATGGTATTGGTGCACAGACCAGACTATTGTTCAAAGAGTGTTAGGAGCGCGCAGCTCGGAAGACGCTCAATTGGGCCCTCTCTTTGCAGGGTTTCTCAAGATCCTGCCCGTATTTCTGCTCGTGCTGCCTGGCGTCATCGCATATGTGCTGTTTCATAACATCATCGGGAGCGCGAGTAACCAGACGCTGCCGGTGCTCATTGAACAATTGATTCCAACAGGGGTGCGGGGTGTGATCACTGCGGCGGTTTTGGCAGCTTTAATGAGCGCGATCGCAGCCGCTCTCAACAGCATTGGAACCCTTGTGGCTGTTGACATTGTGGCACGGCTACGACCGAACACTTCCGACCGTGCGCAGGTGACCATTGGCCGTATCAGTTCAGTTGTCGTCATGCTGCTGGCTATGGCCTGGTCAACCCAGGGTGGACGATACTCGAGCATCTTTGAAGCGATTAATGCCATTGCAGCTGACTTGGCACCTCCGATCACTGTCGTATTTCTCTGGGGTGTGCTGTGGCGCCGAGGCACCAAGCAAGCTTCACTGTACACGCTGATTTCGGGCTTCGCCATGGGAGCGATCGCGTTCATCTTGGACCTCCCTGCATTCGGCACGGAGAAGATAGTTACTCACCGATGGGGTATTCCTTTCATGATGCAGGCTTGGTGGATGTTTTGTATTTGCAGCGTCATCTACGTTGTGGTCACCCTCCTTACGCCGGCGCCTGCACTCGAATCGGTGGATGGCCTGACATGGAATCACCCTCTGGCCGCTGTCACTCAGGAAAGGTTCAAAGGAATGCGAGACCCGCGATTAATCGCGACAGTCCTGGCAGTAACGGTTGGTGTTCTGTACTACATCTTCCGCTGAGGCCTGAGGTCAAGTATTCGCTGAGAAACAAAAACGTAACTTGGGAACCTTTCGCGTTACGCCGATTCTTTTCGGAAGGGCAAACCGCCTAGTGGGATTGGGACTTGTGGCCACGATGAAAATCGATACGCACCAGCATTTTTGGAAGTATAACGAACAAGATTACGTATGGATGGGCGCCGGCATGGAAAAGCTCCGTCAGGATTACCTGCCGACGGACTTGTTACCGCTCATCGATGCTGCTGGAATCAGTGCTACGGTTGCGGTACAAGCTCGACAATGTCTCGAAGAGAGTACTTGGCTTCTGCAACTCGCGGACGAGTATCCTTTCATCCGTGCGGTAGTGGGCTGGGTAGATCTCAGCAGCGATCGCGTTGTGGAGCAGCTTGAGCAGTTTGCTCAACACCCGAAATTCCGCGGTGTCAGACATGTCGTGCACGACGAACCGGATGACGAGTTTATGTTACGGGAAAGTTTCCTTAATGGGTTGAGCCAGCTGAAGCGATTCGGGCTAACTTACGACCTCCTCCTGTTCCCTCGGCATCTTCCCATTGCATGCGATGTGGTGAAGCGATTTCCAGACCAACGTTTCGTGCTCGACCACATTGCCAAACCTCCAGTTCGTGCCAAAGAAATCGAGCCATGGGCACGCGACCTCAAACGGCTGGCAGAATTTGCCAATGTTTTTTGCAAAATTTCCGGGTTGGTGACAGAGGCCAACTGGAATTCATGGGAAGCGCAAGACTTCGAGCCGTACCTAGATGTTGTACTTAGCGCTTTTGGCCCACATCGACTAATGATCGGCTCGGATTGGCCGGTGTGCACTTTGGCGGCAGACTATACGTCGGTGATTAACTTAGAAGCCGACTACATTTCCCGGCTTTCCAGCGATGAACAACATGCAATCTTGGAAAAGAACCCGATTGATATCTATTCCATCCGGTTCTGACCGCATGCGGCGGGAAAGCTGGTGCCCGCTGGTGCCATTGGGCTCGCGCGTTCCGAGAACGATTGAGCTTTCTATAACCCAAAAACGATGAGAAGCACGTTCGAACGTCATCGACGAGGGAAGTGTGTAAAGGCCGATCCGCTTTACCTAAACCACAGATGGCCGAGTGCTATACGCTGTCTGTTTGCAATGGCCGGGCTCCAAGCTCCCGCAGAAACGGTTCAGCCGGAGTGCTTGGACTGTAAACGTTGAAACTAAAGAAGGCCTACTGGGGGGATTATGCGCAGGCGAGACTTCATCAGACTAACGACCGGCGCCGTTGTCGCGGCCGGTGGCATCCTTCGAGGGTTTCAGGCATTACATGCGGAGAGAGGGCTGGGCCAGTCACCCGTGCCCGACAGGAATGAACACCAATCATCGGCTGCGAATAATGGCAGGCGATCACACAGCAAGGGGCAGGACATCGCAAGTGCCGACCAATTGTCACGTCTCACCGCTTGGTATACTGCAATGGATTCAACCGACGGCAAGGTAGTCGATCTCTTCGAGGACGATATCTCTTACCTCATGGCAAACAATGCCGTTTGGGGTGGAACGGGACTGCGAACTTTCTCGTATGGTGGCCCGCATAATGTAAAGAACTCTTTTGTCAAAGGCTGGAATTCCAGCAGCCAGTACATGCGATGGAATATCAACTCGCGTGTTGCTGCGACCTATCGGATCAATGCCTTGATCCGACAACACAAAGGCGTCACTGTTAGAGTACAGGTTGGAGCGAATGCACTCGACAAACCCCTCCTGAGTGATTCTCTCGACAAGGTAGATCTCGGGCAAATCAGGATACCACAGGGGAACAGCGCGTTGACTATCTCTGTTCCGGCTACCGAATTTGACATGACGCTATTTTCGCTCGAACTTTATCCAGTTGCTGCCGAGGCTGGAATTCGTGATCGCATAGCTAACACAAGATCCAGGGCAACGTGGATGTCCCATGCCCCGATGGGCATGATGTACCAGTGGGGTCAATGGGGCGGGAATGCAGAAGGGCAAGGGACCTCCTGGCCTACCTGTTACGCAAAGGTCAATTACCCAAGGTTCGCACAACGGCTTAAGGACGAGGGAGCAGACTTCCTCGTGTGGTCCATCACTTACAGTGAGTACTACGTAGCAGCGCCTATTTCGGCAGTTGACAACGTATTGAAGGGAAGAACCTGTCAAACAGACTACTTAGGCGCCCTTCTAACTGAATGCCAGAAGAGGGGGATCAAGGTCATCTTTTATTATCACGCTGGCCATGATCCAAATCCAAACTCTGACTGGTGGAACGCATTCTGGACTGCTCCGCTTGCAGCCAATGGAGTCTATGCGCGCAAAGAATCGCCCATGCACAAGGTCATTAATATCTTCACCGAAATAGGCCAGCGTTACGGCACCAAATTAGCAGGGTGGATGCTTGATGATGCAGGTGTTTACTATCCGGCGCCTTTTGGAATGTTGTCAGATGCTCTCAAGGCAGGAAATCCTGATAGGATTGTCTCCTTCAACAGCGCATATCTGTTTGATTTTGCCCCCAGGATGACAGATTACGAAGATTACTATTTCGGGGAGACGCCGAAGGGGTCTTCACTCATGAGTTGGCCGACGGACGCCGAAGGTATTTATACAGAGGGACCTTTCATGGGTGAGCACGCCTTCGCCAATTTTCAAACAGAGTCAGGCAATTGGGGCTATTTCAACGACGCTTCCGGCGCAACAATTGGAATGCGACCAGATCATTCTCTTAATACCGCGATGACGGCAGATAAATTTGGCACTATTGCTGTCAACGCTAGGGATACTCACGCCATGGCCGCATATGACTTCAGAATGTATGCGGATGGAACACAGAGCCCTACGTCCCTAGAGCGCTTTAAGGCTGCTGCCGTTTCGGCGCATGCTTCAAGTTAAACCGGCTGCAAAAGCGTGCCGCCAAGCACTGACCATGCTGGTAACCGAGACCACTGCGCTTTGCGCGATGCGAAACAGAAAGCGCAACCTTCAGTGTGGGTTTGTTCTCTCTTTTGCTTGGCGCGATCGCATCCCTACAAGCTGAGCGTCTGGCTCGCAAGTCCCCGATGGGCTGATGGGCTGGAATAGTTGGGATGTCTATGGCGATCCGAAAACGCCGAGGAAATTATGAATTTCTGACGATCCTCGGAGCCTTGCTTCCTTGAGAAGATTGCACTCTCGACAACGTAGGCCTTGCACGAAGACTTGAGAATGAGCTTATTTACTGCGATGCACCTCCCGAAGTTGAAGCCCATTCGGGAGTCCAGCCGGAGTGAGCCCGGTTTCGCGGCTTGGTTGATCTCAATCGGTCTATGGCGATTGAGTGCTCGACTTTGGCACCGTCAACGTAATCTCCATCGGCTTCGTCATCTGCTGCTGCACAAAGACCACTAGGTCCGTGCCGTCCAGATTGCGTTTCGTCCCGATCCGGACAGTTTTTGCTGGCAACGCACGACCATCGACTGTGACTCTCGCCGCGTCGGCATTCCAATTTTTTACCACGAGGGCGGGATTGAAAATTGGAGAATTGTCCGAGGCTAGCAGCTTCAACTGCATTTGCGGAGAAGCCCCGGAATTCCGGACTACCACAAACGCGCGTTCTGTCGGGTCATAGCCCTTGCTCTCAAATCCCTGTCCGTTGATCTCGATGGCCGCCGGATGCAGCCAAGATTTGGCCAGCATGGCCAGTTCAGCTGCAGGCCGATTCGTCAGCCCGTCCATAAGGATTTTAGTGATCGCGTCTTCGCCTTTGGCGTACTCAGGCCACAGAATATGCGAGAGCGACGAATGCGAAGCTCGATCAGGGGCGACCGCACAACGACCACTGGAATCGATCAAACCGACTGGCCAATGATTCCACCATTCAAAGGTCGAACGCGTGTCCTCACCGGTGTACGTGCTGAAGGAGGCCGGTTGGGGCGCCACTTGGAAAGGCTTCCAACTCGACTTCAGATTCACTATCTGAATATTGGCATCGGGTGGGTTGGGCAAGGCTTCCGGGGGCCGCGGTGACCAGGAGTAGGTTGCGGTCTGGCCCGCCATGTTTGCTAGAGTGAGCGCATCGTTCTGGATGTTGTCCTCAGGGCGTGTTCCCGACCCATGCACAATAATGGTCTCCTGCCACTCGTGCCACATGTTCGCTGGCTGCACGCGGTCACTGTGGTGAAGGACTTGTTTTCTTACGGCCACTCCATCGGGATAAACCGTGTAATACTCGTCAGCCCAATCGAACCACCCGGTGAGCGGGTCCTGGTGCGCGCCACGATGCATAATGTCGGCCAGTGCGTAGCGCCAATGCACGACCGCGCGGGCAGGGCTGCTTTCCAGAATATTCACCCGTGAGTAACGCGTCTGTTTGTCAGACATGGGTTCCGCGTCGTATACAGTCGAACCTCCGTATCCGTCCTCTAGAAATTCATCGGTATACCATTTTCCATTCTCAGTTACCCATGCCGGGATATAGCTGAGTCCATGCCAGAAAACCAGTCTTATCGGGGCGCTATCGAAGCGAACCACCACGTCGGATTCCGGCCCGAGTCGCCACAGACGATCCCATGTTTCTTCGTACTTCAGGGTAGCGTAGGATGCCCCGAACGGCCCGGTGCCAGGAGTGCCGGCAGGCAGCACCGGCCAGGGCAGCACTTCTCCCTGTGGCGCGTGGGCCTGCGCAAATTCGGCCTGGATTTCTTCGGGGCCAAGGCCGCGATTATAAATACCGACCCCGTCCATCAACCCGTCAAACGAGTACCAAGTCGTGACCTTCGGGTGGATGTAGCAATAGGGGAGGACGGCATCGCGAATACGTCCGATCAGAAGGTCGATGGGATGGGTGGGTGGTTGGAGTCTACCGGAAGCATCTAGGTGTCCGACTTGCTTACCATCGATGAAGAGCGAAAGTCCGTGCGCCGAATCATATGTCCCAACAACAAAGGCCCATTTCTTCAATGGAATTGCTGTTTCAGAAGTGACCGTTTGCCAGCGATCTCCCGCTTCTACCGACATACCCACGTGGCCCTCAGCGTCGATGCCAAAAAAATATCCGCCCTGCTGCTCGTCCTGATAGTCCACCACTGGTACCCAGTTCCAGGGATACGTGTTTGGAGCAATCCATGCGACGACGCTTATTGCGCTCCCCATGGCTGGGACTTGCTTTGCGAGTCGCGTGACACTTGTCGTGTATCCGTCGAACCGCAGCGCGTTGCCAGACACGCCTCCAGCATATGCATAGTACCCGCTTACGCTGTCCTCAACGCCGCTGATGGCGTCCCTGGTTTTGGTGCCGCTTGACTGATCGAACTCCCACCGGGCCACGGGACCGCTCTGCTGGCCGGCTGCCAATCCAGCCAGAAGTAAAATTGAGAATACCGCCCGCAACATACAGAGATGCGAGTCGTTCACCATGGGCAATCTTCTCCTTGTCCGATGAGAGTGCTCAACGCAGATCACAATTGGGTGTACCAAACGTCCATCGAGGAGCCCATCCTCGAATGACGTGCGGACGCTTGTCAACGCCGATCATTACAACAAAAACTTGACATGAGCGCAACCTCCTCCTAACATGCAGTCCCTAGGTATGGTTCGACCATTCGGTTATCAAGCCAGACTCCCTCCTGGACCGTGGCTTCGGCCCTCCCTCTGGACATCGCGGTCCATAATCACCGCGGGTCATGCAACGGCGATCCCACGGCGCATGCAAGGGAGGTCTGCAGACCGCAGCGCCCCAACTCAATAACTCCGACACTATGGACGCCAGCCCCTTTAGATTTGCCATGAATTCCCCCTCGGCAAAGGATTGTAATTGATCGGCTCTGTTTCCTGAGAGACTCCGCTATTCATCGCCCGAAACTCGGTCATATTCAGAAATTTATGTAATGCCACCGTTTGATTCGGGCGACCCTTCAGGGATGCTGAAGCAGTTGCCGACGGAGTTCTCTCAGTTCATCGAAACAGGGAGCACACCGTCTGATGTGAAGCAATACGGAGGCAGAGTGGACGGCCTCAGGTTCGGCAGCTAGTTTTCGAAGGGCGGAGTATCCAGGACAGTTGACACGCTGCGGATTGGGATAGTCTTCATGCACAACCCGGTCGAACGCATCAAACAGTTCTTTCTCCAGATTCATTAATTTCCCTCATCCTGTCGGAATCTTCGCTCGTGCTTTCGCGGTGATCCTATCGCACAAGCCTTCTTTGGGCAAAACAGAAATCTTTCTCAACAGCTTCGGCCAGAAGCTGAAACTCGACCAAGGTCCGCAAAAAAAGTCGCTCATGTGTGAGATACATTTCCGTTTCGTCGCCATGTATAGATAGAAGGGACTGTGGGGTCTGGATTCCAGATCATGATCCGAGATGGGGAAGTCAACCAATCGAGGAAGCGCCGCGTCTTCCGTTGGTCAGGAGCAGCAAGAGAGACCGCCGGAGCCTACCTGAATGCCAGGAAGCACTCGGAAGAGTCCCGACAAGGCATTCCAAGTGATTTGAAGTCACTCATCACCAGGCTGGTTGAAGTCTCTGGAAACCCCAGGGACGCTTGTCGGAGATTCGTGCGCCAGGTCGGTATTGCACAGAAGCAATCGTATCGACCGTGGACCAACAAGGAGCAACAGAAGCTGCTCGACTTGATTGTGTGTTATCCCGTGCATGAAGTGACCCTCCTGCTCCGTCGGTCGCCGGCCTCGGTCCACTCTATGCTGCGGCGGCTGGGTGCGAGCGGTCGCATGGGACAGGATTGGTTCACGAAATACACTCTGGCTGAGGCTCTTCATGTTCGTGCCGAAGAAGTGCAAAAGTGGATTGACCGGGGATGGCTCAAATGCCGAATCGTCGAGACCGGGAGACTCAGGAAGGCGGTCATTGACGCGGGTGATTTCTGTGAGTTCTGCAAGCATCATCGTGCTGAAATTGTTGGACGAAGATTGAACTCTGACCGGCTGAGCTTTGTCCAGACATTTGTGTTTCCACCCAGTCACATGGAGCTTCTGCCCGTGAGAGAAGCCAAGAAAGAACAGGCGGAGTACGAAGCACAGATGAAAAAGGAAAACAGTTCTGCGACGCTGGAGTTTGAGCCGGAGGACGATTTCGGTATCACAGCCTAATATTGAATGTCCGAAAAGGAGAGTAGGCATGCTTGAAGGTTTAGGTAAGTTGTTGGCGTTCTTTCGGTGTGGGCGTAAGCTCGTGCCGAGGCCTCAGTGATCACCTGAAAAGCGGCCATACATGATCAGTTCAAAACCGGCCATACTTTGGAAGCCGTCCAAGACATAGGTTGTTTTATCCTGCCGCCTGCTGCGGAGGCAAGCATGTTTTTGTGCGCCAACTGCGTGGGCCGCATTTCAGAACGTGCCCATGATGCAGCAGGCGATCGAGCATGGCGGTAACCGCTGCGCTGTCGCCCAGCAGTTTCCCCCAGTCATCGACGGGTCGGTTCGAAGTAATCATTGTGCTAGCACGCTCATAGCGTCGCATGATGATCTCCAGGAGTTCCTCGGCGGCGGTGAGGGATAACTTCCGCATGCCCAAGTCATCGATGATCAGCAAAGGTACAGTGACCAGAGACTCGATGTGCTGTTTGCGCGTACCGTCGATCGAGGCTTCGGCGAGTTCCTCGAGCAAGGTATGGGTCTCGCGGTAGAGCACACGATAGCCTTGTTGGATGGCGGCCAGCCCGATGGCTTGTGCCAGATGGCTTTTGCCGCTGCCGGGTGGGCCGACAAAAAGTGAGTCTTCGTGGCGGGCGATGAAGGCAGCGGTCGCCAGATCGAAGATCAGACTGCGATTCATCTTGGGATTGAAGGTGAAGTCGAAGTTGTCGAGGTTTTTTTGCGGATCGCGAAACTGGGCTTGCTTTCGCCGACGTTCCAGCAAGCGGTCGCCACGACGGGTGAGTTCGTCCGAGACTAGGCAGGAGATCAGGTCGATGGGCGCCATGGATTCGACCTGAGCCTGGTGCAGACGCGTCTCGAGCACCGCCGCGATTCCACCCAGCCGCAGTTGTCGTAAAGCACGATTCAACTCGATGAGATTCATTCACTTTGCTCCTTGGTTTTGGTATGGATCAGATCACGGTAGTGCACCAGTTCGCGGATCAAGGGATCGACCTGGCGCAAACTCAGGGGGGCTTGCGGACAACGCTCAAGGTAGCGACGCACGAAACGATATTCGTGCACGCCCATCTCGAGTGCTGCCGCGCAAGCTTCATCGACGGCAGCGGTGCCGTACTTTTTGGCGAGGGAGAGAACGCCCAGGATGCGCCGCACGCCCACTTCGCCTTGCTGGCTATAGATAAGGTTGCAAAGTGTACCGACATGGGTGCCCACTCGGCCGGCGCGGCCGAGCAACTGCACCACACGGAAGGGAGTTCGCTGGGGATGGTCCTCGGGCTGAATGCGGTACCAGCCCCGTTTCTGACGTACATGTTCTCGCAGGAGTAACCCGTTCTTGGGGTCGAGGATACGAACGTAGAGCTCATCCCATTGGACTTTGACCCCACGTCCAATCCAGCCTGGCGGTAGACCGTAATACGCGGCTTCGACTTCGACACAACCATCCAGATGCACCACCCGTTCGCCGTACTGGTAATAGCGGAACGGTTCCACAGGCAGCGGGAGCAGGGTTGGTTTTTCTTCCGCGAACATGGTCGCCACTTGTCGTTTCGTGGTGCCGTGGATGCGCGTATCCGCCCAGTTTGCTTCCCATCGATCCAGATAGGCCTGTGCTTGTTCCAGACTTTCGAAGCGTTGTCCTTTCAAAGGAGTTTTTTTTGTGTGGCCGACGGCGGACTCCACTTTGCCTTTCCGATCTGGATCCTGGATCCGGCAGGGCAGCGCGACCGCACCGTAATGGGCGAGCACGTCGCGGTAGAGGGGATTGAGGGTGGGATCGTAGAGGTCGGGGACCAGCACACCTTCGCGCAGATTATCCAGCACTAGAATGCGCGGAGCACCGCCTAATCGACGAAATGCCTTCTCGTGGAGCTCGGCCCAGATGCGCGTGCTGGATCGGAAAACCAGCAGCCGTACCGCTTTGCGACTATAGCCCAGCGTGAGCACGAACAAGCGGGTGCGTCGATACTTACTGCTTTGCGGTTCGCGCACCATCGGCCCGCTGCCGTAGTCGACTTGGCCTTCTTCTCCCGGGGCGGTGAGAATCACCGCCCGCGCTTGTGGTAGTTGGGCTCCACGCAATTTATAAGCGAAGCGCCGAACGCTTTGGTAGCCACCCTGGAATCCGTAGTCGGAGACCAGATCCTGCCAGATGGCCATGGCATTGCGATCTCGACTCAGGCCCAGTTCGATGATTTCCCGGTAGGGTTCACAGCTGCTCGCCGAGCACACGCCTTTCGAATTTTCCGACTCCTTGCCGCTCAACCCCACGCCAAAGTCGGTGATCACC
>Ga0181518_10000229_pt1 | contig 65739 bp, 56 predicted proteins | sample PEATcosm2014_Bin_28_FD_119751 | JGI IMG/M metagenome (GOLD analysis project Ga0181518, IMG submission 119751) | Peatland microbial communities from MTU Mesocosm Facility, Houghton, MI, USA - PEATcosm2014_Bin01_60_metaG | ecosystem: Environmental > Terrestrial > Soil > Wetlands > Peat | place...
GCGCACGCTTTGCTCGAAGGCGAAGACACGGTAGCTGACGTGAACCGGCCGGCCGCCGGTCTGCACCCGCCAGCGCAGCTTGTCCAGCCGCTCGCAGGGCAGGGCGCGACCATCGCCCGCGATGATCAGTTGATAGATGTGCCGGGAGAAATCCCGCACCATGTAGCTGCCTGGTGTCCACGCGGGAAAAACTAGATCCAGGACCGGACGGTCGGGCAAGGAGGGAATGTCCAAGGTGACGTGAAACTCGTGGCTGTGCGGCTCGGGCATGGCGACCCGATAGCGAAGAGGTGTATAGGCAGGCATCGAGGCGAGATTACCAGGGACCAGCCGTCTGGTACGATAGCCGCGTGTCGGCCGGCCCTGTCGTCTCTGTCTCCGTCGACCTCGATCCCATCGAGTGCTATTATCGGATCCATGCTTTGCCCGGCGGCCCGGCCGATGAGATCCGGCATGTCATTCTGCGCCGGTGCCTGCCTCGCCTGGCTGACCTGTTTGACCGCCACGGCGTCCGCGCCACCTTTTTCGTGGTCGGGCGCGACCTCGAAGAAGACGCCGAGGGACGCCGCATGTTGGCCGACCTGGCCAGCGCTGGTCACGAGTTGGCCAGCCACACGCACACGCACCCCTACGACCTAGTCCGGCTTCCCCGTTCGCGCATCGCGGAGGAGATCGATCGGGCCCACGCTGCCATCGCCGCGGTTTGTGGGCGACCGCCGGTCGGCTTCCGCGCGCCTGGCTACGAGATATCGGCTGAGTTGATCGATCTGCTCTGCCGACGCGGCTATCGCTACGACTCGTCGACCTTCCCCGCTATACCCTATTATCTGGCCAAGGCTGCCGTGCTGGGGGTGATCCGTCTAGCGGGCCGGCGTTCGGCCAGCATCCTGGGCAGCCCGTCGGTCTTGCGGGCGCCGCGCGAGCCCTACCGGCCCTCGGCCAGCTCGCCCTATCGGCGCGGCGACCAGCCGATCGTGGAACTGCCCATAGCCGTGACCCCTTGGCTGCGGCTGCACGTCATTGGCACCACGTTGGTCATCGCGCCGGAATGGTTGCGGCGGCGTCTCACGGCCGCAGCGCTGGGTAGCCCGTTTTTCAATCTGGAACTGCACGGCATCGATCTGGCCGACGCCGGGGCTGATGGATTGCCTGCCGCACTGGTGGCCAAGCAGCCCGACCTGCGCGTTCCGCTGGTGCGCAAGCTGGCCGCGCTCGACGCAACTCTGGAGCAAGCGCACAGATTGGGCGCCAGGTTCTTGCCGTTACGAGACGCCGCCGAAGAAATGTAGTCGCGTGGGGAGCCGGCGAGCTCCCCCTGCGGGGACTTCGGGACGGCCCGCCACCCTGCCCACCCCGCGCGCTTCGCGCGCGCCCTCGGTGCTCGCCGCGGACCGTCGCGGGAGGGTTTGGCGAGGCCGAGCGCAGCGAGTGGGGTGGGTGTGGGCGTGGGGAGCCGAAGGGCGAAGCGAACCCTCCCAGGGTTCCCATCAAGATGTCAGAAAATTCCGCGATCGCGGGGTCGGGGCTAAGATCGCACTGAGCCATGCCCTGGCAACAGACCAACCCTCTCGACGAGCCGCCTAGCGCGGAGCGGGCGTTTGCGGCTACGGCCTACGACGCGCAGGGTCCGGGGTGCGACCACCTCGCCCGAGCGGATGACTCGCTGGTCGGCCAGCGCATCGATCACTTCCAGATCTGCGAGTTGCTTGGACAGGGCGGGATGGGCGCGGTTTACCTGGCACAGGATGTTTCGTTGGGGCGAACCGTGGCCATCAAGGTACTGCGCCGGGAACTGGCCAGCGACCAAAGACTGGTCGAACGGCTGATCATGGAGGCGCAGGCACAGGCTTGCCTGCAGCACCCCAGCGTCGTCACCATCTACTATATCGGCAGCTTTCAGGGCGCACCCTACTTCGCCATGGAGTACGTGCCTGGCGCCACGTTGGCCGACCACATCCAGCGCGAAGGGCCGCTGCCCTGGGGCGAGGCGCTGGAGTACATCATCCAGACCACGCGGGCGCTGGCCGCAGCCCAAGCGCGCGGCATGGTCCACCGGGACATCAAGCCGTCAAACCTGCTGCTGGGCGCGATCCCGGCGGGTGCGCAGGCCAACGCGATCAAGGTGGCTGACTTCGGCGTGGTCGCGCTGGCCGGCACCGACGATGGCGGCTTCGTGGGCACGCCCTACTACGCCGCGCCCGAGCAGATCGCGGGCGAAGGGCCGAGCATGCGCGGCGACGTGTATGCGCTGGCCATAACCTTCCACGAGCTTCTCACCGGCCGCGTGCCGTTTCAGGCCGAGAGCCTGTGGGGCATGTTGCAGCTTCATCGCGAGGCCCCGCGACCGGACATCCCGGCCGAGGCCGCACCCTGGCGACTGCGCCATCTCATTTGCGAGATGATGGACCCCGATCCGCAGAAGCGCCCTGGCAGCTACCAGGACCTGCTGGCGCGCTTGGAGTCGCTGCGCCCCAAGCCGCGCGTGGCGGGAGGCCTGGTGCCGCGTGCGGCTGCCCTGGCCGTGGACGTGATGTTGGTCGCGCCGGTCGGCCAGATAGTGGCTGCGGTGCTCGGGCTGTCCCAGCACGCGGCCGCGCAGATCTGCCTGCTGCTCTTTGGCGCCTACTACATCCTCTCTCACCGCCTGTGGGGCAAGACCATTGGCAAGCGCCTGCTGGGATTGCGGATCGTGGGCACCACCCGCCCCGTGCGCGTGGCCAACTTGCTGTTGCGCTTCGCGGTCGAGTTTTGGGGTCCCCTGGTGGCGCTGGCCATCATCGGTTTGCAGTGGGGCGCAGCCGCGGACCTGGACTCGGTGAAGGATCACATCGCGGGCGCCAACGTGTCCTTGTGGGATCGCAGCACCGGGGCCCTGCTTCGCATGTTGTTGGTGCCCAACTTGGTCGTGGCAATTCCGTGGCTGGGCGGGTCCCTATTCGCGCTTTTCGACCGCCACCGCCAGGCGCCGCACGATCGGGCCGCGTGCACGCGCGTGATCTACGAGATCCACGAACGCGAGCAAGTCGTGGACCCCGCCAGATCCTGATCGGCGCAGGGCTGGTCGCGGGCGTGGTCGGGCATTTCTCCCTGCGGTGGTGATTTCCGCGCATCTGATGGTAGTCTGCTGGTCGTGGACTCATCACGCCTGCGCGCGCTCCTGGAGGACATTCGGGACGGCAAGACGTCACCTGACGATGGCCTGCGTGAGCTGCGCGATCTGCCTTTCCGCTCATTGGGCTTTGCCCATGCCGATACTCACCGTCACATGCGGACCGGGTTTCCCGAGGTGGTGTTCGGCTCGGGCAAGTCGGCTGCGCAGATCGCGACCCTGCTCGGGGAATTGGGACGTGATGGCGTGCCCGTGATGGCCACCAGGGTGGCGCCCGAGGTGGCGGCCCAGGTCGCGACCACGCTGCCGGCAGTTCGCTACCTGGAAGTTCCCCGCATGCTGGTCTTCGGCCCGCAGCCGGCGCCGGATCGCGGCCGCGGCGTGGTGGGCGTGCTGTCGGCCGGAACCTCTGACATCCCGGTGGCCGAGGAAGCCGCGGTCACCGCGGAGATGGATGGAAACCGGGTGGTACGGATCTTCGACGTGGGCGTGGCCGGGCTGCACCGCCTGCTGGCTCATCGCGAGCGCATCGAGGAGGCCGAGGTGCTGGTGGTGGTGGCGGGCATGGATGGGGTGCTGCCCACGGTGGTCGGCGGTCTGTTCTCGCGGCCGGCGATCGCAGTGCCCACCAGCGTCGGCTACGGGGCCTCGTTCGGGGGGGTGGCCGCGCTGCTGACTATGCTCAACTCCTGCGCCACGGGGGTGGCCGTGGTAAACATCGACAACGGATTCGGCGGTGGGCGGCTGGCCTCCATGCTCAATCGGGTTCGCCAGACATGAATCAGCATCTGCACGGACTGCATGTGCACTTCGACCCGTCGTCCGGAATCGCGGGCGACATGGCGGTGGCGGCCCTGGTGGATGCCGGCGTCCCTGCCAAGGTGGTCAGCGACGCCATTGCGGAGATGGGGGTGCGCGGTTTGACGGTCGGTTTCGAGAAGCGGCGGCGCGGGGCATTCGTGGGCAGGGGATTCGTGGTGAGCGGACCGGGCCAGCATCCGGGTCACCACCATGGGCATCACCATGAGCACCGGGACTATGCGGAGATTCGCCGGTTGCTGCAGCGGGCGCGGTTGGACGCGGAGACCAAGCGGCTGGCCGGCTCGATTTTCGAGCGTGTCGCGCGGGCCGAGGCGGCGCTGCATGGTGTCGCGATCGATCGGGTCGCGTTTCATGAGGTGGGGGCGTGGGATTCCATTGCCGATGTGGTGGGCGCGGCTGCGGCCATCGCGTGGCTGCGGCCCTCGTCGGTGTCGTCGACGCCTCCCGTGCTGGGATCGGGTCAGGTACACACGGCACATGGGCTGATGCCGGTTCCGGCGCCGGCCACTGCCGCGATCCTGCGCGGAGTTCCGGCGCTGCTCGAAGGCCAGGGCGAGCTGACCACGCCCACGGGCGCCGCCATTCTGGCAGCGCTGGTGAGCAAGTTCGGTCCGCCGCCGCCCATGCGCATCCGGGCTCAGGGCTTCGGCGCTGGCACGCGAGAGGTTCCCGATCGTGCCAACGTTCTGCGCGTTCTTCTCGGGGAGGCGATTGGGCGTTCTTTGCCCGCCTCCGCGCCCGAGGTCGTCCTGCTGGAGGCCAACCTGGACGACATGAGTCCCCAACTGATCGAGCCGCTGATGTCGGCACTCTTCGTGGTCGGGGCAATCGATGTGTGGACAACGTCGATCTTGATGAAGAAGGGCCGGCCGGCGTGGCAGGTGTCGGCGTTGGCACCGCCCGAGAGCGTGGGCTCGGTCGAGCAGGCATTCTTTCGCAATTCCACCACGCTGGGCGTGCGGCGTGCGCCCATGCAACGGGCTGTGCTGTCACGTTCGCTGGCCAGCGTGAAGACCCGCTTCGGGACCGTGTCGGTCAAGCTGGCCGCCGACGGCGTCGATATGCTCGGTGCTGCGCCGGAGTTCGACGACTGCCGGCGTCTCGCCGACAAGGCAGGCGTGCCGGTCCGCACGGTGCTGGCCGAGGCGGCTGCCGTGGCGTCGCGCCTGCTTTTGTCCCGCGAGAGGAAGCGGGGCTGATGACTCGTCCGGTGAAGCCGCACAGGCCGACCGCGAGAAAGCCGGCACGTCGGCGGGCCAAGTCGGGGCGTTCGCGTCCGGCCGCCGGCGTACGCGACCACCTCGAGCAGATCGTGGACCAGGCCAACGTGCTGGTCATCGCAACGGACCTTGGCGGCCGGGTGACGGTGTGGAACCGAGCCATGGCCAGACTGACGGGTTTTCCTCGCGAGACCGTGGTGGGCCGTGACTTGCTCCCCTGGCTCTCCGAGGTGGGGATGCCGGAACTCGCCCAGATCATGAAACAGGTGGCGGACGGCGGAGATTTGCCCACCTGCGAAGTTCGACTGCCGTCGGTGAGCGGGACGGTCGCGCACGCAACTTTCAACGTGGCTGTCGTGCGTGCCGAAGGCGGCCGGCCCTCCGCCGTGCTGGCGGTTGGTCAGGACGTGACGGCCCTGCGCGTGTTGCAGAACCAGGTGATTCATGCGGAGAAGCTGGCAACCGTGGGGCAGATCGCTGCCGGCGTGGCGCACGAGATCAACAACCCGCTCACTTCCATCCAAGCGTGCATCGAGGCAGTCCTGCACAAGGCGAGCATGGCCGTGCAGGGGCGCGTGCCGAACCAGATCGAGCCCGTCGACCTGGAACGGCTCAAGCGCATCCAGGACGGAGTCGAGCGCATCCGGCGTTTCACCCACGACCTGGTTGGCTACGCTCGACCCTCGCGCGTCGAGATCGAACGGCTGGATCTCAACGAAGTCGTTGAGCACGCGCTCTCCTTCTGCGAGCACATTTTTGTGGAAGCCAAGGCCACCCTGGATCGGGATCTGGCGGCCAACCTGCCACCTGTGCGCGCGGTGCGAGACCAGGTGATGCAGGTGGTGACCAATCTGGTGACCAACGCGGCGCAGGCCCTGGGAGAAAAAGGCGGCACCATCCGGGTGCGAACCTTCCATGACGGGGAGGCCGCGGTCGGGTTGGCCGTGACCGACACAGGCTCCGGCATCCGCGAGGAACACCGGGCCAGTATCTTTGACCCCTTCTTCACCACCAAGCCGGCTGGCAGCGGGACCGGGTTGGGACTCTCGGTGGTACGCAACATCGTCTACGCCCACGGCGGGCAGATCACTTTCCAATCCAAGCTCGGCAGCGGCACGACGTTCGTGGTAACCCTGCCTGTCAGCCATCCCATTTCGCACAACATCGAGGGAGAGAAGCCGACCCCATGAAGCCGGAACAGCTTGCCGAGGCCCTGGAAACTGCAGCCAGCCAGCTTGGCGTGAAGGTGCGCTACGAGACGCTTGCCGCCGCCGGGCCGGCAGGGGGCGGTGGCCTGTGCAAGGTGAAAGGCGAGTGGCTCATCATCATCGACAGGAAGACCGCAGCCTTGGAGCGCGCGTCGATCCTTGGCGAGGCGCTGGCCACTATGGACACGGAACACCTCTACCTGCCTCCCAAGGTGCGCGAGATGTTGGCGCAGAAACGGGCCGCCGCGCGCAAGGCATTGAGTTAGCTACTCATCGCCCAGGGCGCGGATCTTGGCAGCCAGCATGGGATCGTCTTCGAGTGTCTGACGAAGCGCTGCACTGAGCTTCTCCTTGACTGCGGCAGGTCCGGTGGGGCCCAAGCGGCGAGCCACAATTCGCTCAACCACTCGATCGAGCGCAGCCCGAGGCGTGATCTGTCCGGCCTGGAGGGCCTTGCCGATGTCTGCGATGGCCGCCATCTGGTGCACACGGGCGGTCGGCTGAGTCGCCCTCGCAGCACTCGCCTTGTCAGCGCCCGAGGCTTTGGTGAGGCTGCGGGCGAACCCCTTGGCCCCGCTTTTCTTGACCCCAGGAAGGTCCGCGACGCGGCCCAGAAGCGATCCCGACGGCGGCTTGGAAACCTTCATCGAACGGTTCCTACCTTACCACAGACCGGCGTGGTGGATTTGCGCACTGCTTGGGCCTTCTGCCCGATTATCGGCTGAAGACACAGCCGGTTGCCTGGGGTGCGACGTAAAGCGTCGCACTAAGTGTGTGGGGAGGCTCAAGAAGAAGCGGCGCGAGGGCCACCGAGGGAAGGCCAGAATAGCGGACCCCCGAGTCGGACATCTCCTGCTACAATCGGAAACTGAACAGGTTTAAGGTATCCCGATGAAGAAAGTGCATTTTGAAACAACCAAGGGTGAAATTGTAGCCGAGCTGTTCGAGGATGACGCGCCCGGCACGGTGGCCAACTTCGCAGGCCTGGTGGCCGGAACCAAAGAGTGGGTCGACCCATCGACCGGGAAGAAGGTGACCCGTCCCTTCTACGATGGGCTCAGTTTCCATCGTGTCATTCCCGACTTCGTTATCCAGGGGGGATGCCCTCTTGGCAACGGCACCGGTGGACCCGGTTACAAGATCAAATGCGAAACCACGGGGAAGCGACAGGTTCACAAGGCAGGCTCGCTCTCCATGGCCCATGCGGGCAAGGACACGGGCGGGTCGCAGTTCTTCATCTGCCACTCACCCCAGCCGCACCTCGATCGCAAGCACACCGTCTTCGGGCAGGTCATGTCCGGCATGGATGTGGTCCAGAAGATTCAGGCCGGCGATCGCATGAAGAAAGTCTGGATTGAGGGGTGACACATCCTTCGCGGCTCGGCGCCACCTTGCGAACGCGTTGCTCGGGCGGCGCGGTTCTGCCTTGCGGCTGCGTGGGCGCGGCTTCCTTGACTCGGGCCCAACCGTGGTCGATAACGGAATGACTCGCGCCAGTTGCTGCCTGCGCTTCGGAGTCGTCGCTTGAACAAGCCCACTCCTTTCGGAAAATACTACCTCCTCGAACGCATCAACGTCGGGGGTATGGCCGAGGTGTTCAAGGCCAAGGTCGTGGGTGTGGAAGGCTTCGAGCGCATCGTCGCGCTCAAGCGCATCCTTCCCCACATCGCCGAGGACGAAGAGTTCATCACGATGTTCATCGACGAGGCGAAGATCGCGGTGCAACTGCAGCACGCGAACATCGCCCAGATCTTCGACCTGGGGAAGGTGGACGACGCATACTTCATCGCCCTCGAATATGTCCAGGGGCGCGACTTGCGAGGCATCTTCGACGACTTGCACAAGCATGGCCAGACCATGCCCCTGCCTCAGGTTTGCTACGTGATCATGCAGGTCTGTGAAGGACTGGACTACGCGCACAACAAGCGCGACTCCCAGGGTCGGGCGCTCAACCTCGTACACCGCGACGTCTCGCCACAGAACGTGCTGATCGGCTACGAGGGCGAGGTCAAGCTCATCGACTTTGGTATCGCGAAAGCGGCAGGCAAGGCGTCCAAGACCCAGGCCGGCATTCTCAAAGGCAAGTTCGGCTACATGTCGCCCGAACAAGTGCGCGGACTGCCCATCGACCGGCGCAGCGACATCTTTGCCCTCGGCATCATTCTTTACGAAATGCTCACCGGTCAGCGGCTGTTCGTCGGCGAGAGCGATTTTTCAACTCTGGAGAAGGTCCGCAACGTGGAGGTTGTCCCGCCGTCCTCATTCAACTCACAGGTTCCTGAGCCGCTGGAACATATCGTGTTGAAGGCGTTGGCCAAGGACGTGGAGGACCGTTACCAGAACGCGCTGGACCTACACGATGACTTGCAGGCCTTCCTGTATTCCGTGGGCCAGTTTTCGTCGCGCAAAGACCTGTCAGTCTGGATGAAGAAGACCTTCTCGGCTGGTCTGCAGGTCGACGAGGCCCCCCCGATCGACGGGGCCGAGGACGAGATTGAAGAGATCGAAACCGTCGAGGCTGACGTGGACACGCCCGTGCCGACCCACGCGTCGCCGCCCCGGTCAGCCAACGACGGGGCGCTGGGGTGGGACGACGAAGAGCTGGAGACGTCCATCTTCGACAAGCCAATCGAGTCGGACACGGCGCCAATCCGGGCCGACGCAGGGTTCCTTGGCACCGATGACAAGACGGTCGCGGCTCCGCCTTCCTTGGCTTCACTGGCCGAGATGAACGAGGCATTCCCCGCGCCCACGACGTTCGCGGAGAAGGATCCGACCCACAAAGAAACCCCGTCCGTCTCGCTTCGTCAGACCGTGATGGGTCTGGGCGAGAGTTCACCGGTCCGGCCTCTCCCCGCGCCGCAGACAGGCCGGCCGGTCGTGGCTGCCAAACCCGCCGCGCTTCCAGGGCCGTCTCGCCCATCACGACAGGCAGCGACACCACTGGCGCCTGCCCGTCCGACGCCGCAGGCTTCTGCGTCGCTGGGTCGGCCGCTGTTTGCGCCTCTGGGGGCGCCATCCGCGCCGGAGCCTCCTCGTCCGGCGCTGCGTCAGACCTTGATGGGCGTGGGTTCCCTGAGCGCGCCGATCCCCGGTGTTGCCCCGCCCGCCATGCCCGCGCCGCCGTCGTTCTTCCCGCCACAGACGCTGTCGGGATTCGGCCTGGGGCAGCCGGCTCATCCCTCCGCTGGCATGCCCAGCCAGCCCTACGGCCTGCCCGGGCAACGCCTATCGGGCGGCATGGATGCGGCGACGGCCGCTGCAGCCGCCTTGTCCTTGCGGTCGCCGTCGCGGGCCAAGTACTACCTGCTCTTTCTCGCGTTCATGGCACTGGGAGGCGGGGGTGCCTATCTCTACCTGACCCGATCGGGAAAGATGCAGATAGGTGTCAAGCCTCAGGATGCGCGGGTAACTGTCGACGGGGTCGCTTTGGCCGAGGGGCCGCCCTACGTCATTGAGCGACGGCCAGGCATCTACCATGTGGCCGTTTCGCGTGATGGGTACGTGTCGCGTGAGCAGGACGTAGAGATTCGTACCGCGCAGGTGGAACGCGTGGAGGTCGAGCTGGAGGCATCACCCGACACGGGATTCGAATTGACCAGCCAGCCGCCCGGGGGCCTGGTGTGGCTGGACGGACAGGCATTTGCCGTCAATGAAACGGGAAAACAGGCCACCACCAACTTCAGGGCTTCGCGCATTACGACTGGCCGCCACGTTCTAGAAATCAAGGGCGATCCGCGCTTCAAGGATTGGCGCCAGGAGATCTACCAGGAGCCAGGCCAGACGTTGAAGATTCATGCTGTGCGCGAGCCCGCTGGCGTGTCGGCATCTGGACACACGGCAGGAGCGGCTGCCCCGCGTCCGCCGAGTCCACCTGCCGCTGTGGCGCCAGCGCCCGCGCCGGCAGCAGGCCCCATCGCGGCGGTTGAGGGCCGAGGAAAGTCATCACCCGGTTCGCGGCGGCCAGGCAAGGGTGCCGGGAAGGCGGAAGGGCTGGGCGACGACAGCTCCCCGTTCCCGAAGTCCGGGGGCAGTGGAAAGACTCGGGGCAAGGCGGCGAGCGACGATGACGTTTTCGAACGCGAGGGGAGGTTGGGAGCCGGAGGCGGCGAGGAATGTGTGGCGACCATTGGTTCCAAGCCCTGGGCGCAGGTGTCCATCGACGGCAAGCCGACCGGCAAGAGTACCCCGCTCATGGACTACAGCCTTGCTTGCGGCAAGCATCGCATCACCTTCACCAATCCCGACCTGATGATCGAGCGCAACGAGATCGTCATTCTCAAGCCGGGCCAGCGGTTCAAGAAGATCTTCCCGTTGGTGGATATGGACTTCTAAGCCTCTCCCATGAGCGGGTCAGCATCTTTCCCATTGCCTGCGGGGCTTCGCCCTGGCTCGCCGGAGGCACTGGAGGCGGCCTGGACAGACTATTTTCGCCGGATGGCCTTCGAGCGCCCGCGCCACCCGGCCGCGCGCGATTTTCTCGATGAGGATTTGCGTGCGACGCTGCGGCGTTGGATTCCGGGCGACGCATCCGTCGCGGAAATGGGCTGCCGCACCGGCGATCTGATCGCGGCTTTGCCCAACCAGGAACGCGTGGGGATCGCTCCCACGGCCGAGTTGGCGGCTGAGGCCCAGCGCCGCCATCCCGAGATCACATTCGAGGTGGGCGATGCGGACCGCCTGCCGCCCGGGCGAAAATTCGACGCCGTGATCTGCGATCGTCTGTGTCACACGGTGACGGATGTGCGGGCCTGGCTGGAGAGCCTGCGCGATCGCCTGACTGAACACGGGCTGATCTACCTGACGGCGTACAACTACCTCTGGGAGTTTGCCGCGCGGGCGGCGGAGATGGTTGGCTGGAAGACGCCGGCTCCCACGTCGAACTGGCTGTCACACAGCGATTTTCACAACCTGTTCAACATCACCGGTCTGGAGATGGTTCGCTTCGATGACCGTTTGTTGCTCCCCTTGCAGGTGCCGGGCCTGGCGCCGCTGGTGAACCGCTATCTGGCCAAGTTGCCACTGATTCAGCGCTTCTCGTTGTATCGGCTCTATGTCTTGCGCCGCCGGGATCCGGCCGCTGCTCCCCGGCCGCTTTCCGTAAGTGTGGTGGTGCCCACACGCAACGAGGCGGGAAACGTGGCCGCCGCCATCGAGCGAACGCCGGTCATGGGCTCATCGACCGAGCTGATCTTCGTCGAGGGTGGATCCAGCGACGGAACCTGGGAGACGATAGCCAACGCCATCAAGGACTATCGCGGGCCGCTCAAGCTGTCGGCCTACCAGCAGACCGGCAAGGGAAAGGGCGATGCCGTGCGGCTGGGCTTTGCCAAGGCCACCGGCGATGTGCTGATGATTCTCGACGCCGATCTGACCGTGCCGCCGGAAGAGTTGCCCGTGTTCTACGACGTCATAGCGCGCGGGCTGGGGGACTACGTGCAGGGGACGCGCCTAGTCTATCCCATGCAGCCGGGGGCGATGCGCTTCTTCAACCGCATCGGCAATCAGGCCTTTTCCCACCTGTTCACTTATTTGCTCCAGCAGCCCATCAAGGACACGCTGTGCGGAACCAAGGTGCTGCGGCGGCGCGACTACCAGCGGCTCGCGGCGGCGCGCCACGTGTTTGGCGACTTCGATCCGTTCGGGGATTTTGATCTCATATTCGGGGCCGCCAGGCTGAATCTGAAGATCGTGGAGATCCCGGTTCGCTACCAGGAGCGACTCTACGGCTCCACCAACATCTCGCGCTGGAAGCACGGCTGGCTGCTGCTCAAGATGTCGGCCGTGGCCGCCAGCAAGCTCAAGTATGTCTGAACCAGCGGCGGTGGAACTGTCGCCCGAGGTCCGCGCGAGTGTGCTGGCGCGTTTCGAGGCGCTCCGGCAAGCCTGGCGATCGAACGAGCCCTTGCGGGTACTCTACGGGCGCTGGTACGCGAGCATGCGGGAGGCATTGCCGGCGCACGATTTGGGGCCTTGGATGGAAATCGGATCAGGACCCGGTTTCGCACGGGAGTTCATCCCGGGTCTGGAACTGAGCGACATCGTGAAGGCGCCCTGGCACGATCGCTGCGTGTCGGCCGACAACCTGCCCTTTGCGGACGCGTCGGTGGGCGCGCTGGTGTTGTTCGATGTGCTCCACCATCTGTCATCGCCCGCAAAGTTCTTCCAGGAAGCCGCGCGCGTGCTGCGACCAGGCGGCCGTGTCGTGCTTTGCGAGCCGTACATCAGCCCGGTGTCTTCCGTCGTCTACCGGCTCTTCCATGAAGAGCCGGTAGACATGCGCACGCAGCCGCTGGCGGAGCACGGCGCTTCTGACAAGGACCCCTTCGAGTCCAATCAGGCCATTCCCACGTTGCTGCACCGAAAACACGGACGGCGGGAGTTCGAGCGACGTTTCCCCATGTTGAAGATCGTGCGCTTCGAGCGCCTGGCTGGACTCAGCTACCCGGCCACCGGTGGTTTTTCGCGCCCACCCTTGCTGCCCGCCGGGCTCTGGCGCGCGCTGCTGGCGCTGGAGGATCGCCTGCCGGCCGCGATGTATCGCCTGATCGCGTTTCGCTTGTTGGCGGTCATCGAACGAGTCTGACCTGGAATCTAGCTATTCGTCCACGAGGTGCACTCGTACAGCGAGAGGGACTGCGGCGCAAACATGGGCAGGCTGACGCGTCCCACGGGCCGCAGCAGGCGGCCGAGGGCGGTGGTAATCTGGGCCGGGGTGGTCACGTGGTGCTCTTCGATGCGCCCGAACCCGAGCGTGCGAAAACATGTGGCCATGAATCGATTCACCATGGGATAGCCAGTCACCAGGGTGCCGCCGGGGGCCAGAGTGCGGGCCAGGCAGCGCGCAGCCGCTTCGGCGTCAGCGATATGCTCCAGCACCGACAAACACACCACCACATCGAAGTCGCCGGGGCGAACGGCGTTGGCATCCAGGAGATCCGCGACCCGAAAGGTCGCGTGGCACCCGGGCGTGACCAGGGATTCGAGCCCCGGAGCCAGCAGCAGATCAGTGCCAACATACTCGGGAAAGCCGGCTGTCAGGCTAGGAACCAGGATTCCACTCCCGACGCCGATCTCGAGCACGCGCTGGCCGCCGCGCGGGATGAGACGGAGGCCCATTTGCAGTCGGTGACGGTAGATATGGCCGACCACAGGCCGGTAGTAGTAGGGCAGGGGATCGAACTCGCTGTTGGGTACCAGCACGCCCGAGGGTGGAAAACGGAACTTCACTAGGGGCCTTTTCTGCTCTGGGTGGTGGACGGTACCGCTGCCGTCAAGGCGCCGTTGGATGTGATTCTTGGCCCGATGATGAGGGAAAACGCCTCGGGAAGATCGGGATATCGGCTGTCGACAAGGGCTTGGAACTCGCGTTGCTTTTCGGCGAGGCCTTCGGCGATCTGGTTGCCCTGAAGTTGAGCCAGCTTGGAGCGAATCTGTGTGCGTGCCTCTTCGCTGGCGGCCACGGCGTAGGCCTGTTCGAGATGGCGAACCGCCAAGTCCTGGCTTCCTTGCTTGGTCAGCATGCCGGCCACCAAAGTGGGGACGAAGTAGGGGACACCCTCGTAGAGCGCGGCCTGACGCAGGATTTCGACGCCCTGCTGACGCCAGCCGGGGATGCGGGGATCGTCCGGACTCGCGTCGCTGGGCAACTCGTAGAGCAGGTTGAATCCGAGCTGGAAAGGGATCTCCCAGTCGAAAGGAAAGGCTCGCCGACCACGCTCGAGCACGGTGTCTGCCGCCAGCACCATGTCGGGGACGATGTGTTGGCCGTTGTAGATGAGCATGGCAGCCCCGGACAGATACAGCCGGCGGAACTGGGGATCGAGGTCGATGGCCGTGTGCAAATATTGGGCGAGCCACTTGGTGGGCAAGTGCGCGTGAAGTTGGGTGCCAAAATAGACGTTGGCTCGCGAATGGATCAGGTCCGCCGCCAGTTCGCTGTGGCCCAGGCTGGCGAGTTTGAGGATCCTCGATGGCGGCAAGTAGAACGTGTCGGCCTCGGGTGGCCAGCGGTCGTGAAGGGCGTTGGCCCGGGACTGGCAGAGCAGGGCGATGGTCGAGAGTGCCAGCAACAGCACGCCGATGGCGACCACCGGGCCAGGGCGTCGGCGGGTTCGGGTTGGGCGTGCGGTCGGTTGGGACATCGGGGACAGTCAGCCTTCCACGGGCGGCGGGGTCTTGTCGGGTGTGTCTCCGCCAATGTCGGCCCCGGTAATGCCCAGCTTGGATAGTCGGTAGCGCAGAGATCGAAACGACACGCCAAGCAGACGCGCGGCCTCGGTGCGATTGCCGCCGGTCCGCTCGAGCGCGCTGATGATGATGCTGCGTTCGAAATCCTCCACCACGTGTTCCAGATCCAGCCCGCCTTCGGGCACAAAAGGCGCGCTGACCAGGCTGGAGGTGGCGGCATGCAGGCCGTTCAGGGTCGGGAGAGCGTCGAGGGTGAGGCGATCACCGGTGGACAGGATGACGGCCCGCTCGATGAGGTTTTCCAGTTCGCGCACGTTGCCGGGGAAATGGTACGCCATGAGCGCCTGCATGGCATCGGGATCGACGCCCGCCACCTTGCGCCCGTGCTCGGCCGAGAACTTGCGCAGGAAGTGGTCGACCAACAAGGGGAGGTCCTCGCGCCGTTCTCGCAAGGGAGGCAGGCGGAGTCGGATGACATCCAATCGATAGAAGAGGTCTTGTCGGAAGGTTCCCTTCTCCACCTCGGTTTCCAGGTCACGGTTGGTCGCGGCCACGATGCGCACGTCGACTTCGCGTTCCGCCACGCCCCCCACCGGCTTGACCTTGCGTTCCTGCAGCACGCGCAGCAGCTTGACCTGCATGGCCACCGGCAGCTCCGCCACTTCGTCGAGCAGCAGGGTTCCGTTGTGAGCCGCCTCGAACAGACCTTGCTTGTCGGCGTGAGCGCCGGTGAAAGAGCCTTTCACATGTCCGAACAATTCGGACTCGAGCAAGCTTTCCGGGATGGCCCCGCAGTTGACCGCCACGAAGGGCCGCTCCGCGCGTTGGGAAAGCTCGTGCAAGGCACGAGCCGCCAGTTCCTTGCCGGTGCCGGATTCGCCGATGAGCAGCACGCTGGCGCGCCCGGAGGCGGTTTTTCTCAGCGTATCGAAGACCCGCTGCATGGGCGGCGACTTGCCCAGCAGGCGGTCGAGCCGGTAGCGGCCCTTGATCTCGTCGCGCAGGGCCAGGTTTTCGCGGGCCAGGGTGCGGCGCTCGAGGGCGCGATCGACCACCAGGCTGACCTCGTCGATCTTGAAGGGCTTGGTCAGGTAGTCGTAGGCGCCCGCCTTCATGGCCGCGATGGCGGTCTCGGTGGTGGCAAAGGCGGTGACCACGATGACCTGGGTGTCAGGATGAAGCTGCTTCGCCTGTTCCAGAACCACCATGCCATCGACATCCGGCATGCGCAGGTCGGTGATCACCACGTCGAACTCGTGTCCCTTCAAAGTCGCCAGGGCTTCGGTTCCACCCGGCGCTGCTTCCACCCGATGCCCGGCGCGACGCAGATGGATGGCCAAAAACTCGCGCATCGAGCGCTCGTCATCGACGATCAGGATGTCACCAGTGGCCTGGGCCATGATCTCAGTTCTTCTTGCGTGCGATGACAACGAGAAAACCGCCGAAGCTGCGTAGGCTAGGCCAATCGCAGACCGCGCGTTCGGCTCGCTCGAAGAGCGCGGCCAGGGCGGGAACGCGAAAAACCTGGGACATGGGAGTGACCACGCGCACGCCGCGCACGCCGACGAACTCCACGCAGTCGGGCAGGTAGCTGCGCGCGGTTTCCAGTGTGTCATAGCGGGTGTAGACGTCGCGGTCGGTGGTTCCCTCGGCGATGGGCGCTGCTCCCCCCATCAACTTGGCCAGGTAGCGCAGAGAGTAGGGGTTGTAGAACTCCAGCAAGAGGTGGCCCCCGGGGCGCACCACCCGGGCCAACTCAGCCAAAGCCTCGCGGATGGGCGGCACGTGCGCCAGCACCTTCATGCTGTAGACCAGATCCACCGCCCGGTCGGGCAAGGGCAGCGCAGTCAGCGAGCCTTGTACCACGGCCAAGCGGCGATGCTGGGCCAGCCCCAGCATGCTGCGGGACAGATCGAGCCCAGTGGCCGAGCGGGCCACGCGAGCGGTTTCGGCCAGCAGGAGACCGGTGCCGCAGCCTGCTTCCAGGACGTCGAGCCCCGTGCCGTAGCGGCGCACCAACTCGAGTTCCAAATCGTCGATCAGGCGGTGATAGCCCCGGTGGCGCTCGCGTTCGTAGGTCATCGCGAAGCGATCGTAGTACTGCTGCGTCGAGCGGAGATCGTTCATGGCGGGAAGCAAACCTGATTATGCGTTCACCGCGTCTCGGACGCGAGAGTCTTGCGCGAGAAACTGAACGATCCGGATCTCACCAGCCACAGAGCCGGATGGGAAAGGGTCAGAAGAGATCGGCCCATCTGCACAGGGCAATGCCCCGGCGTGTAAGTCCGTCGCGCACGCGAGCCGACAGCAGCGCGGCCAGCTCGCCGCGTTCGACGGCATCGTCACTTTCGCGGGGCGCGCACATCAGCTCGTGGATGCCGGGGCCCAGGCGGCCGAGGATTTCCAGAATCCGGATTTCGTCTAGCCGCCCACTTTCAAAGTAGCCCCAGGTTCTCGGCCCGTGGCGCAGAATTCCCATCTGTCGTCGGTTGAACCAGGCCAGGCTGCACAGGGCAGCGGTGGTTAGGCTGCGCCGAATTTCGGTGAACCATGCCAGGGTCGGACGTTCCACCGCCGTGCGCACGCCGGCGATGCCGTGCCGGCGCGCCACTGCTTCGACCGCGCGACCCACCACGGGCAGGAAGCCTACGTCATGACAAGTAGAAAGGTGGTCGATGACCAGGCCCGCGTCGCGCAGGCGCGCCACCTGAGCCTCGAATTCGCGTTCGATCTCGTCGCTGCGGGGCGCAGCCTTGGCCCACGAGAGGAAGACCTCTCGCACCTCGGACGGGAAATGCTCGTCGGGACCGAGCAGTGAGCGGACGGTAGATGGCTGCGCGACAGGAGCGCCGCCGGTCAGGGTCAGGTGAACGCCAATCCCCAGGGCCGGAACCGTGGCCAACTCGGCCCGGACGGCCTCGGGCTCGGCGCAGTTGCCGATCACCGAGGCGCTGGTGACGATGCCTTCCCGGTGCGCGCGCAGAGTTCCGCGCGTGATGGCGGCGTCCCCAGCGAACCCGTCGGCGTTGACCACCAGGCGAATGGTCGAATCTGCTGCGTTCATCCACCGTGCTTCTAGCCGATCTTTCGCTTCAATTCCGCGCTATTCTGACCAACTTGTCCCACCGTGATTTGCGCCAGCGACGGCCCGCCGTCGATCATCTGACTTTCCCCGGGCGCGTGTCGCAGCACCGCCTGGCCAACGGGTTGCGCGTGTGTATCGTCGAGGCGCCCCACCTGCACGGAGCGGTCGTGGCTCTGTACGTGCGTGCCGGCTCACGCCACGAGGGGGCGCACACGAACGGGCTTTCGCACTTCGTGGAACACATGCTGTTTCGTGGCTGCGCGCGCTACCCCAACTCGTTCTCGCTCAACCGCGCCATCGAGGAACGGTGCGGGATGCTGATCGGAGAGACGGGACGCGACTACTCCCTGTATCAGGTCACGCTGCAGCCACGCGACCTCGGAGGCGCGCTCGATATTCTTGGCGATCTCTTCTTGGCGCCATGCTTTTCGGATCTCGACCTCGAACGCGCCATCGTACTCGAGGAGATCCTCGACGATTTCGACGACCGAGGCCGGCACATCAACACCGACGATCTGGCGCGCGAGGCCCTCTGGTCGGGTCATCCGCTGGGCTTTTCCATCACCGGGCCGGAGCGCAACATCCGGCGCTTCTCGCGCGCCGACGTGGTCCGGCATTTCCGGCGCCTGTATGGCGCGCGCAACATGGTCCTGTGCGTGGCCGGGCCGGTGCGGCCTGCGGCAGTGCTGAAGATGGTCAGCAGGGCTTTCGGCGGTCTGCCTTCTGGGCGGCGGCTGCAGCCTATGCCGCCGCCCGTGCGGGTGAATGGACCACGCTTCCGGACGGTGCGCAGCGATTCGGCACAGGCTGAGATCCAGATCCTGTTTCATGCGCTTGCCGATCGGGATCCGGGCTCCGCCGCGCTCAACGTCTTGTTGCGCGTGCTGGACGACGGCATGTCCACGCGCTTGCACTATCGGGTTTGCGACCAGAAGGGCCTCGCCTACCACGTCAGCGCCGCACTCGATCCTCTTTACGATACCTCTCTGGTGGAGATCGACTCTGCCTGTCTGCCGGAGAAACTGCCTCAGTTGGCGAGCGAAGTCATGGTCTTGCTGTCCGAGTTGCGCACGACGCTGGTTTCGCAGGAGGAACTGGACAAGGCCAAGCGTCGCTACGCGCGCGACGTGGAGGCCGGCTTTGACGATCTGGAAGGTCTTTGTAGTTGGTTCGGGGGTTCGGCGCTGTTCTTCTCGCGCCCGCGCAGCCCAGCCGAACGCTACCGCCGCGTGGCTGCCGTCAGCGTGGAACAGATTCGCCAAGTGGCTCGCCGTGTGTTGCGGCCCGAGCGAATGGCAGCCGTGGTGGTGGGAAGCGTGGAGCGCGGCCTGTCTCGACGGGTTGAACGCATCCTCCGGGAGTCGTTCAATCGGGAATGAAGACGCGGGCGGTCTGGGCATCGGCTTCGGCGAACTTCTCGTTGGTGACATCGGAGGTCGTAGCAAACTTCTCGCGGCCTACGCGCAGATGCAGCAAGCGGACACAGTTGCCCATCATGAAGTCGTCACTTTTGTGCGTTCGCGCCGCCTTTCTAGCCGAGGTCTCGGGTGGATCGATGCGCACCTTCTCGCCTCCGCGATCCTGCAACGTCACCAGATCTGGACCGCCGACGTTCGTTTCGCCGTTGCGGCGTCCGAGTTGGGCGTCGCTCACAGGCCCGGTACTTTCTAGCCCGCATGATTCACGAGGATTGGGGCACCGACGGGCGTTCGCAAACAGACTGTCTCGGATTCATGGAAGGGCGGCGGGCTAGACCTTGTCGATGGGAACCCTGGGAGGGTTCTCATGCCCTCCCGCGATGCTGCGCTGCCGGCAAAGCCGGCAGGCTCCGCACGCTTGTCTAGCCCGCCTCGCAGTTCTGGTTGGGTACAGATGGATGATGAATAAGGCGGGCTAGAAGCCCCGGCTCACTTCATACGGGATTGCGGCGGTTTCTTCACAGGCCGAGGCGCACCGGGTGCGCTCGTCTCGACACTGATGACCACCTTCTCCTTGATCGGACGGCAGATGGTTTCCTGGCAGATGACGAAGCCGGCTTCGGCCTTCACCTCGCCATGTCCCTCTTTGCTGGCGACCAGGGCTACGTCGAAGCGAGCAGTGGAATCGGTGCTGGCTGCCAGGTCAGCCCGCACCAGGCGCGGCTTCTCGACCGTGATGTCCGGATCGGGCGTCAGCTTCAGGGTGAGCGGCGCCTCGGCGTTGAGGTGCCAATCCTTCTTGGTCGCAATGGTCACGCTGGCGGTGGCTTTTTCGCCCAGGGTTGCCTTGACCTGACCGGGCTTGACCTCAAAGGCTTCATCCGCGGCCAGGACCGTGGTGCCGGCCAGGACCAGCCAGGCGAGAGATGCAGCAGCGAGACGGGGTGGGTTCGCAGATCGTGTCGTGGTTGGGAACATGGGCAAGGCCAGTCTAGTGACGGAAGCCGGCGCCAGCAAAGCTGATTCGCGCGTTGTCCAGAAATCGGCTAAATTAGGGGGATGCCGCCTCTCATCGACAAGGCAGAACGCGCGCGCCAGTTTGCCCGGGCCATCGCCTCCGATCTGGCGATGTACAACGAGGCCAAGCTGGCCCAGGGCATCCAGGCCGACACGCTTTTCGACCTGATGAAAGACGAGATTGAGGAGGGCCGCGCGCACTTCAAGTCGCGCGTGACGTCCGAGATTGCGGCCAGCAATCTCTATGATCGCGCGCTGGTGGATATCTTGCTCAAGCAGCGCGGTCAGAACATCAAGTCGAAAATCTGGTGAGTGCCGGTTCTCCCGCAAGTTCACGACCGCACACCTTCGTGGTGGAAGCGGGCGCGGCCGGAGGGCGACTGGATCTGGTGCTGGCGGCCCAGTTTCCCGAGGTTTCCCGTACGCAATTTACCCGCCATGTGTCGGAAGGAGCGGTCACGGTCAACGGCAAGTTGGCGGCGCCCTCGCGCAAGCTGCGGGCCGGAGAAGTCATCGTGTGGACGCCGGCCGATCCGCGCCCGAGCTTGGAACTGTGCGCGCAGGCCATCCCCTTGCAGGTCGTGTACGAGGACGCATCGCTGCTGGTACTCGACAAGCCGCCGGGGTTGGTGGTTCACCCTGCTGCCGGGCACGAGGACGGAACTCTGGTGAACGCGCTGCTGGCCCATTGTCGGGATCTGCGCGGGATCGGCGGCGAGCTGCGTCCCGGGATCGTGCACCGCCTGGACAAGGACACCTCGGGCCTGCTGGTGGTGGCCAAGGACGACGCGACCATGGCGGCGCTGGGCGCCGACTTCAAGATCCACCGGGTCAGGCGCGCGTACGACGCATTGGTGGTGGGCCGGCCACCGCGCGCGGCGGGAAAGATCGATACCCTGCACGGTCGCGATCCCCACGACCGCAAGCGCTTCACCACGCGGGTCAAGACCGGCCGGCGCGCCGTTACCAACTGGCGGCTGGTCGAGGATCTGGGCCGGGCCGCGCGTTTGCAGGCCGAATTGGAAACCGGGCGCACGCACCAGGTGCGGGTGCACTTTGCGGCGCTCGGCTGTCCCATCCTGGGCGACGCAACCTATGGCCGATCGCCGCGCGACGCAGCGGTGCGGGAGATCGCGCGTACCCTGGGGCGGCAGGCGTTGCATGCACGCGTGCTCGGCTTCTTCCATCCCAAAACCGGGGCGTGGCTGGAGTTCCAGTCCGAGCCGCCTGCGGATTTTTCGGCGGCTTTGGCCAGCCTGCGCGCGCTGGCGGCCGAGGACCAGTCCAGAGCCGACGCGCGGGTTCGCTCCCCATCGCGGAAGGGAGGTTGACGTGGAGACCAGGGATTTTCCTGTTGATGGCGGCGCTTCCATCCCGCTGCTGGTATCCGCCACCATCCCTGCGCCGTTTCGCCACGGCTTCAGCACGCGCGCAGGCGGGGTCAGTGCGGCGCCCTACGCGAGCCTGAACCTGGGCAGCAAATGGGGTGATTCACCCGAGAACGTGGCGGAGAATCGGCGTCGTCTCCTGGTCGCCTCGAGGGCACGCGCGATGTATGCCGTCTCGCAGGTGCACGGGACGCGCGTGGTGCGGGTGGCCGCCGGCGACGATGGCGAAGCGGTGAAAGCCGAACAGGCCGATGGGCTGTGCAGCGATAGGACGGGCCTCGGCCTGTCGGTGCACGTGGCCGACTGCGTGCCGGCGCTGATTGCCGATCCGCGCACCGGAGCGTGTGCGGCGCTGCACGCCGGCTGGCGCGGGACCGTGGCAGGCGTGGCGACCGCGGGCGTCGCGACTCTGGCCGAGGTCTTTGGCTGCCGTCCCGAGGATCTGCGGGTTGCCCTCGGTCCCTGCATCGGCCCCTGTTGCTTCGACGTGGGAGCTGAAGTCGTGGCGGCCTTCGAGGCCGCCTGGCCCGGCGCGCACGCGGCGGGCGTGGTGCTGGAGACGGAGGGATTCCAGGCGCGCATCGATCTGCGCCAGTGCTTGCGTCTGCAGTTCCAGGCGGCCGGCGTTTTGCCCGAGCACATCGACGCCAGCTCAGACTGCACGTACTGCGATCCGGCCGGCCGCTTCTATTCCTTTCGCCGCTCCGGTCGGCTGACCGGGCAGTTGGTGGGATTCATCGTGGCTGCAGGAAAACCGAGCACGGTGTACAGCAATGGCTCCTTTCCAGCGCGATGATGCTCATTCAGCAAGGCAACGAAAGGTGGTGGTGGCCGTAGACGTGGCCGTGGCCATGGCCGGGGTGGGCACCGTCGGCCACGGCCACGCTCGCTGGTCAGAGTGAAACCGTCGGTCCCGACAGCCGGCTGCGCAACCGCGGGGCGAATTTGCGCATGCGGTGGATCTTGTTCACCACGTCCATGTAGGCCAGGGCCGAGGCCTCGACGATGTCGGTGCTGGTGCCCACCCCGGCAAAGGTGCCCTCGGGCGCGACCGCGACGATCTTCACCCGGCCCTGCGCCTCGCGACCGGCGCTGATGGAATCCAGGTGAAACTCGCGAACCGTGATGTCGAAGCCCACGATGCGGTCGATGGCCTTGGTGGTCGCGTCGACCACGCCATCGCCGCTCGACGCCTCCTGCGAGGATTTGCCCTCGCACACGATGCGAACCGTGGCGGTGGGGATGACGGCCCGGCCGCCGGTGACGTTGAGGTACTCGAGCTTGTAGGCGTCGGCCATTTCCTCGGCGTTGGCCGCCTCCATCAGAGCCACCAGATCGTCGTCGAAAATGGTGCCCTTCTTGTCGGCGAGGGTCTTGAAGCGCGGATAGAAACTTTCGAGGTCGATGTCCTTATCGGGGTAGCCGAGAGTTTCCAGCCGGTTCTTCACCATGTGGCTGCCCGACCGGCTGGTCAGGTTCATCTTGTTGTCCTTCAGCCCGATGGACTGCGGGGTCATGATCTCGTAGGTCTGCTTGGCCTTGAGCACGCCGTCCTGATGGATTCCCGACGAGTGGGCAAAGGCGTTGCTGCCCACCACCGCCTTGTTGGGCTGCACCGGCATGCCGCACAGATCGCGCACCAGGCGGCTGGTGCGCATGATCTCGGTGGTGGCCACGTTGCAGGTCACGTTCAGGTAGTCCTTGCGCACCTTCATGATCATCACGACCTCTTCCAGGGCCGCATTTCCGGCGCGCTCGCCGATGCCGTTGATGGTGCACTCCACCTGGCGTGCTCCGTGCTTGACCGCGGTGATGGAGTTGGCCGTGGCCATGCCCAGATCGTTGTGACAGTGGACCGCGATGACGGCCTTGTCCACGTTGGGCACGTTGTTCATCAGGTTGTCGATGATGGCCCCGAAGATCTCCGGCGTGGTGTAGCCGACGGTGTCGGGAATGTTGATGGTGCTGGCGCCGTTCTTGATGGCGGTTTCCACCACCCGGCACAGGAACTCCGGCTCGGTGCGGCCCGCGTCCTCGGCCGAGAACTGCACGTCATCGCACTTGCTCCGGGCCAGTTTTACGCTCTGGGTGACCAGAGCCAGGATTTCCTCGGGCGAACGGCGCAGCTTTTTTTCCCGGTGGATGGTCGAGGTGCCGATGAAGGTGTGGATGCGGGGTCGTTCAGCGGGCCTCACCGCCTTGGCGCAGGTGAGGATGTCCTTTTCCACCGCGCGGGCCAGGCCGCAGATGGCCGGGCCCTTGACCTCGCGGGCGATGGTTTCGACCGACTCGAAATCTCCGGGCGACGAAATGGGGAAGCCGGCTTCGATGACATCCACCTGCAAGGTGGCGAGTTGCCGCGCGATGCGGATCTTCTGCTGGACCGACAGGCTGGCCGGCAAGGCCTGCTCGCCGTCGCGCAGGGTGGTGTCGAAGATGACGACTCTGTCTTTCATGATTGCACTCCCTTGGGGCTTTCAGACTGGGCGCGGCCGAGCATACGTCCGGCGGCCAGGCTAGGCGAGCGTCATTTGCCGCGCAGGACGCGCGCCACGAATCCGGGCCGCAGATAGAAGCCGCACTTGCCGATCTCGGTGGGCTGGCCAGTAGGGCCAAAGGCCCGGCGCAGGTCGGCGGCATTGCGACCCTTGGGGCGGACTTGCAAGACTTGCCCCTGGTGGCCAGTGATCGCGGCGCCCTGGCCGCGCCGGAAGTACGCGCGCACGAACAGCTCGAAATCCGCGCGCAGCAGGGCTTGCTCTTCCGGCGAGGGCGTCCACAACCTGACCGCCACCACCCGGCGATCGCCAACCGAACCCTCTCCCGCGGGAACCTCCAGCCCCACCCACAATACCTGGCTCAGTTTTTCGCGCAGATAGCTAGTTTCCCAGGATTCGCCGGCGATCGCGATGGGATCGATCTGGCACACGGCGGTCGACTCGCGCGGGACCAGATCGCGATCCACCGGCACGGTCTTCAGCTCGATGCCCAGCGCCGCGAAGTCCTGACCGCGACCCGGACCATCGCCCGCGCCCAGTTCGCGCTCGACGATTTGCCCTGACCAGCCCTTGCTGCGCACCCGGCCGACGGGCACAGGCAAGCCCAACCCATCGGCCAGCTCGGCCAAGGTCACGCCCACCAAGGCACGCGCGTGCGCCAGCAGCCGCTCCCGCTCAGCGATCGCCGCGCCAGCCGCCCCTTCTGCGTTCTCTCCTCTCACCCCTGTGTCCTCAACGGAGCGCAGGCCATCCACATAGATCCCCACGCCAAGCCGCAGCCGCGAGAGACTGTTAGAAACGCCCGCGCGCGCTCAGGCTCAGGCCACCCGGCAACCAGCCCAGACTCACCGAGGTGTCATCCGAGCTGTCCCCGCCGCCGCTCTTCGCCCAGACCCGATAGAGCAGCACGCCCTCGGCAACGGCCGCGGCGCCGGCGACCCCGAACATGGCATACGAGGTGTACGCAGCCGGCTTCGCGCTGTTGCAAGCGGATAGGGCCTGCGCCAGGTAGCCGCCGTCGGCTTTGCTGTTGCAAGTGTTCATATCACTACGCGCGATGATGTTCGTGATGATGCCTGTGGTGAGGGCCGCGACGCCCACACCTCCGACCACCCACACCAGGAGGCGGCTGGAGCCACCACTTTCCCCGGCGGCCTGCTCGGCCACGGCAGGCGGCGGCTCGATGGGGAGCGGTTTCTCCGGTTTTTCTTGGGGCGGTTCTGCGGCTGTTTCGGCAGGAACCTCCGGCTTCTCCTCGGCTTTGGGTGTCTCGGTGGCCGCTGGCTCGCCCTCGCCGACGGCCGCTTTGGCCTCCAGGATCTTCGTCTGCAGATCCGTGATCTTGGCCTGCACCTCGTCCTTGTCCGGAGCGTCGGTCTTCAACGTCAGATAGGCCTTGTACGACTTCAAGGCCAACTCAAGATCGCCTGAGCGCTCCGCCACCCGCCCCAGATTGAACGCGGTGAAGGCATGGGCCACCATCTTCATGGAGCAGGCATAGTCACGCACGGCCTCGACGTCGTTGCCGGCGTTCTCGGCCGCCTCGGCCCGGGCAAACCATTCCTTGGCCAAGGCGCGCCGCTCGTCGGTCCGATCCGGCGAGGTGGCGGGGCACTCGGCGGCACGGACAGCCGAAGCGCCAAGGACAGTCAGGCCGCACAGGAAGATCGAAAGCGACAGGGGATGGAAAAGGCGCGAGTTTTTCATAGCTCTTACCAAAGCTCAGTATGGGTTGGGCCGACCTCCCGCAAGACCCGGTGGTTCTCGCGGAAAGGGTGCGCGGGGCACCGGGCGCCATTATACCTGAATCCGGCGCAGACCCGAATCCTGCGATTTGGGTCGATCTTGGCGCGCGGCTCGGGTCACAGATTGCTGCTGAATTGCATCATTCTGCGTCGACAGCTGCCAGTCATTGACTCGGGGCGGACACTCGCGCCGCCGTCCACGAGCCGTAGACATTGGTGGATCCGGTGCTGCTCTTGAAGGTGGCCGACCACAGCCCCGGTCCTACCGGGGTGGACGACGACGAGCTGCCCAGTGCCTCCGCCTGTCCGTCGCCATTCTGATCGACAATCGGGGCCGAGCCGGACAGGAAGAAGTCGAGGCCCTGTCCCTCCAGCGCAGTGAAGCTTGCATCCAGTTGCTGGATGAGCGCATCGATACCCAGCAGGCAGGCCGCGCGCACGCAACCGGGCGCTTGCCCCACATCCGCACAGAGCAGCGAATCGAGAGCATCACACCCCTGGACGACGGTCCCGCCGTTGCTACTGGTGGCCAGGTTCAGCAGAGACTGCAAAAAGGCGCTCACATCCGCGACACCCAAGCGTGGCGCCAGGCTGGACGCGGCGAAGGCGAAACGGGCGGCCGCTCCCAGGCCCAGGGTGAATCCGTGCGAGCTGATTACGAGTTGACCAGCCCGCGACACGCCGGATACGAACGCGGCCTCGGGGGACGGGGCAGCCAGATCCGTCATGGTCATCAACGAATGGACGGCGGCATTCGGGAGATCGATGCCGGTCAAGACATGGTCGATGTTGAAGGCGTTGGCGGCAGCGACAGGGGTCACGGTGAGTGTGGAATGCACCGTGAGACTGGTCAGCGCGCTGCCAAGTTCATCCGGCAGCGTGTCCAGGTGCAAACCATCAAGGGAGCCAGCGGGGAACAGCGCATAGACCTCCGAGTCCAGGCTGGGGTTCCCAGCCGCATCGAGCTGATTCGCACAGGACGAGGATCCGCCGGTCACCGCCCTGCGGGCAGCCAACAGGTCTCCCAGCGGACCTCCGGCACCGGCGACTGGCTGGCAGTCGAGTGGATTGTCTGCGGTGGGGGTACTGAGCGCGTCGATGGTGCAGTCGAGCCACAGGCTAGCCGGATCGCAGCCGTCGTTGGACAGGGCCATCCATGTGGTCTGGGCCGACGCGGTTCCGGGAAGTGGCGTCGTGAAGGTGAACCCGGAAACGGCCTGGAAGGTGCCTTCGGGCGAAGGGTAGAGCCGTGGCAGCGGCAGCAGGATCAGCATGGGCTGTTCGGCGGACAGGCTGGCGCCCAACACGTCTGTGCATCCCTCGGCCACCACGTTGTTCTGGGCGTCGGCAGCCCGGCCAAGCACGGCGTGGACGCCGTTGGTGACCACGCTGGTGAAAGTCGCCGGAGGGTCGGTGACAGACAGCGTTTGTACCTGTCGCACGGGAGGTGGAGGATGTTCGAGCGACACGTTTGCGCACGCGGTGCCGTCGTAGAAGTAGATGTTGGTCGCGGTGACGGGGTTGTTGATGGACGACGGGTCAGGGAAGACAGGCATGATCTCAACGGTGGCCAGCGCACCGGTTGTAATGAAGATCGGAATGTCCAGAAGCGCGTCGCCGGCCGAGGCTTGCACGGTGAACAGCGGCGTCTGCTCGCTCGCCCCTTGGCCGGCAATGACCTGCAACGTGACCGCGCCGTCGCTGTCGGTGATGGCGCTGGAAAGCGAGAGCTGTGCTCCCCCGTCGCCGTTCGTGCTCGAATCGTCCAGGATCGAAAAATACATGACCACGTTCGGCACTGGCTCCCCCTGTGCTCCGCGCAAGTGGAACACAAGCTGCCGGCTCCCGAACGGCGGGATGGCCAGTGTGTCTGAACTCGCCTCGATGGAAACCGGTCCCAAGGGCGCCGCGTCCGGCAGGGGCGGAAGCACGCGGTTGCCGCACGCCGCGGCCAGGGCGATAAACAGCGCCCAGCGCCCGCGACAAAGAAGGTGTGCGAAGGAATCCATCGGCCGCGACCGAAAATCAAAACTAGCACAGCTCGCGTCGTTGATCTTGCCGGCCAAGGCGAGTAGACCGGGACGAGAACAATGACCGAGTTCGCGCACCTGCATCTGCACACACAATACAGCCTGCTGGACGGGGCGATACGCCTCGACGAGCTGTTTCCCCGCGTGCTTTCGCTGGGCATGAAACAGGTGGCCATGACCGACCACGGAAACCTGTTCGGAGCCCTGCAGTTCTACGAGAAGGCGCTCAAGCACGGGGTCAAGCCCATCCTGGGCTGTGAGACCTATGTGGCCCCGGACCGGCTGGAGAAGACCGAGCGCAAGAGCCACCATCTGGTGCTTCTGGCCAAGGACAACCTGGGTTGGAAGAACCTCGCGTACCTCAACTCGATGGCCTACCTGGAAGGCTTCTATTACAACCCGCGCATCGACAAGAAGCTGCTGCGCGCGCACCGCGAGGGTCTTGTTGCCTTGTCGGCGTGCCTGGGCGGCGAGGTCGCGCAGACCATCATGCGCGCGGGGCCGGCGGCTGCCGAGACGGTGGCGCGCGAGTACGAGGACATCATGGGCAAGGGGAATTTCTTCCTGGAGATCCAGCCCAACGGATTGCCCGACCAGGAGAAGGTCAACGTCGAGATCATCGCGATGTCGGCGCGCACGGGAATTCCCCTGGTGGCCACCAACGACTGTCACTACCTGGACCGTCAGGATGCGCGCGCCCAGGAGATCCTGATGTGCGTGGAACAGGGGCGCACTCTCAGCGACGAGAAACGGCTGCACCACGAAACCGACGCGTACTACCTGAAGTCGCCCTCGGAGATGGCGATGCACTTCCGCGATGTGCCGCAGGCATTGGAGAACGCCGCCCGCATCGCCGAATCGTGCAACGTGACCTTCGATTTGGGCAAGACCTACCTGCCGCGCTTCCAGGTCCCCGAGGGCTATGATGCCGTGGGCTTCCTGGCCGAACTGGCGCAAAAGGGTCTGGACAAGCGCCTGCAGGCCTTGCATGCGCGTGGCCAGAGGGCGGACCCGGACGAGTACCGCGTCCGCCTGGCGCTTGAACTGGACGTCATCCAGAAGAAGGAGTTCTCCGGCTACTTCCTCATCGTCTGGGATTTCATCCGTTTCGCCAAGGACCAGGGGATCCCGGTTGGTCCGGGACGCGGATCGGGCGCCGGCTCGCTGGTGGCCTACTCGGTGGGCATCACCGACATCGATCCCATCGCCAACAAGCTGCTGTTCGAGCGGTTTCTCAACCCGGAACGCAAGTCCATGCCGGACTTTGATGTGGACTTCTGCATGAACCGGCGCGACGAGGTGATCGCCTACGTCACCGCGAAATACGGCAAGAACAATGTCGGCCAGATCGTAACCATGCACCAGATGAAGGCGCGCAGTTGCATCCGCGACGTGGGCCGCGCCATGGGCTTGCCGGTGGCGGAACAGAACAAGGTGGCTACTCTGATCCCCGAGCCGGTGCAGGGCAAGTCGCCGCCCATCAAGGAGGCCATCGAAAAGGAGCCACGGCTCAAGGCGCTGTACGAGGGCGAGCACCGCGAGTTGCTCGACATTGCCATGAAGCTGGAAGGGTTGAACCGCCACGCCGGCATCCACGCGGCGGGAGTGGTCATCGGCGAGAAGCCGTTGTGGGAGTACGTGCCGTGCTTCCGCCCCGAGGAGGGCGTGATCGCCACCCAGTTCGACATGAACGACGTGGCCAAGGTGGGTCTGGTCAAGTTCGACTTCCTCGGCCTCAAGACGCTGACCGTGATCCAGACCGCGGTGGCTCTGGTCGACGCCGACCGCAAGGCGCGCGGCGAAGCGCCTCTCGACATGGCGGCGATTCCCCTCGACGACGTCGAGATCTACCGCATGATTTCTGCCGCTGACGTGACCGGCGTGTTTCAGCTTGAATCGTCGGGCTTTCGCGACCTGCTCAAGAAGCTGAAGCCCGATTGTTTCGAAGACATCGTGGCCGCGGGCGCGCTGTACCGTCCCGGCCCCATCGAGGGCGGCATGGTGGACGACTTCGTCGAGCGCAAGCACGGGCGCAAGAAGGTCGAGTACCCGCACCCGTTGCTGGAACCGATTCTGAAGGACACCCACGGGGTCATCGTGTACCAGGAGCAGGTCATGCAGATCTCGTCGGCCTTGGCGGGCTATACGCTGGGCCAGGCCGATTCGTTCCGCCGGGCCATGGGCAAGAAGAAGACTGAAGCCATGGCCGGGGAAAAGGCCTGTTTCTTGGCTGGCGCAGCGGCCAAGAACATCGATGCCAAGGTCGCCGAGGGCGTGTTCGACCTGATGGAAAAGTTCGCCGGTTACGGCTTCAACCGCAGCCACTCGGCGGCCTACGGCCTGCTCACCTACCAGACCGCGTACCTCAAGTACCACTATCCGGTGGAGTTCTTCGCCGGCCTGCTCACCTGTGGCAAGGACAAGACCGACGAGGTGGTGAAGTTCATCGCCGAGGCGCGCGCGCAGGGTATCAGCGTTCTGCGCCCGGACATCAACGAATCCGGGGCGGATTTCACGGTTGTCCCCGAGGAGGAAACTGTAGAAGAGCTGCCCAAGCCGGGCAAGAAGAAGGCAGCGCAAACCAAGAACAGGGTGGCGCCGAAAGACCAGCGCAGCGTCGGCAAGGCTATCCGCTTCGGTCTGGCGGCGGTCAAGGGCGTGGGCGAGGGCGCGGTCGAGACCATCGTCGGGGCGCGGAAGGAAGGCGGCCCGTTTTTATCGGTCACCGACTTCTGCCACCGCGTGGATACGCGCAAGGTGAACCGCAAGGTGCTGGAGGCGCTGATCAAGGCCGGCGCTTTCGACGGCATTGCGGCCGGCAAGGGGGTCAGCCGCGCCAAACTGTTTTCAGCGGTGGCCGCGGCTCAGGAGAGCGCGGCCGCGGCCCAGAAAGAACGCGATACCGGGCAGACGTCATTGCTGGGATTGTTCGGCGGCGGCACGGCTGCCACGCCGCTGCCCCATGAAGATGTCTTTGGTGAGAGCGAGGGATGGACACCCAAGCAGGTGCTGGCCTTCGAGAAGGAGAGCCTGGGCTTTTACATTAGCGGTCACCCTCTGGACCGCTTTGCCGGCGAACTGAAGCGATTTGCCAATGCCATTACCACCAATTGCACCGAGCGCGGCCCGCGCGCCGAGGTCATCCTGGGCGGGGTGGTGGGCGAGTACCAGGAGCGCGTGATCAAGAACGGGACAGGCAAGTACGCCTTCTTCAAGCTGGAGGATCAGTTTGGCACCATCGAGTTCCACGTGGCCTCGGCCAAGCTCAACGACTATCGCGAGGTGCTGACCAGCGGCGAGCCATTGTTGATCGCCGGCACAGTCGATGCGCCTTTTGGTGAGGGCGAGAGCGCGCGCGAGCGGCTGCGCTTCATGGACGCCAAGCCGCTGGCGTCGATTCGCGCCGAGCGTAGCAACCTGATGGAGATCCGCCTCAATGCCGACCTGGTCACCGACGATCAGATGACGACGCTGCACAAGCTACTGCGCCAGTTTCCCGGGCCGTGCCACACCCGTTTGCGCCTGGAGATCCCGCAACGGAGCGAGACGGTGCTCGACCTGGGGGACGACTTCAAAGTCGCCGCCGCCGACGAGCTGCTGGCCAAGCTGGAACAGATCTTCGGCGAGCGGGTGGCGGTGCTGCGCTGATCGTGACAGCGGCCAGGAGCCGGATAGGCGTTCCTTCCCGCGCGCCCGGGTTGCCGCCACCGCCATCGCCGTGGTGGATGGACGGTACGTAGGCGCGTACGTGGTGCGAAACCTGTCGGCGGGGGGCGCAGATATGCTCGGCGACAACAACCTGGCGATCGGCCAAGTGGTGCAGATCCTACTTCGGGTGGGCAGACAGTTCTCGCAAAGTATCGAGGCCGAGGTGGTCAGGCGGAAACAGCTGCCATCCGGGGAACAGAGTTTCGCCGTGGCATTCGGCAATCTCGCTCCTGACGTCGAAGATGCCCTGCAGAATCTTGCGGTCGTCGCGCTTGAAAGTGGCATGGGAAAGAAGCGGACGCGTGTTCTTGTGTTGGACTTCCCGGCATACGTGCTTTCTGCTTTTGCGACTGATGTGCGTTCACTCGGGCAGGAACTGGTTTCGGTGGCGACGCCGCTCGATGCGATTTCCCTGCTGTCTGGCGATGCGCACGGCATCGCCGCCGTTGTCGTGGGATGTGACCTCGGCCGCACGGATTCTTTGGGATTTCTCAATTTCCTGAAGGACTCTTACCCGCACATCCGTCGCGTCGTTCTGCCCGGCGATTCACAACCTACACAGTTGGAACGTGCAATTGCCAGCGGCGCAGTCGAGGCCGTGCTGTTCGAGCCGTGGGACAGCGAGTCGCTGTCCAAAGTTCTGCGCCGGTCGGGCTCCTGATCGGGGCGGCCTGGCCGCCACTGGTTCGAAGATTGCCGGCTGGTTTTTTGCGCCCATTTTCGCGCCATGAGATCATCCGAAGCCGCACCATGCGAACCATCAAGCACTATTCGAACCGCAAGCTCTATGACACCACAGAAAGCCACTACGTGACGCTCGCGGTGCTCGCGGCGCTCTTGCGCCAGGGCGAGGAAATCCGGGTCGTCGACAAGGCGACAGGCGGTGACGTGACCGCACCGACTCTCGCCCAGATCATCTTCGAGGAAGAGAGGCGCCAGCCACATCTCCCGGTGGCCGCCTTGCACAGAATCATACAGACCGGACGAATTCCGTAAACGACCGTAGACGGCAGAGCGGGGAGGCAGGTCGGAAAGCGGGCACACCGTCTTGTACGTTCTTCACTTCGTTTCTTGCGCGTCTCTGTCGATCCGTGCCGCGCGGTGCTTGCTGGAGATCACCGGGACGCGGCCTACGATCCTTGCCAATAGCGAATCGGGCCGGTATCGCTGTGGACGAAGTGCGCGTGCGGGTAGAAGCCGACCCCGCCCAGGCGCAGCGAGCGCACGAAGCCGAGGAGTTTTTCGGTGGGTACCCCGCGGATGCGGAAATCGACCGCGTTGCCCTGGGTGTGCTGGCTCTCGCGCGCCACCTGATGGCCCTTCTTGCGCAACATGAGGTTGTACTTGGGCGAGCGATAACCCGACACCACGTCGATGCGCTGGGCGTGGAAGTGCAGGGCGGCCGAGACCAGCACGTCGGCGAGCTCCGGGTCTACGTTGGTCGCCTGGTTGGTGAAGTGGTCGCGCAGGAAGATGCGGAACCGTTCTAGGTACGGCTGGCCCGGAATGAAGCTCATCAGCTCGCGCGTCCACTGGTTGTGCAGCGTGGCCAGTGGCTGCACGCGGGTGCCGATGGGCGGCATGGGGCCGGCCAGCATCTCGGCGGCCTGCGCACAGGGCTGGCGCGCGGGCGGTCTCTTGCCGGTGCGGCAGGTGCGCGGTGGGCGAAGCTGTTCGTCGGTGACGTGTACGTCGGGGCGATGGGCCTTGTCAGCCAGCCAGAGTTCCTTCTTGCTCCGTTCGCGCAGGGGCGACGGCAGGTGCTCGGCCCGCTCGTCGTTGACCGGGACCAGGGCCTCGGCGGGAAACGCCTCGACAGCAGGCTCCGGTGGCGCCGCGGGATCCGTCGCTGGCGCCACGGGGAGCAGCGTGCCCACGAAGAGCCCCAGCCAAGGAACCATATTCAACAATGGTAGCGGGAGTGACTGCGCGTGGCCAGGAATGAAGGCGCCCGTAGCCATCCGCGGCAACTGGCGTCTTGGGGGCTAGACGCATTCGGCTTTATCAGACAGGATGTTTCGGATTGGCGGGCGAACCGCCCAGAGGGAGAGCTGCCATGTTCAAGATCCAGACCCTGAACAAGATTGCCATGATTGGCCTCGAGGGTTTTCCGTGCGAGCACTACGAGATCGCATCGGAGATCGTAGGTCCCGACGCCATCCTGGTGCGCAGCGCAGACATGCACGGCATGCAGTTGCCCGCCTCGGTGAAGGCCATCGGGCGCGCCGGCGCCGGCGTGAACAACATCCCGGTCGAGCAATGTTCCAAGCGCGGCGTCGTGGTGTTCAACACCCCGGGGGCCAACGCCAACGGGGTCAAGGAACTGGTGCTGGCCGGACTGCTGCTCTCGTCGCGCCGGATCGTGGCGGGCATCGAGTGGGTCAAGACCCTCAAGGGCAAGGGCAAGGAGGTGGGGCCGCTGGTGGAGAAGGGCAAAAACGACTTCGTGGGCCCCGAGATCAAGGGCAAGAAACTGGGCGTGGTCGGGCTGGGTGCCATCGGCGTGATGGTGGCCAACGACGCGTTGGCATTGGGCATGGAAGTGGCTGGCTACGATCCGTACATCTCGGTCGAGGCGGCCTGGGGTTTGGCGCGCACGGTTCGCCGTGCCACTAGCCTGGACATGCTGCTGGCCCAGTCGGACTACATCACGCTGCATGTGCCGCTCATGGACCAGACCAAGGGCATGCTCAACCGCGACAAGTTCGCCTTGATGAAGAAGGGCGTGCGCATCGTCAACCTGGCGCGCGGCGGGCTGGTCAAGAATGCCGACCTGCTCGAAGCGCTGAAGGCCGGCACGGTCGGCTGCTACGTGACCGATTTCCCCGACGACGATCTGCTGGCTGTGCCCAACGTCATCGCGATTCCCCACCTGGGCGCGTCCACGCCCGAGGCCGAGGACAACTGCGCGATCATGGCGGTGGAGCAGGTGCGCGACTTCCTGGAAAACGGCAACGTCAAAAACTCGGTCAACTTCCCCACCTGCGCGCTGCCGGTCATGGGGCGCCATCGCATCGTGGTCGCCAACGCCAACGTGCCCAACATGGTGGGTCAGATCACGACAGTGCTGGCCGCCGACAAGATCAACATCGCCGACATGATGAACAAGAGCGCGGGCGAGCTGGCCTACAACATCATCGACATCGACGGCGACGTAGCCGAGGCGCAGGTGGAGAAGCTGCGCAAGATTGAAGGCGTCATCACGGCGCGACTGATTTCCAAGACCTAGCCTGTGCGTCGCAGAAACTCCTATGGATGGTGGGCGCGGTTCAGCGAGAAGGATACGAGCCCTCTTCTCGGACGACCTTGATCGCCGTCGGAGCCACGTGGGTTCCCTGCTCACGTCGTCCGATCTGGGCATCGAGGACTTCATGGTGGAACAGGATCGGTCGCCCGGCAGTCGAGGGCACCAAGGTGACGTCAACCTTCGGCGTCCGAGGCTCACCTTCGCGCATGAGAGCAAATCGGACCTCGGCCGTGTCTGGTTTAAGCTGGAACAAGAATCGGCCGGCACACAGGTGCTGGTGAGTATCTTGCCCCACCTGCTGCACATTCTCGAAGAAGGGGGCTTGCTGGCCGTCGACGAGCTGAATTCGTTGCACCCCACCCTGGCCCTGGCGATCGTTCAGCTCTTCCAGGACCACGCCAATAATCCCCGAGGCGCGCAGCTCCTATTCAACACGCATGAATCGACCCTGCTTGGCAACCTGCTGAGCGATCCTCCGCCGTTGCGCCGCGATCAGGTCTGGCTGACCGAGAAGGATCGCGACGGCGCAACCCATCTGTACCCGCTCACGGACTTCAAACCGCGACCCACGGAAAACCTGCAACGGGGGTATTTGCAGGGCCGCTATGGCGCCATCCCGTTCATCGGATCGCTGGACCTAGCCAGGAAGAACGAAAGCGACCCCACGTAGATGGAGCGGCGATTTCGGGACCGGATTCGGGACATTGGTCGCAAGCTGGCCAAACGCGATCCCAAGCACCGCATTCTTGTGGTGTGCGAAGGGAAGGTCACCGAGCCGGAGTACCGAGGCACTGGAGCTGGCCAAGAAATCGCGTGTGCAGGTGGCCTTGTCCAACCCGTGCATTGAGCTGTGGGCGCTCCTTCACTTCCAAGACCAGAACGAGCGGATCCATCGCCACGAAGCTCAACATGCGCTCAAGGCGTTCATGCCCAAGTACGACAAGGCGCTGGATTTCCCCAAGATGATCCCGAAGGCTTTGTCGACTCGCCGGTTCGGATCATCGACTCCCCGACGGCGCTGGCCTGGTTGATGGCGTAGCGATACTACTTCGCGGCGCTGGCGCGCGGGCGGATGCCGATGAGCTGATTGAGCGAACCCGAGGCGAACCCGGCCAGGTCCAACGACACGAAGGTGAACCCGAGCTTGCGGCCCAGCTTCACGATGGTCTCGCGCAACTCCAGTGCGCGCGCCATGGCGTCCGGCTCGACCTCCACGCGCGCGACCTCGTTGTGGAAGCGCACCCGCAGTTGCCGGAAGCCCAGTGCGCGCAACCCTTCCTCGAAGGCGTCCACCTGCTGCAGGCGCTCGGTGGTGATGGTGGTGCCGTAGGGAAAACGCGACGACAGGCAGGCGAGCTGCGGCTTGTCCCAGGTGGCGAGCCCCAGCTCCTTCGACAGCTCGCGGATCTCTTGCTTGTTCAGCCCGGCGTCGAGCAGCGGGTGACAGGCGCCGTGATCCTTGGCGGCCTGTAGCCCGGGTCGGTAGTCGCCCAGATCGTCGACGTTGGTGCCGAGCAGGATGGACTTGCAACCGAGACGCTGGGCCACCGGGGCCGCGATGGTGAGCAATTCCGACTTGCAGTAGTAGCAGCGATCCTCGGGATTGGACTGGAATTCGGGACGCAGAAGCTCGTGCGACTCGACCGTTTCGCAGCGCACGCCCATGCCGCGCGCCAGATCGAGCGCGGCCCGCTGCTCGCTGTGGGCCATGGTGGGCGAAAGCGCGATGAGCGCCGTGCAGCGGTCCCCGAGCACGTCATGAGCCACGCGCAGAAGTAGCGTCGAATCCACCCCACCCGAGAAGCAGACCAGAGCCGATTCATGGGCGGCGATCAGGTCGCGCAGGGTCTGGAGCTTCTGTGACAGGGCCATCGAGTCCAACTATAGCGCGCGATCGGCCGTCCCGCCCACCGTCACTGCTTGCCCGTAGCGCTACTCACAGCACGATGCGCTCGGCCTGCTCCGCGATGTCGGCCGCTTCCTTGGCCACCTCCAGCGTCGCCTCTGCGCGTTCGACGTCGGAAAGCCTGGCCGCAGTCGCCGGGTGGGCGGGCACGAAGAGCGAGCAGCAGTCTTCAAAGGGCAGGGCGGAGATGTCGTAGGTTCCGATCCGCCGCGCCAGCGCCGTGGTTTCCACTTTGTCGTAGGTGAGAAGCGGCCGCAGGATGAGGTGTTGGGCCACGACCTCGATGTTGCGCATGTTGGTCAAGGTCTGACTGGCGACCTGTCCCAAATTTTCTCCGGTGACGATGGCGTGGCAGCCCGCGCGCTCGCATAGAAGATCGGCTACCCGGACCATCATGCGCCGGTACAGCACCACCGCCAGTTCAGGACGGCCCGCGGCGCGCAGGCGTTTCTGCGCCTCGGTGAAGCCCGCAACCCACAGGGTCGAGACGGCTTGCCAGCGGCTTAGTTGGCGGGCCAGGGCGACGACTTTGTCCTTCGCCTTGTCACCGGTGAACGGCGGCGAATGGAAGGTGAGCGCCTCCTGCGCCAGGCCGCGCTTGGCCGCCAGCCATCCGGCCACCGGAGAATCGATGCCGCCCGAAAGTAGGAGCACGGCGCGTCCCGAGACTCCCGCCGGCAAACCGCCAGGCGCCGGCCTGCGCTCAGCAAAGACATGCGTGGCCTGGGTCGAGATCTCGATGCCCACGCGCAGAGCCGGGTCGTGCACGTCGACAGGAATTCCGGTGGCTGCCGACACGGCGTCGCCGGCGCGGCAGGCGATCTCGTGCGACTGCAGGGGAAACTGCTTGTTGGATCGGTGCGGTTCGATCTTGAAGCTGCGGCGTAAATCCGGGTTGCGCTCGACCGCGGCTTGCGCCTCGACCACGGCCGCGGCACAGATCGCGTCGATGTCGGCCGCCACGCTGGCGACGGGAGAAATCGACACCAGGCCGAACACGCGCTCCAGACGGCTGCAGGCCTCGGCGCGCGCCTGGTCGGCCACGTAGACGACCACGCGACCATGGGGAGCAGAAACCTTGACCTCGGGCAAGTCGCGAACTGCCGCCCGCACGTTGTTGGCCAGCGCCCGGAGAAAGATGTGGCGGTTGCCGCCCTTGAGGAACAGCTCGCCGTAGCGGCAGAGGATCGTGGTCATGGTTTCGTGTCTCGACGCCGAACCTCTACCACGGATGCGATCTCGTCCACTGCCTCGCGCAGGGCACGCGCCGCAGCTTCCACATCGGCTTCCGTGGTCAGGCGCGACAGCGAGAAGCGCAGAACCGCGTCCTGCACGCGGACCCCGATGGCTGCCAGCACGTGGCTGGGCCCGCGCGTGCGGGTGGAGCAAGCCGCGCCGGCCGAGGCGTACACGCCTCGCGCTTCCAGGGCGTGCAGCAGTGGTTCGGCTGGCAGGCCCGGCAACAAGAGGCTGGCAATGTGCGGCGCGCGCGGGGTAGCCGCGGGCACCGTGGTCCTGGACCGGGGAATCGCTTGCACGACCAGTGATTCCAGGCGGTCGCGCAGGACGGCCACCTCGTCACCGGCTCGCGGGTCTTGCTGGCACAGGGTCGCTGCACACCCGAGACCGACCCAGCCCGGCAGGTTTTCGGTTCCCGAGCGCAGGCCGTTCTCCTGCCGGCCGCCGTCCCACAAGGGCGCCACGCGCGCGCCCTTGCGCAGCCAGAGGGCGCCCGTGCCCTTGGGTCCGTGCAGCTTGTGCCCCGAAATGGCAAGCGAATCAGCGCCCAGTGTGGTGACGTCGATGGGAACGAGGCCGGCAAATTGCACGGCATCGACGTGAAAGTGCAGCTTGCGGCCCGCAGCACGCAGGGCGCGGCCGATCTCGGCCACTGGCTGCAAGGTGCCGATCTCGTTGTTGGCCAGCATCACGGCCAGCACCGCGGTGTCGGGCCGCAGGCGGGCCAGCACTGACTCCACGGTCACGCGACCGTCGGGCGCAGGTGCGACCTTGCTGAGCTGCCAGCCCTTGCTGACCAGGCCTTCGGCGGAACGCAGGACCGCCGGGTGCTCGATGGCGCTGACCACCATGTGACGCTCCCGCGCCAGGGCCGCCGCGCCCAGCAGGCCCAGGGCATTGGCCTCGCTTCCGCCGCTGGTGAACACGATCTCCGAGGGCTGGGCACGCAGCAGCGTCGCCACCTCGCCACGCGCCTGTTCCCGCGCGCGCGCCGCCGCCGCGCCCAGACCGTGCGCCGAGGACGGGTTGGCGTACAGTTCCGTCATCGCGCGGGTCACTGCCATCAGGACTTCGGGCAGCGGCGCAGTGGAAGCAGCGTTGTCGAGGTAGACGATCATCGAGCCCAGACAATCATGGATCCGCGGAGGCGAGAAGGGGAGGGCGGAGCTTCGCCGGGCTCACTTGCAGTACTTGGTGGGCTCAGGGCTCAGCACTTCCTGGAACGGGTCCGGAGTGGGGCGAGAGGCTGTCGTTCCGATTCCCATGAAAGCGGCAAAGCGGCCGGTGCACCCGGTGCAGGTGCAGCCCGACGGATTGCCGCACGAGCAGCATTCGATACCCCAGGGATATGGGTTGTTGGGGTCGGCTGGCCGCGGGTAATTGCCTCCCTCCAGGTGTGACAGCAGGCCCGTCACCATGGTTCCGGCGATGCCTTGGCCTGCACAGTAGTTGGATATCCACACCGCGCTGGCGCCACCGTTGCCCGTGGCATTGTAGAAGTAGTACCAGGCGGCAGACCCGATGTTGCACGCCACATCCTGCATGAAACTGAGGTAAGTGGTGCCGCCCTCCGTGGCCCAGAAGTTGGTAGTGTCCGGCTGGGTCTGCAACTCCGGGGGCCAGGTGCAACCAAGGGCGGCCATCTTGGCCATTGGTCCATTGTAATTGAAGTCGTGCATGGTGGAACTGAAGCGAACTTGCAGCAGGCCCACAGTGGGATCATTGGCGGTTGCGCCAGTGAGGGCACGCGTGGCATAGGAGTCAGTGACGACTGAATTGGGATTGTACGAACTCTCGGCCACAATTGCCGACGTGACGACGGCCTCGCACTTGCGGAGCCAGTCGGTCTCCATCGGGGCGAATTCCACGCAGCTCATGGCAATGGAACAGGCGAGCTTGTCGAACGCCGCGCCCGCAGGGAAATTCGTTTTTATGTTGCTGTACGCATAATTGGGCAATGCACCCACGGCGATGGTGTTGTTCAGCCAAGCCTGTACCAAGGCGAATTCCGCCGCGTCAGCCCCTGGGCAGCCCGAACTCGTCCCAGGGACACCGCCAGCCCCCGCGGCACCCCCACTGCCGGCGGTCCCAGCGGATGCCGTGGAGCCGGCGGCGCTCGTGGTACCGGCTGTGGCACTGGAGCCGCCCGCGCCCACGGCTCCACCGCTAGCTTGCGAGCCCCCTGGCGTGCCGCCCGCGCTGGACGCACCGCCGGTGGTTCTCGCACCGCCGGTGGTCATGGTCCCGCCCGTGCTCACCGTGCCACCCGCGTTCGAGTCTCCTCCGGTGGACGTAGTTCCGCCGGTGATCGTAACGCTGCCTGTAGACCGGGAGCCGCCCGGCCTTCCCCCTGTGCTCACCTGGCCGCCTGCGACGGTGGTTCCGCCGGCCGTCGTCGTTGCACCGGCGCTTGCTACTCCGCCGGCTCCGGTGTTTCCCCCTAACGTGCTTCCACCCATCCCTGCACCAGCGCCGGCGCTCGTCATTGGCCCGGTTCCGCCAGTGCTGGCACCCGCGTCAGCCCCCGTGCCCTCCGAGTCACTGCCCGAACACGCGCTCAAGGTGAGAATCAACGAAAGTCCGACGGAGAGGCGCCGGCCTGCCAAAGCAAGTCCACACGGAGCATCCAGCATCGAACAACGTCTCATGATCGACCGAATTGCGAGACCCATTGTACACCATAAGCTTTTGAAGGTGCCGCTGACTCCGAAGTAGTTGCAGCAGCCCCGGGATAGACCTTGCGAGCGATGACGTGCGTGCCGTCAAATGGCCGAAGCAACGCGGTTGACAACTTCTAGGTAGCGTGGTGCCACGGCCGCGACAGAGTATGCCGCCTCCACCCGCTGGCGCGCGTGGCCGCCCACCTGAACGCGCAAGTCGGGATTCTCGATGAGCCGCACGAGTTGCTCCTCCCAATCGGCATCGGTACGGGGCAGAAAGCCGTCACTGCCGTCGGTAACCACTTCGCAGTTGACACCCACCGGTGAGGCCAACCCTGGCCGGCCCAAGGCCATGTACTGGATAAGCTTGAACGCGCACTTGCCCCGTTCGTGAAGGCCGTCGGGCAGCGGCATCACGCCCACGTCGAGACGGGCCAGATCCTCGATTTCGCTTTCCGCTCGCCAGGGCACGAACGCGGGCATCAGGTCGGCCAACTCCCGGGGCGGTGGCCGGTCGGAGATCACCACGAACCTGGCGCCCGTGCGGCGCAGGGCGCGCGCAATGGGGGCGCGGGCCAGGGCCAGATGCCGGTAGTTACACGACAGCCCGGTCCAGCCGACGACGACTTCACGGCCACGCGCGTCCCGTGTCGGCATCATGGCCCAGCGGTTGGTGTCCACGGCGGTGGGGATGATGGTGGTCTTCTCTGGTGCTCGCGCGGCCTCGGCGAGGAAGCGATTGCCCGCCACCACGTGGTCCACCAGCGCGACCGTGCGGCGCAGCTTCTCGCGCCCGCCCCAGTTCAAGAATATGGCGTCGTCGAAATCGAACAGCGACCTGCGCCCACGCGCCGCCAGTCTTTCCAGGAGGACGGTGGGTAACTCGATCATGGGGCGTTGGAAGAAAACCACGTCGCCGGGTCGCAAATCGCGAAGCTGTGCCAGCCTGACGAGGGCAACCCATGGCACCAGCAAGCGACGCCACGGACCGGTGGGAAAGCGAGGCAGCCAGTCGCCGTACACGCTGGGCACCGGAATGCGCAGGCTGCAATCCATCCCCGCCGCGCCCAGAGCCTGCGCCACCGCCATCCCACGAAAGCGCGCCGCCGGGACGCGCTGGCCTTGTAGAAAGAAGACGACCCGCATCGTGCTACGGCGCCCTCGTCGTGTCCCAAGAGTGATGGTCGAGCCTCATGCGGCCCTACGATGGTAGCGCGGAAAGAGTCGCGCTATGCAAGTATTGACCTGGGGATCACCATGAGGAGAACCGAAGACGTTCGCGTCGAACCTGCGCGAGCTCATCGTCCATGACCCCTGCCGATGCAGGAACCGGCTTTGTGGATACCACCCGCCCGCTGGGTGTGTACGTCCACGTCCCTTTCTGTCGGGCGCGCTGTCCCTACTGCGATTTCGCCACGGCGGTGCGCGAGCCGATCCCGCACGACGAGTACGCGGAAGCGGTCGTGGCCGAGCTTGCGGCGCGTGCGGGCTGGTTTCGCGGCAAGGACGCGTCGAACTTGTGTTCGATCTACTTCGGCGGCGGCACGCCCGGCCTGTGGCGGCCCGAGGCCATGGGGCGCGCGATCGAGACCACGCGCAGGCTCTTCGCTGCGATCGGGCCGCTGGAAATCACGGTCGAGGCGAACCCCGGCGAGATGACGGCGGAGGATGCGGTGGGCCTGCGTGCGGCAGGGGTGAACCGGGTGTCGCTCGGGATGCAGGCCTTCCAGGATCATTTGCTGGCCGCCATCGGCCGGCAGCACAGCGTGGCCGCTATTGCGGCGGCGATCCACGCCGTGCGCAGCGCGGGCATCGAAAACCTGTGCGCGGATTTGATGTTCGGGCTTCCCGGCCAGACCATGGATGACTGGCGCCATTCGCTCGACGCCCTGGTAGCGCTTTCGCCCGAGCACATCACCGCCTACGTCCTGACCGTCGAGCGCGGCACGCCGTTTGGCGCCCGCGAGCGCGCGGGCAAGCTGCACCGGCCCGACGAGGAGGCCGTGGCGGCGATGTACGTGACGGCGCACGAGATGCTGCAGGCCGCGGGCTTCGAGCATTATGAGATTTCGTCCTATGCGCGTCCCGGCCGGCGTGCGGTTCACAACACGCTCTACTGGACCGGCGGAGCTTACCTGGGTGTGGGCGCATCCGCGTCGTCATTCCGGCCGCTCATCGACGGCACCGGCTGGCGCTTCTCCAACCCGCGCGCGCTTGCAACCTATCTGCGCTCGGCAGCGGCCGGGAAAGGGAACCCATTGCCGGCCAAAATCGAACACCGCACAGTCGAGGACCTGGAAAACGAGGGGTTGTGGCTGGGACTGCGAACCTGCGACGGTGTGGATCGGGCGGCGCACGCGCGTCGCCACGGCCGCGATCCGCTGTCGTCTCCCGAACGCGCCGCCGCAGCCCAGAAGTGCGTGGACGCGGGCTGGTTGTCGGTCGCGCCCGATCGCCTGCGCCTCACGGTCGCGGGCTTCCTGTTTGCCGACGAGGTCGCCACCCGCCTGTGGCTTGGAATCTAGTCCGACGCTTGGCTGCGGCTCGGTTTCCGAGTTAGATAGTAAGCGTGAGCGACATTGGCGCACGTGCGAAGAAGGTCCTGCACGCCGTGGTGTCCGAATACCTGGCCACCGGCGAGGCGGTGGGGTCTGAGACGGTTGCGCATCGCTACCGGTTGGCGGCTTCCCCGGCCACGGTGCGCACGGTGATGGGCGAGTTGGAAGATCTGGGCATGCTGCACCACCTGCACACCTCGGCGGGGCGCATCCCCACCGATCGCGGCCTGCGTTACTACGTGGACACGCTCTTGCGCGTGCGCAGCCTATCTGCGCCGGAACAGGTGGAGATCCGTGAGCGGCTGGGGCCGGTCGCGGACCCGCAAGACATCATGCAAAGGGTGGCGCGCGTGCTGCGCGATCTTTCGCACCTGGCCGTGGTCGTGCAGGCGCCGCGTCCCGAATCGGATGCGGTGTCGCACCTCGAGTTCGTGCGTCTGCGCGGCGACCATTTGCTGGCCGTCATCGCCTCGCAAAGCGGCCAGATTCAGAACAAGCTCATCCCCATCGATTTCTCGCTCTCGCCCGGCGATCTCGAGCGCATCAACAACTATCTCAACAGCTTGGTGTCGGGCTTGACCCTGGACCAGATGCGCGTGCGGCTGGTGCGCGAGATCGAGAAGGAACGCGAGCGCTCGGTCAGCGATCCCGTGCTGGCGCAGGCGCTCGATCTGGCCATGGCGGCGGCTCCCGCGGCCGAGCCGGGGGCGGACATTCTGCTCGATGGACAGTCGAATCTCCTGTCGGCGGCGGCGGATTTGGATCGGGCTCGCCGCGTGCTGCGCACGCTGGAAGAGAAAGATCAGATCGTCAAGCTGCTGGAACGCACGCTCAATGCGCCTGGCATCTGCGTGTTCATCGGCGCGGAGGCCAACCTGGCGGACTTGACCGAGATCTCGGTGGTGGCCGCGAGCTACGGCGGCGAGGACCGGCCGCTGGGAACCATCGGGGTGATCGGTCCGTCGCGAATGAGTTATTCCAAGGTCATCCCTCTGGTAGACTTCACAGCCGACGTGATTACCGAGGTGCTTCCCAGGCCCTGAAAGGAGCGCGCGGCTGCGTTCCGCCCGCGAATTTGCTTGCCATGAGCGAACACGACGAGTCCGAAGAGAATCCCGCCTTCGAAACCACACCGCCGGCAGCCGAGATCCCGACGGTCGCCGCCGCGCCGGCGCCCGCGGAACCGACGCCGGAGCAACGGGTGGCCACCCTGGAAGCCGAGAAGGCCGACTTCAGGGACCGCATGCTCCGCATCGCGGCCGAATTCGACAACTACAAGAAGCGCGTGCGCAAGGACATGGCCGAGCACGACGTCAAGGCACGCGAGACGGTGCTGCGCGAATTCTTGGAGATCGCGGACAACTTGGAACGCGCCATCGCCTCGTGGAAGGAAGGTGGCGAAACCGACGTCAAGTCGGTGCAGGACGGAGTCGAGCTGGTCTTGCGCCTGTTCAAGTCGAAGCTGGAACGCTATTCGGTGACGGCCATCGACGCCAAAGGCCAGCCCTTCGATCCGCGCGTGCACGATGCGATCTCGCAGGCACCCAGCAGCGAGGCCATGCCCGGCACGGTGCTGCACGAGCTGCAGAAAGGCTATCGCATGGGCGAGCGGCTGCTTCGCCCGGCCATCGTGGTGGTCGCCGCTGCGCCGCCCGCGCCGCCAGCGGAAACCGGTAAGTCGGATGCGAAACAAGCGCAGGCGGCTGGGCCGTCGGCGGGTGGAGTGGAGATCGACGTGACCGGCGATGACGAGACGCCTGACAAGGGAGACAAGCCCTCGTGAGCCGCATCATCGGAATCGATCTCGGAACGACCAACTCCTGCGTGGCCGTGCTGGAGGGGATGGAGCCACTGGTCATCCCCAACAGCGAGGGCTCGCGCACCACGCCCTCGGTGATCGCGCTGGCGAACGAGGGCGAGCCCCTGGTCGGCCAGATCGCGAAGCGCCAGGCGGTCACCAACGCCGAGTGCACGGTGTCGGCGGTCAAGCGCCTGATGGGGCGCAAGCGCGCCGATCCGGAGGTCGAACGTCACGCCAAGTCCTCGACCTATGAAGTGGTGGCCGCGGCCAACGGCGACGCGTGGGTGCAGGTCAAGGGCAAGGAATATCCGCCCGCGCAGCTTTCGGCCTTCGTTCTGGACAAGATGCGGAAGACCGCCGAGGAGTATCTGGGCGAGCCGGTCACCGACGCGGTCATCACCGTGCCCGCCTACTTCGGCGACAGCCAGCGCCAGGCCACCAAGGACGCGGGTCGCATCGCGGGCCTCAACGTCAGGCGAATCATCAACGAGCCCACCGCCGCGGCGCTGGCCTTCGGTCGCCTGAGTCTGGTGTCCGACGCCAAGCTTGCGGTCTACGATCTGGGCGGCGGCACCTTCGATATCTCGCTCTTGCACCTGCACGAGGGCGTGTACCAGGTCAAGGCATCGAGCGGCGACGGCTTTCTGGGCGGCGAAGACATCGATGCGCGGATCGTGGGCTTCCTGGCTGACGGGTTCCAGGCCGAGACGGGCATCGATTTGCGGGGCGAGCGCATGGCCCTGCAGCGCTTGCGCGAGGCCGCCGAGCGGGCCAAGCACGAGCTGTCCACCAGCCTGGACACCGAGGTCAACCTGCCGTTCATCGCGGCGGGCGCCGACGGACCCAAGCATCTCATCACCTCGATCACGCGCAGCAAGCTGGAAGAGATGTGCGAGGATCTGCTGGCCCGGACCATTTCTCCCATCGAGCAGGTGCTCAAGGATGCGGGCTGGGCGGTCGCCGACGTCGACGAGGTCATCCTGGTGGGCGGCCAGACGCGCATGCCGCGCGTGCAGGAGCTGGTGTCGAACTTCTTCGGCAAGAAGCCGTCGCGCGCGGTGAATCCCGACGAAGCGGTGGCGGTGGGCGCGGCCCTGCAGGGTGCGGTGCTCTCGGGCGAGCAGCAGGACGTGTTGCTGCTCGACGTGACCCCGCTTTCCCTGGGCGTCGAGACGGCGGGCGGCGTGTTCACGCCCATCATCCCGCGCAACACCTCCATCCCGGTGCGGCGCGCGCGTGCGTTTTCCACCGCGGTGGACAACCAGCCCTACGTCAACGTGCACGTTCTGCAAGGCGAGCGCAAGATGGCCGAGGACAACAAGAGCCTGGCTCACTTTCAACTGACCGGCATCCCGCCGGCGCCGCGGGGCGCGCCCCAGATCGAGGTGTCGTTCGACATCGATTCCAACGGCATGGTCAGCGTTTCGGCCAAGGACATGGGCACGGGCAAGAGTCAGACCGTCGTGGTGCAGCCGACCTCGGGCCTTTCCGAGGCCGAGATCAACGCCTTCATCGCCGATTCCGACGCCAGTCGCCAGGTGGACCAGGCCAAGAAGGAGTGGGCCGATCTGTGCAACGGCGCCGACACGCTCATCTACGGCACCGAGCGCACCTTGGAGGAATTCGGCGACAAGCTGGACCCGGACGCCAGGGGACGACTGCAGACGGCGCTCGACGAGTGCAAGCACACCTTCGAGATGTTCGCGGGCGACGTCCCGCGCGCGCGCGCGGTTCTTTCCAAGCTGGAAACCGAGGCCCACATGCTGTTCGTGGCGCTGCAGGGCGGGAGCGTGCCCGAGCCAGAGCCCGAGAAATCTTCGTAGCCCGCCGTGGCGCACGATCACTACAAGACCTTGGGTGTGGCCCGCGACGCACCCGCGGCCGAGATCAAGGCGGCCTATCGCAAGCTGGCCTTGCAGTTCCATCCCGACCGCAACCCGGGCCAGGTTTCGGCCGAGGAGCGCTTCAAGGAAGTCTCGCTGGCCTATGCGGTGTTGGGCGACGAGGAGAAACGGGCGCGCTACGATCGGCTGGGCGATGTGCCCGGCGATCTGCCCTTCGGGGACAGCGCCGATCTAGCCAAGGTCACCGACTTCTTCGACGCCATCTTCGGCGACCTGTTCGGGCTGGGCCGCAAACGGGCCGCCGGGCAAGACCTGCGCTACACCTTGGAGCTGGATTTCGAACAGGCCGCGCTGGGGTGCCAGCAGTCAATTCGCTTCGTGCGCGGCGAGGACTGTCGGGACTGCAGCGGCACCGGCGCCCAAGGCGGGGCGGCGGGCCTGCAAGCCTGCGCGCGCTGTGCCGGGCAGGGATACACGCGGCTCAAGGCCGGCTTCTTCTCTTCCCGGCGCGACTGCCTGGCCTGCGGCGGCTCGGGGCAGATCCCGCGCGTGCGCTGCAAGCCCTGCTCGGGCACCGGCCTGTGCGAGCGCGAGCGCGAGTACGTGGTGCGCATACCGCCCGGATCCCAGGCCGGCAGCACGCAACGGGTAGCGGGCGAGGGCTCGCCCGGCCGGCGTGGGGGGCCGGCGGGCGACTTGCACGTGATTGTGCGGGTACGTCCGCATCCCTTCTATCGCCAGCAGGGCGATGTTCTGGAGGTCGAAGTTCCGGTGCGCATGGACGAGGCAGCCCTGGGCACCGAGATCGAGGTGCCGCTGCTCGACGCGCGCGTGCGCATGAAGATCCCGGCCGGCACACAGCCGGGCAGCGTGTTTCGCGTGCGCGGCAAGGGGCTGCCGGCCACCGGCGGTGGCCGCGGCGACGCGCATGTGCGGGTGCAGGTCGAAGTGCCCAGTGTGACCGGCGAAGAGGCGCGTGCGGCGCTCGACAGGCTGGCCGGCCTGCTGGGTGAAGATGCCTATCCCCGTCGGCGCGCTTTTCAGGAGATGATGGCAGCGATGCAGCGGCGCGAGGAGTAACCGAATGCCTTTCTTGAACCTCGCGCTCTTCCTGGCGACGCTGCTGACCACCACCATGCAGGGCGCGCTGGAACGCCATGGCTTTGCCAGCATGTTCCCGCTTGCCGACGGGCTCTCGTTCTCGGTGCCCCTGATGGCGATCCTGCTCTGTCATGAGATGGGTCACTATCTGGCGGCTCGCTGGCATCACGTGCCGGCGTCGCTGCCGTACTTCGTACCACTGTGGCCGGGCATCGGGCTGTTCGGGACCATGGGTGCGGTGATCCTGCAGTCGAGAACCTCCGACCGGCGCAAGCTCATCGACATCGGCGCCGCCGGGCCGCTGGCCGGACTGGCCGTGGCCATCCCGGTGCTCGTCTACGGCCTTTCCATCTCGCCGGTGCAGCCCCTGGTCGGGGTCGGCGTCCAGGAGGGCAACTCCATCCTGTATGCGGTTCTCAAGCGCGCGATCCACGGCGCCTGGCTGCCCGGCGGCGGGAGCGACGTGATGTTGCACCCGACCGCCATGGCCGGGTGGGCCGGACTGCTGGTCACCATGCTCAACCTTTTGCCCGTGGGCCAGCTCGACGGCGGCCACGTGGCCATCGCGTTCTTTGGCAATCGCTACGGCCGGGCTTCGCGCATCCTGCAGAACCTGCTGCCGGTTTTCGCGCTGGGGGTCGCTGTCGCGGTCTACTCGGACGTCGTGGCCGAGCTGGCGCGGCCGGGCGGGGCCCTGCCGGTCTCGGCCGTCAACATCGCGACGGCGGCCGGCATGCCCTGGCTGATGTGGTTCGTGCTGCTCGCGCTCTTGCGTCGCCTGTCGGGCGGCATTGACCATCCGCCCGTCGACGATCGACCCTTGCCGGCCAGCCGAGCCGGGCTTTTCTGGCTGGTTTTTGTGACCTTCGCCATAATATTCATGCCTGTCCCGCTGCGCGCCAGCTTGGGCGCTCCGGCTGGCGGGCCGAGCCAGGTGTTGCAGCAAAACCGACCATGAGCGAGAGCGATACCAGCAGCAGCGGCAAGGGAACCTGTCCCAAGTGCGGGCACAAGCGCGCCAGCGACGCCACGGCCTGCCCGCGTTGCGGCCTCCGGTTTGCGCTGTGGAGACCCAGCCTGGCTGACCCCCGCGCGCATCTGACGCCGCAGGGGCAAGAGCTGTGGCAGCAGGTGGAAGCCCGCTGGCAGGACGAAAGCCGCCACGAGGAGTTCGCGAAGTACTGTCTGCAATCCAACCTGCTGCCTGCGGCCGGGCGTTGCTATCGCGATCGGCTGGACCGCTTTCCCGGCGATGCCATGGCCAGCAAGATGCAGGCCGAGATTCTGACCAAGGCGACGCTGGGCCTGATGGTGCAGAAGCGGCAGGCGGTCGAGCCCATCACTCGATCGAAGTGGTTCTGGGTCATCGTCCTGGCCGCGATGGCGCTGGCCATCGCCGCGGCTTTCATCTGGGGTCCTGGGAGAATGCGCGTTCCCAGGAACGTTCCCACCATCAAAGTGCAGGTGCCGCGGTAGAGGGAGCGCCGGCACTGCCAGGCGAATGGCATGCGGTGGTGCTACCCTTGCGCCACCGTGGCCAAAGTCCCTGGATTCGAGCTTCCGCTTGACGAGGTGAGGGCCAGTCTGGAGACCCTGCGCCGTCCTCTGCGCATCGCCATCCTGCGTTTTCGCAATCCCTTCAATGTGGGCGCCATCATCCGGGTGGCCCACTCGTTTCTGGTCCAGGAAATCTTGCTGGTGGGAGACGAGCCCTACTACGAGCGCGCAGCCATGGGCATGCAGCGCTACGAGAATTTGGTCAAGCTTCCCGACGAGCAGGCGCTGGTGGCGTGGGCGCGCGAGCGCAAGCTGCCCCTGGTCGCCTTCGAGCGCGAGCACGCGCGCGTGGACCTGTGGCGCGCGGAATTGCCCGAGGCGTGCGTGATGGTGTTTGGCAGCGAAACCAGCGGCGTGTCAGAGGAACTGCTCGCCCAGGTCGATGACATCGTGGCCATCCCCATGTATGGCATCAACAACTCGTTCCCGGTCACCGTGGCTGCCGGCATCGCCATGGCGGAATGGACGCGTAGATACTTTGTAATGGGGACCCTGGGAGGGTCCGCTCCGCCCTTCGGCCCCCCACCCGCCACCACCACCCCGCTCGCTTCGCTCGGCCTCGCCAACCCTCCCGCGATGGTACGCGGCGAGCAAAGCTCGCCGGCTCCCCACGCGAAAGTGAACGCGGGAAAACCATGATTCCGTATTTTGAACAGCCCAGCCTCTCGCTCGGCCCCATCAGTCTTCACGCATTCGGCGTGCTGGTGGCGGCGGGCATCCTGATCGGGATGCGCCTGATTCGGCATCGAGCCGCAGTCTGGGGCCTGGATCCGATTACCGCCGAACGGCTGACCATCTGGATCCTGCTCGGCGGCTTCGCCAGCGCGCACCTCATCGATCGATTGGTCTACTTTCCGGCCGATACCCTGGCGAACCCCTGGAGCCTGCTGCGCTTCTGGGAAGGCCTGAGTTCCTTCGGCGGGTTCTTGGGCGCGATCGTGGCTGCCGCGTTCTTCGTGCGCCGCGAACGCCTGGGGTTGCAGAAGTGGCCGTACCTGGATCTGGTCGCCTGCGCATTCCCCACCTCATGGTTCTTCGGTCGCACGGGTTGCTTTCTCGCCTTCGACCATCCCGGCTCGGCCACCAGCTTCTTCCTGGCCGAGCGCTACAGCGACGGCGTCGTCCGCCACAATTTGGGGCTGGACGAGGCGCTCTACACCCTGCCGGTTGCGCTGCTCTTTCTTTGGCTAGGCCGTCGGCGTGCCCGCGCACCGGGTTTCTTCTTCGGCTTGCTGGCTGTGCTGTACGCGCCGGTGCGCTTTTTGCTCGATTTCCTGCGTTTTGGGGACGTGCGCTACTTCCATTTCACCCCCGGCCAGTATGGTGCGGCCGCACTCCTCGTGGTGGGCGTGCTGATCCTGACTATCCGCTCACGACCAGGGCCAGAGCCTCGACATGGGGAGTCTGTGCCAGCATGTCGTACGGAGTGACGCTGAGGGTGCGCAGACCCAGGCGCACCAGGGCTGCCAGATCGCGCGCCAGGGACGCGGGGTTGCAGCTCAGGTAGGCAACCAGCCGCGGGTGCATCTGCGCCACGGCGGCCAGAACCACCGGGGCACAGCCCTTGCGCGGCGGATTGAGCACCACCAGATCCGCCTTGCCCACGTGCCCGAGACGGTCCGCCACGTCGCCGGTCACGAAGCGAACGCGTGCCCCGGGATCACCCGGCCCGCGTTCCGCGAGAAAAGCCTGTGCCGTCGCGCAGGCCGCTGAATTCTCCTCGATGGCCACCAGTTCGCGCGCCAGCGGTTCCAGCGCCAAGGCAATGCCGCCAGCGCCGGCGTAGGCGTCGACCACACGATCGATCGATCCCAGGCGCGCGGCAGCGTCCACGATGTCTTGGTAGACGCGGCCTGCCACCAAACGATTGGCCTGAGCAAACGAGCGCGGCCCCAGGCGCACTCGCGCCGAGCCGATGGTGTCTTCGATGGTGGCAGAGCCGAACAAGGTGCGCTCGGATTCGCCCAAGAGGGTGTTCCCGCTCGCACTGTTGATGTTGTGGACCACGCCCAGCACGGCCGAACAGGTGGCTGCCAGCTCACGCGCAAGAGCCTCCGCCCCGGGCCAGTTCTCGCGGCCAGTGACCAGCGCGACCAGCACCTTGCCGTCGGCATTGGCGCGCAAGATCGCGTAGCGCAGAAGTCCCGTGCGACGGATTTCATCGAAAGGCGCCACCCCGTGCTTGGTCAGAAGGGCCAGCAGCCCCGCCGCGATCTCGGCCAGCGCCGGCTCGGCGATAGGGCAGCCAGACATGTCCACGATCTCATGCGATCGCGGGGCGTAGGCGCCCAGCACCAGTCTGCCGTCGCGGTCGTGTCCAAAGACACACTTGGCGTTGCCGCGATAGCCGAATGGGCGTGGAGACGGCACGCAGGCCGCCACCGGCACGTCGACCCATTGATATGGGAACCCTGGGAGGGTTCCCATGCCTTCCCGCGATGGTGCGCCGCCGGCACAGCCGGCGGGCTCCCCACGCGACAGTTCCTTCTGCGTCGCCAGTGCGGCGGCCACCAACCCGCGTTTCCATTCCAGATGCGCGGGATAGGCCCAGATGGCGAGCGGGCAGGCGCCGCAGCGCTGGTGGGCCGGGCAGGGCGGCGCCACCCGCTCGGGCGAGGGACTCGCGACTTCCTCAAGATCGGCCCACGCGTCCTGGCCTTGCTCGCGCGCGTGAGGCGACACATGCGCCACGCGCGCCCGCACGCGCTCGCCGGGCAGAGCGCCGGCCACGTGCAGGCGAAACAGGCTTATTTTGGTTGGCACATCGGCCACGCCTGCGCCGTCGGGGTCGAGCCCATCGACTGTCACCACAACGCTGACGCCTGGCTGGAGGGGCGGGGCCGAGGGCAAGGTGACGCCCTTTGGGAGCGCTAGGCACCGGTGCCATTACCCGAGCGTGGCTTGGGAAGAGGCGGGCGATCGGGCAAGGCCACGTCCATCGCCGCCACCGGCCGCTCCAGGGTTGACACCGCCTTGGCGCAGGCCAGGGTGCGCAGACCGCCGGGAAAATGAATCTCGACCTTGCCCGGGCCGGGCACGCCGCTGACCACGCCGATACCGAAGGTCGCGTGGGTCACGCGCTCGCCAGGTAGAAAGCCTTCCTTGGGTGAATAGGCCCGAGGCGGTTTGCTGGGGTCAAAGACCACTGTCGACGCTGGCGTGATTGGGTTCGACCTCGTGATGCGCCGTTTTCGAGAGCGGCCCCAGGAACTGCTCGCCCCGCTGCTAGCCGGCGCGGCCGCTGCCTGGTCGCCACGATAGTTATGCTGGCCGCCGCAGAGTTTGCACACCACCTTGGCCACGCGATCGCCCACCTTGGCCATCACCACGTGCCAGGTGTCGCCGCAGCGGGTGCAGATGTCCTCGATATCCTCGCCTACCCCTGGGGTCGACATGGTTGCTTGGACGCGGCCTCCTAATCCTTTAATTCTACAGGGATCGACCAGGCTTGTGGGCTACTTCTTGAAGAATGAAACCGCGTAAAGGTTGAGGGCGTCGACCTGCTGCGGCGTCAGGCGATCGCCAAACGGCTTCATCTCTTGCTCTTTCCCGTTGACAGTGCGTTTGATGCCTTCGAGGACCGACTTGCGGGCGCGCTCGACCGTCACATCTTTCCAGTAGGCGGCCTTGGTCATGTCGTCGATGCCCATTCCCTCGCCCTGCTCTGTGCGGGCGCGGCCGTCCTCGCCGTGGCAAGTCGCGCACTTGGAATTCCACATGCGCACCAGTTTCTTCTCCGGCCTGTAGCCCGCCGGGCGCGCAAGGGGCGTTCCTGCGGTTTCCGCCCAGGCTTGATGTCGCAGGATCGGGCTGGCCAGAAGTGCCAGCAGCGGCGGAACCAGGAGCAATGGAAGGAGTGAACTGCGGCGAGACATTGTGAGACTCTTGTTTATCATCTACGGCCGCAAGCGCCAGAATCGGATTGCGGGTAAGTTTCAGGCGTCCAAACGCCATGTTTTTCCGGGTTTCACCCCTCGCCAGCGTCGCGTTGCTTGGCTGGGTCATCGCGACCAGCCAGACCACATTGCTGCGCGAGGCGCTTGCAGCCTCACAGGGCAACGAACTGGCCATCGCTCTGGCCTTGGGCCAATGGCTGGTACTGACCGCGGCCGGCAGTGCGGCGGCCGGGCTGCTTCCCAGCCGCCTTTCCCGTTGGTTTCTCGTGGCCGGCGCACTCTTGCTGGGCCCGGCGCTCTTCGCTGCGCTGCTGACCGCGCGAGGCTTGCCGCGCATTTTTTCGCTGGCGCCGGGCGCGCTGCTCACCCTCGATCAGCATGTGCTCGGGCTGCTGCTGACCCTGGCGCCGGTCTGCCTGGTGGGTGGGGCCAGCTTCACCTTGGCCTGCCGACTGCCCGGCGTGGCCCCGGCGCGCGCCTACCTGGCCGAGGCAGCGGGCTGGCTTGCCGGTGGCGTGACAGCGACCTGGCTGGTGGAAACCTGGCAGCCCTTTGCGGTTGCGGCAGGGCTGAGCATCGGTGTCGTGCTGGCCGCGGCTTTGCTGCTCGGACGTGTATGGATGCTCGCAGTGGTCGGGCTCGCCGTCGTCGCTGTTCTGGGCCAGCGAGGGTTGGGCGCCATCGAGGCGCGCAGCCTGGCATGGCGTTGGCCAGGGGAAACCATCGAGGCAAGCGCATACACCCGCCACGGTCATGTGGCCGTGCTTCGTCGGGCCGGGCAGCGCGCCCTGTACGAGGACGGCCATCTGGCCCTGGTGCTGCCCGAACCCCAATCTTCCGATGAGCTGGCGCACCTGGCCCTGCTGCAGGTGAGCGAGCCGCGGTGGATCTTCGTCGCGAGAGGGCTGGGCGGACTTCTGCCCGAGATTCTCAAGTATCCAGTGGTCGAGGTGGCCCTGGCCGAGCCCGAGGTGAGTTTGGCCGAGATCGAGATAAAGGCCGCTGACCTTGCCACGCGCCAGGCACTGAGCGATCCCCGCGTGCACAGGCTCACGGGCGATGTGCGCAATCTTCTGCGGCGAGGAGCAGGGAACTGGGATGTCGTAATCTTGAGCACCGCCGAGCCGTCGACCCTGCTCGCCAGTCGTCTGCTCACCAGGGAGAGCTTTGCCGAGGCCCGGCGTGCGTTGCGGCCCGGAGGCGTGCTGGCCTTTGCCCTGCCTGGTGCCGAGAACTACTACAGTCCGGAACTGGTCGCGCGCAACGGTGCGGTGTACAAGGCGCTGGGCTCCGTGTTCGAGCACGTCATGGTGACGCCGCTGTCGACCAACTACTTTTTGGCCAGCGATTCGCCTCTGAGCAGCGATCCCGAGGAGCTGGGGCGACGCCTCGATCGACGGAAGGTAACGGCCACCTTCGTGGACGAGTATTCCCTGGCCGTGCTCATGCCCGAGGAACGCCTGCAGTCCCTTTCCAATCGGTACAGAGGTGTGGCGGTCGCGGCAAGCAGCGATCGTCTTCCCACCGCGTACCTGCACAACCTGCTGGTTTCTGGTCGTGCCGATCCCGGGCGCGTCGCCGCGCTGTTGCGTCGGGCTCTTGGCCTTGGGTTCTGGCCGCTGGAGCTGGGGCTGGCCGTTCTGCTCGTGCTGCTGGCTGTCCTCGCTGCGCGCGGTCGGAAAGCCCATGCGCCAGTTCTTCTGGTCGTGTCCGTGGTGGGCTTTGCCAGCATGGCCTCGGCCGTGCTGATTCTTGCCGTCACGCAGTCTGCCCTGGGAGTCTTGCATCACCTGCTGGGCGCGCTCCTGGCCGCCAACATGGCCGGGTTGGCGCTTGTTGCCTGGGGAGCTGGCGAGTTCCCAAAGATTCGGCTGTGGGGCGCGCTCTGCCTGGGCCTCGTGGTCCCGGTGCTTCTGCCTCTGCTCTCCCGCATTTCGACGCAGGCACCGGCAGGCGTGATGATGGCCGTCCTGCTGGTGGCTTCGCTGGTGGCCGGCGCAGCCGTAGGGATCGCCTTTCGCACGGCCTTGGTCGCGGGTGCCACACCGGCGGCAATCTACGTCGTGGACCTGTTGGGTGCGGCCTTGGCCGCGCCGGTCATCGCTGCGATTGCGCTTCCCGGCTTCGGCCTCGACGCGGCCTGCGTGCTGGTCGCGTTGCTGGCTGTCCCGCCCGTGCTTGCCATAGCCATCGCCCGGCAGCGCTGACCCCGAGCCCGATACGGCAAGCGATTATCCCCGGAGTCTCTTGACCCAGACATGGCTTTCGCATTGGATGGGATCCCTATGACATGCACACGCCCGCGATCTGTTCTGTTGTCCTTCGTCCTGTGCTTGGCGCCGGCGGTTGCCCTGATGCTCAGCCCCGTGGTGGAAGCGGCCAAGAAGGAGAAGGGCAAGCCGGTCGCGGCCAAAAAGAAGGCAGCGCCCAGTTCGTCTAGTGCCAAGAAGAGCAAGACGGCAGATACGGCGGTCGTCCCCGCCCCGGCTTCCACGGCAAGCCAAGCATGGGAGACTCCACCCAAGGGCGATCTGACCCAGATCCCCACCCCACTGCCGCCTCCTCCAGAAACCAAACCCGCGCCAGAACCTGCGCCCGCTGCCGCGCCAGCAGCCGCGTCACCTGCGCCCGCTGCCGCGTCCGTTGCCGGAAGTTCGGCGGCACCGTCCCAGCCGGAGCCGCCGGCCCCGCCTGAAGAAGAAACCATGCCCGCCCTGATCCCGCCGCCGCCAGTTCAGTACGTCGAGCATCTTGGGCCGAGCGCGTACCCCGGCACCCTGCGCGGCCTGTACGGCGGATCGCTTTGGCTCGAACCGTCCTATCACGGCCTGCAGTTTCCCTACATGACGAGGACCGGGGTTGGTATCTCCGGTTTGGTGTGGGTCGACAATGGGTACGAGCGAATCACGAGCGAGAACCCGCTTGTGCCGAAGACCGTCAGCTTGCTGCAGCAGGGCCGCGCGGTTCTGCGTCTGACACCGGCTTACGTCAGCGGCCGGTTCTTCATTCAGGCGCAGGTCGAACTGGTCGGCAGCGAGTGTCAGACGACCGACTCGACAATTTGTCCTGCTGCTGGGACTGTCGGCACGGATGACCTTTGGCTGCGCATAGGGCAGTGGAGCGTCTGGGATCTCAAGGTCGGGCGTTTTGAGGGATGGGAGATTTATCACACGGGCGTGGGCCTCGACCAATACACCTTGGAGCGAGAGGGCGCGCGGCAAACTGTGACCGGCCTCCTCCCCGCGCCCGAGTACTACGGAGTGACCTACTTGCATGACCGGCCGCAGGGCAGGGGGTTGGGCTACGCTGCGCTACATTTCTACCCGCTCAGCGTTCTGCGCTTCGAACTGCTGGGCGAGATTGGCACCGACGACGCAGCCGTTGCGGGCGCAGGAGCCGCGGGCGCTGCTGGCGTCCCCGCTGGTGGCGGCAACAACGTCTGGGGCGGACGTCCCAGCGCTATCCTTGACCTAGGGTGGCTGAAACTCAAGGCAGGGGCGGAGTACCAGAGTGTGACAGCCTCGACGCAGATTCAGGCGCCTGGCAGTACGGCCTGGGTGGACGACAAGAGCGGGATAACCCGGAAAGGGGTCGGGGGCGCGTTCCAGTTCGTGTTCGATCCGTACGTCGAATTCGGCGGAAACATCGCGTGGGGCGACGTCACCCAGCACGACGCAGACGGGAATCAGGTCGACACGGGTTCCTACACGACGACCAGTGTGGGCGGTTTTGCCAATGCCCGTCTCGGCCGCCGAGGCTCCGGTTTCGGAGATCTGTTGGTGGGCGGAGGCGTCGACTGGACGACCCAGTATTACAGCCACAAAGTGGCCAACGCGGATACCGACTACACGGCACAGCTGCAGATGTTCGGGGCCGTCCAGTACCTCATCGCCAGTCAACTCTTCGTGAAGGCGTCTCTGGCGTATGCCCGCGCAGACATCTGGCCAAGCGGCGAGCCGAACTCCCTCGCCAACACAATGTGGAGCGGGCGCATCCGCCTGATGTACCTGTACTGACGATCTGCATGGGAACCCCCAAAGGGTTCGCTCCGCCCTTCGGCCCCTCATCCGCCACCTCGACCCGGCTTCCCACGCGATTGCGCCGCTCTACGCCCGGGCCGAGGTGCCCTCGGGCGATCCGGAATCCGGACCGGCCACCACGACCGGCACCGACTCCAGGGTCAGCTCGAGAGCTTCCTGGATGCGCTTGACGAAGACCAATTCCAGATCCTTGCGGACACTCTCGGGGATGTCGACCATGTCCTTGCGGTTGCGATCGGGAAGAATCACTCGCCTGATCCCGGCCCGGTGCGCGGCCAGAACCTTCTCCTTGATTCCACCCACCGGCAGCACGCTGCCGCGCAAGGTGATCTCGCCGGTCATGGCCACGTCCCCGCGCACGCGACGGCCGGTGAACAGCGACACCAGCGCGACGATCATGGCCACGCCCGCCGAAGGACCGTCCTTTGACACGGCTCCGGCCGGCACGTGCAGGTGCACGTCCAGCTTCTCGAAATCCGGGTTCAGGTTGAACTCCTCGACATGGGTGCGCACCCACGACAGGGCTGCACGGGCCGATTCCTTCATCACGTCGCCCAGGTGGCCGGTGAGGATGAGAGTACCCTTGCCCGGCATCTGCGACGCCTCGATGAACAGGATGTCGCCGCCGGTGGGCATCCAGGCCAGGCCAGTGGCCACGCCGGGCACCTCGGTTCGCTCGGCCACCTCGGAGAAGAACTTCTGCGGCCCCAAGAAATCGGCGATCTGCGCCGGGTCGAGCTTAGGCTGGTAGAACAAGTTCTCCGCCACCTTGACCGCGACGCCGCGGATGACGTTGGCCACCTCGCGCTCCAGATTGCGCACGCCGGCCTCGCGCGTGTACTGCTCGATGATGGTGGTCAGGCTTTCCTCGTCGAAGCTGATCTGCCTCTCATCCAGTCCGTGCTCGGAGATCTGCTTGGGCACCAGGTGGCGCTTGGCGATCTCCAGCTTCTCCTCGCGCGTGTAGCCGGGAATTTCCAGCACCTCCATGCGATCGAGCAGAGCGGGTGGGATGGTTTCCAGCGTGTTGGCCGTGGCAATAAAGATGACACTGGACAGGTCGAAGTTGACCTCGAGGTAGTGGTCGGAAAACGCGTTGTTCTGTTCGGGGTCCAGAACTTCCAGCAGGGCTGCCGCAGGATCGCCGCGGAAGTCGGCACCCAGCTTGTCGATCTCGTCGAGCATGAACACCGGGTTGCGCGTGCCCACGCGCCGCATGCTCTGGATGACCCGGCCAGGCAGGGCGCCGATGTACGTGCGGCGGTGGCCGCGGATCTCCGCCTCGTCGCGCACCCCGCCCAGCGAAGCCCGAACGAACTCGCGCGACAGCGAGCGGGCCACCGACTTGCCCAGCGAGGTCTTGCCCACGCCGGGGGGGCCCACCAGGCAGAGAATCGGTCCCTTCTTCCCGGGCGCCAGCTTGCGCACGGCCAGGTATTCCAGCACCCGCTTCTTCACCTTCTGCAGGTCGTAGTGGTCGGCATCCAACACCTTGCGCGCCTGGTCCAGGTCGAGCGTGTCGGTGGTGGCCTTCGACCAGGGCAACTCGACCAGCCATTCCAGGTAAGTGCGCTGCACGGTGTACTCGGCCGACGAAGGCGCCATCTGGCGCAGGCGCTCGAGCTGCTTGCGCGCCACCTTGGCGGTGTCCTCGGCCATGCCCGAAGCCTTGATCTTCTCCTCGAAGGAATCGAGATCGCTGCCTTCGTCGCCCTCGCCCAGCTCGTCCTGGATGGCCTTCAGCTTCTGGCGCAGAACCGCCTCACGCTGGTGCTTGGAGAACTCCTCGCGCACCTGCGTGTCGATCTTCTGCTTGACCTTGATCAGCTCGACCTTGCGCTGCAGGAGAACCAGCAGGCGGCGCAGGCGCTCGGCCACGTCCACCTCGACCAGAAGCGAGGCGCGCTCCTCGGCCGACAGGTCCACGGTGGCGGCGGCGATGTCGCCCAGGCGCGCCGGATCTTTGTTCTGGTCCAGGATCTGGGCCGCCTCGTCGGGAATGTCGGGCGAGATGGCGATAAGCTGCTTGGCCACGTCGTACACGGCCATGCCTAGTCCGTCGATCTCGATGGGATCCTTGCGAATCTCGACCAGCGGATCATAGGTGGCAACCAGGAATGGCTTCTCTTGCACGAAGCCGGTGATGCGCCGTCGCTCGACGCCCCGGAGAACCGCGGTCACCCGGTTCTCGGCCGCCTTGACGATGCGCACGACCTCGCCCTCGACGCAGACACCATACAGGTCAGCGCCCGCGGGCTCTTCCACGTCCGCGTCTTTCTGCGTTCCGACCAGCAAGTGGACACCCTTGCCCGGCAGGCTCTCGATCAGCCGCAGCGACGACAGGCGTCCGATTTCCACGGGCATGACCGCGCCGGGAAACAGCACAAGGTTCCGCAAAGAGAGCAGGGGAAGCGATCGTGAGCCTTCTGGGGGCGTCATCTTATTGCTCCAAAACTAGGCCGGCAGAGCCGGAACCGCAAGTACGCAGGCGCCGAAAAATCGTCGCTGCGGCCAGCCGTGTCGACCCTGTCGATGTCAGCTTGCATCAGAATGTCCGTATCTTCGAGGGCCGAGTCCGACTTTCCAACTCCTCGGCCAGGCGACGGGACTCGACGTCATCGGGTTTGAGACGCGGGACGATGATCTCGACACGGCAGAGCTGGTCGCCACGGCCACCCTCGGGCCGCTTGATTCCCTTCCCGCGCAGGCGCAGTTTGGCGCCGCTTGAGGTCCCGGGTGGTATGGTCAGTCTGACCGTCCCATCGAGAGTCGGAACATCGATCTGCGTGCCAAGCACGGCCTCACCCAGCGTGAGCGGCAGCGCCAGCTCGACGTCATCCCCGCTACGGCGCAGGTGGGCGTCCGGTTGCACGACGATGTCCAGGTAGAGATCTCCGGGCTGGCCTGACCGGGGTGCGGGCGCGCCCTGTCCTGGCACGCGCAGGCGAGCCCCGGTCTCGACGCCGGCGGGGATGTTGACGTCCACGGATTTCCCGCTTCCCGAGCGAAGCGTCTGGCGCGCACCGAGGGCAGCGTCCTTGAACGTGACCTGCAGGTTGCCCACCATGTCCGCGCCCCGTGCCTGGGCACGGCTGCGGCCGCGACCGCGCGTGAACTGCCCCGCGTTTCCGAACAGGTTGGCAAACATGTCGCCCAGATCGCCGAAGCCGCCCACGTGCGCGCCGCCGCTGCCCCCACCGAAGACCTGCGCGAAGGCGTCCGGGTCGAAACCCTCGGGCATGCCGTCCGCGCCCACCGGCGCCGCCCGCAGACGGTCGTACTCGCGTCGCTTCTGCTGGTCGGAGAGAACCGTGTAGGCTTCGTTGACCTCCTTGAAGCGTTCGGTCTTCTTCTTGTCCCCGCCGGTGGCGTCCGGGTGATTCTCCTTGGCCAGCTTGCGGTACGCCTTCTTGATCGCGTCCTCGCTCGCGTCTTCGGAAACGCCCAGGATTTTGTAGAGGTCCTTCATCGTTGCCACTAGCTTACAGCGGTTGAAGCCGCGGTTGGCTTGAGACTGAAGCCCAACTCGTCGCCCGCGCGCGTGACCCACACGGTTTCGCCCGGCGCAAATTCACCGGCAATCAGTCGGCGTGCCAGCGGGTTTTCCAGGTAAGTGGTGATGGCGCGCTTGAGCGGGCGCGCGCCGTAGACCGGGTCGAAGCCCTTGTCGGCCAGGAAGGACCGGGCGGCCGGGGCCAGCTCGATCCCAATGTCGCGCTCCCGCAGGAGCTTGCGGAAACGTTCGAGTTGCAAGTCCACGATGCGGTCCAGGTCCGCCCGGCTGAGGCGGTCAAACAGTACGATCTCGTCGACGCGGTTGAGGAACTCGGGCCGGAAGGTGGCGCGCAGATCATCCATGACCCCCTCGGTGTCCGGCGGATCGCCGAGCAAGCGTTTGCTGCCCACGTTGGAGGTCATGATGACGACCGTGTTGCGGAAGTCGACGGTTCGTCCCTGACCGTCGGTCAGCCGCCCATCGTCGAGCAGTTGCAGGAAGACGTTGAATACGTCCCCATGCGCCTTCTCGATTTCGTCGAACAGCACCACCGAATAGGGGCGTCGGCGCACCGCTTCGGTGAGCTGGCCGCCTTCTTCGTAGCCGACGTAGCCGGGAGGCGCCCCGAGCAGGCGCGAGACGCTGTGTTTTTCCATGTACTCGGACATGTCGATGCGCACCACATGGGTTTCGTCGTCGAAGAGAAAGGCAGCCAGGGCACGCGCCAGTTCGGTCTTGCCCACGCCGGTCGGGCCCAGGAAGATGAACGAGCCGATGGGCCGGTTGGGATCTTGCAAACCTGCGCGCGCCCGGCGAACCGCGTTCGCGATGGCCTCGACCGCGCGGTCCTGGCCTACCACGCGCTCGTGCAGCCGCGCCTCCATGTTGCCGAGCTTGGCCTGCTCGCCCTCTAGCATTTTCTCCACGGGAATGCCGGTCCATTTCGACACCACGGCGGCGATGTCGTCCTCGGTGACTTCCTCGCGCAGAAACGAACCGTCCTTCTGCGCGACGGCGAGTTCTTCATTCTTGGCCTGGAGTTTCTTCTCCAACTCGGGCAAACGACCGAAGCGAATCTCAGCGGCGCGTCCGAGATCGCCTTGCCGCTGCAGAAGCTGCGCCTGGGTCTTGGCCTCCTCGATTTCGCTCTTGAGTTTCTGCAGATCGGTGATTACCTGCTTTTCGCGCTGCCAGGTCAGCTTCATGCGGTCGACCCGCTCGCGCAGTTCCGCGATCTCGGACTCGACCTCAGCCAGGCGGTCGATGGACGACTGGTCGCTCTCCTTGGCCAGCGCCGATTGCTCCATCAGGTGGCTGGTCAGGCTGCGCTCCAGCTGATCGATGGGTTCGGGCAGCGATTCCAACTCCATCTTCAGGCGGCTGGCTGCTTCGTCGACCAGATCGATGGCCTTGTCGGGAAGCTGTCGCCCGGAAATATAGCGGTGCGAGAGGCGCGCCGCCGCCACCAAGGCATTGTCGCGGATACGGATGCCGTGGTGGACCTCGTAGCGCTCTTTCAGGCCGCGCAGAATCGCCACGGTGTCGTGTACCGACGGCTCGCCCACGAATACCGGCTGGAACCGGCGTTCCAGCGCCTTGTCCTTCTCGATGCGCTTGCGGTACTCGTCGAGCGTGGTGGCGCCGATGCAGCGCAGATCGCCGCGCGCCAGGGCCGGCTTGAGCATGTTGGCCGCGTCGACCGCGCCCTCGGCCGCGCCCGCGCCGACCAGGGTGTGCAGCTCGTCGATGAACAGGATGACCTGGCCCTCGGCCGCCGCGATCTCCTTGAGCACGGCCTTGAGCCGATCCTCGAATTCGCCGCGGAACTTGGTGCCCGCAACCAGCGAGCCGAGATCGAGCGCCAGGATGCGCTTGCGCTTGAGCGATTCTGGAACGTCACCGGAGGCAATCCGCTGCGCGATCCCTTCCACGATGGCGGTCTTGCCCACGCCAGGCTCGCCGATGATGACCGGGTTGTTCTTGGTGCGGCGGCATAGTACCTGCAGCGTGCGGCGCACTTCCTCGTCGCGACCGATGACCGGATCCAGCTTTCCCTGGCGGGCCAGTTCGGTGAGATCGCGCGTGTACTTGGCCAGCGATTGGTAGCGCTGTTCGGCGTCCGGGTCGGTGACCCGCTGGCTGCCGCGCACCTCGGTCAGGGCTTTGAGAACCGTGTCGCGGTCCACGCCCGCCTCGCGCAACACGCGCGAGGCCGCGCCCAGATCCTTGGAGAGAAGCGCCAGCAGCAGGTGCTCGCTGGAAACGTACTCATCCTTGAACTCGTCGGACTGGCGAGCCGCCTCGTCGAGCAAGTCCTTCATGCGGCGGCCCACATACGCTTCAGCTGTGGCGCCGCGCACTTGCGGCTGCGCCGCAAGCGCCTCGTCCACCTTGCGCACCAGCCCCTCGGGATCCGCGCCCACCTTGCGCAGCACCGCGAGGGCCACGCCCTCTTCCTGGGTCAGAAGCGCCCGCAGGACATGCTCGGGCGTGACCTCCTGATGCGCGTGCTGCTCGGCCGCGGCATGCGCTGCCGTAAGTGCCTCCTGAGCCTTGATGGTGAATTTGTCGAGCCGCATGGGTTGGTTCCCTGACCACAGAATAGGCACGCCGCTCCGCGGGACAAGGGAATCCAGGTAGTGGGGTGGGCCATCATTCACCGCGCCCAAATAGGCAGCGGCCGCGTTGATGGCGGCGGTGGTCGGAGTCTGGTTTGCGGGCGTGGTGCCCCGATCACGGCACTGGACCGCTCGACGTGTAGGCGTACCCGTTGTTGACCACCGCGATCAGTTTCGTCCCGTCCGCCGACGATGCCACGGAGATCCAGTTCCGCGCCGAATCCCGTGACTTCCATGTCACGCCAAAGTCCGTCGAAGTGTAGATGTTGCCACCTGCGACCGCTGCCACGATGTCCTTCCCGTTCGCCGATGATGTCACGGCTCTCCACGTTTGCGACGTTCCCTGCGGCGTCCACGTCAACCCTGAGTTCGAAGACGTGTAGATGAGGCCAGGGGTACCGTCCACGGCCACCAGCATCGTCCCGTCGGCAGATGACGCCACGGAGTTCCAGTTCCGCGCAGCACCCTGTGGCGTCCAGGTCACCCCGGAGTTCACCGACGTGTAGATGTTGCCACCCCAGGTGCCGGCCACCAGCATGGTCCCGTCCGACGACGACGCCACGGACGTCCAGCCCCGCGCCGCACCCTGCAGGGTCCACGTTGCCCCGGAGTCCGTCGACGTGTAGATGTAGTTGCTCTTGACCGCGGCCACCAGCATGGTTCCGTCCGCCGAGGACGCTACCGTATACCAATTCTGCACCGTGGCCTGCGGCGTCCAGGTCACCCCGGAGTCCGCCGACGTGTAGATGTTGCCATTGGCGACCGCGGCCACCAGTTTCGTCCCATCCGACGATGACGCCACGGAAATCCAGTTCCGCGCCGTGGCCTGCGGCGTCCACGTCACCCCGCTGTTCGCTGATGTGTAGATGTTGCCGCCATAGACTACCGCCACCGCCTTTGTGCCATCCGATGACGAGGCTACCGAATACCAACCTTGCGACGTTCCTCGCTGCGTCCACGTGACCCCGGCCATCGCAACGCAGGTTCCTGTCGTGTCGCCCAGTTGGTCCGTGGGGCAGGTGCCGGTGCCGGACACGGCGACAGACGAGCCGCCGCCCGGCGTGGCCGAGAAGGCAACTTGGGCCGAAGCTGGCCCCGCCGTCTTGGGCGCGAAGACAACGCGTACCGTGCACGACGCGCCCGCGACTAGGACAGTAGCGCCGGATACGCAATCGCCGGCACTCCCGCTCTGGACCACAAAGGCGGTGCTATTTGACGTCACGATGATCGGCCCGCTGGATTGCTGGCCATTATTTGTGATGCTGAAGGCCGCAACGTTGCTCGACTGACCGACAAGGACCGAGCCGAACGCGGACCCCGAGAGTGACGCCACGAGACTCGCAGACGAAAAACAGGAGCCCGAGATGCAGACACTCCCATCCGAACACGCAGCGCCGTTGGCCACGCAGGTGCTGGTCACGCAGCAGCCTCCTCCTGCGCAAGTACTTCCCGCGCAGCAAGTCTGGCTGGAAGCGACACAGCTCGCGTCTGGGGCGTCTGCAGTAACTTCAGCCGCGGTGCCCAGAGCCTCCACGGTAGCGTCAGGCGCCATCCATCCACCAGTCCCGCCGGAGCCACCAGCGCCCCCGGCTCCGCCGGTCGAGATGGGTCCGTCGGTGGCTTCTCCGGTATCAATCGGGGCGTCGTTTCCGCCAACGCCACCTGTTGTCACGGGCGTATCGCTGCCGTCCGTGGTGGTGCCCGGAGCGTCCACCGCAGCGTCAAGAATCATCGAACCCCCGGTTCCGCCAGCGCCGCCACCACCCCCGGTACCGCCCGTCGAGATGGGTCCGTCGGGGGCGCCTGCTCCTCCGGTTCCAGTCGGGCCGTCGTTTCCACCGACACCACCTGTTTCTGCAGGCGTCTCGCTGCCGTCCATGGCGGCGGGAACATCGGTGTCGCTGATGGTCTCAGGGGCGCTGATGTCGGTTGTCGCAGCAGCACCGTCATGGAAGTGGCGCAGCCTGCTGGCGTCGAAGGTACACGCCGCGGCCAGCGCGGCGATCAGACAGGGGCCGAGGACTTCGAGGCGTGCGGGCAGGTGAAAGGTCGCTTTCAAGGTTAGTACCCCACCGCCGCGACGAAGCCTGTAGTGGCCCCAGCGACTGGCGAGACGCTCACCGGTCGGCCCTCGAAATAGAACAGCACACCGGTGGTCACGGCGGCGGCGCCGGCCAGACCCCAGAACACGTTGGCCGTGATCTCGCGCGAACGAACCGAGCTGATGTCACCGTCGGTGCAGCCGGGACGGCTTTGGTTGCCGTCGCCGCACGACTTGTCCAAACTGTCGAATCTGGACTGCATCGCCAGGCCAGCAGCGATGGCGCCCGCTGCCAAC
>Ga0181518_10000232_pt1 | contig 65127 bp, 55 predicted proteins | sample PEATcosm2014_Bin_28_FD_119751 | JGI IMG/M metagenome (GOLD analysis project Ga0181518, IMG submission 119751) | Peatland microbial communities from MTU Mesocosm Facility, Houghton, MI, USA - PEATcosm2014_Bin01_60_metaG | ecosystem: Environmental > Terrestrial > Soil > Wetlands > Peat | place...
GAGGACCGCGTCAAGACGCTCAAGGCGACCGGCGCCGGACACCTGCCGTTCTGCTCCTTCGCCGCGAATGCCGCGTGGTTTGAGCTGGCGCTACTCGCCCACGACATTCTCGTCTGGACACAGCACCCGCCACGCCCGACGCACCACACTGCACCTCCCCGCCGACTGGCCCTGGGCCGGCGCGATCCTCCAAGCGTTCAAGCGACTGAGCACGCTCCCCGCCTACGGCTGAGCACCCAGCCCGGGCACATCGCCAGGCTCGCAGCACCAAGACGGACTCAGAAGCTGAATGCTGCGCGAGAACACGCGCCAAGCGAGAACGACCAGTGAGAAGACACCGTCGGCGAGCGCCACGCCCCGCAGCCCAACGCCGATTCCACCGATCGGCCCAAGAACTCACCCGAACCCAGCGACAGCTTCCCTTGATGACGAATCGAGGCTAGCACGCGAACTGGCCAGCGAAGCCATCCAAATCCGGCCCAAAAATGGCCGTAGCCCCTCTCTTCGGGGCCACGGTTTGAAATCAAAGCAAATGGCGGAGAGGGCGGGATTCGAACCCGCGATGGAGTTTGATCCCCATACTCGCTTAGCAGGCGAGTGCCTTCAGCCACTCGGCCACCTCTCCCTGAGGTCGGGCAGCCAGTTTAGAGGCTGCGGGCCTCGGCGCGCGGGCGCGTGGGCGCCGCGCCCTCGGGAAAGAATGGCCGCGCCACGGTCATCGCTCGTCCGATTCGTTTCCCAGAAGGCGGAAGACATCGGTCAGAATCGCGGCCAGCGCCAGGATCGTCGTCAGGAACGCGGCGGCCGCGCCGAGCACCCCGAGGGGGGCCGTCGCGGCGACGACCGCGAAGACGGCCAGCACGCCTGCCCCGATCGCGATCAGCAACCCCACGCCTGTGGCCGGGCGGCGTCGGCGGATCGGCGGGGCGAGTTGGCGCCGCGCCGGCGAGGCCGTTGCGCGGTGGCGAAGGTCGAGCGGTGCGCTGTGGGTGTGGCGGGCGGTGGGCACGGTCATCTCCTTGTGTGCGGTGTCGATGCAGTCCATGGTCGGCGCACAGGCGGCCTCCCGCCAGTCGTCCTCGGGCCGTAACATTCCGTCGAGGAATGTCTCTAGGTGACCCGTTGCCCGGTCGCGACCTGGCTGCGTTCGTGACGGCCGTCGAGAGCGGCACCGTGCAGGGCGCCGCCGACGCGCTGGATCTGACGCAGTCGGCCGCGACCAAGCGCCTGCAGGCGCTCGAGCGGCGGGTGGGCCGTGCGCTGTTGGAGCGGGGCGCATATGGCGTGCGCCCGACGGCCGCGGGCAAGGTTCTCTACCCGCTCGCGCGCGAGGCGCTCGCAACGCTCGAGCGGGCCGAGACGGCCGTCAGATCGCCGGACGACGCGCCACTCCTGCGCATCCACGCCAGCCGCACGATCGGCGAGACGCTCCTGCCCGAGTGGCTCGCGTCCTTTCGCGCGAGCGCGCCGCCCTGCCGCGTGTCCGCCGCGATCACCAACTCCGAGGAGGTGGTCCACGCCGTTCGCGATGGCGCGGCGGAGGTCGGCTTCGTGGAGGGGCCGGCAGAGAACATGCGTGGGCTGCGCGAGCTCATCGTCGCCCACGACGAGCTCGGGGTGGTCGTCGCAGCGGACCATCCCTGGGCGCGGCGGCGCGCCGTCGCCGTCGGCGACCTGACGCGCGAGCCGTTCCTGGCGCGCGAGACGGGCTCGGGGACGCGCGCGGTAGTGGACGCCACGCTCGCGCTGACCGGCGTGCGGCTCCAGCCGGCGCTCGAGCTCTCCAGCACGGAAGGCCTCAAGCGCGCGGTGCTGGCCGGCGGGTTCGCGCTGCTCTCCGAGCGCGTGGTCGCAACGGAGGTCGCCGCCGGCGCGCTGGCGTGCGTGCCGGTCTCCGGAGTCGAGCTACACCGCTCGCTGCGCGCGGTGCGCCGTGCGCGCCCTGCGCTTCAGGGCCCCGCGCGCGTGTTCTGGCGCTGGCTGGAGCGAACCGTCGCTCCGCGGGCGGCCGTGGGCAGCCGCTCCTGAGGCCACGGTCAGGCGACCCTCGCCTGCAGGCGCGCGAGCCGTATCGCCCACAGCGTCCGGCTCGCCACGGTCGCCCAGGCGAGCGCCAGGACGGCGTACAGCGCGACCGACAGCGCCGTGAAAGCAACCAGATGGGTGTGCAGCGCGAGCTCCGAGGTGCCCGTCACGAGGGTTCCGATCGGGAAGATGAAGCTCCACCAGGCGGGGGTGAACGGGAGCCCGTCGCGTGCCGCACGCAGCGTGATCGCCGCCGCGAGTGAGAACCATAGGACCGCGAAACCCCACACGGGGGCGCCGTAGAGGACCCCCATCGCCTCCAGTGCGCCCGAATATGGGCGCCCGATGGCATGTGGCGCGGCCACGGCAAGCAGGTTGGCGGCGGTGATCGACTGCCCCAAAGGCCCGAGCACGATCCACAGCGTGGGCACCGTCTCGGCCGCGCCCGGCCCGTGGTACAGAAGCCGGGCCCACACGAGCGCGATGATGATCAGCGAGGCGATCAGGCTCAGACCGAACATCGCATAGCAGGCGAGCAGCAGCGTCAGCCGCGCCTGCCCGGCCGGCAGATGCGCTACGAGCGCCGCGCCGGTGGCCGCCGAGACCATTGGCGGTACGACCGGCATCAGCCAGCTTCCCAGCGTCTCCCTTTGCTCGAGGCGATGGCGGGTGAACATCAGGTAGGGAATCGCGAAGCTGCTGAGCAGACCGAGGAGCGTGCCGGCTACCCACAGCCCGCTGTCGGCCACGACCGCGGCATGCAGCCCGATCAGCTGCCGTCCCAAGAGCAGAGCGCCGGCGCCGACTGTCAGCAGCGCCATCGCCGGCGCCCCGTAGAAGGGCGCCATCGCCGGGTTGAGCGCGTGTGATCGAGCCCTGTCGGTGTGACGGGCCCACTGCAGCGCGGTCGCGACCACGAGCAGCGCCAGCATCAGCGCAGCGAGCGCCCACACGGCCAGCGCGACGGTGCGCAGGCCGGCGACCCTCACCGGCAGCAGCGCCGCCGCGACCGCCAGAATGCCCGTGCCCATCACCGACGCGAACCAGTTGGGGCCGACGCTTGCGGCCAGGTGATTCAGCGGCGTCGTCTCGCGGAGCGTCCGCGCACGCGCCACGAGCGTCGGCGCGGCGGGGGCGTCCGGTGTTGGTTGAAGCTCCAGTGTGCTCATGGCGCTGATGATCGGCGCGGCGAGGCCGCCACGCCAGTAGACATTCGCTCCACTCATTCCAAAATGGAATGGGAGCTCTCGGCGAGGACCGCCCCGCCCTGCTCGAGCCTCGCGCCCCATCTCTCTTCGACGCGGCCGTACTTCCAGAACGCCAGCGCCGCCGCCCAGCAGACGACGAACATGCCGACGATCACGAACCCAGCCTTGTTGATGTCGAAGACCTCCGCGTAGCGCCAGAACGACCCATGCAGGCCGCCCAGCTGCTTCGGCAGCAGGCCGAGGACCTCGACCGTGCCGATGAAGAAGCAGATCGCAACGGACAGTCCGGTTATCGCGAGGTTGTAGTAGACCTTGCGCACCGGGTTGAAGAACGCCCACGAGTAGGCGAAGTTCATGAAGATCCCGTCGATCGTGTCCATCAGGCACATTCCCGCCGTGAACAGGATCGGCAGGCACAGGATCGCGTAGAACGGGAGATGCTGCGAGGCCAGCAGCGCGGTCGTCGCCAGCAGCGCGACCTCGGTGGCGGTGTCGAAGCCCATGCCGAACACGACGCCGACCGGGTACATCTTCCACTCGCTGTCGATCGTCCTCATCCAGCGGCCGAAGAAGCGGAACATCAGGCCCCGGTTGTTCAGCTGGCGCTCGAGCTCCGCCTCGTCGTAGCCGCCGCCGCGCATCGAGCGGAACACGCGAACGATCCCCGCGAGGATCACGACGTTCAGCAACGCGATCAGGTAGAGGAACGCGGCCGAGATGGCCGTGCCGAAGACCCCGCCAAACTGCTCCAGGCCGGAGTCTCCGTGCGACACGGCGCCGTACACTGCCTTCTCCGCGACGACGATGCCGACACCGATCGCGACCACGATCGTCGAGTGCCCGAGCGAGAACCAGTAGCCGATGCTCAGCGGCCGCTTGCCCTCGCTCATCAGCTTGCGCGTGGTGTTGTCGATCGCCGAGATGTGATCCGCGTCGAACGCGTGGCGCAGGCCCAGCGAGTAGGCCAGGCCGGCGACACCGATCCCCAGACCCTTGTAGTGCGACGGGACCACGAACGCGACGAACACGCCGAAGCCGACCACGTGCAGGGCCGCGATCGTCACGAACATCAGGCCGGCGCGCCGGCGCTCCGCCGGGGTCAGCGCCCCGACCACCTGCGCCACATAGCCGGACACGTCCCTCAGCTCCGGCCGGCCACGAGCGTCCGCGTCGGCACGACGTAGGGGAACTCGTCGCTGCGGTAGTCGGCCGCCACCGAGGGCTTCAGCCCACCCGGCACGGCCGCGCACGTGACGAGCGACAGCATCGCCTCGGGCGCGTTGTCGGCCAGCGTGCGGCCGTTGAAGCCCGCAAAGCCGTACGTCGCCGGCGTGCCCACCACGTAGGGCAACACGTCGGGAAACAGCATGCGCGAGACAGCCTCGCCGTAGCTCTGCGGGTCGGCGGACGTGCCGCTGGCGGCGACGGCGGCCGCGATCAGTTGCCCCATCTGCTGGCCGACGGCATCGCGGTCGTCGGCCGGATGCCTCGTGTTGGCAGGGTTGGTGAACTTGACGTCGTCCGGCCAGAAGATCGGCCAGATCATCGGGTGCCCCGCGCGGTTGATCTGCCGCCAGCCGCCCGCGTCGGTCGCGAGGTGCGTGACGCACCACACGCCGATCTGCTGGCCGGGACGCAACGTCGGGTGCTGGTGGGAGATCTCCAGGACGATCGTCTCGACGGACGTGCCGTCGAAGCTGTTCTGCGCCTTCGCGGGGTTCCAATCCGAGAGGTCCAGAGCGGTCCCGTTTCGGACGGCGCCATTGACTATGTTGAGCAGCGACAGGTCGATGTAGAACGGGTCGGCCACGCGCCCCGCCCAGATCCGCAGGTCGCCGGTCTCGATCACCTCGCCCGTGAATCCCTCCAGGACGAGCTCGCCGGTTGCCGTGTCCCCGCGCGCGTCCTCGTCGGTGAGCACGTGCAGCTGCAGGGACTGGCGGCCGTCGGCGTCCGGCTCGCCGAAGGTCACACGGTAGGTCAGCGCCTCGTAGTCGGCTCCGTCGAAATGAACCTTGAGCTCGTAGCGCGCCTCGTGGCTGAAGCCGGGCGTGATGTCCGGGCCGGTGATCGTCGAGTTGACGTCCATCACGAACACGGTGGCGCCATTCGCCTCGTACACGAACAGGTCGTCGATGTAGAGCTGGCCGTTCTGGCGAGCTAGTGGCGTATCGAGGTGGTGCGACATCGAAAGCTCCTTTGCAGTGGACTCGTGCGCCGATCCTGACCCAAGCATGTCGGCGTGTCTTCTGTCAAATGACCGGTCGCCTGCGCGGCGCTTCGTCGGGGGCGCCGGCCGGCTGACGATGCACAAGTCATTTGACAGAAGACACCGCGTCGCCGGCCCTTCACCATCGCAGCACCACCACCGATCACCCCGCAACGCGGCGCTCGGATCGAGCCCGCGCTCACCGACCCAAGGAGCAGCCCAAGATGTCAGCCACCGATGTGAAGTCCGCGGCCGTCACGCTCGAGCCGGACGCCCAGGCGTTCGCCGATGCCGTCTCCAAACCCCCGTTCCTGACGGAACTCGGCCCCGAGAAGGGCCGCGAAGCTCTCGACCAGGTCCAGACCGAAGCGCACGCCGCGCGTCCGGACGTGACGATCGAGGACCTCACGATCTCAGGCGGTCCCACCGGCCAGGTGCAGGTGCGACTGCTGAAGCCGGCGCATCTCTCAGGGGTCCTGCCGGCGATCCTCTATACCCACGGCGCCGGCTGGGTCTTCGGGGACCCCACGACGCACGACCGGCTCGTGCGCGAACTCGCCTTCGGCTCGAACGCCGCGGTCGTGTTCCCGCACTACGTCCGCTCCCCGGAGGCGAAATTCCCGCAGGCCAACGAGGAATCGTTTGCCACTGCCGAGTGGATCGTCTCCGACGGAGCCGAGCACGGTCTGGACCCAGCGCGAATGGTCGTCGTCGGCGACTCCTGCGGCGGCAACATGGCGGCGGTTCTGGCACTGATGGCAAAGCAGCGCGGCGGCCCGAAGTTCCTCGCGCAGGCGCTGATCTACCCGGTCACCGACTGCGAATTCGACACCCCGTCCTACCTGCAGTTCGCCGAGGGCTATCACCTGCGGCTGGACATGATGGAGTGGTTCTGGGACCAGTACTCGGCCGACCCCGACGAGCGCGAGTCGATCCTCGCCTCGCCGCTGAAGGCGACGCTCGATGACCTGCGCGGCCTGCCTCCGGCGTTGGTGATCAACGGCGAGGCCGAAGTGCTCCGCGACGAGGGCGAGGCGTACGCGCGCAAGCTCCGCGCGGCCGGCGTGGACGTGGAGGCCACCCGCTACGGCGGCATGATCCACGACTTCATGATGCTCGACGCCACGCGCAACACCCACGGCGCGCGCGGCGCGACCGCCCAGACCATCGCGTTCATCCGCCGCCACCTGGGCACCTGACCACCGCTCACGTTCGAGATCGACCAACACACAAGGAGCAGAGCAGCGATGAGCACGACAATTGCCAAGAACACGACGAGAGTGCCCCACGGCGAGGCTCTGCTGCGCGACCCTCGCTTCAACCGCGGCACGGCGTTCACGATCGCCGAGCGGGAGGCGCTGGGGCTGGCCGGGCTGCTGCCGGCGACCGTGATGTCGCTCGAGCAGCAGGCCCGGCGCTCCTACGAGCAGTACCGCGCCCAGCCCACGGACCTCGCCAAGAACGAGTTCCTCGCCGCGCTGCACGACCGCAACGAGGTCCTCTACTTCAAGCTCCTGGAGGATCACCTGACCGAGATGCTGCCGGTCGTCTACGACCCTGTCGTGGCGCAGGCGATCGAGCGCTTCAGCCACCAGTACCAGCGCCCGGACGGGGTCTATCTGTCGGTCGATGACCCGGGCGGGATCGAGACGGCGTTCCTCAACTACGGGCTCGCGGCCGATGAGGTCGACCTGCTCGTGGCGACCGACGCCGAGGAGATCCTCGGGATCGGCGACTGGGGCGCCAACGGCATGGACATCTCGATCGGCAAGCTCGCCGTCTACACGGCCGCCGCCGGCATCCACCCCGAGAGGGTGATCCCCGTGATGCTCGACGCGGGCACCGACCGCGAGTCGCTGCTGAACGACCCGCTGTACGTGGGCAACCGCCACAGCCGCGTGCGCGGCAAGCGCTACGACGAGCTGATCGACGCCTACATCGCCACCGCCTCGAAGATGTTCCCCGACGCGCTGCTGCACTTCGAGGACTTCGGGCCATCCAACGCGAGGCGGATCCTGACCGAGTACCGCGAGAAGGCGCGAATCTTCAACGACGACGTCCAGGGGACCGGCGCGATCACGCTCGCGGCCGTGCTGGCGGGCATGCGCATCGCCGGCACCAGGGCGCGCGACCAGCGCGTGGTGATCTTCGGGTCCGGCACCGCCGGGATCGGCATCGCCGACCAGATCCGCGTGGTGATGGTCGCCGACGGGCTCGACGAGCAGGAGGCCACGCGTCGCTTCTACGCGGTCGACAAGCAGGGTCTGCTGATCGACGACATGGGCGACCTGCGGGACTTCCAGCAGCCCTACGCCCAGCCGCGCGCCCAGCTCTCCGGGTGGAAGATGTCTTCAACCGACGGCCCGGTCTCGCTCTACGACGTCGTCGCCAACGTCCAGCCGACGATCATCGTGGGCACCTCCACGGTCGGCGGCGCGTTCACCGAGGAGATCGTCCGCGAGATGGCAAAGCACGTCCAGCGGCCGCTGATCTTCCCGCTGTCGAACCCGACCGAGCGCGTCGAGGCGGTGCCCGCGAACCTGATCAAGTGGACCGACGGCCGCGGGCTCGTGGGCACGGGCACCCCCTGGGCGCCGGTTCCCTACAAGGGCGTCGACTACGCCATCGGCCAGGCCAACAACGCGCTCGTCTACCCGGGCATCGGCCTGGGGACGATCGTCTCGCGCGCAAGCCACGTGACCGATGGGATGCTGCTCGCGGCAGCCGAGGCGATCGCCCGACTCGTCGACGTCAGCCGTCCCGGCGCCGGCGTGCTGCCGGAGGTCGAGAACCTGCGGTCGGTCTCGGCGACCGTCGCCGTCGCCGTCGCCGAACAGGCCGACAAGGACGGTGTCGCGGATGCGCACCTGACCGATCCCGTCCAGGCCGTGCAGGACGCGATGTGGCAGGCCGCCTACTCGCCCCTGGCAGCGGGGTGAGCAGGACATGACCGAGCTTCCTCAGCCGATCGCAAACGGGCGCGGCGCCACGATCCTCGGGCCGCGCAACGTCCCCATCGAGCAGGCCAATCCCGACCTGCTCGTCTCCCCGTATACCGACGCCGGTACGCTGGCGAACCTGAAGTTCCCCTTCGCGCAGGCGCGCAACCGCGTCACCACGGGCGGCTGGGCGCGTGAGGTGACCGCGCGCGAGCTGCCCGTCGCACAGGATCTCGCGGGAGTCAACATGCGCCTGAAGCCGGGGGGCATCCGCGAGCTGCACTGGCACAAGGAGGCCGAGTGGGCGTACATGCTGGCGGGCACCGCCAGGGTCACCGCCGTCGATCCCGACGGAGGCAACTTCGTCGACGACGTCGGCGTGGGCGACCTGTGGCTGTTCCCGGCTGGCACGCCGCACTCGATCCAGGGCTTGGAGGAGGGCTGCGAGTTCCTGCTGGTCTTCGACGACGGCAACTTCTCCGAGAACGAGACGTTCCTCATCTCCGACTGGTTCGCGCACACTCCGCGGTCCGTGCTGGCAGCCAACTTCGGCGTGCCCGAGCCGGCCTTCGACGAGCTGCCGCCCGACCCCGAGCACGAGCGCTATGTGTTCGCGGGCGAGCTGCCGCAGACGCTGGCCCAGGACACGATCGCCGGGCCGGCCGGCGCGTCGAAGCAGCGCTTCACCCACCGCATGCTCGCGCAGGAGCCGATCGCGTGTCCTGGCGGACAGGTGCGGATCACCGACTCGCGCAACTTCCCCGTCAGCCAGACCATCGCGGCGGCGCTGGTGGAAGTGGAGCCGGGCGGGATGCGCGAGCTGCACTGGCACCCCAACGGCGCCGAGTGGCAGTACTACATCTCCGGCGGCGCCCGCATGACCGTGTTCGCCTCCAGCGGCAAGGCGCGGACGTTCGACTACCAGGCCGGCGACGTCGGCGTGATCCCCTACGCGATGGGTCACTACGTGCAGAACACCGGTGAGGAGACGCTGCGCTACCTGGAGCTGTTCCGCAGCGACCATTTTGCGGATGTCTCCCTGAACCAGTGGATGGCGCTGACGCCGCCCGAGCTGGTCAAGGCGCACCTGAACATCGACGACGCGACGATCGCCGCGCTGAGCAAGGACAAGCAGATCGTCGTCCGCTGAAGCGCACCCGGAAAAGGAGAAACAGGCAATGACCAGCGTGAGCACAGAGGCGGCGCCGGAGATCCTCGAGCTGCCGATCGGCCTGCACGCCACCGGCACCAGGCGCGAGTTCGACAGCCTCGGCGAGGTCGAGGTGCCGGCTGACCGGTATTGGGGCGCGCAGACCCAGCGCAGCCTCGAGCACTTCAACATCGGCGACGACCGGATGCCGAAGGAGGTCTACCACGCCTACGGCTATGTCAAGAAGGCGGCCGCGATCGTCAACACGCGCGCCGGGCGGATGCCGGAGTGGAAGGGGGAGCTGATCGAGCGGGCCTGTGACGAGGTGATCGCGGGGGAGCTGGACGCGGACTTCCCTCTGTATGTGTGGCAGACGGGCTCGGGGACGCAGTCGAACATGAACGTCAACGAGGTGATCTCGAACCGCTGCATCCAGCTGCTCGGTGGGACGCTCGGCTCGCAGGGGCCGGTGCACCCGAACGACCACGTGAACATGGGCCAGTCGAGCAACGACACGTTCCCGACGGCGATGCACATCGCGGCCCACCGGATGGCGAGCGAGAAGACGATTCCGGCGCTCAGGCGGCTTCGCGACGCATTCGAGCAGCGCTCGCGCAAATGGAGCGACGTGGTCAAGATCGGGCGCACGCACCTGGAGGACGCGACGCCGTTGACGGTCGGGCAGGAGTGGTCGGGCTACGTCGGCGCGCTGGACGACACGATCGCCGAGCTCGGGCACGCCACGCACGGGCTGTTGAAGGTGGCGATGGGGGGAACGGCCGTCGGTACGGGGTTGAATGCCCCAGCCGGCTTCGGCGAGCAGGTCGCCGCGGAGATCGCCTCGATGACGGGCTACCCGTTCGAGACGGCGTCGAACAAGTTCACCGCGCAGGGCACGCTCGACAGGATCGTGCGGGCGCATGCGGGGCTGAAGGCGGCGGCGGTGACGCTGTTCAAGATCGCCAACGATCTGCGCTGGCTCGGCTCGGGTCCGCGCACCGGCATCCACGAGCTGCTGCTGCCGGCCAACGAGCCGGGGTCCTCGATCATGCCCGGCAAGGTCAACCCGACCCAGGCCGAGGCGATGCTGATGGTGTGCATCCAGATCATCGCCTCCGACGTGGCGGTGACGATCGGCGGAGCGGAGGGCAACTTCGAGCTGAACGCATTCCGCCCGATCCTGATCGACAACTACCTGCACTCCGCACGGATCATGGGCGACATGTGCGACCACCTGCGGAGGTTCATGGTCGAAGGCGCCGAGCTGAACAAGCCCAAGCTGCAGGAGAACATCGAGCGCTCGGTGATGATGGTCACCGCGCTCTCGCCGATCATCGGCTACGACAAGGCGTCGGTGATCTCCCACTACGCGATCGACAAGAATCTCACGCTGAAGGAAGCCGCGCTGGCCAACGGCGTCAGCGAGGAGCTGTATAACCGCGTCGTCGACCCACTCGCGCTGACCCGGGGAGGAACCGCCGATCTTGCGACGGCCGCGAGCCGCGTGTGACGGGTCCGCTCGCTGGTCGCGCTCAAGCCTCGTTGGACGCGTCGAAGCCGTCAGTCCAGGTCGCGGTCGTGCGCGGTCGCCCGCTGGGCGCCGGCCTGCGCACCGACTGACGCCTCTGCCCAGGCGATGATGTCGCGTGCGAGCATGAGCGCCTGCTCGCGATCCAGCTGATCGTCGATCGTCTCGCCATAGCGGAACTCGACGGCCCAGGGAGCCAGCGTGCGAACTTCGCGCAGCGAGTCCGGCAGCGGCGTGGCGATGCCTTCGAGGCGGTCCATGAGATGCCGCAGGTCATGTGTCCAGGGAAACTCGTCGGCGCAGGACGCGAGAACCGCCTTCATCGCCTTCTCCGCCGCCTGCTGCGCATGAAAGCCCACGACGGAATCCGCTATCGCCTGATCGGAGGCGAGCTTCTCGACTGCGTCGGCGTCCTCGCGCGCCTTGCGCAACAGGAGCATGGCCTCTTCCAGCTCAGGCGGCGACAAGTACGCGTCCCTCGCGAAGCGCGCGGTGTACGAGCGTGCTTGGCACCGTGCCCCGCCGCGCCGCCTCCTCCTCCGAGACAACCACTACATCGACCGGCACGCCCAGCGGCGGAAGCGCATCGCGTAGCAGCACCATCTCGCGCAGCTTGTTCTCGACCCGCTCCTCGATGACCAGGAAATCGAGGTCGCTGTCCTCCCGCGCGTCCCCCCTCGCTCGTGAGCCGAACAGCAGAACCCGCGCAGGCGAACGCGCCGCCATCGCAAGCCGGCGGCCCGCATCCACGATCGCTGCGTCGCTGACCACGCTCGTACGGTGACCCCCAACCGACGGGAAAGCGACCGTTGCCTGACTGCCACCCGGCCGGGTGGCAGCCGTTTAGCTGACACCTATCTGGGTGGCAGCCGATCGTCGGCGATGCCCGCGCGGGCATTTGGCGATGGCTTGCGCTCCACCGGCACCCAGAGGTCGGCGACGAGATCATCCAGCGACACCCCGAGCGCGTCAGCGAGGATGACGAGCGTGGTGAGCCGTGGCTCTACGAGTCCCTGCTCGACCTTGCCGATCTCCGTGCGGTGCAGTCCGGTGCGGTGGCAGAGGGTTTCCTGGGAAGCATCTCTGGCCAAGCGTATGCGGCGGACATTGGCCCCGAAGCCTTCCAGATATCCGGCCAGCTCGGCCTTGTATGCCTCCATCGTGCTCATCGCCATATCGTACAGTCTTCTAGCTGGCTGATCTGCGGGTGTCGGTTCGCCAGCTGGCAGACAGTTGTCTATGAGCCATGCGAGCCCGTGACGGTTGACATCGGTCCCCTGTGAGCCACACGACACAGGACGAGGCGGAGGGATTCGAAGCCCTGGTCGACCAGGCGGCTGACGGTGCCGGTAGCCTTGCGTGACTTCGCCGTGGAAGGGTGGCAGAGCGGTTGAATGCACCGGTCTTGAAAACCGGCAGGCGGGTATCCCCCGTCTCGGGAGTTCGAATCTCCCCCCTTCCGTCGCAGTGCCGCCGCTAAGAACCTCTTTCAATACGATCGGCACACCCGGATGCGCCCCTGGAACCTCATTTTGAAAGAGGTTCTAACTAAAGCGGGCTCTCAGCCACAGCCGCCGAGCTCCCCAGCACCTGCCCGGCAGCGCCAAGCGCCTGCACCTCCACGTACGGCCCGGCCGTCCCCGCCGGCACGGCGACGGCCGTCTCGAACCCGCTGCGAGGCGCCAGCGCGACGGTGCTCAGGCTCGAGGGGCTTTCGCCCGCGAGCACCCGCCACGACGCCACGAGCGTCGCCCCGTTCCAGCTCGCGTAGACGGTCCCCCCCGCCCCCGTGGCGCCGGACTGGAAGGCGAACGCGGGCGGGTGCGCCGGCGTTCCCGTCCATTCGAGGCGGTAGGCGCGATATGACTCGTCGTGTGGGGGGAAGTGCGCGTCGAACAGCAGCTCCCCTTCGGGGCCGAACTCGGAGAAGAACGGTTCCTGGCCCCAGCCGACGAACCAGTCGCCGTTGGTGAGCGCCTGCACGTTCCCCTGGCTTTCGACGAGCAGCGCGGGCGTGTGCGTCAGGCGCGTGACGAGCGTCGCGACGCCGGTCTGCTGGTCGGGGCTGACGACGATCGCGCGCGACTGGTCGTGCGCCTTTGGCGAGTCGCCGTTGTCGAACATGCTGATCGAGCCGTTCGGCAGTTCGCGCGGGTCGTGCTGCCAGGCGGTGCCGGTGCCGGGGCCCATCTTGAAGCTGCTGTGCCTGCCCCCCAGGCGCCACAGGATCTGGCCGCTCGGCGCGGCCAGCTTGTACACCGTCCACGTGTTGCGGCTGGATATCAGCAGGCTGCCGTCGCGGTCGACGCCGATCGAGTTGAGGTGGAAGAAGTCGTAGGGATACGCGGCGCTCGAGCGGTTCGCCGGTTCGTAGGATTCGCCCATCGCGACGTGATCGATGCTCGTCCATTCGTACATCACGAGGCCGGTCCTGACGTCGATCTCCTGCAAGACGCTGTCCGTCACCCCGCCGTAGGCGGGGCCGCCGACCGCGGAGAGGTTGCAGAGGATCGGGTCGTACGCGGTGATCAGCGCGGTGCCCTGCGGCGTCAGCTGGAACTCGTGCAGGTCCGCCTGCAGCCCGTTGCCGGCGCGCACGTGCGCGATGTCCGTGTACGTGTCGTCGGCGATCACGTCTTCCCCCAGCCCGAACCCGTGCACGCTGATGTCGCCCTGCCACCAGGTGAGCACCGGTTTGCCCGCGTATTCCTGGACCTCGAGGTTGGTCGCGTCGGTATTTGCGGGCAGCGGCTTGAACCACAGCAGCCCGCCGCTCGGGTCGAGGATCATCGGCCCGCCCTGGCCGGCTTTGCCGTAGGGCGCCACGAACAGGTCCCCGCCTGCGAGGGCCGGGGACCGCGCGGTGACCGTCACCACCGGCGGCTGCAGATCCGGACGCGAGTGAAAGCCCTGGAGTTCGGAGGCGCTGGCCGGAGGCGCGCTCCTGGGCGTCGTGCTGATCTGGTCCTGGCTGGCGACCTGGAACTCGTCCAGCAGCGCCCGCACCGAGCGCCCGACGCGCACACGCGCGCGCACGGTCACGCGCTCGCCCGCGAGGAACGAGCTGGAGGGCAGGAAGCTCGCGCCGTCGCCCTGCGAGTACGGCGCCAGGTGCCCGCTGTGAACGCCCGTGCGCGAGCCGACGACGCTGATCGCGCTGAGCTCGCCGGCGGGCACGCCGAGGAAGCTGATCTGGGTCTGCGGCGTCGCGTCGCGGCTGCCGGCCAGCGGCGAGACGGTCACGACGCCGTCCTGCAGCGCGGAGTTGTTCAACGTGGCCGGAGCGCACGCCGGGCCGCTCTGCGCCGCGGCGACGTCTGCACCCGCAAGCGCCAGCCCCAGAGTTGCGCCCGCCCCTAGGATGAGAGCGCGCATGGAGAGCATCGGCCCGCAGCAGGATAGGAGAGTGGACAGACGCACGGCGATCAAGCACGGGCTGATCGCCGGCGGGCTGCTGGCCGGGGCGGGCGCGCTCGGCGCGGCGGCCGCGGAGAACGCGAGCGACTCGAGCTCGAAGACCAGCGCCACGCCCGCCCCGGCGCGGGTGCGCCCGGCGCATGGCGGCGCCGAGAAACCGAACATCCTCGTGATCGTCGTCGACCAGCTGCGCTTCCCGCAGTGGTTCTCGCCCAACCCCGCGGGCCTCGGACTGCCGCCCAACATCCAGCGCCTGAGCCGTGGCGCGGTGTCGTTCGCCAGGCACTACACCGCCTCCAACGACTGCTCGCCGGCGCGCTCGACGCTGCTGACGGGCCTGTACACGCATCAGACGGGCTGCATGATCACCGGCGCCAGCACGCTCGACCCCGGCTTTCCCACGTGGGGGACGATGCTGCGCGAGCACGGCTACAGCACGCGCTGGCTCGGCAAGTGGCATCTCACGCACGGCGACAACTACTGGGATGCGCTCAGCGGCGAACAGGCGCTCGAGCGCTACGGCTTCGACGGGGGCATCTTCCCGTCGCCGGACGGCGCCCCCGGCCAGGGCTGGCGCGTGGATCCGCACATCACCAAGCGGTTCTCCGAGTGGTTCGCCAGGGAGGGTGGCGCGGAACCGTGGTGCACGACCGTCTCGTTCGTCAACCCGCACGACATCGCGTGGTGGTACAAGTGGAGCGACCGCGTTCCCGCCGAGGCGAGCGCGAGGCGCACCGTGCAGCGGCTGCCGCCCAACTTCGAGACGCCGGAGCTGCTGGCGGAACGCCGCAAGCCGCGCCTGCAGCGCTCCTTCCAGGACACCGCCGCGGCGTCGTTCGGCCCGGTCCCGTTCAGCGGGCCCGAAGCCACGGAGAAATGGCTCGAGTTCCTCGACCTGTACGTCAAGATCCAGCTCGAGGTCGACCGCCACGTCGGCCAGGTGATTCGCACCCTCGAAAGCCGTCCGGAGATCGCCGCGAACACGGTGATCGTGTTCACGTCCGACCACGGCGAGTACGGCGCCTCGCACGGGCTGCGGGGCAAGGGCGCGAGCGCGTACGAGGAGTGCATCCGCGTGCCGCTGCTCGTCAAGGATCCCCGCGGAGTGCTCACCGCGGCTCCTGAAGTCCCCCGCACGCAGCTGAGCTCGAGCGTCGACGTCGCGCCGCTGCTACTGACGATCGCCACCGGCTCGGACGATTGGCGCGGCGACCCCCACTACTCGCACATCGCCGGCCGGCTCGACCTGGCGGGCATCCTCGCGGACCCGTCGGCGCCCGGACGCGAATTCGTCCTGCACGCGACCGACGAGACCGTCACCGAGTTCGCGATCGAGCCGTACGCCGCGGACGCGCCGCTGCACGTGGTCGCGCTGCGCACGCCGCAGGCCAAGTTCGCGACCTACTCCAACTGGCCGTATGACGGGATCGTCCCGAAGGCGCGGGGAGAGGAAGTCGAGCTGTATGACTACAGCACGTCCGGCGGGCGGCTGGAGGTGCACAACAGCGCCGGCGAAAGCGCGCTCGAGGAAGGCCTGCGCGCGGAATACGAGCGCGCCTTCACCGACGAGCTGCGCGCGCCGCTGCCGCGGCGCCTCGTCGCGGCCCATGCGCGCGGCTTCGCCGACTACTTCTCGACCGCCAGGCACGTCGCGGTGAGCGCCGCCGCGCGGCGCAGGCGCCGCTCCGAACGCGAAGCGGGGCATCCCCGCGAATTTCCGCCGAGCACGCCGTTCAGGCGTCCGCGCAACGGGCCGATCAGCTCCTGACCGTCGGCGAGGTGCCGATCACCGCGCCCGCGGCGTTGAGCGCCTGCACGGCCACGTAGGAGCCGGCGGGAACCGCGGAGATCGGGATCGCCGTCTCGAAGCCCGTCTTGGGAGCGCTGCCCGCCGGCTTCAGGCTGCTCGCGGAGGACCCCACGAGCACCTGCCACCAGGACACTTGGGTCGCCCCGTTCCAGCTCGCGTACACGCTCGCGCCGCCGCCGGGCGCGGCCACGACCGCGACCGCCGGCGGGTTCGCCGGCTGCCCGCTCCACGGGAGCACGAAGGTCCGGTAGGACTCCCAGTCGGGCGGCAGGTGGGCGTTGAACAGCACCTGCCCGGCGGCGTCGACCTCCGACAGGTAGCCGGCCTGGCCCCAGCCGACCATCCAGTCGCCGCCGGCGAGCGCCTGCAGGTTGCCCTGGCTGCCCGCCACGAGCGGGTTCTGGTGTTCGTAGCTGCGCACGAGCGTGGCCGTCATGCTCGCCGTGTCGAGCGTCACTTCGATCGCGCGCGACTGCGGGTGCACCTGCGGGAAGGCGCCGTTGTCGAAGAACGTGATCGCCCCGTCGGGCTGCTGGATCGCGTCGTGCTGCCACGCGGTGCTCGTCCCCGGCCCCAGCTTGAAGCTCGAGCGCTTGCCGCCCAGCTCCCAGCGCACTTGGCCGGTCTTCGGGTTGACGTCGTATGCCGCCCACGTGTTGCGCGAGTCGACCAGGAGGTCGCCGTCGTGCTCGAGGTCGACGGAGTTGATGTGGAAGTAGTCGAACGGTTCTCTGAGGCTGGTGGGCGCGGCCGAGGAGTAGGAGCTCTGCAGGGGCACGTGGTCGAGGCTGTGCCACTCGTACATCACCAGGCCGGTCTTCAGGTCGATCTCCTGCAGCAGCGTGTCCGCGACCGCGCCGTCGCTCGGGCCGCCGACGGCCGACAGGTTGCAGTCGATCGCGTCGTACACGGTGAGCAGCCCGGTGCCCTGCGGGGTGATCTGGAACTCGTGCAGGTCCGGCTGGTAGCCGTTGCCGGCGCGGATCTCGGCGATGTTCTGGTAGGCGCTGTTGGCGATGACCTCGCCCGCCGTCTTGCTGCCGCCCGCGACGAGCGGGTCCTGCCACCAGGTGAGCACGGGCCTGCCTTCGTACTGCTGGACCTGGAAGTTGGCGGCGCGCGTGCCGGCGGGAGCCAGCGGCTTGAACCACACGAGTTCCCCGTGTTCGCCCAGGATCATCGGCCCGTACTGGCCGATCCCGGAGTACGGCGCGAGGAACAGGTCGCCCGTCGCGGTCTGCGCGTCGGGCGACACGGTCACGTCCGGCGGGCGCAGTTCCGGGCGCGAGTGAAAGCTCTGGAATTCCCTGGGCGCGGGCGCCGGCGCGGAGCTGCTGCTGACACCCGTGCCGACGGCGTTGCTGTCGGCCCCGGGGTCGTCGCGCTCGGCGACCGTGAAGCGCCACGCGAACGGGATCGTGCTGCCGTGTTCGAGCAACTCGGCGTGGACGGTGACGGTCTCGCCGCCGTCGAACGGCCGGGCCGGCAGGAAGCTCGCGCCGTCGCCCTGCGAGTAGGCCTCCAGGCGGCCCGTGTGCACGCCGCTGCGCGAGCCGCTGACGGCGATGTGCGAGAGCTTCAGGCCCACCCCGCCGAGCATGCTGATCTGGGTGCTGGCGGAGGCGTCGCGCGTGTCCGGTCCGGGCGACACCGTGACACGTTCGCCGGCCAGCACGGCGGACACGTTCAGGGTCGACGGCACGCAGCTCGGCGAGACCGGTTGCGAGACGGACGCCGAGCGCGCCGTCGGAAGCGCCACCAGCCCGGCGACCCCGGCGATCGCCGCCAGCGAGGCGAGCCCGGCAAGCGCGGCGCGCGCGCGTGAGCGGAGCGACGGGCGGGGCACTAATCCTTGACCGTCGCCGAGGTGCCGATGACGGTCCCGCCGGCGTCGAGCGCCTGCACCGCGACGTACGGACCGGCGGCGGGCGCGGCGATCGTCGTCTGAAAGCCGCTCTTGGCGGCGCTGGTCACGGGCGCGAGCGCGCTCGGCGAGGGGCCCGCGAGGACCTGCCAGGAGGCGACTTCGGTGGCGCCGTTCCAGCTGACGGAAACGGCGATCGTGCCGCCCGCGCCGGGCGTCGCGACGACCGACGGCGCGCCGGGCGCGTGCCCGCTCCACGGGTACAGATATGTCCTGAAGCTCTGGACGTTCTTGCCGAGCGTGCCGTCGAGCAGCACCTGTCCGGATGAGTTGTACTCGGTGAAGTTGGGCAGGCCGCCGTAGCCCATCAGCCAGCCGCCGCCGGGCAGGGCCAGCAGGTTGCCCTGGCTGGTGGCGAGCAGCGTCTTGGTCGGGTTGACGAACTGCTTGACCAGCGTGACCGTGCGCGTGGCGAGGTCGGGGTCCAGCAGCAGGCCGCGCGACTGCTTCTCCTTCGGCGGATCGGAGCCGTTGTCGAACACCGAGATCAGCCCGCCGGGCTGCCATTCGGCGTCGTGCTGCCAGTACGTGCGGGTGCCGGGCCCGAGCTTGAAGTCGCCGTGTTCGCCGCCCAGGCGCCAGCGCACGGCGCCGCTGCGCAGGTCCACGTCATACAGCGTCCACGTGTTGCGCGAGGACAGCAGCACGTTCCCGGGTTGATCGGCGCCCGCCACCCCTTCCTGGAGATCGGAGCCCGCCCCTCCCGGTGAGATCGAGTTGATGTGAACGTAGTCCCATGGGTAGGAGGCCTGGGGCGCGGGGCTGTGCGATTCGCTGATGGGAATGTGCCCGAGCGCGTGCCACTCCCACATCACCAGGCCGGTCTTCACGTCGATCTCCTGGATCACCGAGTCGGTGATCTGCCCGTTGCTGAGACCGTGGTAGGGGGAGAGGTTCGCGTCGATCGGGTCGAACATGTCGATCCACGCCGTGCCTTCGGCCGTGAGCCGGAATTCGTGCAGGTCGGCGTGGTAGCCGTTGCCGGCGTGGACGGATCCGACGCGCTGGTAGGAGGTGTTGTAGATGACGTCTTCGCCCTGCCCGAAGCCGACCTCGAGGATGCGCCCCTGCCACCACGTCAGCACGGGCTTGCCGTCGTACTGCTGGACTTTGAGGCTGGTCGCGTCCTCGCCCGCGGGCAGCGGGTGAAACCACACGAGGTTGCCGTTCTGTTCGGTGATCATCGGCCCGGCCGTGCCCTCACCCTGGTAGGGCGCCAGCAGCAGGTCGCCGGGCGCCGCGCCGGGCTGGGGCGGCGTGGTGATCGAGACGGTCGACGGCGTCAGCGACGGCGCCGTGGCGTAGTGCTGCACGGCGTGCGGATCGCCCGGATTGATCGGGAACTCCGTCTGGCTGACCGGCGCCTGGTGGGCGATCGTGAAGCTGGAGCGCGCAACGCCCGTCGTCCCGCCGGTGCTCACGTGCGCGGTGACCGTCACGCGCTCTCCCGCGACGAATGGGCGCGCCGGCAGGAAGCTTTCGCCCGTCCCGGTGGAGTAGGCGCGCAGCACGCCGGCGTGCACGCCGCTGCGCGAGCCGACGACGTGCACGTCGGACACATGCGTCGCGGCGGTGCCGAGGAAGCTGATCTGGGTGCTCGCCGAGGCGTCCGGCGTGCCGGGCTCGGGCGAGACGGCGACGGGGTTGGCCACCGCGGCGCTCGCCGCGGTGTCGAGCAGCGTCGGGCCGACGGTGGAGGTCGATCCGCACGCGCACAGACCGACGCCCAGCGCCAGCGCCATCAGCAGCATGGTCGCGCGGGTAATCATTGGGCAGTCGCGGAGAATAGCGGGGAGGATCCGATCACCCGGCCGCTTGCGTCCAGCGCCTGGACCTCGTAGCTCGTGTAGCTCCGCGGCATCGGGATCGCGGTCTCGAACCCGGACCTGGCGGCGCTGGCCACGGCGGCCAGCCGGCCGGCGCCGGATCCGGCCATGACCCTCCAGGAGATGACCTGCGTGGCGCCGTTCCAGCTCGCGTACACCGTCGTCTTCCCGTCGTCTAGGCGAGCGGCGCCCGCCGGCGGCGACAGCGGCAGCCCGGCCCACTGCTCGACCATCGATCGGTAGCTCAGATCGCTTCCCGGGAAGCTCCCTTCGAGCAGCAGCTTGCCCGACGGGCTGTACTCGGTGAAGTACGGCGCCGATCCCCAGCCGACGAACGTGTTGCTGTCCGCGAGCAGCTGGGTGTCGCCCATGTATTCGGACTTGAACCCTTCGCGGTTTCCGTACTGAGCCTCGAGCGTCGCGACGTGCGTGCTCTGGTTCAGCGCGAGCACGAGGCCGCGGGACGGCCCGGTGGGTTCCACGGAGGTGCCGCCGCCGGTGAGCTGACAGCAGTGGTCGTCGAACACGGTGATCGTGGGACCAGTGTTCCCTCCCATCCCCAGCGCCACGTCGTGCTGCCACTGGAATTCCGCTCCCGGGCCGAAGGAGAAGCTCGAGTGCTTGCCGCCGAGGGTCCATTCGATCCGGCCGGTCTGGATGTTGACCATATAGGCGGCCCAGGTGTTGCGCATCGATACCAGGAAGCTCCCACCGCCGGTGAGGTCGATCGCGTTGACATGGTAGGCGTCCCACGGAAACCCGTTGGTGGGCACGGTCGCACGCGAGTCGCCCAGCGGGATGTGGTCGAGCGCGTCCCAGTTGAACAGGAGCTTGCCGGTCTTGATGTCGTACTCCTGGACGGCCGAGTCGATCATCGCCCCGTTGTAGGCGCCGCCGTAGCTGGAGAGGTTCTTGGCGATGTTCTTGTTGGCCGTCACCCAGATGTCTTCGCCGCTGACGTCGATTGCGTGCAGCGTCAGCTTCCAGCCGTGCTTGCCTCGAATCCTCGCCACGGTCTGGTAGTGCTGGTTGACGAGCACGTCTTCGCCGCTTTCCGTCGAGCCGGTGCTCGTGACGACGCCCTGCCACCATGCGAGCGCGGGCTTGCCTTCATATGTCTGCAGGCTGAGATTGGACGCGACGAGCCTTTCCGGCACCGGCTGGAACCACACCGGCTGCAGCTTGTCGTCGAGGATCAGCGGCCCGCTCTGGCCGACCAGGGGCGGATAGTTGAGGTTGTAGAAGTTGGTGGCGAAGATGAAGCCCGGCGCCAGCTGGCCAGTGGCGCTCGGGCTGCTCAGGTGCAGGATCGGCGGGTGCAGAGAGGGCGCGGTGACGAAGCTGTATGCGCCGCGGGTGGTGTAGGCGCCGACGGGCGCGCCGTGCGAGCCGGCGAACGCCGTGTCGAGCGCGAGGAAGCCTGCGACGACGACGGCGACGGAGATCGCAAGGCGCCGCGCCGCGGGCAGCGCCACACCGGCGGGATTGCGCAGCGCCGCGAACGTCACCAGCGCCGCCGCGGCGGCCAGGCCGCCGCCGATCAGGTACGCGAGCCGGAAGCCGTCGGTGAGCGACTGCGCCACGCCATGGCCGGTGCCGATCAGATGGCTGCTGCGCGAGGTCGCGAGCGTGACCAGGACCGCCAGCCCGAGCCCGCCGCCGACCTGGCGTGAGGTGTTCACGAGGCCCGACGCGAGCCCCGCCTGACCCTCCTTCGCGCCCTGGGTGGCGGCGATCGTGGAGGGAACGATCGACATCGCGATCCCGGCCGCCACCAGCAGCCCGGGAATCATGATGTACACGACCGGGCTGCCGCTCGAGCCGATTTTCGCGAGCAGCAGCAGCCCGGCGGTCAACATCACGAGGCCTCCGCCGAGCACGGGGCGCACGCCGAAGTGACTCACGAGCCTGCCGGTGCGCGAGGCGACCAGCATGATCATCAAGGTCATCGGCAGGAAGATCAGGCCGGTGTCCAGCGGACTGAGATAGAGCACCTGCTGCAGATAGAGCGAGCTGACGAACCACAGCGGGAACAGCGACGCGCTGAAGAGCAGCACGATGTTGTTGGCGATCCGCAGCGGCTTGGTCAGCTCCTTGAAGGGGATCAGCGGTTCGGACGCGAAGCGCACCTCGATCACGCCGAACACCCCGAGCAGGATCACGCCGGCGACGATCGGGCCGAGCGCGGCGAACGTGTCCAGGCCGGCCAGGCCCGCTTCGACGATCCCGAACACGAGCACGATCTGCCCGATCGTCAGCGTCAGCGCGCCCGCAAGGTCGAAGCTGCGACCGGGCGCCCTGCGGCGCTCGCTGACGACCGCGTACGCGACGATCGCGGCCGCGATCCCGATCGGGGGGTTGATCAGCAGCACCCAGCGCCAGCTGAGGAACTGCGTGATCAGACCCCCGAACAGCATTCCGGCGGCGCCGCCGAGGCCGTTCATCGACGCCCACGCGCCGATCGCGCGGTGCAGCTGCGGGCCCGGCGCGAACGACGAGGTGATGATCGCCAGCGAGCACGCCGCCATCAGGGCGCCGCCCAGCCCCTGCGCGGCGCGCGCGACCACGAGCAGGCCGCGATCCGGGGCGAGGCCGCCGGCGAGCGATGCGAGCCCGAACAGCAGCAGCGCGATCACGAACATCCGCCGCTGGCCGAAGTGGTCGGCCGCGCGGCCGCCGAGCATCAGGAAGCCCGCGAACGTGATCGAGTAGGCGTCGACGATCCACTGCAGTTCCGGCGCGGAGAAGCCGAGCGCGGACTGGATCGAGGGCAGCGCGACGTTGACGATGCTCAGGTCGAGGATGACCATGAACTGCGCCACGCAGCACACGACCAGCAGCCACGTGGTGCCCGAGCCGCGCCCCCGCTCGGCCTCCGGGGGAGCCTCCGCCGCCTGCGGGCCGGCCGTCGTCTCGACGCTCATGAGGGGCTGGTAGGGTGGGCGCCCGAACCCCCCCGCGTCGAAGACGACTGGAGCCCGGCCGATGAGTAGAAAGCCACTGACCGCCATGCTAGCCGCAGCGGCGATCCTGGCGAGCAGCTTCGCGGTAGCGGGATGCGGCGGCAAAGGTGGCGGCTCGACCGCCAAGCAGACGACGAGCAGCCCGGCGACGACGACGCACAAGCACTCCACCAAACCGGCGTACTAGACAACGCCGGCGCGGGCTCGCGGAGGCTGGCGATCGCGCTCATCCCGACCGCCCGGGGCTCGGCAGCGACGCGGCGTAGCTGATCGCCCGCACCGCCGGGGAGGCGCCGAGCACGCGGCCGGCGGAGTCGAGCGCCTGCACCGCCACCCGGGCGTACTTCTTGGGCAAGGTCGTCGAGCTTTCGAAGCCGCCGGCCGGGATCGTCGTCTGCACGGCCAGCGCTCCGCCGCCCTTGCCCGCGAGCACGCGCCAGGCGGCCACTTCGGTGGCGCCGTTCCAGCTCGCGTGCACGATCGTCTCTTCGCCGGTGTCGTTGAGGCTGGCGAGCGCCGCCGGCGGGCTCAGCGGACGCCCGCGCCAGGGAACGCGGTAGGCCCGGTAGAAGGACATGTCGAACGGCAGGTTGGCGTCGAACAGCAGCGCGCCGTCCCCGGCGTACTCGCTGATCGCCGGCACGCCCCCGTAGCCGACGACGGTGTTGCCGTCCGCCAGCGTCTGCATGTTGCCCTGGCTGGCGGCCAGCAGCGGCGGGTTCGCGTGCGTGTAGGCGACCACGAGGCGCGCTTCGTGGGTCTCGAGGTCGAGCGCGATACGCACGGCGCGCGACTGCTGGTGGATCGGCGGGTTGGAGCCGTCGTCGAAGAACGTGATCTCGCCGTCGGCGAGGACGCGCCCGTCGTGCTGCCACGCGGTTTCCGTGCCCGGCCCCATCTTGAAGGAGCTCTTCAGGCCGCCGAGGCGCCAGAGGATCCTGCCGCTGCCGCCTTCCAGCTGGTAGCCGGCCCACGTGCTGCGCGCGGAGATGAAGATGTCCCCGCCGGGCTCGAGATCGATCGAGTTGAGGTGAAACCAGTCCCACGGCGTCGTGCTCGTCGGCGTTTCGGTCTCGGACTCGGACGCGGCGACGTGATCCAGGCTGTGCCATTCCCAGCGCACGAGGCCCGTCCTCATGTCGATCTCCTGGATCGCCGTGTCGACGATCGCCCCGCCCGGCGCCCCTTTGAGCGACCCGAGGTCGCAGCGGATCGGGTTGTATGCGGTGATGTAGGCGACGTCGTGGGGCGCCAGCTGGAAGTCGTGCAGGTCGGCGTGCAGGCCGTTGCCGCCGGTGACCCTCGCGACGGTCTGGTAGCGAGAGCTCATGACGAGGTCTTCTCCCTGGCCGAAGCCCAGCGAGAGCACGCGCCCCTTCCACCACGTCAGGTCGCGCCGGCCTTCGTAGGTCTGCTCGTTGAGATCCTCCGCCGTCTCGCCGCCGGAGAGCCTGTCGAACCACACGAGCCGGCCCTGCGGCGTGTAGATCAGCGGCCCGTACTGGCCCGGGCCGGGGCCGTTGGTAGTGAGGATGTCGCCCGCCGCGGGGTCGCGATCGGCCACGGTGACATCCAGGACCGGCGCCTGGACCCCGGGCAGCGTGTCGAAGCTCTGGTAGTCGGCGGGGGCGGCCGTAGGGTTGGGGAACTCGCCGACGGTCGCCGTCGGGTAGGGCGTGTCGACCCGGAACGCGAAGGCGACAGGCCTGCCGGCGGCGCCCTCGCCGATCACGGCGCGCACGCTCACGCCCTCGCCCGGGTCGAACGGCTTCTCGGGCACGAAGCTGGCGCCGTCGCCCTGGAAGTAGCCGTACACGTGGCCCTGGTGATGCCCGGACCTGGAGCCGACGACAGAGACTTCCCGGATGCTCGCGGCGGGCGTGCCGAGGAAGCTGATCTGCGTGGCCGGGTTGGCGGTGTCGGTTCCCGGCTCGGGCGAGACGTCGACGTCCGTGCCGGGCAGGCTCGCGCTGTGTGCGAGCGTCGAGGGCAGGCAGGACGGCGACACCGCGCTCGCCGTCGGTTTCGCGCTCGCGCCGAAGATGCCGAGGCTCGGCGAGCCGCTGGCGATCGCGGCCACGATCCATCCGAGGACCGCGACCAGAAGGATGATGTATCCGCTCCGTCTCATTTGCGCTTGTGGGCCTGGTGGGAGACGCCGGCCGCAGTCGCGAGCGGCGGCGGGGAACCGAGCGATCGCCGCCTTCGCCGCAGACCCTCCCCGGGGTCCGCCCGGAGCGGGCTTTGCCGGGGCCAGACAATACCGGGGAACCCCGCGGCAACCCGCGGGGATGCGCAGCGCGACGCCATCCTTAGGAACTTCTTCGTGGCGCCCGCGACCTGCGCATGACGTACGCTCTGGCTGATGAGGGAGAGGGTGCTGCTACTGCTGCTGCCCGCGCTGGCGAGCGTCGCGATCTGCCCGGCGAGCGCGTCGGCGAACGCGGCGGACGTCGCCACGACGCAGACGTACGTGCAGGCGAACTACGCGGCGCTGCGGGTGGTCATGTCGCATCTGGCGGCCTCGGAAGCGGGGCCGCTGCACGTGCTCGCACAGGTGCGCCGCGAATGCCCGGGGGCGGGGATGGGCTCGCCGCAGGATCCGGAATCGACGCAGATGAGCAACGAGGTGATCGGCGCGATGGTGATCTCCGCCGCGCAGCCCGACCGGCAGGCGATCAGGACGTTCGTCCGCGCAGCCGGCGGCCTGAGCTGGAGCAACCGCGGGCTGACGCGGGCGATTCGCACGTACGTCGGAAACTGGAGGACGATCCTCGGGCTGCCGGCTCCGAACCTGTGCGGCGACGTCAGAGCGTGGACCACCGGCGGCTTTCACACGCTGCCGGCGAGCACGGTCGCGTTCGTCGGCAGGTTCATGCCGGCGTGGGTTGGCGCGGGCTACCTGCCGGGGCAGCTGAGCGGCTACGAGAACGCGGCGACCAGGGCGCTCGCCAACCGCTCCTTCCCGCTGGAAGAAAAGGTCGCGGAAGCGGAAGCGAGAGCGGTGGCGCACTGGGGCGAGATCATGGACACGCTCGAGCTCTGGCCCTAGTAGGAGCAGGCTCAGAGCGCGCTCACGCGACCGCCCGCAGGTGCCGGTAGGGCTCGCCGCGCAGCTCGCGCACGAGCGCGTCGAGGACTCCCTCCTCGTCGTCGTCGAGGCCGTCGGTGACCGCGCCGATCACCGCGCGCTTGCGCTCCAGCAGCGTCGAGATGGTCTCGTCGATCGTGTCCGCCGCGAGCAGGTAGGAGGCGTTGACGGCGTCCTGCTGGCCGATGCGGTGACAGCGGTCCTCGGCCTGGTCGTGCTTGGTGGGCGTCCACCCGAGCTCGAGGAAGGCGACGTTCGAGGAGCGCGTCAGCGTGATGCCGTGGCCGGCGACCTCGAGCGAGCAGATGATCAGCTGGCTGTCCGCACCGCCGCTGGAGGACTGGAAGGCCTGCAGCGCCGCATCCCGCGAGGCGGCGCTGTCCTCGCCGAGGATGTGCAGCGCGGTCGGGAAGCGCGCGAGCACCGCCTGTTGGATCTCGCGGTGGTGGGCGAACACGACGAGCGGCTCGCCGGAGGAGCAGAAGTCGTGGATCCACGCGAGCGCGGCGTGGAGCTTGCCGCGCGCGGCCAGCAGCTTCAGCGCGTTGCAGCGCACCAGCCGCTCGGCGCGCAGCGCGGCGGCGACCTTCGCGTCGAGCTCGCGCAGGTCGAGCGGCTGGCTGCGAAGCCACGCGACCAGGTCTCGCTCGGCGAGCCGGTACTCGGCCTCGTTGTCGAGCTCGACCGGCACGATCGCGCGGGTCTTCGCGGGCAGCTGCGGGAGCACGTCGGCCTTCAGCCGGCGCACGAAGCAGCGCGCGCGCAGGTGCCAGTGCAGGCGCAGATGCGCGTCGGCGCCGCGAAAGCGCTGCCCGAAGCGCACACCCGAGCCGAAGTCCTCCAGGCGCCCGAGGATGCGCAGCTGGGAGATCAGCTCCGCCGGCCGGTTGGTGACGGGCGTGCCGCTGAGCGCGAGCACGAGCCCGTCGCGGGGCACGACCGCCGACAGCCGCTGCACCGCCTGGGTGCGCTTGGCGGCGGCGTTCTTGCAGTAGTGGGACTCGTCGAGCACGAGCGCCTGCGGTTCCAGCGCGCACAGCTCCTGCAGCCGCGCGGCGACGATGTCGTAGTTGACGACCGTGATGTCCGCCGCGGGCGCCTGGTCGCCGGCGCCCGCGCCGTTGCCCGAGAGCGCGCGGGCGCTGCGCTGCGCCAGCCAGCGCTCGAGCTCGCGCACCCAGTTGAGCTTGAGGCTCGCGGGACACACGACCACGGCCGGATATGCGCCGGCGGCCTCGATCGTGGCGAGCGCCTCGATCGTCTTGCCGAGGCCCTGCTCGTCGGCGAGGAACGCGCGCCGGCGGGCCAGCAGGTAGCTGACGCCGGCGCGCTGGAACGGCTTGAGCTCGCCGCCGAGACCGCTCACGTGCAGCGGCGCGTCGGTGGCGGCCGACAGCGCCACCAGCCCGGCGGCGCGCGCGTGCTGCTCGCGGATCTCCTGCAGCAGCGCGAGCGCGTCCGGCGCCACCCACACCTCGCCGTCGGCGAGGAACGCATCCAGCTCCGGCACGCAGAACGGGTCCGCGCGGATCGCCGCGAGCCGCGCGTGCTCGCGCCCGCCGCCGCGTTTGAGGACCGGCTGGAGGACGCCCCTGAGCGCGGCGAACTCGTGCGCGCGGGCGGGGTCGTGGCCCTCGGCCAGCACGAACGTCGGCTCCTCGTGCACGTCCGAGCATTCCAGGACGGCCGCCGGCGCCGGGCGCCCGTCCTCCAGCGCGGCGATGCAGCGTTTGGCGGCGGGGCTGATCCACGCGTCGAGCGCGCGCATCGCCCGCCACGACTCGAGCGTCAGCGCGACGGTCGCCCCGCCGGGGGCGTCGCCGGCCCGCTCGCGCAGCTCCCGCGGCAGGCGCCGCGGGTCGCCGAGCAGCACGAACACCGGCGACTCACCGGGGGCGGGCGGGCCTCCCACCTCGACGTTGCCGCGCCACGTCCTCGCGCGCGTGAGCCACGCGCGGACACGCGGGTCGACGCTCACGTCCTCGATGTGCTCGAGCAGCTCCGCCAGGAGCTCGGCGTCGTGCTCGACCGCTGCCAGCCCGAACGTGCCAGCGGGGCCCTCCAGCGCGCGCACGCCGGCGCGCGCGGCGAGCACGCGTGCGAGATCCGCACGCTCGGCGGCGATCAGGATCCAGTGCTCACCGCGGCGGTCGCGGCGGAACTCGACGTCGTAGCTGCGGGCGAAGTGCTCGGCGGCAGACCGCGCCTCGCCAGCCCCAGCGCGCGCGTCGCCCTCGCGCCCGGCGCGGGCGCCCCCTCGAAGCTCGGCCAGCGCCTGGCGCGCGGCGTCGCTGACGCGCACGGTCTCGGCATCCTTGGAGAGCGCCTGCACGAGAGCTGCGGAGCGCTCGTCGACGGGCACCAGCGCGCGGCCGATCGCAGGCACGTTGTATGCGTCGGGATGCTCGAGCAGAGCCGCGACCGCCTCGGGCGCGGCGTCGGTGGCGAAGCTCAGCCACCAGTCCTCGTCGGGGCGTGCGAGGTCGACCAGGCACTCGTGCGAGCGGCGGCGGGCGCGACGACGGCCGATCCTGCGCGCAAGCGCGTCGCTCACGTCGGGGGTGCTGGGCAACCCGGCGAGCAGGCGCGCGAGCGCCTCGGCCTGGTCGGGACCGAGCGGAACGCACCAGGCTCGCCCGACCGGGTCCCAGCGACGGCCGGGGATCGCGCGCAGCAGCTGGCGCAGGCGCTCGTCGTAGGGAAAGCGCAGCACGGCCTCGTCGCGCTCGAGCGTGGCTGAGAAGGGCGAGTAGGACATGAGCAGAGCACGATAGGCGCCCGTGGGGATGCGTCGCTCAGGCGTCGCGTTCGACTTTGTCCAGCGACTGCGTGATCGAGCGCGTGAGCGCCGCGCGCACGAGCAGCGCGAGCCCGGGGATCGGCGCGCCGAGGCGGATGTCGTAGACGAAGCGCGTGCCGCCGCCGGGCGCGGGCGCGAACTCCATCACGCCGAGGTGGTCGCGCAGCGGGCTGCCTTTGGTGATGCGGTAGACGATCCGCTCGGCGGGGACGAACTCGGTGACCGTCTCCTCGAACGGCGGCAGCGGCCCGATCTGCAGTTGCCTGACCGAGCCGACGCCGTTGCGCTGGCCGTCCTCGCCGTCGCGCAAGCGCGTGACCTTCGCCCCGAACACCTCGGCGAGGTTCTCGTGCTCGGCCAGGTACGCGAAGATGCGCTCCGGCGGCTTGGCGAAGTCGCGTTCGACGTGGACGTGGTGGGCGCGCATGCGTGGGAGCCTATTGCCCGGAGGACTGCAGCAGCCCCTCGAGTCGCTCCAGCGCGGTCGGCGTGCCCATCGCGACGATCACGTCGCCGGAGCGCAGCGCCGTCTCGGCCGGCGGCTGCGGCTGGAAGTCTGGCCCGCGTCGCAGGCCGACGATCATCGAGCCGCCGCGGATGTCGCCGACGGTCTGGCCGACGCCTTCGCAGCCGGCGCTCACGGGTATCTCCTCCATGCGGTATTCGGCGTCGACGTCGACGACGCCGCTCAGCTGCGGATGCAGCGCCAGCCTGGCCATCTCGGTGCCGCTCGCCTTGTACGGGGAGATGACGCGGTCGGCCCCAGCGCGCTTGAGCTTCTTCTCGGTGTCCTCGATCGCCGCCCTGGCGACGATCGGGATGTCCGCGCGCAGCCCGCGTGCGGTGAGCGTGATGAACACGTTGTCGGCGTCGGAGTCCGCGCATGCGATGATCGAGCGGGCGCGCTCGATCCCGGCCTGTACGAGCACCGCGTCGTCGGCGGCGTCGCCCTCGATGAAGGCGAGCCCGAGCGCGTCCGCGAGATGGCGGTTGTCGCTGGTGGAGTCGACGACGACGTAGCTCGCGCGTGCGGCGTACAGGTCGCGTGCGACCTGGCGTCCGACGCGCCCGAAGCCGCAGATGATGTGGTGGTCGGTGAGCGAGTCGATCATCCTCTGCATCCGCCGCGCCGCGAGCAGGTCGCCGAGATGCCCGGCGACGAAGAACTCGGCGACGGTGGCCAGCGCGTAGAAGAGCGTACCGACGCCCAGCACGACGAGCGCGACCTCGACGATCTGCCCGACGGTGCTGCGAGGCGGCGGAAAGACACCGACGGTGGCCGCCGTGTCGAGCGCCCAGCGGAAGCCGTACCACAGGTCGACGTTTTCGCTGAGCGCGAGACCGACGGCGCCGAGCAGCAGCAGGCAGACGACGATCGCGCCGAGCAGCGCGATGCGCCGTGCGAACGCCGTGAGCTGACCGTGCGCGCCCGCGCCCGGGCGGTCGGGCGCGCGGCGCAGCAGGCGATCGACGTCCGCCACGTCAGCGAGGCTCGTCGCGATTCCCGGCAGCCTCGCGTGCCTGCACCGGCCGGGCCAGGGCCCACACGGACGCGGGCAGGTGCGGCTCGTCGCGCAGGCTCTCCCACGGCAGGCGCGGCACCCAGCGATCGAAGTTGGCGACGATCGCGCTGCGGTTGCCCCAGCTCCTGACCCACAGCGGCTCGAGCCCCTGCGAGCGCAGCAGCAGGGCCATGCCGTCCGGCGTGAAGCGCCAGTAGTCCCCCGGCCACTCGTGCAGGCGCACGAGAAACGGCGTGGAGACGTAGACGTGCCCGTCGGGCTTGCACAGCCGGCGCAGCGTGTCGACGGCCTTCAGCGGGTTGGGGACGTGCTCGAGCACCTGCTCGCAGATCACCAGGTCGAACGGCCCCGGCAGCTCCGCGGGCGGGTCGCACAGGTCGAACTCGGGGAAGTCCAGCTCCGTGCGGCTGGCCCACGGCATGTCCGTCCACAGCGCGCCGCTGACCTCGACGACGTGCAGCGACGCGGGGTTCATGGACTCGAACACGCGACGCGTGTCGGGGATCATCACCGCGCGCAGCCACTGCCCCTCGGCGGTGTACGGCTCGGCGGTCGTCAGTCGCTCGCGCAGCGCCCGCGGCAGGTGCGGCGCGATCCGCGCCGGGAACCAGATCGACGCCCGCCAGCGCAGATGCGCGCGAGCGCGCCAGGCGAGCGAGCGGGACACGCGCGGAGTGTACGCTTCGCCGGTGATGGGTCGAGTACGGCAAGCCTCGACCCGATCGAGGCCCAGGGAGATCCTCGTGCTCGAGCACGAGCCCGACGTCCCCGCCGCGCTGTTCGAGGATTGGGCGCGCGAGCGCGGACACGTGCTGCGCACGCTCGCGGTCCCCGGGCTGCGGCTGTGGCCGGATCCGCGCGCGTTCGACGTCGTCGTCAGCCTCGGCTCGGACGCCTCGGTCCACGCCTCGCCGGACTGGTGGATCGAGCGGGAGATCGAGTTCCTGCGCAGCGCGCACGACACCGGCGTACACGTCCTCGGCATCTGCTTCGGCTCGCAGGCGCTCGCAAAGGCGCTCGGCGGCGAGGTCTCGCGAGCGGAGCGGATCCAGCTCGAGTGGACCGACCTGGAGACGCACGACCGCGAGCTGATCCCGCCCGGGCCGTGGCTGCGCTGGCACGAAGACGTCTTCACCGTGCCCCCCGGCGCGCGCGAGCTCGCGCGCGCCGGCGCGGTCCCGCTCGCCTTCGTCCAGGGCAACAGCGTCGGCGTCCAGTTCCACCCGGAGGTCGACGCCGAGCTCGCGGACGCGTGGATCGAGAGCTGGCGGCGCAAGCTGCTCGAGCACGCCGTCGACGACGGCACGCTGCGCCGTCAGGTACAGCTCGCCGCGCCGGGCGCGCGGGCGCGCGCCCTGGACCTGTTCGACCGCATCGCCCGCCTGTGGGGCGCCGGCGGCTCGCGCTCGTGATCGCTGCGCGCCCGGGAGCGACCGCGGACCCCGGGCCTCCTGTTTATTCGTAGGTGAAGCTGTCGCCCGGCGGATCGGCCGGACTCTTCAGTTTGCCGACCGCGGCGGTCACTTCCACGGTTCCCGCTTTGTTCGCGGGCACCACCGCCGTGCAGCTCGTGTCGGTCGCGCATTCCACTTCGGTGGCGGCCTTCGATCCGAACTTGAACACGGTCGCCGCTTTGCCCGTGGCGAACCCGGCGCCGATGATCGTCACGTTAGTGCCGCCGGCCGGCGCGCCACCGGCCGGGGAGACGCCTTCGACCGCGGGAACGAATCCGAACTCGTCCCCTTTGACGATCGCGCTCGTGCCGCCGATGGTGGTGACGGTGACGTCGACCGTGCCCGCTCCCGGCGGCGAGACGGCGGTGATCGACGTCGGGGAGATAACGGTGAATTCACGTGCGCTGCTGGAGCCGAACCTGACGGCCGTGACTCCTTCGAAGCGCGTGCCGGTGATCGTCACCGTCGTGCCGCCCGCGGCGGGGCCGCTCTTGGCGGAAAGCTTCTTGACGGTCGGCGGCAGCACATAGGTGAAGTGGTCGGCCGAGCTCGTCGGGCTCGTTCCGGCGTGCGTGGTCACGGTCACGTTGACCGTGCCTGCGGATCCCGCCGGAGCGATCGCGCTGATCGACGTCGGCGATGTGACGGTGAATTTCGTCGCGCTGCTCGCACCGAAGTGAACGGCCGTGGCGTCTTCGAAGTCGGCGCCGGCGATCGTCACGGGCGTGCCGCCTTCGGTCGAGCCGGCGGTGGGACTCACGGCGCTGACGGTCGGTATCGGTTCGCTGTATGCGAGATCGTGGTCGCCGCCGGCCGCGATGCCCGCGACCTGGCCCAGGGCGCTGACGAGCACCGGGACGTCGCTCGCTTCGCCGGAGACGCCGTCGCCGAGCTCTCCGTATTTGTTTTCACCCCAGGTCATGACGGTGCCGTTGCCAAGCAGCGCCATGCTGTGTCCACCGCCGGCCGAGATGGCCGCGACCCCGGTGAGCCCGCTCACGGCGACCGGCGTTTCTTCGCTGCGTGCGATTCTGCCGTCGCCCAGCTCGCCGAGCTCGTCTTCGCCCCAGGCCACGACGGTGCCGCCCGCGAGCAGCGCGAGGCTGTGGCGCGCTCCGGCCGCGATCGCGCTCACGCCGCTCACACCGTTCACCGCGACAGGCACCGTGCTGAAGCGTTCTTCTTCCCCTTCTTCTCCCCGCGCTTCGACGCCGCTGTTCCCGAGCTGCCCGAATTCGTCATTGCCCCATGCCGTCACGGCGCCGTCGCTGAGCAGCGCGAGGCCGTGTTCGCCGCCGGCGGCGATCGCCGTCACGCCGGTCAGCGCTTTCACCGCAACCGGCACATCGCTCTTGCTGGTGTCGCCGTCGCCGAGCTGCCCGTGTTCGTTCGCGCCCCACGCCATCACCTTGCCGTCGTCGAGCAGCGCAAGGCTGTATTCGGCGCCGGCCGCGATCGAAGTGACACCCGTCAGTCCTTTCACCGCCACCGGCACGTCGCTTTCGGCAGTGTCGCCGTCGCCCAGCTGCCCCTGTTCGTTTCCGCCCCATGCCATCACGGTGCCGTTGCTGAGCAGCGCCAGGCTGTGGTCGGCGCCGGCCGCGATCGCGGTGACGTGCGACAGCCCTTCCACTTCCACGGGCACGTCGCTCGATCCGTACACGCCGTCTCCCAGCTGGCCCGATCCGCCCTCCCCCCAGGCCATCACGGTGCCGTTGCTCAGCAGCGCCAGGCTGTGGTGCCTGCCCGCCGCGACCGACGTGACGAAGTTCAGGCCGTTGGCCGTCACCGGCACGTCGCTCTGCGTGAAGCTCGCGTCGCCAAGCTGCCCAAATGAGTTCTGGCCCCACGCGACCACGCGGTAATGGTGCGTTGCGACCGTCAGCGTGACCGCTTCGCTCGTCGCTTTACCGGCGGCGTTGGTGAACACGGCGCGGAGCTCGTCGCCGTTTTCGGAGACCTGCGTGCTCGCGATCGTGAGCCGGTCGGCCGTGGCGCCCGCGACGGCGCTCCAGGTGGCGCCGCCGTTGCTCGAGACTTCCCACTGGACCGTCGGCGCCGGGAAGCCCGAGGCGGCCGCTTCGAAGACCGCGCTCTGACCGAATTCGACCGTGATCGCAGCCGGCTGCTCGGTCACGGCCGGCGGCGTTTGGATGGTCAGCGTCGCCGCCGCGCTCGTCGCTCTGCCGGCGGCGTTGGTGAACACCGCGCGGTACTCGTCACCGCTTTCGGAGATCCGGACGTCCGCGACCGTTAGCTGATCGGAGGTGGCTCCTTCGACCGGGCTCCACGTGCCGCCGTCGTTCGTCGAGACTTCCCATTGCACCGTCGGCGTCGGGAAGCCCGAGGCGGTCGCTTCGAAGGTCGCGCCCTGGCCTTCTTCGACGGTCACGCTGAGCGGCTGCCTGGTCACCGTCGGAAGCTTGTGTACCGTCAGCGTCGCCGCTTCGCTCCTGACCGCCTTTTCTTTTTCGGCGGCTTCGTTTTCGAACACCGCGCGGTACTCGTCACCGTTTTCCGAGGTCACCGTTTTGGCGACCGTGAGTCGATCCGAGGTCGCGCCGGTGACTTTTTTCCAGGTGCTGCCGCCGTCGCTCGAGACTTCCCATTGCACCGTCGGGGCGGGGAACCCCGAGGCGGCCGCTTCGAAGACCGCGCTCTGGCCTTCTTCGACGGTCATGCTCACCGGCTGCTCGGTCACCGCCGGCTTGCGGTTCACGGTCAGCGTGGCCGGTTTGCTGGTGACGCTCCCGGCGCCGTTGGTGAACGTCGCCCGGAACTCGTCGCCGCTTTCGGAGACCTTAGCGTGCGCGATGGCGAAGAGGTCTTCCGTGCCTCCCGCGACGTCGCTCCAGGTGCCGCCGTGGTTGGTGGAGACTTCCCACTGCACGGTGGGCGTGGGCGGCCCCGAGGCCCTCGCTTCGTAGGCCGCCTCCTCGCCTTCTTCCAGGGTCACGCTGACGGGCTGCTCCGTGACTCTGGGGGCTCTTTCGGTGAGCGCCGGCGTCGCCCCGGGGATGCGCGCCCACGCCGGTCCGCTCGACACGGCGAGGGCGAGCAGCGCCATCGCCAGCAGCCCACCGACTCGCCGGAGCTTCCGCAGCCGGGCCCCAATGGTCGTCCTTGCCGTCGATCCCCTCTCCATCCTCGTGTCGAACAGTACCAGCGTGGTATGGGGCGATCAAGCGGATGTGATGTCCGGTAACGAGCCGGGCAACCGTGGTGAGCCGGGCAACCGTGGCGGTGGCGGCGCCACGGCCTAGACTGGCTGTCGATGGCAAGAAGATTCAAGCTGTTCGGGCGTGAGTCGTCGCAGCCGGCGGCAGGCCCGGAGCCGGACGCCCACGGTGGCGGGGAATCGACGCAGGCCGCTCAGAACGAGGCTCGCCGCAGAGCCTCCCAGAGCGAGGCTGTCAGCCAGGCCGACGCCAACGAGGAGCGCCGGCGCGCCTCCGACAGCGCGGCGCGCGAGCAGGCGCTCGTCAACGAGGCGCGCCGGCAGGCGTCAGACAGCGCCGCGCGCAGTCAGGCGGCCGCCAACGAGGAGCGGCGCAGGGCCGACGAGGACGGTCGAACGCGAAAGTAAGGGCCGCGCGTGCTCCACAACGGCCAAGCGCCGGCGCCCACGTTGGACGAGGGTAACCAGAGGGCCACCGAAACCGCGGGCGCGGCCGTGGGGTTCCAGGATTGCGATGGAACCCAACGACTGGCCACTCGACTCAGTCTCCGCCGCCGCGCTCGTGGCGCGCGCGATCGACGACATCGACGAGAGCAGCGAGGAGGACCAGTGCACCCTTCTGTCCGAGCTCCTGTGCGCGGCGTGGGGAAGCATCTGGGCTCAGAACCAGTGACAGTGAAGTCGCGACAGTCCCGCTCAGTGCCCGGCGGCCTGACCGCCGTCGATGTGCAGGATCTCGCCGGTGACGAACGCGGCCCGCTCGAGATAGAGGATCCCGTCGACGACGTCGCCGACCTCGCCGAGTCTGCCGACGGGCTGGAGACCGGCCATGCCCGCATAGGACGCGGGGTCGTTCATCGGGGTCTTGATGACGCCGAGGGAGACGGCGTTGACCCGCACGCCGCGCGAGGCGTACTCGATCGCCAGCGAGCGGGTGACGGCGGCCAGCCCGCCCTTGGTCAGGGCCGCCAGCGCGGCGGGCCTCGCGCTGTCGGCATTGTCGACGAGGCTCGTGCTGATGTTGACGACGTGGCCGGCGCCCTGGTCCAGCATCTGGCGGATGACGCGCTGGGTGATGTGGAAGAACCCCGTGAGGTTCACACCGGTGATCGCGGCATAGTCCTCCAGCGTGTACTCCGTGAACGGCTTGCCGATGTAGATCCCGGCGTCGTTGATCAGGCTGTCGATGCGCCCGAAGCGATCGAGCGCGCTCTCAACCACGCGCTCAGCGGTCTGCATCTCGGCGATGTCACCGGACACCGTGAGCAGGTCGGGCTCGTCGGACGCGGGCATCGAGCGTGCGGTCGCCACGACGGCGTAGCCCGCTTGACGGTACGCGTCCGCGAGGCCCGCGCCGATGCCCTGCGAGGCGCCGGTGACGATCGCGACCTTCCGCGGCTCTGGCGTTTGCCCGCTCACCCGACGAGGTAGGTCTCGTAGATCACGCCCGCGGCCCGCCGGCCGCCGACGCTGACAAAGACCCCCTTGTTCAGCCAGTCGAGCTGCGGGGCCGCGACCTCGATCCGGGTTGACGCGCGGAACGTGTACTCGCCGGCGTCGACGTCCTCGCCGCGCGCGAGACGCGCGAGCACCTCCGCGCTCCCATGACGGATCGACCGCGACCGGACGTAGAGCAGGTCGCCGCCGTCGGTCTGCAGCGTGTAGCGGATGTCGCCCAGCGCGGTGCCGTCCGCCAGCAGGATCTGCCAGTCGGCGCTGGCGCCCGGGAGCAGCTTTCCGCTGAGCTCGGGGCCCGTGAACGTCCCGCCGGTGAGTGGCACGATGCGCCGGTGGCCCTGCGCGACGTCGCCGAGATCCAGCGGCTCCCCGAGGCTGGCCTCCAGGCGGTACGCGAGCGTCAGGCGGGGATCGGGAAGCCGCGCGGGCACGTCGTCACCGTGTCGCTGCCGGTGTCGAGGCGGGATCGGGCGCGGCTGGGATCTCGCGGCGCAGCGCCTTCAGCGCGCCGTTGTAGATCTCAGACCACGTGGGGAACGGCTGGATCGTGTCGCGCAGCACGTCCAGCGGGACGCGGGCGCGGATCGCGAGCGTCGCCTGCTGCAGCCACTCGCCGGCTTCCGGGCCGAGCGCGTATGCGCCGGTCAGCCGCTCGCCGTCGCTCAGCAGGGTGAGAAAGCTGTTGGACTCGGCGTACGCGTGCGAGTAGATGGAGGCCTTGGCCACCCCCGACACTGGCACGGTGGCGTTGAAGCGGTCCTCGAGCGCGCCGACCGCCGCGGCCTGAGGATCGGTGAAGACGACGCGCGGCACCGCGTCGTAGTTGGCCACGCGCCGCTCACCGAGGATGTTCGTCGCGACGACCTCGCCCTGGTACTCGCCCATGTACGTCAGCGGCCAGACGCCGTTGACGTCGCCGATCGCCCACAGGCGCTCGCCGGCACGCAGGCACTCGTCGACGGCGATCCCGTGCGCGCCGGCTGCGACGCCGACCGTCTCCAGGCCGATCCCCTCGACGCGCGGGCGCCGGCCGGTGGCGACGAGCAGGCGCTCACCGCGAAGCTCGTTGCCGTCGTCGAGCACCAGGACATAGTCCTCTCCGTCGCGCCGCGCGGCGGTCGCACTCGCGCCGAGATGCAGCTCGATGCCGTCCCGGCGCAGGACCTCGCCGAGCGCCTCGCCCAGCGGCGGCGGCTCGCGGGCGAGCACGCGCTCTGACATCTCGACGAGCGCCACCTCGCCGCCGAGGCTGCGCACGACCTGCGCCAGCTCGACGCCCGCCGGCCCACCGCCGAGCACGAGCAGGCGGCGCGGGACGGACTTCATCGAGGTGGCCTCGCGCGTGCCCCACACGCCCTCCAGCTCGCGCAGCCCGGGCACCGGCGGCACGACCGGATCGGAGCCGGTCGCCACGACGACGTGGTTGGCCGTGTAGCGCACGCCGTTCACCTCGACCGCGCCCTCGCCCGCGAGCCGGCCGCTGCCTCGCAGCAGCGTCACTCCCTTGCCTGCCAGCCACTTCGCTTCGCGGGCGTCGGAGTAGCCGGAGACCATGAAGTCGCGCCATGCGAGCGCCGCCTCGACGTCGACCTGCGCGCTTGCCGCCGCCTCGCGGGCCCCGCGCACGGCCTCGCCTGGGCGCAACAGCGCCTTCGAGGGAATGCACGCCCAGTAGGTGCACTCGCCGCCCGCGAGGTCCCGCTCGACGATCGCCACTCGCAGGCCGCCGTCGCCGAGAGCGCCGGCGCAGTGCTCGCCGGGAGCGCCCGCGCCGAGGACGATCACGTCGTAATGGTCCTGTGCCTTGGTGCCGGTCATGCCTGCCTCCTGAGCTCCGCGTGAAGATAGCCGCCCATCACCCACTGCTCCTTGGGCTCGAGGTGGAGCTCAAGAGTCGTGCTCGGAGCCCCCGTTCGCGCCCGTGGAGGTCCCTGGTCAGCCTCCCTGGTCGGCGCCATCGCCCGCCGGCGCGCCGGATGCGGACGCGGCCCGATCGGGCACGGATCCCCATCGAGGGCTTCGGGCCGGCCGGGAGAGCGCGATCGAGGCCGAGGCAGCCGCAACTACGCCCCGCTCGGCGAGTTTGAGCGGTCGATGCGAAGGCCGCACACACGACTGATCGGAACCTGCGCCGCTGTTGCTCTCTCGCTCAGCGCATTGCCGGCGATGGCGTCGACGGCTGCATGGTGGCCTAGCGCCACGGTCTTCTCTCGCCCGGCACGCATCGGTCTCGCGGCCAATAGCGCGGGCGCGTTTCTGCTCGTGGATGGGAGAAGCGGGAGCGAAGCAGCTTCTTGCGGACCGGCGGCGCCGACGTTCGCGCTGGGTGGGCCCGAACCGGCGCAGCGTGGGACCCTCTTCGGGACCGGCGGCAGCGTGATCCCCGGCAGTCCTTCGTTCGGGCCGGACGGGCGGTCAGCCGCGCTGTTCCTCACACCGGAGCTCCACACGGAGTTCGTCGAACTGTACGTAGGCTCATCGAGCGCACCCGCGACGATCTCTCCAGTCGAACCGCTTGGTACATACATTCTCACCACCAACGTCTTCGTCACCGTCCCCGCGGTCATGTCGGCGGCGGGGACGCGAGGGGACCTCGGCGTCGTCAGCGTCTCGAATACCAACGACAGCGCATCGGTCGCCGTACGGCCGGCGGGCTCCACGCAGTGGTCCCGAGAAACCCTTCCCGGCTTCTCCTTCCCGAAGGCGTTGGCGGTGGACGGCTTCGGCGATACAACCGTGCTCGCCGACACCCTCGTGCTTCCTGGCCCGGTCGAAACCGCCTCGGCCTATTTCGCGCCGCCAGGCGGGCCATTCACGCCGCTGGCCGTCCCGGGCAACTACTTCACGGCGATCGCCTCCGACGCCGCGGGACGCAGCGCGATTGCGGGTTACACCGCGTCGGGCCCCGACGGCCCCGGCCTGTACCTGAGCCGCCGCGAATCGCCGAACGCGCCCTTCGGCCCCGCGGCGCTGCTCTCGAGCCAGTCGCGCGACGCACACCCACAGCTCGCGTACGACGCGACCGGCACCCTGACGGTCGCATGGAACGAAGGCGACCGCGTAGAGGTCGCGACCGCCGGGCCCCGTGGACCGCTTGAAGCGGCTCAGGTCCTGTCGGCGCCGGGAACGGCAATCGCAAGTGACGAGCAGCTCTCGGTGGACGCCGCAGGCGAAGCGATTCTCGCCTGGATTGGGGGTGCGCATGAAGAATTCTCCGGCCCAGGAGAGGCCGAGACGGGGAAGCTGAACGGCGTCCCGGAGCCTGTGTTTGCGACCGTGCGCGGCTCTGGGTCGGAACCGTTTCAGGCGGTGCAGGAGCTTGCGACCTCGGCTTTGTACAGCGACGGCCTGTACCCGACCAGCGACAGCCCGGAAGCGCGCGCGGTGGATGCGATCGGCTCCGGACGCGCGATGGTCGCATGGCTCGAACAGGGCGCCGCGGGCCCGGAGGTGAAGACCGCGCTCTACGCGGACCAGTCCGGATGCGCGAGCCCACCGGCCGCGATCACCTCCGCGAACCCGATCCCGCCGCCGGCGATCACCGCCGCAAGCCTGACCAACAGACGCTTCCGGGTCGCGAGGCGGGCCACCGCGATCTCGGCCCGCAGGGCTCCGCTCGGCACTGCCTTCCGCTTCACGCTCTCAGCCGCCGCGAGGGTTCAGATCACGATCACACGCTCAGCCGCCGGCCTGCGCCGCGGTCACAGCTGCCTGGCGCCGAGCGCCAGGCTGAGACGCGCACACGCCAAGCGCTGCACGCGCACGCTGACCGTCGGCTCCCTCACACGCGCCGGCGAGCCCGAGGGCGCCGACAGCGTGGCGTTCAGCGGACGCCTCGGGCACAGGGCCCTGTCCGCCGGCGCCTACGACGCGACCCTGCTGGCAAGCAACGGCGCCGGCCGCTCAAAGCCCGTGACGCTGAGCTTCGCCATCGTCCGCCGGTAACGCTGCTCCAGCCTCTCCCTCGGGATCAGGTCGTGATGGAGGTCCCACACGAGTGGGGCCCCCCAGCCAAGCCGACGGGGGGACTCGAACCCCCGACCCCTTCATTACGAGTGAAGTGCTCTACCAGCTGAGCTACGTCGGCGCGGTCGATGACGACGATCCATCCCGGGCGGTAGCTGCATCCAACCGCGCGCGAATGGCACTTCCTTGGCGCAACTTGCTCGCGAAGTCGTCGTATCGACGGATCATGTTACGCGATGAGAGCTCGCCCGGTTCTCCAGACTTATCCCTAGTTATCCAGGGCCTGTGGATAACTCGCTATAACAGAGGCTGAGTAGCACATGGACCCGATCAAGAATCCCTACACGCCCGGCGCGGGAACCCGCCCGAACGAGCTTGCCGGCCGAGACGAGGAGATCCAGAGCTTCAGGATCCTGCTGTCTCGCCTGCGCGCCGGACGGCCCGAGCAGAGCCAGATCATCACGGGCCTTCGCGGCGTCGGCAAGACGGTGCTCCTCAACGCCTTCGAGGACTACTCGGAGCAGGCGGGCTACCTGAGCGCCTTCCACGAGCTGACGCCGGAGAGCAGCCTGCCGGAGCTGCTCGGCAAGGACGTCGAGCGGATGCTGCGGGATCTGAAGCTCGGCAGGAAGGCCGCCGCGACGATCCGCGCCGGGCTGTCGGCCCTGAGCGTGTTCAAGCTGACTGACCCCAGTGGCTTCGAGCTCGCGATCGACCCCGGACGGCTCCACGAGCGGCACCTGACCGAGGACTTCATCGAGCTCTTCCTCCAGCTCGGGGGAGCGGCGAGGGACAGGGGAGCTGGAATCGCCTTCTTCCTCGACGAGATCCAGTTCGCGCGCGAGCCTGAGTTTCGTGCGCTGATCAGTGCGCTGCACCGAGCCATGCAGAAGCGGCTCCCCTTGACCGTTGCCGCCGCGGGGCTGCCGCACATCCCGGGGCTCGCCGGGGAGGCGCGCTCCTACGCCGAGCGGCTATTCCGCTTTCCGCGCATCGGCGCGCTGTCGGCAGAGGACGCCCGTGCGGCTCTTGTCGTTCCGGCCGAGCGTGAGGGCGCCACGTACGATGCGGCCGCCATCCAGCTGACTCTGGAGCTGACGCAGGGCTACCCGTTCTATATCCAGGAGTATGGAAAGCACATCTGGAACCTGGCGCGGTCGAGTCCGATCGCTCCTGAGGACGTCGAGGTCGCAAGACCACGTGCCGAGGAGGCCCTCGATCGCGGAATCTACGAGGTGCGCATTCAGCGTGCCACCCAGAAGGAGCGGCGCTACCTGCGGGCGATGGCCGAGCTGGGGAGCGGGCCGTACAAGGTCGGCGCAGTTGCGAAGGCGATGGGCTCCACCACCACCGCACTGTCGACAATCCGCCAGAAACTGCTCGATCGCGGCCTGATATACGCGACCGAGGACTACGGGCACGTCGACTTCACGGTTCCTCGCTTCGACGAGTTCATGCGACGCCACATGGCCTATCGTCGGCCGGCCGCGCGAGCATCGAGGACGACCACTCGGCGTGGCTCCTAGCTTGGAGCAGTACGCCTTTACCGAGCCGCCACCCGCCCTCCCCCCTACAGCCCCGCCAGCGCCTCCAGCAGCGACTCGCCGTGCTTCTCGCAGAACGCCGGCCCGATGCCCCTGACCTGGAGCAGCGCATCGACGCTGCGCGGCCGCCCGCGCAGGACCGCCCGCAGCGCCGCGTCCGTCGCCACCGTGTACGCCGGCTTGCCCTCCGCGCGTCCCAGCCGCCACGCGCGCAGCTCGTCGAACTCGCGCTCGTCCACCGGGTCGAGCCCCTCCTCCTCGATCGCCGCGCGCCCGCGCCCGCCGGCGGCGCCTGCGCCGGCCGCGCCGCCGCCTCCCCCGCGCGCCCTGCGCGCGCGGACGGGCTCGGCGCGCAGCACCCGCTCGAGCTCGCCGTCGGGGTCGCACACGTCGCAGCACCGGCCCGTCGGCGCGCCCTGCGCGCGGTCGCCGAAGTGATCGAGGATCTGGCGCCTGCGGCACGTCTGACCGTCCGAGCTGTAGCGCTCGATCGAGCGGTAGGACTCCCAGCCGCGGTTGCGCGCCGCCTGGATCGCCGTCTGTGCCAGCCGCGGGCTGCCCTGGCCGGTCAGCCGCACGAGCAGCCCGTCGTGCCCGCCCGGCTGCAGCTCGACGGCGCCCGCGCGCTCGGCCACCGACAGCAGCACCCGCTGGCGCTCGCCCAGATCGCCGTGGCCGATCGTCGCGACCCCGTCGTACGCGCCGTGGCGCAGGCTCGCGACGTAGCGCTTGACGTCCTCCACCGTCATCTCGCGCTCGTTGATGAACCTGATCAGCCTGCCCAGGTCCATCCGCGACGCCAGCAGCAGCGCCCGCGCCGGCTCGCCGTCGCGCCCGCCGCGCCCCGCCTCCTGGTAGTACGCCTCCAGGCTCGTCGGCAGCGCCCAGTGCGCGACCGTGCGCACGTCCGCCTTGTCCACGCCCATGCCGAACGCGTTCGTCGCGACCACCACCTCGGCGCGTCCGTCCATGAACGCCGCCTGGCTCTCGCGCCTGTTCTCCGGGCTCATGCCCGCGTGGTAGGAGACCGTCGCGATGCCCTGCGCGGCGATGTCCTGCGCGACCTCGTCGGTGTCCTTGCGCGTGCCGCAGTACACGATCGCCGGTCGCGACTGCGCATCGCCGAGCACGTGCATCAGCGCCGCCCGCTTGCGCGCGACGGCGCCCTTGCCCTCGACGCTGACCACGTCGAACGTCAGGTTCGGCCGATCGAAGCCGGAGCGAATCGACACCGGGTCCCGCAGCCCCAGCCGCTGCGCGATCTCCTGCGCGACCCGCGGCGTCGCCGTCGCCGTCGCCGCCATCACCGCCGGACGGCCGAGCGAGTCGATCGCTTCGTGCAGGCGCAGGTAGTCCGGGCGGAAGTCGTGGCCCCACTCGGCCACGCAGTGCGCCTCGTCGACCACGAACAGCGCCACGCGCCGGCGCGCGAGCGCCGCCCTGAACGCGCCCGACGCGAAGCGCTCGGGGGCCGCCAGCACCAGCTGCGTATCGCCCGCCTCGATCTCCCGCAGCGCCTGCGCGTTGTGGCCGTCCTGCATGCCCGACGCGAGCATCGTCGCGCGCACGCCCGCATCCTGCAGTCGGCGCCACTGGTCGGACATCAGCGCGATCAGCGGGCTCACCACCACCACCAGGCCGGCGTCCGCCGCGTCGCCATGCGAATCCCACGCCAGAGCCGGCAGCTGGTAGCACAGCGACTTGCCGCCGCCCGTCGGCATCACAACCAGGCTGTCGCGGCCGTCGAGCGCCGCCTGCACCGCCTCGCGCTGGCCCGGCCTGAACCGCTGCAGCCCGAAGCGCGCCAGCAGCTGCTCGGGCGTCGGCGCGTCGGAGATGCGCTCGGCGTCGGCCGTCGCGCGCGTCGCTGTCATCGCCTCCATGTCATGGAAGCTACCCCTCGCTGCGGCTGGGACGGCGGCGCTCCCACACGACGCTCGCGCCTCGCGCGGGCACCAGCGTGATCGCGCGCCGCGTGATCCGCTCGCCCCCGGGCCCGCCGCCGCGCAGCGCGTCCAGCAGCCCGCCGCCGCTCGCCGCGCGCGGCTGCAACTCGGCGAGCATCGTGCGCAGCATCACCTTCATCTCCAGCAGCGCGAACGACGCGCCGATGCAGCGGCGGATGCCACCGCCGAACGGAATCCAAGAGAAGGTCTCAGGACTTGCATCCAAGAAGCGCTCCGGCAGGAACTCCCGCGGGCGCTCGTACACGCGCGGATTGCGGTTGGTGAGGTAGATCGACGGCACCACGCGCGTGCCCGCCGGCAGCGCGTACGGGCCCACCTGCAGCTCCTGCGTGAGCATCCGCACGACCAGCGGCACCACCGGCCTGACCCTCAGCGTCTCGTTGACCACCGCCGTCATGTACTCATCGCCGCCGCCGTCCGCGCCCGCGCCGTCGATCTCGGCCATCAGCCGCGCGAGCTTGTCCGGATGGCGGACCAGCCGCTCGACCGCCCACGCGACCGACGTCGCCGTCGTCTCGTGTCCGGCCAGCAGCAGCGTCACGAGCTCGTCGCGCAGCTCCGCGTCGGTCATCCGCTCGCCATCCTCGTCGCGGGCGAGCAGCAGCAGCGACAGGATGTCCGCCCGCTGCTCGACGTCGCTCTCGGCGCGCCGGCGCTCGATCTCGGCGTAGATGAGCGCGTCCAGGCGGTCGAGCGCCCGCCCGATCGCGCCCGTCGGTCGCTCGGCGCTCGGGCGGCTCATGACGGCGCGCAGCACCGCCAGCGCGCCGACCGGCTCGAACAGGTCGGTGATCGCCTGCTTCAGCGGCCCCATGCGCTCGGCCTCCACGCCGAACACCGCCTGCAGGATCACCTCCAGCGTGATCAGCCGCGTGTGGCGCTGCAGGCGCATCGGCGCGCCCAGCTCCCAGCTCGCCATGTCGCGCCTGGTCGCCTGCACGATCGCGTCCTCGTACTCGCGCATCCGCTCGCCGTGGAACGGCGGCAGCAGCAGCTTGCGCTGGCGCATGTGCTCGGGCCCGGTCAGCACGAGCACCGAGCTGTGGCCGACGACCGGCGCGACCGGCGACATGCCCGCCGCCGACGGCGCCACCTCGGGCGGCGCGGTGAACACCGTCTTGACCGCCTGCGGATCGCTGAGCATCACCAGTTTCAGCCCGCTCGGCGCGAACGTCAGCGTGAACGCCTCCCCGAGGCTGCGCGCGCAGCGGTCCATCAGCCACGTCGGCGCGAGCGCCCACACGAGCGTCTGCGCGACCGCCGGCAGCCTCGGCCCGGGCGGCAGCAAACGCGCGGACGGCGGCCGTCGCCCCCCGCGGGCGGTCGGCCGGCCCGCGGCGCCGTCGTGCCTCTCGGGCGCCGCTGGTGTCGCAGTGGCCATCCGCATACGCTACCGCGCCTGAGCCTGCGCGCCGCCCTGGCGTCTAGCTCTTGGAGGTCTTCGCAGGGGTGGGCTTCGCGGCCGGGTGCTCGTGCTCGCCCCTGTCGTTGTCGAGAACGTGTCCGACTGCGTGTTTGACGCTGTGCGCGGCATGGCTGACGGCGTGCCTGACGCCGGGCGAGACGGCGTAGGCGAGCAGCATCGCGGCGATGCCGACGGTGGCGATGATCAGGGCCAGGCGCGCGCGTCGACGCTCGCCCTCCGGAGAGGCAGGCCGCGCGCTGAACGGTGAGATGGCCATGTGCAGCATCAAAGCTAGCGCCCGCCGCGCCCGCGCACAGCCGCTGGCCGGTGGACGCGGATGCGGCGCCGGCGCCCGCCGGCGTGGCGATCGCGCGTGTGGTGCTCGAGCAGCGCCTGCGCGACGAGCTCGTGCGCGCGCTGGATCTCCTCGGGCGAGAGCCTCGCGTGCAGCCTGCCGAGATAGCGCACGAGCATCCGCGCGGGAAGCACGCGCACGCCCTTGCGGCGCGACAGCGGCCGGTCCACCCATGCGCGGCTGAACACGATCAGCGGCTCGACCTCGACGCCGGTCACCCGCTCGATCGCCCGCCGCTGCGCCTGCGCCTGGCTGAGCGTCGCGCCGTGCACGCGCGCCACGCGCACCGGCCCGGGGTGGCTCTTGGTCTCGATCGTGAAGATGCCCGGCGGGCCGATCAGGATGTGGTCGACGTTGCCCCTGCCGAGGCTCGCGTCGTGGATCACCCGCCAGCCCCGCTCGGACATCGGATCGAGCAGCCCGCCCACCTGCTCCTCGCCGGTCGCGCCGCGGTCGCGGCGCTCGACCAGCGGCAGAACGTAGCGCGAGATCACGAACATGCTCGCCAGCAGCGCGACCTCGGAGACGAGGAACAGCGTCGCGTGCAGGCCGAACGTCCTGCCGAGCAGCGCCGTCGCCACCGCCAGCACGCCCAGCGTCACAAGCGTGCGCATGCGCAGCCGCGTCACGGTCGCGCGGGCGTACTGCCCAGCCGTGCGGCCAGTCGGATCGGTGTCGACTGCGTACATCTCGCTTTCCGGTCGGCTTGGGAGGGTCGGGAGAGAGCGGGGTCCAAAACATTCATCGGTCCGATCTCGCTCCGTCTAAAGCAGCAATATCGACCGGCCGAAGCCAAGGGAGAGCCCAATCAGCCGAATGGCAGGACCATGACCGACCAATCCCTCACCTCGCACCCCCCCGACATCGGCCTGATCCTGCGCGCGCACGGCGAGCAGCTGTGGCTGACGGCCGAGGTTGTGCCGCTCGTCGGCCAGCTGGAGCGCGGCGGGGAGATGCCCGATGACCAGATCGGCGCGGCGCTCGCGTATCTGGAGGTGCTGTGGATCGACGCCCGCAGGCGCGCGGCGGAGACCGACGCGGCGCGCGCCGAGCTCGATCGCCACGGCGCCCAGCACGACCGCGTCCTGTGCGAGAAGGCCCGCCGCTACCACGCGGCGGTGCGCAGGCTGCGCACGGCGCTCGGGCGCCGGGTGTCCGCGCTGACGGGCCTGGGCGAGCAGTCGCCCGCGCACGAGCACGCGAGCTCCTGAGCCATCGCGTACGCTGCCGGCCGTGACGCCGCGCTTCGACCTGCAGTCGCACTCGACCCACTCCGACGGCGCCCTCCCCGCCGAGGAGGTCGTCAAGCGCGCGGCGGACGCCGGCGTGCAGCTGCTGGCGCTGTCCGACCACGACACGATCAGCGGCGTGTCCGAGGCGATCGCGGCGGGCGAGCGCTACGGCGTGCGGATCGTGCCCGCGGTGGAGATCTCCGCGGTGGACGAGGGCGCGAACGTCCCCCGCGAACTGCACATCCTCGGCTACGGCATCGACCACACGGGCGCGGTGCTCACGGCGCGGCTGGCCGAGTTCCTGGCCGACCGCGAGCAGCGCACGCTGCGCATGGCCGCCGCTCTGAAGGAGCTCGGCTTCGAGCTCGACGAAGAGCAGCTGAACGCGCGCGTCGCCGCGGGCAAGCCGATCGGCCGCCCGCACCTGGCCGAAGCGGTGCTCAGCGCCCCCGCCAACGCCGAGCGGCTGGCGGCGGAGCAGATCGACGACGTCGGCTCGCTGATCCGCGGCTATCTGATCGAGGGCAAGCCGGCGTTCCGCCTGCGCGAGACGCCGACGGTCGCGCAGGCGATCGACGCGATCCACGAGGCCGGCGGCGTGGCCGTGTGGGCGCACCCGTTCTGGGACATCTCCGATCCCGACGAAGTCCTGTCGAGCATCGACCGCTTCCGCGCCCTGGGCATCGACGGCGTCGAGGTCTTCTACATCACGCACACGCGCGAGCAGACCGAATTGCTGGCGAAGCGCTGCGCCGAGCTCGGCCTGCTGACGACGGGCTCGGCCGACTTCCACGGGCCCGACAATCGCCAGTTCTCGAAGTTCATGGCGTTCGATACCTTCGGCATCGAGCCCAACCTCGGGCCTCTCTCTCAATAGTCTTTATGAGGGGGGCCGCCTGCGGCGGCCGGGAGGCATGCGGTCAGCCGGCCGGCGCCGCGTGGCCAGCTGAGAGCGCCTGCAGGCGATACGCGAGCGCCTCCAGCGCGAGCTCCTCGGAGACGTTCAGCGACAGGCCCAGGCGCGTGTCGGCGACCAGCTCGACGCCGCGCCTGAGCGCCGCCGCGTCGCGGCCGGCGGCGTCCTGCTCGAGCTGCTCGCGGCGATCGACCGCGTAGATCAGCTCGGGGGCGCCCTCGCACACGCACAGCACGTCGCGCAGCCACAGCTCGGCCAGGCGCAGGCCGAGGTCGAGCGTGCGCGTGCGCGTGCGCCGCTCGCCGCGGCGGCGCGCCTCGGCGCCTTCGCGCTCGTAGCGCTTGCGCTCCTTGCTCGGCACGAGCTCCAGCTCGCGCTCCAGCCGCTCCTGCGCGCGCTCGCCCGCCGCCGCGCCCGCCGCCTTGGCCACGTCCAGCAGCCCCAGCCACAGGCGCTGCTCGGTCGCGCCGGCGATCGCCGAGCGCACGAAGTCCTCCGCGCGCGCGCGCAGCGCCTCGCCCTCGGGGCTGGCCAGCCGCGCCGCGAGGCCCGCGTCGCCGAGCGCAAGCCGCGCGCACGCCTGCGCGCGCTCGGGCTCCACGGCCTCGGCGCCCGCTCCGCCCTCCGCGCCGGCCACGCCCTCCCCGTCCTCGCCGCGTTCCAGGCGCCGTGCGATCAGCGCCGGCGCCAGCGGGTCGAAGCGCACGGCCAGGCAGCGCGAGGCGATCGTCGCGAGCACGTCCTCGCGGCGGTCGGCGAGCAGCAGCAGGTGCGTGAACGCGGGCGGTTCCTCGAGCGTCTTGAGCATGCGGTTGGCCGCCTGGTCGTTCATCGTGTCGGCGCCCTCGATCACGAACACGCGCCGCGCGGACTCGAACGGCGTGCGCGCGGCCGCCGCGACGACCGGCTCCTCGATGTCGGCGACGAGCATCTCGGCGGCGCCCGACGGCGTCACCCACGTGAGGTCCGGGTGGCTGTCGCGCGCGACCCGCTCGGCGACCGTCGCAGGGTTGCGCGCGCCGTCGGCCAGCAGCGCCGCCGCGAACGCGCGCGCGACCGCGCGCTTGCCCGTCCCCGCGGGGCCGTGGAACAGGTACGCGTGCGACGGGTGCCCGTGCGGGGGCAGCGCGGGGAGCAGCACCGCGCGCGCGTGCGGCTGCGCGTCGATGCCGGGGAGCGGGTCGGCCGGATCGGCGGCGGCGGTCACGTCGGCCATCGTAGAGACGGTACGGTGCGCGCGTGGCGCGCGGCACGCTGATCACGATCGAGGGCCTTGACGGGGCCGGCAAGTCGACGCTCGCCGACTCCCTGCAGCGCGAGCTGACCGCGCGCGCGGCCGGCGCGCATCCGGTCGAGCTGCTGCGCGAGCCCGGCGGCGTGGAGGTATCGGAGCGCATCCGCGCGCTCGTCAAGGACCCCGCGCTGGACGTGCTCCCGCGCACGGAGGCGCTGCTGTACGCGGCCGCCCGCGCGCAGCTCGTCGAGCAGCGCCTGGAGCCGCTGCTGGGAGACGGCGCGGTCGTGCTGCTCGACCGCTTCGTCGACTCCTCGCTCGCCTACCAGGGCGCCGCGCGAGGGCTGGGCGTCGAGCAGGTGCGCGCGATCAACCTGTTCGCCACCGGCGGGCTCGTCCCCGACCGCACGCTGCTGCTGCGCATCTCCCCCGCGGACGGGCGCGCGCGCCAGCACGAGCGCGCGTCCGAGCCCGACCGCCTGGAGCGCGAGGGCGAGGACTTCTTCGCGGCGATCGCCGCCGCGTACGACGAGCTCGCACGCGCCGAGCCCGAGCGCATCCGCGCGATCGACGCCCTGCAGTCGCCCGAGCAGGTGCTGCGCGATGCGCTCGCCGCGCTCGCCGACCTACCATGAGCAGCCCCGTGGCCCAACCCACCGACACCATCTCCTCGCTGACGCTGCGCGGCGCCTCGCACGCCCAGCGCCTGGCCCCCTCCCACGGGCTCTCGAGCACGGGCATCGCGCTCGTCGCGATCGGCGCCGTGGTGGTGCTCGCGTGCATCGTCTGGAGCCTCTCGCGGGTGCTGACGTTCGAACCGCGCTGGACGCTGTCGCTGCGCCACGCGATGGACGAGGCGAGCTTCCGCGCGTCGGCCACGTGGGCCGAGTTCAGCGACTGGGTGCGGCTCGGGCGCTAGCGTGGCGCAGGCCCTTCGCGGCAGCCTCGCGAAGACCCTCTCGCAGACCGCTCGAACCCGCTCTTTGGGGCCTTCGCCAGGCCGGCTCAGGCGGCTCTCGCCGCTATCCTGTAGGGAGTGAGTCGCGTCTCCCGATGGGCCTGAAAAAGGTCCGTCCGACCCGAGGCGGATCATCCTCTGTTACCCCCAAAAACACCGTATTCGCGCCGCAAAATGGGGTTTTCGAGCGGCTCAAGACGAGGAGAATGGTTAGATGGATGGCGCCCCGCAGACCCCAGTAGCTGAAGTCGTCGAGTCCGGCCGGGCGCTGACGATCGAACGCGTCTTCACGACGCCAGGAACGCATCCGTTCGAGACCGTCGAGTGGGAGCTGCGCGACGCGCGCATCGGGCACGGCGACCGCGTCGCCTTCGAGCAGCTGGGCGTCGAGTTCCCCAAGAGCTGGTCGCAGAACGCGACCAACATCGTCGCCCAGAAGTACTTCCGCGGTCAGATCGGCGCGCCCGAGCGCGAGAGCTCGGTCAGGGAGATGATCAGCCGCGTCGCCGGCACGATCACGCGCTGGGGACGCGAGGGCGGCTACTTCGCCGGCGAAGAGGACGCCAGCGCGTTCAACCACGAGCTGACCCACATCCTGCTGCACCAGATGGCGGCGTTCAACTCGCCCGTGTGGTTCAACGTCGGCTTCGAGGAGAGCCCACAATGCTCGGCGTGCTTCATCCTCAGCGTCGACGACACGATGGAGTCGATCCTCGCGTGGAACACCAAGGAGGGGAACATCTTCCGCGGCGGCTCGGGCTCGGGCATCAACCTGTCGAAAATCCGCGGCTCGATGGAGCCGCTGGCCAAGGGCGGCACCGCCTCCGGCCCGGTGTCGTTCATGCGCGGCGCCGACTCGTGGGCCGGCACGATCAAGTCCGGCGGCAAGACCCGCCGCGCCGCGAAGATGGTGGTGCTCGACGTCGATCACCCGGACATCCGCGAGTTCATCTGGTGCAAGGCCAAGGAGGAGGACAAGGCGCAGGCGCTGCGCGACGCCGGGTTCGACATGTCGATCGACGGCGACGGCTTCTTCTCGATCCAGTACCAGAACGCCAACAACTCGGTGCGCGTGACCGACGAGTTCATGCGCGCCGTCGAGGAGGACCGCGAGTGGCGGCTGACCTCGCGCACGACCGGCGAGCCGATCGGCGAGCCGATCCCCGCGCGCGAGCTGATGCGCGAGATCGCCGAGGCGGCGTGGCGCTGCGCGGACCCGGGCGTGCAGTACGACACGACGATCAACCAGTGGCACACCTCGCCCAACAGCGGGCGCATCAACGCGTCCAACCCCTGTTCCGAGTACATGCACGTGGACAACTCCGCGTGCAACCTCGCGTCGCTGAACCTGATGAAGTTCCGCCGCCCCGACGGCACGCTCGACGTGGCCTCCTTCGAGCACACGGTCGACATCATGCTGCTGGCGCAGGAGATCATCGTCGGGCCCTCCAGCTACCCGACCGAGGAGATCGGCGTCAACGCGCGCGCGTTCCGCCAGCTCGGCCTCGGCTACGCCAACCTCGGCGCGTACCTGATGAGCAACGGCATGCCGTACGACTCAGACCACGGACGGGGCGCCGCAGCGGCGATCACCGCGCTGATGACCGGCCGCGCGTACCGCCGCTCGGCCGAGATCGCGGGCGCGCTCGGACCGTACGAGCGCTACGAGGAGAACCGCGAGCCTCACAACAACGTCATGCGCATGCACCGCGACGCCTCCCACGCGATCCCCGACGCCGCGTGCGTCGACGGAGAGCTGCTGGCGGCCGCGCGGCGCTCGTGGGACGAGGCGGTCGAGCTGGGCGAGCGCCTGGGCTACCGCAACGCCCAGGCGACGGTGCTGGCGCCGACGGGCACGATCTCGTTCCTGATGGACTGCGACACGACGGGCGTGGAGCCCGACTTCTCGCTGGTCAAGTTCAAGGAGCTCGTCGGCGGCGGGCAGATGACGATCGTCAACAAAACGGTGCCGCTGGCCCTTGAGACGCTCGGCTACACCGAGCAGCAGGTCGAGCAGATCGAGGCGCACCTGGCCGAGCACGGCACGATCATCGGCGCCCCCGGCCTGAACGAGGAGCACCTGCCGGTGTTCGACGTGGCCGTCGGCGAGCGCGCGATCACGCACATGGGCCACCTGAAGATGATGGGCGCCGTGCAGCCGTTCATCTCGGGCGCGATCTCGAAGACGGTCAACCTGCCGCAGGAGGCGACCGTCGAGGACATCGCCGACGCGTACACGCAGGCGTGGCGCCTGGGGGTCAAGGCGCTGGCGATCTACCGCGACGGCTCGAAGACCGCGCAGGCGCTGCGCACCGACGCGCAGCAGGGCGTGCGGGAGCCGCAGGACGTCGACGCGATCGTCGCGGAGGCGGTCAGCAAGGCCGTCGCGGAGGTGGGACCGCGGCGCAAGCGCATGCCGCGCGAGCGCCAGTCGATCACCCACAAGTTCTCGATCGCCGGCCACGAGGGCTACATCACCGCTGGCATGTACGAGGACGGCACGGTCGGCGAGATCTTCCTCACCGACATCGGCAAGGAGGGCTCGACGCTGCGGGGGATGATGAACTCGTTCGCAACGGCGATCTCGATTGCGCTGCAGTACGGCGTGCCGCTGGAAACCCTCGTACAGAAGTTCAGCTACATGCGCTTCGAGCCCGAGGGGATCACCGGCAACCCCGAGATCCCGTTCGCCAAGTCGATGCCCGACTACATCATGCGCTGGCTCGCCTCGCGCTTCCTCGACGTCGACGCGCAGGACGAGCTCGGGATCCTCACGCCCGCGGTGCGCGCCCGCAAAGCAGCCCAGGAGACCGCGCAGTCGGTGACCGCCTCCGACACCGCCGGCCCCGTGCCCGACGCGGCGGGCACCGCCAACGGCAACGACGGCGCCTCCCCGCAGGCATCCGCCGGCAGCGGAGGGCACGGCGTTCCCGCCGCGGCCGCCCTCACCGACTCCCCGCCCGTCGTCCCAGCCCGTCTGCAGGGCCTCGACCTCGGGCCGGCCTGCAGCCAGTGCGGGGGCATGATGCAGCGGACGGGCTCTTGCTACACGTGCTCATCCTGCGGCAACAACACCGGCTGCGGCTGATCCCAGCCGGCCAACGTAGCATGCCGATTACAGTGTAATTTGCGTGCTACGCTAAAGCCATGAGTGCGAAGTCGGCTCCGTTCAGCATGCGTCTGTCCAAGAGCATGGAGGCGCTCGTCGAGACGGAGGCGGCTCGCACGGGCCGCAGTAAGGGCGCGGTGGTGGAGGCGCTCGCCGAGGAGGCGCTGCGCATGCGACTGTTTCCGGGGATCGCGTTCAGGGGCACCGACTGGGATCGTCGCGCATGGGTCATCGGGACCGCGCTCGACGTTTGGCAGATCGCCGACGCTTATCGCGACATCGGATCCGTTGGGATCATGGCCGGCGGCGGGAGCGCGAGCGAGCGGAGCATCAACCTCGCCCTGGCTTACTACGAGCGATTTCCTGAGGAGATCGACGCCGCAATCGCGGAGAACCGCCGTTCGGTCGAGCAGCTTCGCGACGAGTTTCCCTTTATCGCGGTAAGCAACATCAGCGCCTGAGGGCCGCCGAGCGAATCTCGTGCGGCTATTCCTCGACGCTCATATCTCCGGTCCGCGGATCGCCACAGCGCTGCGCGAGGAGGGGCACGACGTACGCGCGGCCGACGAGGAGCGAGACCTTGACGGCGCCACCGATGAAGATCTGCTCTCGCTCGCGGCGGGAGAAGGTCGGGTCTTCGTGACGTTCGACGTCAAGGACTTTCCGGTGATCGCGCGGCGCTGGGCGGAGGCGGGCCGCGAGCACGCCGGGTGCGCGATCGTCGTGGGCATCGGTCACGGCGAGTTCGGTGCGATCCTCGAGACGGTCGGCGCCCAGCTGAGGGCGCGCCCGGAGCAGGGCGACTGGATCGACCTCACGCTATTCGTCGCGCGGGCGACGTCGTGAAGTATCAGGTAGGCAGATCGACGCGCGATGCCGCGGCGTATTCGCCGAGCGTCGTGCGGGAGTCGTCGCGACCGAGGATGCTGATGAAGACGGCGGCGAAGGCGATACCGAAGACGAGCGCCTCGATGAAGCACATGCTCGCACCGGCGAGGTGCTGGTCGTTGATCGCCGACAGGCTGAAGGCGCGGGGAGCGCTCGCGTAGAGCGGGTACTCGGTCGTCGACAGCCACGTCAGCGGCAGGCACACGCACGCGCTCGCCAGGCGCGTGAAGCCCAGCAGCGCCAGCCGCTGGTTGTTGGGGCGCAGGCGCGCGCGGGGGAGCGGGTCGATGATCAGCCACCACATCGCCAGGCCCGTGTAGAACAGCGTCGCGTGCTCGAGCGCGTGCACGACCTGGTGCTGAGCGGCGTAGTCGAACACGCTCGGGACCGCCCAGATCCACGTGGCGAGCGCCCACAGCGGCACCGCCAGCCACGGCGAGGTCAGCCGCGCGAGCACGCGGCCGGACCTGCCACCTGCGGGCGCGACGGCCAGCAGCGCCTCGCGCGAGAGGCCCAGGGGCAGGATCGGCGAGCGCAGGCCAAGGATCAGCAGCGCGGGCGCGATGTCCGACAGCAGCACGTGCTGCATCATGTGCGCCGACAGCAGGTAGCGGTCGCCGATCGGGTCGAGCGGCGAGAGCAGCGCCACCGCGATCGTCAGCAGCCCCGCCGCATACGGCACCCAGTGCCCGGCGTTGGGCGCGGAAGTGGAAGAGCGACCCTTGGCGCGTTTGTACACGCGCGCGTAGACCACAGCCGCGGCCAGCAGCGCGACGATCACGACCGGTTGGAAGCTCCACGAGCCCCAGCCTGGATAGGAGGTCATCCGACCCTCCCGCGGGCGAGGAGACGGGTGCTTCGGGTGTAGGCCTGCGGAGCGCCGCTCATGCTTGGCGGCATCCTATCGATCCTCGCCGCGCTCGTGCCCGCCGCCGGCAGGAGCGAGCTCGGCCTGCTCAGGAGCCCTTGCCGCCGTCGTGTTCGCGTTCGGCGCGTTCGCTCGCCGCTTCCCGTTCGTGTTCCGCGCGTTCGCGCGCGGCTTCCGCTTCATGTTCCGCGCGTTCGCTCGCCGCTTCCCGTTCGCGTTCCGCGCCATCCGATCCGCCCGAGTCCTCGCCCCGCCCGTCATCCGTGCCTTCGGAGCCGTCGTCGCCGGAGGATTCGGAGTGCTTGCCTTCGGTTTCAGAGCCGCCGCCCGATCCCCCTCCGGAGCCGCCTCCCGAGCCGCTCCCGGAGCCGCCCGCCAATTCGCCGCCGCCGGCTGGACCGCCGGTCGGCGTGGAGCTCGTGGTTGTCGTTGCCGCGGTGGCCGCCGTCGCCGGGGCGCCCGGCGTCGAGGTGACCGGGGCCGAGCCCACGGCACCGGGCGACGCGGGAGCTGTGACCACAGGGATGGGCCTGGAGTGGTTCGTGGTGGGAGTGACGACGCTCGCACCGGACGTGCCGGCGTGGGTGGCCGAGCTCGCCTGTCGAGTGCCGCTCACGGCGCTCGACAGCGCCCGTCTGTTGGCGGAGGGAGCGCCTGCGTGTCCGCCGTCGTTGGCGGGGACCTCGGCGCCGGCGTTCGCGGGCGCCGACGCGAGCGCCGGGCGTCCAGGCGCGGATGCGCTGCGGTCGTGCAAAGGCGCCAGCACGACGCCCGCCGCCAGCAGAGCCGATCCGGCCACCGCCGCCCCCTTCAGCAGCACGCCCCCGACTTCGGCGCCGCCCGTCGCGCCCGTCAGTTCCGCGAGTCGGCCGGCGGTCGGCGCTGCCCGGCCGGCGGTGCCGGACGCCCAGTTGACGAGCGGCGCAGGGGTAAGCGCCGCCGCCGCCGCGCGCAGCGCGGTGCGCGCCCGGTAGAGCAGGCCGCGCACGGCGCCGCTGCTGATGCCGAGCGCACGCGCGACCTCGTCGTGCGAGCGGCCGTCGACGGCGCTCAGCAGGATTGCGTCTCGCTGCATCGGCGGCAGCGCCGCGACATGCGTGAGCGCCTCGCGGGCGGCGCGCGCGTTCTCGATCTCCGAGCCGGAGGCCGACAGGAGCTCCATCGGCGCGCCATCGGGATCGACCGCCATCTCGTCCCTCGCGCTGCGTATGGCATTGACCGCCGTGTTGTGCACGGCGCGGTACAGCCACGGGCGCAGCGCGCGCACCTCCGCGCCGGCTTGGAGCGCAAGCCACGCTTTCAGCAGCGACTGCTGGAGCACGTCCTCCGTGCGCGAGTCCGACAGCCCCAGCCGCCTGCAGTACGCGAGCAGCGGCCGCCTGTAGCGAACGACGATCGCCTCGAACGCGCGCTCGTGACCCTGCTGCACCAGCTCGAGCAGCCGCTCGTCCGTCTGAGTTGCCAGCAGCCGAGTGTGTCCACGCATCATGACCGAGGCAATTTAGCGCGCGTCTGCGCCTCACATGTTGTTTTTCCGGCCAAACGGCCAGCCTTCGAGCGGCCTACGATGATGGTCGTGCCCGCGCTCCCCGATCCGCCGACGCCTGACGCCCCGCTGCAGGGCGGCTGCCTGTGCGGCGCGGTGCGCTTCGAGCTCACCGCGCCGTTCCTGTCCGCCGGCTACTGCCACTGCACGCACTGCCAGCGGCGCACCGGCACCGGCTCCTCCGCCAACGGCCGCGTGCCGCAGGACGGCTTCCGGCTGCTCGCGGGCGAGGAGCAGCTGCGCTCGTTCAAGCCCCCGCAGGGCGTGCCCAAGCTGTTCTGCGCGACGTGCGGCTCGGCGCTGTTCAGCGGCGACCCGTTCTCCGATCCGCAGGTCGCGGTGCGGCTGGGGACGCTCGACCGCGATCCGGGCATACGACCCCAGTACCGGCAGTTCGTCGACTCGGCCGCGTCCTGGGAGCCGGTTCCCGAGGACGGTCTCGCCCGCCATCCGCGTTCGCGCGGATCCTGAGCGCCGCCCGCTCGCGCAGCCACTGCAGCGATCGCGCCTCTCCGCAGCGCTCGCGCCAGCCGTGGAACACGCCCTCCAGCAGCTCGCGGTCCTCCACCGTCGCCAGCACCTCGACGTGGCCGCCGCCGTCGGCCACAGGTCCCAGGCGCACCAGGTACAGCTCGCCCGTGTCGCTCACCCACGCCGCGCGGTGCAGCGGCCCGTCCTCGGCCTCGCGCCACCACAGCCCGACGTCGAGCTCGCGCGAGCGCACGCGGCGCTCATCTGCGTTGTAGAAGCGCGCGAGCGAGTCGTAGCGCTCGCGCGGCTGGGCCTCGATGGCGACGTCTGCTGGGCTCACGTGGCAACACCGGCTTTCGGGAGTGGAGGTCGTCCTGCAGCCTCCACCACTACCCTAAACGGGGGGTTACCAAGCGGTAAGGATTCGGGCCCTTCCGCACGCCGGCAGCCACTGTCACCGGCCCACGCGGGCCGGTGACATCAGCGCATCGCGTTGCCGGTCAGCCGTTGAGACGTTTCTTCAGCGCGCTCGCCGCGGAGAATTTCGCGGCCTTCGACGCGGCGATGTTGATCGTCTCGCCCGTCGACGGGTTGCGCCCCTGGCGAGCCGCCCGGTGGCTGACGCTGAACTTGCCGAAGCCGGCAAGCGCGACCTCACCCCCGGCGGCAAGCTCGTCGGAGACCACCTCGAGCGCCGCCTCGACCACCTGACGTGCCTGGCTGGCGGACAGCCCAGTGCGCTCCGCGACCTGCTCGCCCAGCTCGTTCTTTGTCATGCCACTCCCTTCTCGAGTGTCGTTGCTGCGAGCAGGCTAACCGCTGGTGAGGACGGCGACACGCGCAAAGCGCCCGCCGAGCCCGCGAAGAAGCCCGAAACTCCGGGGACTTATGCCGCGCGAGAGGCAGTCAGCTGCCCTTCCACGGGCCGCTCGGCGCTCCTGCGGGCCCTGAACGGCGCCAGCGCCCCGGCCGCGCACGCCGCCCACAGCACGCCCAGCCACGCCCCGCTGGCGAGCGCGACGTGCACCCACACCAGCTCCGTCGGCAGGTGCGTCTCGTACTGATCCAGGCCCACCGCGCCCTGCAGCGCCAGCAGCACGCACAGGATCGTCAGCGGCCGCTGCACCGCCGGAGCGACCTCGCGGCGGCGCGCCAGCCACCACACGAGCACCGCCGCCAGGCTGAACACCAGCGCGATCTCCGCGTGGCGGTGGATAACGAAGTCCATCGTGCCGCGCCCGTCGAAGCTCAGGCGGTTGATCTTCTGACCCGGCGAGCCGCCCGCGTGCGGACCGGCGGCCGTCGCCGCGGTCCCCGCGAAGATCGTCAGCGCGCCCAGCGCCACCAGCCAGCGCAGCGCGCGCACGATCGTGCGGTCGGCAGGCACCGTCGGCGGCTCGTGAGAGGCGCGCCACACGAGCACCACGGCGGCGACCAGGATCAGCATCGACAGCGCGAAGTGGCCCATCACCCAGCCATAGTCGAGCTGGCCTTTGACCGTGAAGCCGCCCAGCACCGCCTGCGCGACCACGCCGAGCGGCAGCAGCGCCCCCAGCCACACCAGGTCCCGCCTGTACGGGCGGCGGCGGACGGCCGCCAACCACGCCAGGCCCGCCGCGATCGACACCGGCGCCGTGAGCAGCCGGTTGGAGAACTCGATCAGCGCGTGCGTCTTCAGCGGCGGGTACACGTTGCCGTAGCACTTCGGCCACGTCGGGCAGCCGAGGCCCGAGCCCGTCAGGCGCACCGCCGCGCCCGTCAGCACGATCAGCGTCAGCGCGATCAGCCCCGCCCACGCGAAGCGCACGTACTGCTCGGGGGTGACGGTGTAGCCGTTCGTGCGCTCCCGCAGCTGCTGTAGACGGCCGGCCATCGCTCCTAAGGATGCCAGTCGAACGGCAGCTCGTCCGCCACCTCGCGCAGAAGCGGCGCCGTCGCGTCGCGCTCGGAGATCGTCAGCTCCTCGACAGGCAGCGGCCACTCGATCGCCACGTCCGGGTCGTTCCACGCGATCCCCCGCTCGACCTGCGGGTCGTAGTACGCGGTCTGCTTGTACAGCACGTCCGCCACGTCGCTCAGCACGCAGAAGCCGTGCGCGAAGCCCACCGGCACGTACAGCTCGCGCATGCTCTCCTCGTCCAGCTCCACCGCTTCCCAGCGCCCGTACGTCGGCGAGCCGCGGCGCAGGTCGACCGCCACGTCGACGATGCGACCGCGCGCGCAGCGCACGAGCTTCGCCACGCCGTCGCCGATGTGGAAGTGCATGCCCCGCACCACGCCGCGCGCCGAGCGCGAGTGGTTGTCCTGGACGAACTCGTCCTCCTGCGGGATCCCCGCCTCCGCGTGCCACTCGCGCCTGTACGTCTCGCAGAAGAAGCCGCGCTCGTCCGCGTAAACGCTCGGCTCGATCACCACGAGGCCGGGCAGGTGGACCGTCAGGGCGCGCATCCGCGCAAGAGGGTAGCCGGCTGGGGGCGATGTTGGGCGCCGGAGATGGTCTGAGCTCAACGTGTCGCACTCGGCTACTCAAGTGACATCAACACCAGAGCCCGCTGATGGGAACGGCCCACATGCGTTCCCCCAGGGGGATGGTTTGGCTGCCCGTGTAGAAGACGACTCCGGCCTTGAAGCGGTCTGGGCGCCTGTCGCGCAGCTTCTTAATCACCTGCCAGTCGCGCTCACGTATCGACGCTCGTGCCTTGACCTCGATGGCGGCCAGGTCGCCGGACTGAGACTCGAGGACGATGTCGATCTCATCATCGTGCGCACGGTAATGGCCAAGCGTGCAGTCCCGACGAGCCCAACTGCGGTGCTTGAGAATCTCCATCCCGCAGAAGGTCTCCAGAGCGTGGCCGGTGAGCTGGTCGTCCTCGGCGATGCGGTGCTGGTCGGCACCGAGTTGCTGCGCGAGCAAGCCGGTGTCGGTGAGATAGAGCTTGGGCGCGTGCAGCTCTCTGGTGCGCAAACCGGGACGCCAGGCCGGGACGATGTGGACGAGGAAGATCGTGCGCAGAAGCTCGACGTAGGCGCTGACGGTCTTGTCGGATATCTGCAGGTCGCTCGCCAGCCCCCGGTAGTCCAAGAGCTTCGCGGAATGCGCCGCGAGCAGGCGGATCAGCTTCGGCATCTCCGACAGCTTCTGGGCTGAGGCTATATCCCGCAGATCGCGCTCGACGATCCCTTGAACGTAGTCGCGATACCAATGACGCCGCTGGCGCTCACCGAGCGTACGGACGGCCGGATAGCCGCCGCGGGCGACGACCTCGACGAAGGCGTCCCGGCCCACCGGCGCGCCGCTCACCTGCGGCGGCTCGCCGGCAAACAGACAGTCGACGAAGTTGCGTGCGCTGCCATGGATCTCGGATTGAGCGAGCGGCCACAATTCGATCCTGCGAACCCGACCTGCGAGCGACTCGGAGATCTTCGGGGCCGTGAAGATGTTCGCGGAGCCGGTCAGCAGAAATCTGCCCGGAGCAGGATCCTCGTCGACGGCTTCCTTGATCGCGTACAGCACGTCAGGAACGCGCTGCACCTCGTCTATCAGCACGGGGCCGCGCAGGCCGGCGATGAAACCGCGGGGGTCGGCACGCGCGGCCTCCCGGGTGACCAGATCATCCAGCGTGACGACCGCTGCCGGGCGATCGCGCGTTGCGATCTGCTTGGTCAGCGTGCTCTTCCCGACCTGCCTCGCTCCAAGCACAAGCACAACTCGGCTGTGGTCGAGCGCCTCCACGATGAGGCCCCGGGCCTGGCGCTCTATCAGCATCAGAGTTCGTGCAAACGCGGATAGTCTAGTGATGCAAACGCGGAGAATTGCCTACTGCAAATGCGGAGCTTAGCGCCTGCAATTGCGGAATGCAAGTGCCCGCGCGTTTCACGTCGCGGAACCGGTCGCCACACGAAGCGTTGTCAAGGGGGCTCGAAATCGGGGGCTCAACCCCTCGAAATCGGGGATTCGGTGACCGGACGACAACCTTCGGGGCCGACGTCGCGTCGCTAGATTGGACATGAGACATGCCCGCAACCGCACAGGACGTATGGGCGCCGGGTCCGCCTCGACCGATGCTGACCGATGGCGCGATCCACGTGTGGCGAGCGGACCTGACGGCGGAGGCGGGCGAGCTGGACGACCCGCTGTGCGACGAGGAGCGCGAGCGAGCGGCGCGCATCGTGAACGAGCGCGACGGGGAGCTGTGGAGCCGCTCGCGCGGGCTGCTGCGGGCGCTGCTCGGCCGCTACCTCCAGCGCGACCCGCGCTCGCTGCGCTTCGCCACCGGCGAGCACGGCAAGCCGGCGCTCGCACGCGACGCCGATGAGCCCTCCCGCTCTGCCGCGCCGAGCTTCAACCTGTCGCATTCGGGGCAGCTGGCGCTGTACGCGTTCAGCGCTGCCGGGGCGGTCGGCGTGGACGTGGAGCTCGCGCGCCGGCCGATCGACGAGGTCGCGATCGCCGCGCGCGCGCTCGGCGCAGCCGAGGCGCGGCGGCTGCAGGCGCTCGCTCCCGACGAGCGCCGGCGCGAGTTCATGCGCGCGTGGACTCGCCACGAGGCGACGCTGAAGTGCCTGGGGGTCGGCATCGGCGGCGCGGAGGACGCGATCGCCGGGCGCGTGACGTGGATCGCGCAGCTCGAGCTGGGCGCTGACGCGGCAGCCGCGGTGGCAGCGGAGCGCCCGGCGCGCGAGCTGCGCTGCTGGGACTGGCGCGCGTAGGGCGCTTCGAGCTCTCGCTATGCCCACAGGCCCGCATACGGGACTGCCCAGAGCCTGTCTCCAAGCGGGACGGTCTGCCCGCCCGAGTAGACAACGATGCCGCTCTTGAACTGGTCTCGCCGAGCTTCGCGCAGGGAGACGAGCCACTTCCAGTCGCTGGAACGCAGCGATGCGGTGGCCTTGACCTCGATCGCGGCGATCTCGCCGGCACGGCCCGATACGACAGCAGGTTGGCCGACTGCGAGGCGACCAGCCGCAGCAGGCGGCTCATGTCGTCCGCGCGTCGCGCGTCGGCGATCTCGCGTAGGTCGCGCTCCAGAGCTGTGTCGATGTAGCTCGCGAACCAGCGCTCGCGACTGGAGCCGGCCGCCCGCAGGCGAGCCTCGGGGTATCCGCCGGCCGCAATCACGGAGCCGAAGGCGCGACGACCGACGGGAGCGCCCGTGGCCTGTGGCGCTCGTCCCGCGAACAGCTCGTCGACGAGGTTCAGCTTGCCATCGGGGATCTCGTCGCGGACCTCTCCACGCCGAGCGTCGTCTTGCCGACCTGCCTGGCGCCCGAGATGAGCACCACGCGCGCGTCGCGCAAGGACTCGAGCACAATCGGCCTTATTCGGCGCGAACAGCTGCGCGGTCACGACCTTCCTCCTTGCGCGAATGGCTGCCTCTTATTGCGTATTTGGCTGATAGCGCGAGCGTATATGGCTAAAACTCGCGCTGCAAATGGCTAATTGGACGAGCCGCCGGGCCGCTCACCGCGCGAAGCACCGTCGCACGCCTCACACGCCGATATCGGCCGCGATGTCGTGGTCGTACACGTACACCGTGAGGCCTTCCCCGACGGCCTCCTGCGCGACGGGCGGACCGAGGCTCGCGGGCGGGGCGGTTACCGCGAGCGGCACGGTCGACCGTGTGTCGGTCAGCAGGAACGTGCTGGTGTCGGGGCGCGGCGAGTACCACGTGTCGATCTGGATCGCGTAGAAACGGCACAGGCCCGTCGGCGTCGAGCACGGCTGGATCGGGTAGGCCTGGACCCGCAGGTGCGTCTCCCACGTCACCGGCGCCGCGTCCCAGTAGCTGGCGTAGCCGACGCGCGCGCCGTGAGCGAGCGCGAAATGCTCGATCGCGCCCGCCAGACGCTGATCGGGTCCGACGCCGGCCGGCGGCACCCCGGCGGAGATCTCGCTGCGCACGTTGAGCACGCCGAACAGCGCGACCGCGAGGACCAGCACCGCCCGCGCCACCGGCCTCGTCGCGAGGATGCCGAGCAGCGCCGCGATCGCCACCCACGCGGCGATCAGATAGCGGCCGTCGCCGGTGGTCGCCGAGACGGACGTCAGCGCGAACACCGCGAGGGTGAGCACCAGCACGAGCCCCCAGAAGGCGACGAACAGCTCGCGCGCGGCCACCTGCGTCGAGGCCGGCGTCGACGTGTCCGCGGTCGAGCACGCCCAGCGCCAGAGCGTGCGCAGGATGCCGGCGATCGCCGCCAGCGTGAGCGCGCCGGCAGCGAACGTGAGCACGCTTTCCACGCCGACCGATTCGCCGAAGAAGTCACCGCCGCCGAGCGACGCGAGCGTCGTGATCAGGTTCTGAACGCTCGCGAGGATCGCTTCGGCGCCGACGAACACGATCGGGAAGGGCGCGTGCACGACGTGCTCTTCGCGCATCACGTGCGCGAGGAACACGGCAAGCAGGCCTGACAGAACGCCGGTCGCGAGCGCGAACGCGCTGACGGTCAGCCACACGCGCGAGCGGAGCCGCAGCAGGCACAGCAGCGGCGCGAGCACGAACGGACCCAAGCCGCTGACGAGCAGCAGCTCGTCGGTGAGACCCGCGCCGGTGAACACCACCAGCGGCACGCCCACCAGCACGAGCACCGCCGGCGTCAACCGCCCGCGCTGGGCGCGTCCGCACACGAACAGCAGCGCGAGGCAGAGCACCGCGGCGTGCAGCACGATCAGCCCGTGGCTCTCGGGCACGTCGACGATGCCGCGCACGGGTTCGCTCGCCGCCAGCAGCGCCACCGCGCACAGCAGCCCCGCCAGCCGTCCGAGCGCCCACCATGCGCATGCGGCCGCCACGGCGATGCCGAGCAGCGCGAGCACGAACGGCGCCGCCTCCCACAGCTGGCGGTAGTCCGGGAGCCCGGCGGTCGCGCGCATGAACCACCACGGCTCGTACCACGGGTGGTTGCCGAGATTGACGACCGATCCCGCCGGAGCGCGACCGGCGAGCGCCGGCAGGACGAACGTCGACGCGTTGTCGGCGTTCAGCACCAGGCTGCGGACGAGCGCCGGCGCCTGCGCGAGCAGTACGACCAGGTTCGCAACGCCGACGAGCCCCGCGAACACGACGAGCAGTCGGATCGCTCGCCGGCGGGCGTCATCGAGAGATTGGGCGAGGCTCGCCTCGCGACGAGGGGCTGCCTCCACGCGGCGGCGACTCTATCAACAGCGCTAGCGGTGCTTGCGGCGGCGCTTGCGCCTGGACGCCTTCTTGGCGCCGGGCCGCGCGTGGTAGATCGAGATGCTGGTCTGGGAGACGTTGCGCTCCTTGTCATACGCAAGGAACGTGAGCGTGTGCCAGCCGTACGGTATGTGCTTGGCGCCCTGCCAGTCGATCGCGCCGGAGAGCGCGTTCGGGAAGTCGGGCCCGTCGTAGTTGCGGATCAGTTTGCCGTCCCACTCCAGCCGGATCCGGAACACGCCCACCGGGCTCGTGGCCGACACGTTTATCGGCAGCGGACCGGAGTAGCTGGTGTGATCGGCCGGTGAGGCGATCGAGATCTTCGGTCCCGTGAACTGACCGCAGGGTTCGCTCAGCTGGTCGCCGTCCTTCGCGTACGTGCGCATCGCCGCGAACGACGGCTTGCGCGAGCCGTCGGCGCGCAGCAGCCCGGACACCGCCACCCCTTCGTCCTCCAGCGGGAACCACAGCGCCACCTGCACGTACGGGTCTTCGGCCATGCAGTGGTAGGCCTGGCGCAAGAAGGTCGCCTGCTGTTCTTCGCTGACGCCGCCGGCCGTCTGTCCGGCCCACGCGCCTTCGGCGCAGGTCGCTTCGGTCGTGCGCCAGCTGAGCTCGGTCATCCAGATCGGCTTGTCGTCGCCGTTGGCGAGCATCACCGCGTGCACTTCGCGGTAGGCCAGGAACGAGTCGGGGACCATGCGGTTTTCGGGCCCGCGCAGGAATTCGTAGGGCGAGAGTTTGTTGCAGGCGGTGTCGGTGTGCACCGCCACAGCGTCGAACGAGCCCTTGGCCCCTGCCTGGTAGACGCCTTCGAGGAACTGGTAGTCGTTGCCCGTGAGCCCGCCGAGCACGACCGTCGCACTCGGGTCGGCCGCCTTGACCACCGGGTAGGTGGCCTGCAGCAGCTGCGCGTAGGCGGTCGGGTTGGGGGCGCCGATCCACCACGCCGGGGCGTCCTCCTCGTTCCAGATCTCATACGCGGCC
>Ga0181518_10000233_pt1 | contig 64907 bp, 68 predicted proteins | sample PEATcosm2014_Bin_28_FD_119751 | JGI IMG/M metagenome (GOLD analysis project Ga0181518, IMG submission 119751) | Peatland microbial communities from MTU Mesocosm Facility, Houghton, MI, USA - PEATcosm2014_Bin01_60_metaG | ecosystem: Environmental > Terrestrial > Soil > Wetlands > Peat | place...
CAGCTCGCCGAGCTCCGCGAATGGTTCCCATCGAGTGACAGTTCCAGACATTTGATCGCTCCTTTTGAGCTGGAAGAAGTGCGTGCGACCGAAGGTAGCCGTGAGCGATGGCGCCGCACATCGGGGCGCGCTCCGCATCGACGATCCGTAGAAATCACCGTGGGCTCGCGCGGGCGGCTGCCGGCCCACGAGCGGTCGGATGAGCGGAGGATGACCGACAGCGCGAGTACGTAGTCCCTGCTCACGGCAACCCGTTCCCCGTTCGGATGCGCGGCCCAAGCGCAGCCAAGAGACTGGAGGGCGATGACACGAGCCCTTTCAGCGACCGCCCTCGGCGTCGGCCTCGCGGGCGGCGTGCTGGCGCTCGTGCTCGCGCTGGCGGTCGGCGCGCTGCACACAGGGTCCGGCGCGAGCGCAAGGACGACGACGGTGATCGAGTCTGTGCCGCGGAGCGTGAGCGCGAGCGGCTCCTCGGCGGTCGACTGGGCGGCCGCGTATGCACAGGCAGCGCCGGGCACGGTCGACATCACCGCCCAGACGACGACGAGCGAGAACACGCCGTTCGGGCCGACGCAGCAGTCGGTGACGGCTGAGGGGTCGGGCTTCGTGATCGACGGCGACGGTCGCATCCTCACGGCCGCGCATGTGGTCGCGGGCGCGAGCTCGATCACGGTCACCTTCCAGGACGGCGCCACGCGGGGCGCGAAGGTGCTGGGCGTCGACGACTCCTCGGATGTCGCGGTGCTGCGCGTCGCTCCCACGGGCCTGACGCTGCACCCGCTGACCCTCGGCAGCTCGGGGTCGCTGGTCGTCGGGGATCCCGTGGGCGTGATCGGCGACCCGCTCGGGTTCGACCGCAGCCTGAGCACGGGCGTGGTCTCTGCCCTGGAACGCACGATCGAAGCGCCCGACGGGTTCGTGATCCCCCACGCCGTGCAGACCGACGCGGCCCTCAATCCCGGCAACTCCGGCGGCCCGCTGCTGGGCTCCCAGGGTCAGGTGATCGCGATCGCCGATCAGATCGCGACCGGCACGAACGAGTTCGGCCGCTCGAGCTCCGACACGAGCACCGGCGTGGGCTTCGCGGTCCCGATCGACCTCGCCAAGGCCGAGCTCTCGAAGCTCGAGCGCGGCGAACACGTGACGCACGCCTACCTGGGCGTGAGCACGGCCACCACGACGAGCGCCCCGACTGAACAGGGAGCGCTCGTCGAGGCGGTCCGGAAGGGGACGCCGGCCGCCCGGGCGGGGCTTCGCGCCGGTGATGTGATCGTCTCGTTCGACGGCGCCGCGATCCACGGCGCCAGCGGCCTCATAGACGCGCTGGCCGCCGCCCGAGTCGGGGAGAGGGTCCCGCTGACGGTGCTGCGGGGCCAGAGTCGCCTGACCCTGACGGTCACGCTTGCCGCACAGCCCACCCAGGCCGAATAGGCTCCCGCCGATCACCGACGACGGCTACAAGTGGGTGGCCCTGTCGAACACGACGCTCGGCGTGCTGCTGGCGACGATCGACGCGTCGATCACACTGATCGCGATGCCGGACATCTTCCGCGGCATCCACCTGGAACCGCTGGCGCCGGGCAACAGCTTCTACCTGCTGTGGATGATCCTCGGCTTCCTGGTGGTCACCAGCGTGCTGGTCGTCAGCCTGGGCCGGCTGGGCGACCTGTTCGGGAGGGTGCGGATCTACAACCTCGGCTTCGTGATCTACACGACCGCGTCGCTGTTCCTGGCCGTCGATTGGTTGACCGGGCGCTCGGGCGCCAGCTACCTGATCGTGTTCCGTGTCGTGCAGGGCGTCGGCGCCGCATGCCTGCTGGCCAACTCCGCGGCGATCCTCACAGACGCGTTCCCCTCCCACCAGCGCGGCCTGGCGCTCGGGATCAACAACATCGCGGGCATCAGCGGCCAGTTCGTCGGGCTCCTGCTCGGCGGGCTGCTCGGGCCGATCGACTGGCGGCTGGTGTTCCTGGTGTCGGTTCCGGTCGGCCTGTTCGGGACCGTGTGGGCATACCTCAAGCTGGAGGAACGCGGCGTGCCGCACAGGGCTCCGATCGACTGGCGCGGCAACATCCTGTTCGCGGCCGGGCTGATCATCCTGCTGATCGGCATCACCTACGGGATCCAGCCCTACGGCCACGACGCGCTCGGCTGGAGCAGCCCGCGCGTGCTCGCCGAGCTGACCACCGGCGCGGTGCTGCTGGCGGCGTTCGCGGTGGTCGAGCGCAGGGTGGCGGAGCCGATGTTCCGCCTGCCGCTGTTCCGCATCCGCGCGTTCACCTTCGGCGTCATGTCGAGCTTCCTCTCCGCGATCGCGCGCGGCGGGCTGATGTTCATGCTGATCATCTGGCTGCAGGGGATCTGGCTGCCCCGCCACGGCTACAGCTTCACCGAGACGCCCCTGTGGGCCGGCATCTACATGCTCCCGCTCACCGTCGGGTTCCTGATCGCGGGGCCGGCGTCCGGCTTTCTCTCAGACCGCTACGGCGCCCGGCCGTTCGCCACGGGCGGGATGCTCGCCGCCGCCGTCAGCTTCCTCGCGCTCGAGCTGCTGCCGATCGATTTCCCCTACCCCGCGTTCGCCGCGATCCTGCTCCTGAACGGGCTGGCGATGGGCTCCTTCGCCTCCCCCAACCGAGCCGGCGTGATGAACAGCCTGCCGCCCGAGGATCGCGGCGCGGGCGGCGGCATGAACCAGACCTTCCAGAACTCTGCCCAGGTGCTCTCGATCGGGATCTTCTTCACGCTGATGATCGCCGGCCTCGCCTCGACGCTCCCCGCCAGCCTTTCCAGCGGCCTGCGCGCCCACGGCGTATCCGCAAGCGTGGCCGCACGGGTCTCCCACCAGCCACCGGTGTCGATCCTGTTCGCCGCCTTCCTCGGCTACAACCCGATCCAGAAGCTGCTCGGCTCACACACGCTGAGCCTGCTCTCACCCACCAACGCCGCCACCGTCACGGGGCGCTCGTTCTTCCCGCAGCTGATCTCCAACCCGTTTCACTCGGGCCTGCACGCCGCGTTCGCCTTCGCGATCATCGCCTGCCTGCTCGCGGCACTCGCCTCCTGGTCGCGCGGCAGCCGCTATGTCGCCGGTGAGGTGCCGGAGCACCTTCACGCCGAACACGCGCGCGTCTCCGCCTCCGGGCCCGTTCCGTGAGCGCCGCGATGTAGGAGGGAAAAACCACTGCCTCGACCGTGATTACCCCTGATGGCACGTGCCTGTCCGGGGTTAGTGTGATGACACGATGCGTGTACCGGTGCGATCCGAGCCAGACGCTTTCCGCTTGACGGTAGCCGGGGCGTTGGCGGTTGCGGTGGCCGTGTTGGCCGGCTGGCTCACCAAGCCGCTGATAGGCGTGGCGCTGTTCGCGCTTGTGCTGGTGGTCGCCGTGATCGCCTACCTGCGCGCGGCCAACCCCGATCGCCGGATGCCGCTGCGCGAGGCGACAGCCGCGGCGCATCCTCACGGCGCCCCGCCCGGCAGGCGCCATGTGCTGGTCGTCGCCAACGAGGCGCTCTCAGGCGAGGCGCTGCGCGAGCGGATACTTGGAGAGGATCACGAGCGCGTCGAGGTCGACGTCCTCGCCCCGGTGCTCACGTCGCGCCTGCACCAGGGGGTCTCCGACATCGACCGTGAGCTCGAGCAGGCGCGATCTCGCCTGGAGCGCTCGCTGGCGTGGGCGCACGAGCACGGCATCGTCGCTCGCGGCGAGGTCGGCGATCCGAGCGCCGCGACTGCGATCGAGGATGAGCTGCGCGACTTCGGCGCCGACGAGGTGATCGTCGTCACGCATCCGCGCGAGCGTGAGAGCTGGCAGGAGCACGGAGAGCTCGAGCGTCTGCGGCGCGAGCTCGACATCCCCGTCACACACGTCGTGGTCGGCGGCGGCGCCTGAGCGGTGACTCACCCGCCACGTCTGAGCTCGGCCTCTGCACCGTCGGGCTCGGCGGTGGCAGGGCTTCGCGTACGCGCGCCACAGGCTCTCGCCGTCCTGATGGCGGCGCTCGCGGCCGGACCGATGGCTTCGGTGACGTTCGCGAACGCGACGCCTGGGTTCACCGCCCACACCATCGGGCGGCAGGCCGCGGGAACCCTGAGCCTCGGCTCGCACGGATCGGCGGTGCGCGCGCTGCAGAGCATGCTCGCGCGCTTGAGCTATCTCCCCTCCGACGGCGTCGACGGCGCCTTCGGCGAACAGACGTGGCACGCGGTGGTCGCGTTTCAGGGGTGGAGCGGGCTGGTCCGCGACGGCGTGGCGGGACCGCTGACGCTTCGGGCGCTGGCGCACGCGCGGCGGCCGCTGCCGTGGTCCACAGCCACGGGGTTCGAGGTCCACATCGCTCAGCAGGTGCTGCTGCTCGTGCGCGACGGGCGGGTCGAGCGCGCGATCCACGTCTCGACCGGGCGCCCGGGCTGGCCGACGCCGGTCGGGCACTTCGCGATCCTCGAACGCGCTCTGATGAGCTGGTCGGCGCCCTTCCAGGTGTGGATGCCGCTCGCGCAGTACTTCGACGACGGCTTCGCCCTGCACGAGTTCTCCGAAGTGCCCGCCTATCCGGCCTCGCACGGATGCATCCGCGTGCCGAGCGTGGAAGCGCAGACGGTGTGGCGGTTCGGGCGTGTGGGAATGCGCTTGTGGACGAGCCCCTGAGCTGGGCCGTGGGCGCCGGCGGCGCCGCTGCCACCCGGCCGCAGATGCCCGCCTCCCCTCGCGTGCGCCGCGCCGGCGTCGATCCGCGCGGGCTCTCCGGGCGCGTCGCACGCGGGCTGTGGGCCCGCGTGCTGGTGGCCGCCGTGGGCGTGGCCGCGGCGACCCCGGTGATCAACTCGACGGCCAGGGCCGCGCGCGCGGGATGGGCGCCGGCGGGGGACGACGGGATCATCGCCACGCGCGGGTGGGATGTCCTGACCTCGCATACGCCGCTGGTCGGCCAGTACTCGGAGGCGGGCCTGGTCGTGCACGGACAGGTCATGCACAGCCCCGGCCCGATGCTGTACTGGCTGCTCGCGCTGCCGGCGCGCTTCGGCAGCGTCACGAGCCTCGCGGTGACGATGGGCGTCGTCAACACGCTTGCGATCGTCGGCTGCGTCGCGCTCGCGCGCCGCCGCGGCGGCGCGGTCCTGATGTTCGCGACGGCGATCGCGATCGCGCTGATGTGCCAGTCGCTGCCTACCGAGGCGCTGCACGACATCTGGAACCCGGCGGCCGGCCTGTTCCCGTTCCTGCTGCTGATCTTCCTCGGCTGGTCGCTGGCCTGCGGCGAGCGCCGCCTGCTGCCCGTCGCCGTGCTGGTCGCGAGCTTCGTCACGCAGACCCACCTGATGTACGCGGCGCCCACCGCGGCGGTGCTGGCGGTCGGCTTCGGGGGCCTGCTGGCCGGGTCGCTGGCGCGCCGGCGCGCCCGCTCGCCTGAGCGCGAGCGCCGCCGGCCGCGGACGCCTGAGCGCGACCGCCGCCGGCCGCGGACGCCTGAGCGCGACCGCCGCCGGCCGCGGACGCGGGTGTGGCCGTGGGCGCTCGCGGCGCTGGTCGTCGCCGCCGTGTGCTGGACGGAGCCGGCGATCGACCAGATCGAGAACAGCCCGGGAAACCTCGCGATGATCGTGCGCACGGCCGAGCACCGCGGGCCGACGCTCGGCGCGACGGTCGGCTGGCACGCGGTCGTGCGCTCGGTCGGGATCCGCCCGTGGTGGCTGTACATACCGGCGTCGGAGTGGGAGCGCAAGCGCGACGTTCGCGCCACGCCGAGCGCCGGCCGGATGGACTCGACGATCGTGCTGCTCGCCGCGCTGGCGCTGGCGGGGCTGATCGGCGCCGTCAGGCGGCGCTGGGACCTCGCGGCGGCGGCGCTGATCGGCCTCGGACTGTGCGTGGCGATCGGCCTGGAGGCGGCGTCCAACCCTTCGACGCAGCTGCTTGCGGAAACGCTCGGCTACACGATGTGGTGGGGCTCGGAGCTGGGCCTGTGGGTGTGGCTGATGCTCGCGTGGACGCTGTGGCTCGCCCTGGCCGGCGTGTCGCGGCCCGCGCTGCGGGCGCTGCGCCGTCGCGTTGGCGACGGCGGCGGGACGCTGAGGTCGTGGCCGGGGCGGGCTGCGCTCGCGCTCGTCTGGCTGGCGGGCCTCGGCGGGACGGTCGCGGTGGGCGCCGCGGTCGCGGCGGGCGCCAAGCCGGACTCGCACGCGTACGAGTACCGGCCGATCCGCGCGGTCGCGGCGGGCATCGAGCGCGTGATCTCGCCGGGCGAGGCGATCGAATATCGCCTCGGGCCACTCGACGTCGGCACGCAGCCGATGGAGCCGGCGATCCGCTTCTTGCTCGTCCGCCACGGCGACCGCGTGCTCGCGCGCGGCTCGTTCCCGCGACTCGGCTCCTACTACGAGCTGGATGACCGCCCGGCGCGGTGGATCGTCTACCTCCGCGACGGCACCCGCCCGCAGCCCCGCATGACGCTCGCCGCGCGCGTCCGCTTCGCCGACCCGTGGGGGCGGGAGATCCTCAGCGCGTGGGTGGCCCGGGCGACGCACGCCCATGTCCGTAAAATGCCGCACCGCCGACGGTAGCTACCGCCGATGCGGGCGCGGCGGCCGATGGCCTACGGTTCGGGCGTGCCGTCAACGGGTGAGATGCGCCCAACCCACGCTCGCGGACCCGGCCGCGGGGACACGAGCGTGCGCACGCGGGAGCTCCCGCCGCCGAACATGCCCGACTACGACGAGGCCCGCGCGAGCTTCTCGTGGGCGGCGGCGCGAGCGGAGCTCGCGGGCCTGCCGGGCGGCGGCCTGAACATCGCGTACGAGGCCGTCGACCGCCATCTGGACGAGGGGCTGGGCGAGAAGATCGCGCTGCGCATCCTGGGCAGGCATGGCGACGCGCGCGTGCTCACGTACGCGCAGCTGGCGCGCGAGACCGATCGCTTCGCGAACGTGCTGAGCGCGCTGGGCGTGCGGCGCGGCGAGCGCGTGTTCGTGCTCGCGGGGCGGGTCCCGGAGCTGTACGTGGCGGCGCTGGGGACGCTCAAGCACGGCAGCGTGTTCTCGCCGCTGTTCTCGGCGTTCGGGCCGGAGCCGATCGAGCAGCGGCTGGCGCTCGGCGACGGGCGCGCGCTGGTGACGACGCCGGCGCTGTACAGGCGCAGGGTCGAGCAGCTGCGCGAGCGCGTGCCGGGCCTCGCGCACGTGCTGCTGGTTGGAGACGCGGCGGAGATCGCGGAGATCCCCGACGTGCTGGACCTGAACCGCCTGATGGGCGACGCCGGCGACACGTACGCGATCGCGGCGACGGAGCCGCAGGAGATGGCGCTGCTGCACTTCACGAGCGGCACGACGGGCAGGCCGAAGGGCGCGATCCACGTGCACGAGGCGGTGGTGGCGCATCGCGCGACGGGGCGCATGGTGCTCGACCTGCATCCCGACGACGTGTTCTGGTGCACGGCGGATCCTGGCTGGGTGACGGGGACCTCCTACGGGATCGTCGCGCCGCTGACGCTGGGTGTGAGCAGCGTGGTCGACGAGGCGGACTTCGATGCGGACCGCTGGTACCGGACCCTCCAGGACGAGCGGGTGAGCGTCTGGTACACGGCGCCGACGGCGCTGCGGATGCTGATGCGGATCGGCGCGGAGGTCGCGCGCGAGTACGACCTGAGCGCGCTGCGCTTCATCGCGAGCGTCGGCGAGCCGCTGAACCCCGAGGTGGTGCTGTGGGGGCAGGAGGCGTTCGGGATGCCGATCCACGACAACTGGTGGCAGACGGAGACGGGCGGGATCATGATCGCCAACTACCGCTCGATGGACGTGCGGCCGGGGTCGATGGGCCGTCCGCTGCCGGGGATCGAGGCGTCGGTGGCGCGTCGCGACGCGGAGGGCCGCCCGGTGCTCGCGGGCGACGGCGGCCTGGAGCTGGTGAGCTCGCCGCAGGAGCAGGGCGAGCTGGTGCTGCGCCCGGGCTGGCCGTCGATGTTTCGCGGCTACCTCGGCGAGCGGGAGCGCTACGAGCGCTGCTTCGCCGGCGGCTGGTATCTGACCGGCGACCTCGTGCGCCGCGACGAGGACGGCTACTTCTGGTTCGTCGGCCGCGGCGACGACGTGATCAAGTCGGCGGGGCACCTGATCGGCCCGTTCGAGGTGGAGAGCGCGCTGCTGGCGCACCCGGCGGTGGCGGAAGCTGGCGTGATCGGCAAGCCCGACCCGGTGGCGGGCGAAATCGTGAAGGCGTTCGTCGCGCTGTCGCCCGGCCGCGAGCCGGGCGAGGAGCTGCGCAGGGAGCTGCTGGGCTTCGCGCGCAAGCGCCTGGGAGCGGCGGTCGCACCGCGCGAGATCGACTTCGTCGCGTCCGTGCCGCGCAACCGCTCGGGCAAGATCATGCGCCGGCTGCTGAAGGCGCGTGAGCTGGGTCTGCCGGAGGGCGACGTCTCGACGCTGGAGCCGGACGCGTGAGCGCGGCGGCGCCGCTGGAGCGCGAGCACGCGCTGCACCTGCTGCGTCAGATGCTGCGGGTGCGCCGCTTCGAGGAGAAGTGCGTGGAGCTCTACAGCGCGGCGAAGATCCGCGGCTTCATGCACCTGTACATCGGCGAGGAGGCGGTCGCGGCGGGCGTGATGGAGGCGCTCGAGCCCGACGATGCGATCGTGGCGACCTACCGCGAGCACGGGCACGCGCTCGTGCGCGGCGTGTCCGCCCGCTCGATCATGGCGGAGATGTACGGCAGGCTCGAGGGCTGCTCGCGCGGTCGCGGCGGGTCGATGCACCTGTTCGACGCGGCGACGCGCTTCTACGGCGGCAACGCGATCGTCGGCGGCGGGCTGCCGCTGGCGCTCGGCCTGGCGCTGGCGGACAAGCTGCGGGGGCGCGAGCGCGTGACGGCGTGCTTCTTCGGCGACGGCGCGGTCGCCGAGGGCGAGTTCCACGAGTCGATGAACCTCGCCGCGCTGTGGCGGCTGCCGGTGCTGTTCTGCTGCGAGAACAACCTGTACGCGATGGGCACGGCGATCGACCGCTACGAGTCCGAGACGCAGCTGTCGCTGAAGGCGGCCAGCTATGAGATGCCCGCGTGGACGGTCGACGGCATGGACGTGATGGCGGTCGAGGACGCCGCGCGCAGGGCGGCGGCCGAGGTCCGCGGCGGGATGCCGTGCTTCCTGGAGCTGCGCACGTACCGCTTCCGCGCGCACTCGATGTACGACCCGGATCTGTACCGCTCGAAGGAGGAGATCGAGCACTGGAAGGAGCACGACCCGATCGCCGCGCTCACCGGGGCTCTCCAGGAGGGCGACATGCTCGGCGACGACGATCTGGCTGGGCTGGAGCGCGCGGTCGCGCAGGAGGTCGAGGACGCGATCGCCTTCGCGGAGTCGGGCACGCTCGAGCCGGTGGAGGACCTGGAGCGGTTCGTTTATTGGGAGCCCGCCCTCCGGGGCGCCCTCCCGGCCGCCGCGCCCGCTCCTGCCGGCGCGCCCGGCCAGCCGGGAGCGCCGGCGTGAGCGCGCAGGCCGTCACGCTCACCTACCGCGAGGCGATGCGCCAGGCGATCCGCGAGGCGCTGCTCGGCGACGAGCGGGTGTTCCTGATGGGCGAGGACGTCGGCGCGTACGGCGGCTGCTTCGGCGTCTCCAAAGGCCTGCTGGAGGAGTTCGGGGGCGAGCGCATCCGCGACACGCCGCTGTCGGAGTCGGCGTTCGTGGGCGCGGGGATCGGCGCGGCGATGGGCGGCATGCGCCCGATCGTGGAGGTGATGACCGTCAACTTCTGCCTGCTGGCGCTCGATCAGATCATGAACAACGCGGCCACCATCACGCACATGTCCGGCGGCCAGTTCTCGATCCCGCTGGTGATCCGCATGACGACCGGCGCGGGGCGCCAGGTGGCAGCGCAGCACTCGCACAGCCTCGAGGGCTGGCTCGCGCACATCCCCGGCCTGCGGCTGCTCGCGCCGGCGACGCTCGCGGACGCCCGCGGGATGCTCGCGCCGGCGCTCCAGGACCCCAACCCGGTTCTGATCTTCGAGCACGGCGGGCTCTACAACATGGAGGGCGAGCTGCCCGCCGACGCGGGCGCGGTCGACATCGAGCGCGCGGCCGTGCGCCGGCCGGGCTCGGACGTGACGCTGATCGCCTACGGGGGGACGCTGCCGACCGCGATGCAGGCCGCCGAGGAGCTCGCGCGGGACGGCGTCGAGGCGGAGGTGATCGACCTGCGGGTTCTGCGCCCGCTCGACGACGCGGCGGTGATGGCGTCGCTGGGGCGGACCCACCGCGCCGTGATCGTCGACGAGGGCTGGCGCTCGGGCAGCCTCGCCGCGGAGGTCAGCGCACGGATCATGGAGCAGGCGTTCTACGAGCTCGACGCGCCCGTCGCGCGCGTCTGCTCCGCGGAGGTGCCGATGCCCTACGCCCAGCACCTCGAGCAGGCGGCGCTGCCGCAGGCGAGCACCGTGGTCGCGGAGGTCCGAGGCATGGTGGGCGCGCGTGGCTGAGTTCCGGATGCCCGCGCTGGGCGCCGACATGACCTCGGGCACGCTGCTCGAATGGCGCGTGAAGCCAGGCGACGCGGTCAAGCGCGGCGACATCGTCGCGGTCGTCGACACGAGCAAGGCCGAGATCGAAGTCGAGATCTTCGAGGACGGCGTGATCGACGAGCTGCTCGTCGCGGAGGGCGCCAAGGTGCCCGTCGGGACGGCGCTCGCGACCGTCCGCGGCGCGGAGGCCGGCACGCCGCCGCGGAATGCCGCGCCGCCGGCGCAGGCCCCGGAGCCGGGCACGCCGCCGCAAGAGCATCATCTGCGCGTGTCGCCACTCGCGCGCCGGGCGGCCGAGGAGCTCGGCGTCGACCTGGCCGCGGTTGCGGGCAGCGGCCCGGGCGGGGCGATCACGAGAGACGACGTGGAGCGCGCGGCGGCCGGCGGGCCTGCGGCCGCGGCGACACCACCGTCGAGCACCGCCGCACCGGCCCCGAGCGCGCCGCCGGCCTCCGCCCCCCTGCCGCCGGCCTCCGCCCCCCTGCCGCCGGCCTCTTCGGCCGCCGAGCCGAGCGACCGCGCGCTGGCGATGCGCCAGGCGATCGGCGCGCTGATGGCGCGCTCCAAGCGGGAGATACCCCACTACTACCTGCAGACGCAGATCGACCTGAGCAGGGCGCTGGCGTGGCTGGAGGAGGAGAACCTGCGACGGCCGCTGGCGCAGCGGCTGCTGCCGTCGGCGCTGCTGCTGAGGGCCACGGCGAAGGCGACGGCGACGACGCCGGCGCTGAACGGCTTCTGGATCGACGGGGCGTTCCACGCGGGCGCGGGGGTCCACCTGGGGGTGGCGATCTCGCTGCGCGGCGGTGGCCTGATCGCGCCGGCGCTGCACGACGCCGACCGCATGACCGTGGACGAGGTGATGGCGGGCCTGCGCGACCTGGTGGCGCGGGCGCGGGCTGGGCGACTGCGCGGCTCGGAGATGTCCGATCCGACGATCACGGTGACGAACCTGGGCGAGCAGGGGGTCGACCTGGTGCACGGCGTGATCTATCCGCCGCAGGTGGCGCTGGTCGGGTTCGGCGCCGTGCGCGAGCGGCCGTGGGCGGTCGACGGGATGATCGGCGTGCGCCCGATCGTGACGGCGACGCTGGCGGCGGACCATCGCGCGAGCGACGGGCACGCCGGGGGCCGCTTTCTGACGCTGATCGAACGCGAGCTGCAGAAGCCGGAGGAGCTATGAACGAGCAGGAGCTGCACGAGGTCGTGATCCGGGCGCTCAAGGAGGTCGCGCCGGATGTGGATCCTCGAGCGATCGACCGCGAGGCAAGCCTGGCCGATCAGCTGGACCTCGACTCGATCGACTTCCTCAACGTGCTCGTGGGCGTGCACGAGCAGACCGGCATCGAGATCCCCGAGCGCGACTACCCGAAGCTCTCGACGCTCGACGCCGCGGTCGCGTATCTGCTGGCGGCACAGCGCGGCGACGCCGGGCCGGGCACGTAACCTCTCCATGCGATGACCCCCCTCGCCGACCTCCTCGAGCGTCTGCGACTGCGCCGCCAGCCGCCGGGGCGGGCGGCCGCGGCTGTGGGCGTGCCGGCGGTGGAGCCCGACGTCGCCGCCGAGCTCGCACCCTTGTTCGGACGGCTCGACGAGATCGACGCGGAGGCGGGGGCGATCGTGCGGGAGGCCCGCTCGCGGGCGCAGGCGACCGAGCGCGACGCCCAGGCGCAGGCCGAGCGGATCCTCGAGCGTGCGACCCGCGAGGCGGAGCTCGAGGCCGAGCGCCTGCGCGGCGAGCGACGCGAGCAGGCCGAGCGCCAGGCGCAGGCGATCCTCGCGGACGCCCGCGCCGAGGCCGAGCGCCTGCGCGAGCGCGCCGCGCGGCGGACGCCGGGCGTCGTCGAGGATGTGCTGGGGCTGCTCGTACGGGGGACCGGTTGAACGCCGAGTGGATCGCGGGCACGGTGCGCGGCAGGCTGCTGCTGGAGCGCCGCCTGGGCGAGGAGCCCGCCCGCGCGGTGGCGGCGCAGAGCTCTCTCGCGGCCGCTCATCGCCTGCTGCTGGCGAGCCCGTACGGCCGCGACCTCGACGCCGCGCAGGAGCTCGGGCCCGCGCAGCGCGCCGTCGCGGGGACCGCGCTGTGGCACCTGCGCATCCTCGCCGGCTGGCTGCCGCCGGACGGCGCCGTGCTGCTGCGCGCGCTCGCCGCGTGGTATGAGCTCGCGAACATCGAGCGCCACATCGCGTGGATCGTCACCGGGGCCGGCCCGCCGCCGCCGTTCGTTCTCGGCGGCCTGGACACGGTGTGGTCGCGCGTCGAGCCCACGCGCAGCCTCGCGGAGGTGCGCGCGGCGCTGGCCGCCTCGCCGTGGGGCGAGCCCGCCGGCGAAGAGCCGCTCGCGCTGCACCTGGCGCTGCGGGCCGGCTGGGCGCGGCGGGTGATCGACCACGCGGGCGCCGCCGGCGAGTGGGCGCAGGCGGCGGTGGCGCTGCTGGTGGCGCGCGAGCTGCTGCTGGCCGGCGAGGAGGACCCTCGCCGGCTGCTGGCGCTGCCGGGTGTGAGCGCGAGCTGGCTGTCGGCGTCGAGCGTGCCGGAGCTCGCCGCGCTGCTGCCGGCGAGGATCGGCTGGGCGCTGCGCGACGTGGAGCGCCCGCATGAGCTGTGGCGCGCGGAGCTGCGCTGGTGGCGGCGCGTCGAGGACGACGCGCGGGCGCTGATGCGAAGCCCGATCGGCTCGCCGGCGCTCGTCGCGGGGATCGTCGCGCTGCTCGCGGCGGACGCCCGGCGGGCAGCCCAGGCGCTGGCGATCGCGGCGCTCGGCGGCGCGGCGCGGGTGCGGGAGCGGGCGGATGCCGAGATCTGAGACGCTCGTCCCCGCGCGCATGCGCCGGGTCGCGATCGTGGCCTCCGGGCGGCGGCTGCGTGACGCGCTCGCCGAGGTGGCGGACGCCGGCACGGTCGAGCTGAGCGGCGCGCTCGCCCCGGCGGCGGGCGAGGCGGTCGAGGCGTTGCGGCGCCTGGAGCGCACGGCTGGGAGAGGACTCGACGGGGCGTCGCGACCGCGCCTGCGCCGGCGCGCGCCGGATGTCGCCGAGCTCGAGCGCCGCGGCGAGCGGGAGCTGCTCGCGGGCGAGGTCGCGCTGCACCAGCGTGCCGAGCGCGCGGTCGCCCACGACGGCTTCGCGCTGCTCGCCGGCTGGACCCCCCAGCGCGAGCTGGGCGCGCTGCGCGAGCGACTGTCCGCGGTCGGCGCGGGCCTCGTCGAGCTCGCGACGCCGCGCGGCGAGACGCCGCCGACGCTGCTCGTGCCCGCGCGCGTCGCGCGCCCGTTCAGGCTGCTGGTCGAAACCTACGGCGCGGTCCCCTACGGCGACGTCGACCCGACGCCGTTCGCCGCGCCGATCTTCTTCCTGATGTTCGGGATGATGTTCGGCGACGCCGGCGACGGGCTGCTGCTGATCGCCGCCGGCCTGCTGTTGCGCCGCGCCCGCGACCCGCGCCTGGCGGCCGCGCGGCGGCTGTGGGCGTTCCCTGCGGTGGCGGGCGCCTGCGCGGTCGTGTTCGGCCTGCTCTACGGCGAGTTCTTCGGGCCGACCGGGATCGTGCCGGTGCTGTGGCTGAACCCGCTCGACCACCCGACGACGCTGCTTCTGATCGGCGCGGCGATCGGGGTCGTGCTGCTGCTCGGCGCGCACGCGCTCGGCGTGGTCAATCGCCTGCGCGAGCAGGGGCCGAGCGCGGCGCTGCTGACCCCGTCGGGCGTCGCCGGGCTGCTCGTGCTGGTCGGCGGCGTGCTGCTCGTGGCCGGGCTCGCGTACGCGCCGGAGCTCGCGGTGGCGGGCGCGGCGGTCGTCGCGGCCGGGGCGCTGCTGCTGTACGCGGGCTTTCGCGCCGAGTCCCCGAGCGGCGCGCTGGGCGTGCTGCAGCGGCTGATCGAGCTGTTCGACGCGCTGCTGCGCACCGGCTCGAACGTGCTGTCGTTCACGCGTCTGGCGGCGTTCGGCTTGATGCACGCGGCGATCGGCGAGGTCGTCGTCGACGGCACGCGCGCGCTGGCGGGGAGCCCGGCGGGCTACGTGGCGGCGGCGCTGCTGTTCGCGCTCGGCAGCGCGCTGGCGTTCGCGCTGGAGACCCTCGTCGTGGGCGTGCAGGCGCTGCGCCTGGAGTACTACGAGCTCTTCTCGCGCGTGTTCGTCGAGGAGGGACGTCCGTTTCGACCCTGGAGCATCCCGCTCCTGGCTGATGAGGAGGCACCATGACGCTGTTTCTGCTGCTCGGCCTGCCGGTGGCGACGCTGGGCGCGCTGTTCTGCCAGATGGTCGTGCGCGGGGACATCGCCCGCGGCACGCGAAGGCTGATCGCCGTCAACGGGCTGCTGGGCCTCGGCGCGCTCGCCGTGCTCGGGCTGCTCGCGCTCGGGGTCGCCGAGCCGGCGAGCGCGGCCACGGTGACGTCCTCGGGCGGCCAGAGCGGCGCGTTCATCGGCGCCGGCATCGCGGTCGGGGCGTCGTCGATCGGAGCCGGCGTGGCCGTGGCGTACACCGGCTCGGCGGCGCTCGCGGCGATCTCCGAGAAGCCGGAGATGTTCGGCCGCACGATGGTCGTGGTGGGGCTCGCGGAGGGGATCGCGATCTACGGGCTGATCATCGCGGTGATCCTGATCGGCAAGGTATGAGCACGGTCGTGGCGATCGGCGAGGAGCAGCGGGTCCGCGGCTTCGCGCTGGCGGGGGTCGACGTGAGGACGACCGCGGATGCGGACTCGGCCCGCGCCGCGTGGGAGGCGCTGGATGCCGACGTCGGCCTGGTGATCCTCACGCCCGCCGCCGCCGCGGCGCTGCGCCCCGCGCTCGCGAGCGCCCCGCGACGGCTGTGCGTGGAGCTGCCCGCATGACGCGCTTCCCCCGGCGCCGGTCGGACCTTCCCTCCTCGCCGGCGGCGGCGCCCGCCGAGCGCGACCCGTGGGAGCCGGTTCGCCGCGTGGCGCTGGCCGACGCCCACGCCGAGGCCGAGCGCCTGCTCGTCGAGGCGCGCGAGCGCGCCGCCGCCATCCTGGCGGCGGCCGACGAACAGGCCGCGACGCAGCGCGAGGGCGCGCTCGCCGCCGCGCGCGAGGCGGCCGACGGCGACGCGCGGCGGGTCCTGGCCGGCGCCCGCGCCGGCGCGCACGAGCTGCTGCTGTCGGTGCGCCGGGACGTGTACGCGACGGTCACCCGCGACGTCGCCCGCCAGGCGGCGAGCCGCCGCGAGGACTACCGGGCACTGACCGGGCGGCTGATCGAGGACGCGCGGCGGCGCCTGGGGGCGGACGTCGAGATCGCCGACGCGCCCGACGGCGGGATCATCGCCAGCGCCCCGGGCCGTCAGCTCGACTACTCGCTCTCGACCCGGGTCAGGCGCTGCCTGGCGCGGCTGGACGACGAGGTGGCGGCGCTGTGGAGCTGAGCGCCGGCACGATCGCCCGCGTGAACGGGCCGATCGTCGAGATCGCGGGCGCGCGCGACCTGCGCGTCGCCGAACTGGTGAGCGTCGGCCCGCAGCGGCTGGCGGGCGAGGTGCTGTCGCTGGCGGGCGAGAGCGCGACGGTGCAGGTGTACGAGGAGACCTCCGGTCTGCGCCCGCGCGAGGCGGTCACCGCGACCGGGCGCCCGCTCAGCGCGGAACTGGGCCCGGGCCTGCTCGGCGGCGTCTTCGACGGCATGCTGCGGCGCCTGCAGGACGCCGGGCCGTGGCTGGAGCCCGGGATGCTCGCGGGCGCGCTCGACCCCGAGCGGCGCTGGCGCTTCACCCCGAGCGCCCGCCCCGGCGATCGCGTGGAGCCCGGGCACCTGCTCGGCACGGTGCCGGAGACCGACGCGATCGCCTACCGCGCGCTCGTCCCGCCCGAGATCGCGGGCACGCTGCAGTCGATCGCGCCGGAGGGCGAGCTGACGGTCGGCGAGACGATCGCGACGGTCGACGGGCACGAGATCGCGCTGGCGCGCGCGTGGCCCGTGCGCCGCCCGCGGCCGGCCGCCGCGCGCCTGCCCTCCGGGCGCCCGCTGATCACCGGACAGCGCGCGGTCGACCTGCTGTTCCCGCTCTGCCAGGGCAGCACCGCGGGGGTGCCTGGCGGCTTCGGCACGGGCAAGACGCTGCTGCTGCAGCAGATCGCCAAGTGGTGCGACGCGGACGTGATCGTGTACGTCGGCTGCGGCGAGCGCGGCAACGAGCTGGCGGAGCTGCTGGAGGACTTCGCCGAGCTGGAGGATCCGCGCAGCGGCGAGCGCCTGATGCAGCGCACGGTGACGATCGTCAACACCTCCAACATGCCGCTGCTCGCACGCGAGGCGTCGATCTACACGGGCGTCACCGTCGCCGAGCACTACCGCGACATGGGCTATGACGCCGTCGTGATCGCCGACTCGACCTCGCGCTGGGCGGAGGCGCTGCGCGAGTCGGCGGCGCGGACCGAGGAGCTGCCCGCCGAGGAGGGCTATCCGCCCGAGCTGTCCTCGACGCTCGCGGCGTTCTACGAGCGCGCCGGGCGCTTCCGGACGCTGTCGGGAGCGCAGGCGTCGGTGACGATCCTCGGCGCCGTCTCGCCTCCCGGCGGGGATCTGGCCGAGCCGGTGACGGCGCACACGCGGCGCTTCGTGCGGACCGTGTGGTCGCTCGACCGCCAGCTCGCCTACGCGCGCCACCACCCGGCGATCAGCTGGACCGACTCCTCCTCTCGCGACGCGGAGGCGATCGCGGACTTCGAGGCCGACGCGGGCGACGCCGACTGGGCCCGGCGGCGCCATCAGGCGCTGCAGCTGCTGCTCGACGCCGAGCGGATCGAGTCGGTCGCCCAGCTGACGGGCGTCGAGAGCCTGCCCGCGGCCGAGCGCGTGATCATGATCTCGGCGCGGCTGCTGCGCGAGGGCGTGCTCCAGCAGAGCGCGCTGAGCGTCAACGACCGCTACTGCGCCCCCGCCAAGCAGGCCGCGCTGCTCGCGCTGGTGCTCGACCTCCACGAAGCGCTGCTGGCGGCGATCGAGCGGGGCACGCCGATCGAGCGCGTGCAGGAGCTCGACCTCTCGGATGTCGCGCGCGTGCGCGACGAGTGCCCGCCCGAAGAGGTCGCTCCGATCCAGCGGCTGGGGGCCGAGCTGCAGAGCCGCATCGGCCAGCTGCGATGAGCGCCGCGGGCACGCCGGGCGAGGAGCTGTCGCCGCAGCCGATCGAGTACAGCTCGACGGCCTCGCTGCGCGGGCCGCTGATGATCGTCGAGGGCGTGCGCGACGTCGGCTGGAACGAGGTCGCCGAGATCCGCCTACCCGACGGCGAGGTGCGCCACGGCGTCGTGCTCGACATCCATCTCGACCACGCGGTCGTCGAGGTGCTGGAGGGCACGGCGGGCATGGGGCTGGACGCGGTGCGCACGGCGTTCGGCGGCACGCCGATGAGCGTGCCCGTCAGCGAGGAGTGGCTCGGCCGCGTGTGCGACGGGCGCGGCGAGCCGCTCGACGGGGGCCCGCCGATCCTCGGCAGCCGCCGCCGCGAGATCGCCGGCACGCCGATCAACCCCGCCGTGCGCATCCCCCCCAGCGAGCCGATCGTCACCGGCGTCAGCGCGATCGACGGGCTGGCGACGCTCGTGCGCGGCCAGAAGCTGCCGATCTTCTCGGTCGGCGGGCTGCCGCACCTGGAGCTCGCCGCCCAGATCGCCGTCCAGGCCAATGTCGCGGGCGAGCCGTTTGCGGTCGTGTTCGCGGCGCTCGGCGTCACCCACGCCGACGCGGCGACGCTGCGTGCGACGCTCGAGGCGCGCGCGGACGAGCGCGAGGCGGTGCTGTTCCTGAACACCGCCGATGACCCGGTGGTCGAGCGCCTGACGACGCCGAAGCTGGCGCTGACGGTCGCCGAGCACCTCGCGTTCGACTGCGACCGGCACGTGCTGGTGCTGCTGGCGGACGTGACCAACTACGCGGAGGCGCTGCGCCAGGTTTCGGCCGCGCGCGGCGAGGTGCCCACGCGGCGCGGCTACCCCGGCTACCTGTACAGCGACCTCGCCTCGCTGTACGAGCGCGCCGGGCGCATGCGCGACCGGCGCGGGTCGGTGACGCTCGTGCCGGTGCTGACGATGCCCGCCGGCGACATCACCCATCCGGTGCCCGACCTGACGGGCTACATCACCGAGGGGCAGCTGCTGCTCGACGCGGACATGCACGCGCGCGGCGTGTACCCGCCGCTGGACCTGATGGGCTCGCTCTCGCGCCTGATGCGCCGCGGCACCGGAGCGGGCCTGACGCGCGAGGACCACCCGGAGCTCTCCGACGAGCTCTACGCGCTGACCGCGCGCGCGGTGCAGGCGGCGGATCTCGCCGAGATCGTCGGCGCCGACGCGCTGCCCGCCGCCGACCGGCGCCTGCTCGACTTCCGCACGGCGCTGGAGCGCGACTTCCTCAGCCAGGGCCGCCAGGAGGCGCGCACGCTCGAGCAGACGCTCGAACGCGGCTGGCTGGTCGCCTCGCGCCTGCCGGCGGCGGAGCTGACGATGGTCAGCCGCCAGACGCTCGCCGCGCGCTACCGGGGGGAGGAGGACGATGCCGAGCACGGGCACGTCGGGTAAGGCCGCGCGGCTCGTGCTGCGCCGCCAGCTGGCCGTCGCGCGCCGCGGCGCGGACCTGCTCTCGCGCAAGCGACAGGCGTTGCTGGTCGAGCAGCGCCGGCTGCGCGGCGAGGCGGCGGCGAGCGGCGAGGAGTGGACCGAGGCGATCGCCGAGGCCGAGCGCTGGCAGACACGCTCGGCGCTGCTCGACGGCGCCGAGGAAACCGCGCGCATCGCCTCCTACGCCCAGTGCGCGCCGCAGCTGACGGTCGCGTGGGAGCCGCTGATGGGCATCGTGCGGCCGCGCGTCGCCGGCCTCGAGCAGGGCCCGCCGCCGCCGGTCGCCGCGCTCGGCGGCAGCTCGGCGCTGCACTGCATGGCGCTCGCCTACCGCCGGGCGACCGCCGCCGCCGCCGAGGAGGCGGCCGCGCAGATAGCCCTGCAGCGGGTCACGCGCGAGCTGGCCACCGTCGCCCGCCGCGCGCGCGCGATCGAGCGACGCTGGATCCCCCGCCACGAGGCCGAGCTCGCCGCGCTGGAGCTCAGCCTTGAGGAGAGCGAACGCGAGGAGGCGGCGCGCCTGCGCCTGCTCACCCGCCGCCGCGCGGCGCCCTGAGTCTGCGCAGGCGCGCCGGCAGCCGCGGGCGTGACTGGCGCGGCTCACTCGGGCGTGTCATCGGAGCTGACTCGTGGCGGACGTTCGACCGCGCGCTCGAACATACCGCGCACGCGGCTGACCGCAAATGCCGCCCTCGGCTGCGACGCGCGCCTGCGCGCGCCCGGCGACCCGGGCTCCCAACGGAAGGTCAACAGCGCGAATGCGGAGGCCACGACGCCCCAGATGAGAAGGACCTCCAGGTGCTGCAGGTGCAGCACGGCGCCCCGGGTCGGGTTGAACAGGCTCTCCAGCTCGTCGGCGAACGGGCGCAGCGGAAAGAACGACGCGGTCTCGCGCAGCCAGTGCGGCGCGTTGTCGATCGGCATGAACACGTCGGATATGAAGCACAGCGGCAGGATCGTCCCCCACGCGACCGGCAGCGCCGAGTCGGCCCTGGGCACCAGCACCGTCACCGCCAGGCCGAGCGCGCAGAAGCAGAACATGGCGACCGCAAGGACCAGCAGCGCCGCCGGCACTGCGCTCCAGATCACCTCGAAGCCGTACACGCCCGCGCCGACCGCGATCACGACCACCGCTGAGATCAGCGCGACGAGCCCCGCTGAGGCGAGCCGGCCGCTCATGTAGATCCACGGCGGCAGCGGCGTCCCTCGCAGCCGCTTGAGGATGCCTTCGTCGCGCGCGAGGCTCGTCGCGGAGATGACGCTCATGTAGCAGGCGTTGACGACCGCGAAGGCGACCATCGCAGGCGTGAAGAACTGCGCGTAGGCGATGCCGCCGCGGCTGGCGAGGTGGGTGCCGCGGTAGAGGAGATTGACCGCGAGCAGAACCATCAGCGGGATCACGAGCGTGGCGAACGATGCGATCGGAGAGCGCACGAGCACGCGCAGCTGATAGACGACCTGCGCGGCGAGCAGCCGCGACGCGGACGGGCGCCGCGCGGGCGTGCGCTCAGTCGCCGCCATCGCCGCCGGCTTCGGTGAGCTGCAGGTAGACGTCTTCGAGCGAGGGGCCCACGACCTCGAGCCCGCGCAGCTCGATCCCGCGGCCGACCGCCCAGCCGCATAGACGCGCCAGCGCGCGCGTCGGCTCGGCGCTCCGCAGGACCAGCTCGCCGTCATCCGTCCGCACCAGCTCGCGCAGCTCCGAGGGCAGCGCGGCGAGGTCGTGCGGGCTCGGCGGACGGAACCTGATCACCGTGTCGCGCCGGGCGCGTCCGCCGAGCATGTCCGGGCTGCCCTCCGCGACGATCCGCCCGCCCGCGAGCACGACCACGCGGTCGGCGAGATGCTGAACCTCGTCCATGTAGTGCGAGCTCAACACGATCGTGCGACCGAGCGAGCGCAGGCTCTCGATCAGCCGCCAGGCGCCCTGCCGCGCCCCCGGGTCGAAGCCCGTGGTCGGCTCATCGAGGAAGATCAGGTCGGGGTCGCCGACCAGCGCGAGCGCCAGATCGAGCCGCCGCCGCTGCCCGCCCGACAGCGTCTTCACGCGCGCGCCGCGCTTGTCCTGCAGGCCAACCAGCTCGACGACATCATCGGCCGGCAATGCACGCGGGTAGCAGCCCGCGTATAGCGCGAGCACCTCGTGCACGGACAGCTCCCCGTCGAGGCCGGCCGACTGCAGCACGATCCCGATGCGCTCGCGCAGCGTGCGCCCACCGAGCTCTGGATCGAGGCCAAGCACCGTCACTCGTCCGCCACTGCGGCGACGGTGGCCCTCGAGAATCTCAAGCGTCGTCGTCTTGCCCGCCCCGTTGGGGCCCAACAGCGCGAACACCTCCCCATCCTCCACGCGGAAGCTCACGCCCCGCAGGGCGTCGACGGACCTGTAGCTCTTGAACAGGCTGTCGACCTCGATCGCCGTCATCGCAACGCAAACCTAGGCCGCCCAGGCGGTTGCGCCATCGTGACGATCCCGCGGCACCAGCGGGAAAGCTACGGACCTGCAGACACGGACGCGGAATCCAGCGCTACGGTCGTGCGCTGCGCCCCCTCGGGATGCCGTTCGATGTGATCGTCATCAGCGAGCGCTACGCCGAGGACTGGGGCGCCGTGGAGGGGACGATGGTGCACGCCGCGCTGACCGAGGGTCGAGTGCTGCATGCCGCCGCATGACCGGCTTGACTTGGCGCGGGTGCTGCTCGCCCGCGCCGTCGATGACGAGACGCTGGTGCGGAAGGTCTGCTCGGATGCCGATGTGGCCGACTCGATCGTCGGCTTTCACGCACAGCAGCCCGCCGAGAAGCTGATCAAGGCCGTGCTGGCCGCTCGCGGCGTGTAGTTCGTGAAGAGCCACGCGCTGAGCTATCTGCACACACAGCGCTTCTTGAAGCCGACTGCCCGAGAGCGTCTAGCCGCAGCTCGTCGCGGCGACTCGCGCAGCACAGACCTCGGCCATCGTCGCCGGGCCGAGCGTGGTGATGCGCTCGATCAGCAGACTCTTGAGGATCGGCGATGTGTTGTCGGTGCTTAGCACGCACTCCGTAGGCATTCCGTCCTCGCGCCCGAGCGGCACCTCCGTCGGGATCCCGCGGATGGTGGTGGTAGCCGGTACGGCAAGTAGCTTGTCGAGCGCTTCGATCGCCTCGTCGCGTGTCAGGATCAGCCAAGGTCGGGGCGCTTCCTCCGGTGGCTCGTACCACCAGACCTCGCCGCGTCTCAACGAGTCGACTCGCGCTGAAACGCCGGAGAGTCGCTGAGACGCTCCTCTTCAGCGAGGTCGCGCATCACCCGCGACGCAGCGGCGTCGGTCTGAGCGTCGAGATCGCCCCACTCGCCCACGGTGTCGCCGGCGTGCTCGCGCTCCACCGCGCGCAACGCAATCTCGGCGTCATGCTCGCTCCAGCTCGGAACCTCCCGTAGCAACTGCTCCTTCGCGGTCATGGCGACTTCGATGATAGTTCCTGACGCCGACCCCCTACCAGGCCCTGCCCAGTTGCGGGGGTTCTGAACAATCGCCACCAACCGGCCAACAACGGGGGCGAGGGACGATGTTCGAACCCAGCGGTCGAGGGTTCGAACATCGAACAAATGGCGGGGATGGCGGGAAGACTCTCGAAATCTCCGTGGCCCCTGATCCGGCAGCTTCACGAGGAGCGGTTTGGGGCCAAGATAGTCAGCGAGAGCCTGACGGCGGCGGCACAGCAAGCTGCCGGCAGATCTTGCGCGCCAGTCCGTAGTCGATCTCCCGATGGCGCGGCACCACCGATCGTGCGCCCTCGGGACCGACCCACCGAGCATGGTTTCCGCCCTCGTCCACCTGGCGGCAGCCATGAGCGCTGAGATGACGCTCCAGATCGCGCCGCTTCATGCAGCGATCGTCAGATGCAGCGCCTCACGCTCACGACGATCACCGGCATCGCTGGGCTCCGGCGAGAGCATCAGCCGCAGCGCGTCAATGACGTTCGTGCGCGCCTCCTCCCGCGTGCGGCCCTGGCTGAACACACCAGCCACCTCGGGGATCGACGCAATGATCCAACCTTCCTCGCCGGGCTCATAGACGATCGTCAGATCAAGCTGCTCAGACATCGGCTACAGGATATCGCCACCGCGAGCAGCGGATTGGGGCCAGACGGGAAGGGGGCGCCATCGCATCCCTGCCTAGGAACCGATCGCTCGAATGCGCCCGGCGTCGACAGAAGTTCGAACAACGACATCAAACCCGGCAAAAACGGGGCTAACGGGACGACTCTCGAAACATGACCCCTGCTGGGAGCGCATCCGCGAGCTGCACGTCCAGCGCTTCGGGAGCGAATGACGAGGGAGCTTGCAGGCATCCCACGGGGCGATCGTGCCGTGCTTTCAGGCGGGCGGAATGCTGCCCGGTCCCACGTCAGCATTCGCCGCCTCCCTGAACGTGTCCCGCAGCGATACGAAGCCGGGCAGCCAGTCGCTGCCGTCGCCGAGAGTGTTGGACATCGCGACCGCCAGTCGCCTTGGCTCGGATGCTCCGAATACCGCTAGACCCTCAACCTCCGCGCGAAACTTGCCGTGCAGGAACCGCGGACCCTCTGGTCCGCCTTGATATCCGTGTCGCTCGGACGATTCGATCTCGCCTGCAAGCATCAGAACGTTGTGGTAGCCGACCATCCGGTGTTTGAAGTGCTGCTCGTCAATATCCTTCTGGAGTCGTGCCGTTTCCTCCTTCGCGACCGCGACAGCGCCCCTCTGGGTTTGACGACCGCTGAAGAAGCCGCCTCCGAAGACGCCTGCCGCGCTGACAACACCGACGATGATCGTGGCGGTATCGCTCATGTCAGCGCAGACTACAGGCGCATTCAGATGGTCTCGTAACAAGGGCACCCTGAGCAGCTTGCCGCCGCTACCGTCACCGCTTTATAATTAGTGTCGATGCAAAAGGACGAAATCGTCGCCGAGATTAGGCGTACCGCACAAGAGAACGGCGGTGTACCGCTTGGTGTCAGCCGGCTTGAGCAAGTCTCCGGTATCAAGCCCTACGACTGGGGTAAATATTGGGCGCGGTTTAGCGACGCACAGCGAGAAGCCGGTTTCGAGCCCAATAAATTGATAGGTGCCTTCTCGGATGACTTCCTGCTTGAACAGGTTGCCACGCTCGCTCGGGAGCTGCAAAGGTTTCCGACGGATCGTGAGCGACGATTGAAGCGTCGTAACGACCCTGCGTTCCCCAACTCTAAGGTCTTTGAGCGCTTTGGTAACAAGCACCAGTTCATCGCAAGGGTACTCCAGTATTGCCAAGAAAACGCGGACTTTAGCGATGTAGTCAGCTTGCTGGAGCCTGTCAGCAATAGCGCGTCGGCAACTGATTCGGCGGCTTCTGCATTGGCGAGTGCGGACGGCAAATATGGTTTTGTATATCTCGTTAGAGAACATCGCGGAGAGTACAAGATTGGTCGGACTAATCTCGTTGATAGACGCCTATCTGAACTCGGAGCAACCTCCGCCGTCGAGCAGATATTGATTCACGAGATCAAGACCGATGATCCCAGCGGAATTGAGGCTTACTGGCACAGGCGCTTCCAAGCTAAACGCATGAAAGGCGAGTGGTTCAAGCTAACTGCGGCAGATGTAAAGGCGTTCAGACGCTGGAAATACATATATTAGGCGCCCCCTCAGTTGACTGACGAACGTCGCACAAGCGGCATTGGGCGCTATACCGCAGGTGTCGGGCTTTCGTCTAGATGGAGGACAAACGCATCGGCAGATGGATCACTCAGCCTGAACTGTAAGGCAAGGGGGATATTGATGTTGGAGCCTAGATTGACATTATGAAAAAATCTTCGAGCGTCTATATAGGCAGTCCGACCGTTAGGTGCCATGATGATCGGCATTGACTCCAAATCAAAGGCTTCGGGAAGAAGATCAACGCTTATTGTGTCATCCGATGCCCACCAGTCAAGCTCCGCTGCCATACCTTCCTTCACGCCATACTTCCTGATAAAGCGTCTATCTAAATTGATGTAGCCGGGCTTCGTAATAATTACAGAGTGAGTGCCACGGTCTGGTCGTAATAAATCCAAAACAGGCATGAACCTTATTGTGTCTAAGTCGCCATGGAAAAGCAAGCTGTAAACGGATGCGGGAGAGAACGTCGCACAAGTGCCGATGTGCGTCAGGCGCTGCCTATAGCTCCCGATCGGTGCTTGCTGCCAGCGGCTCCAGAGCTACGATGCGTCAGGCGGTTCGGCATATGCCCTCCGTCCTTCGAGGTACGAGGCGATCCCCGTTGCGATACCGAACGGACCCGTGACCAACGGGATCGTTTCGTGCGCGCTGTCGAGGTAGCAATAGACGGTGATAGCGATCAAGATGACCGTCATGCCGAAGAAGATCGACCGCCACATCAGCGCCACTTTTCGTTCTGTCAGACCATATTCCCGTTCAGTCGTATCAAACCGCCGTGCCACCACCTCGGCTTCAAGCAGCTCGTTTTCCAAGTCCTCCTTGCTCTTGACGACCCTTGGTGCCCGTGGGAGTACAGAGCGTCGGGCACGCGCTCGGAGTGGGCAAGGTTTCCGTACCAGTGGGGGCAAAGTAGACAGCTGTCTCTGCGAATAGGTTGTGCGTAACTATTCGACTTTTTGCCCACGGTTCCTTTCGGGCTAAGCGCTAGGTCTCCTGCTCATTTCTGCAGGATTTTTTGCAAAAGGAAGGGTATACCTATCCTGTCTCGGACGGCACCCTTTTGTCTGCATTTGCGCACTTTGTAGTGAATCTTGAGGCGCAATATCGGCTGATTTTGGCTCTGTGACTTGCGATTTGGACGGTGAGCATGAGGTTTACCTGACGTAGGATCGCGCTACGCCCGGCATTGTTGGACTTGAGCGAAGTACGTGGGCGACCAACGTAAGCTGACGGGGTAGGGCTATGGCTCTCTATGCCGCTGCCACCGGGCATTGACACTCGGCGGCGTGCAGCTCAGTCCAAAGTGCTCAGTGAGCAGATAGCGCACGCCCTCTGCGGAGATGCCAGCGCGTCCGGCGATCTCAGGGAGCGTGACGCCTTCCACGAGATGGAGTCGAAACATCTCACGCTCACGCCTGCCGGGTACGTCCATGCAGCTCGGAAAGCGTGGCACCGGGTTGGGCAAGCTCAGCCGACAGACGATCTCGTACAGCTCCATCGGTCCAATCAAGGGGTTGTAGGCAAGGTCGGTCGCCGGATGCTCGCCGAGCTGGTCCACGTCAGTAATGCCTGCGGCTTCCAAGCAGACCAATGCGGCGGCGCTCAGGTGCAAGGCGGTGACGCGCATGGATGCTCCCTTCTGTTGTCGTCCTGGTCATGCCCAGGGTCTGAGCGCCACGCCCAAGATGCCCGTGCAGGCGTGGCGCTCGACCAAAGGTCGTTCTATTGGCGAAGGTCGTCCGCTGCAATGGCAGCGCGGGTTGCCCACGCGAAGCCATCGAGGCGATGAATCAGCCCAACCGCATACAGCCGATTGAGGCTGTCGGTCGTGTCGAATCCGCACTGGCGGACAAGCTCATCGACCGACCACGGGCGCTGCGCATCCGAATCGCTCAGCAGCCGAAGGATCTCGGCGTCTATCTGAGCCTCCTGGTCAGCAGGGGTGAGGGTACGCTGTTGCTGCATCGGAAGGTCCGTCCTTTCGGTGTCACGCCCCCGGCTGTCCAACCAGCGCGGGGGCACCTTTATGTAGAGGGTTGTCGAGCTGACAACAGCCAGCCATGACGGACCCTACTATATAAGGCGAGCGATAATCTAGGTTGCTGGCGGATCGTGCGCCAGCACTTCGGCACGGGCGACCAGCTCTGCCGGGGTTACGCCCAGCCCGTGCGCCAAACGCACCACGTTGCTCCAGCTCGGATTGCGCTTGCCGCGCTCTGTCTCGCTGATCCAGCTCTGCATAAAGCCGGTGCGCTCCGAGAAGGTCACTTGGCTGATGCCCCGTTCCTCACGGATGACCCGGACGGCAGCGCCAAGGTCTGGCTGATCTGGCTCGGGTTGGGACATAGGCTTACGTCGTAGCTTCGTCCTTCGGTGGCTGAAGTCCTTGCACGAGCTCGGCAGGATCAACGCCGAGTCCAGCGGCGAGCTTCAGGAGGTTGTGGAGGTTGAGGTTGCGCTGACCGCGCTCCACCTGACCGAGAAAGGTCCAGTGGACGCCGATCTGATGCGCCATCGCCTCCTGAGAAAGACCGAGAACGTGGCGGCGGTCGCGGACCCGTTCGCCGAAGACCTGCGTGGCTGGAGAGAGTGGGCTGGGCATACCGCCAAGCCCATACGTCCCGACTACCTATGTCCAGAGCGCTCGCGTCCCAACTGTTTACATCCCAATCCTTCGCATCTTGATAAGGTGCGGCGCTCTGTCTGCACGGACTGCTGACTGGAGTCTGCGGCAAGGCAGCTCAAGGCACCACGAACGGGAGGACACGCCGCCATGCGGACCACGCTGGATCGACCCTGGCTGAGACGATCGACCTGCCTTCTCGGGATGGCTACCGCCACGATGCTGCTGTGCGCTGCCATCGCTGGCGCAACCCCCGTCAGCGAAGCCGACCGGACTGTGGCGCACCAGGCAAGCTCGCTTCAACACGCGGTTGTCGCCTCGTCAGAACATTTCGCAGCCGAGGTCATAGCCGACTACGACACCGCTAAGCCCGCTGATCGTCATTCGTATCTCGGCATACACGGCATCGACATTCTCTACGTCAAGTACCACGCCTACGACGAGACGATCAAACGGACGGGCGAATACATCCTCCAGGCATATCTCAAAAAGAATGCTGAGGGTCAGCTCAAGCCCGATTCGGTGTGGACTATCAAGATATATGTACCCGGCAAAGAAAGCCCGTACTTCAACTACACCTATTGGGCTTCGCCCGCAGACAACGGCAAGCTGTGGGAAGTCCATGCGGAGGTCGGTGCGCAGAAGCGGGACTATGCCGGCACGTTCGCCACCAAGCCGACCAACCTAAGCGATGCTGAACCGCTTACGCCGAGCACCTTTGCTGCTCTGTCAGCCCAAGCCCAAGAAATGCTCAGCAAAGCCCGTGCGCGTGCGTCAATAACCTATCCCGCGATCCCAGCCCCGTTGCAAGATTCTGCGCCGTTCCCGCCAGCTACCGCCGCTGCTGTGACTCCTGCCAGCGAAGCCGAACGGACAATGGCACACGAGGCAAGCGTGCTTGCTGCACTCATTCGGAGCGACGCACGAGCGGCAGGCAGCTCACCAACAGCACTCGTAACACACATCAATGGCTGCTGCGGCATCAAGGTCTTGGTCGTCAGCTACCTGGCGAAACCGGGAAGCTATACCAAGCACGGGGAGTACGGTCTCGAACTCGTGACGTTCGGAGGCGGTGGCATCGAGAAGGTTTCCGTGAGCACGTACAAGAATCGTCATGCTGGCTTCGCCAAGGAATACGTCGAATCACCCTACGACTTTCACATGGACCCGCGCGGTCCCAAATACACGTCTCCGGGGGATGCTTGGGTCATGTACAACAGCCCCAACTTCTTTCATCTGCACGGTGCAGACTGCTCCGAAACAATGCCAGCAGCCGTGACGGAACTGTACGCCCAAGCGTTGGCGATCGCACGACAGGCACCCACCCGTGCCCCAATAAAAGAGGAATCTGTCCTGGCTCCAGCTTCGTGCCGGATTACGACGCCCTAGTGGAGTCAGTTCCGTCGTAAAGCGTGCTCAAATCAGCGCCGTCGGGGAACTCGGCTACCAAGAACAGGCAGGTTTGCCTGATTGCAAACGTATCGCTGCCACGTTCACCTCTACTTTTGCGTGGTCCTTGCACGTCACAGTCGAGCGTGTAGGACGCAACGATCTCGCCGCTGTGTGCTGCGACCATCTCGTAGACGCCGCTGATTTGATCCGCGCACTCGTCCGCCGACGTGTATGGTCGATCGGCGGGAATTGATGCGAGGGGCACAGCAAGGGTTTCGTACTGCATTCACTACTCCAATTAACTTTCCAGACTACTATACGCTTTTCTTGCACACTTGGCAAGAATCAAGCGTACGACAGGTGTCACAGATTGAGCCTTGCTTTACGTCTTTCAAAGGGCTTTATCCCTATCTCTGAGGGAGGCGCCACGTTGTAGGTCTTAAGAAGCTCCAAGGCTCGATAGCGCTGTCCTGGCATAAGTTCTGACTCATCAGTGGTAAGCGCACGGGCAAGATCGGCGGTGGCCGCCTCAGTGTCGCCGCTCGTGTGATGACAAAGGGCACGACGGTAGTACACCCAGGCGGTATCGGGTTGGACCTTCTCAATGGCTGCGAACTCTTTGAGCGCCCGTGGCAGTTCGCCTGTTAGTCCCCAAATGTATGCTCGGGCGCTTCGTACTGCTGACCCTTCATCCGATGTCAGTCTCTTTCCCGTGAGAAACTTCTTGCTCTCCACGAGAGCTGTTTCAAAGCTACCCCATTCAGTGAGTACCTGAGCACTATTATACAAAACCGCTTGCCGTGGACTGCCGTACTTGAGTGCTGTCGTAAGCGCGGCATAGGCAAGACTGTAGTGATCCTGATACCAATGGACGCGACCCTTACGCAACCACAGCATCCCACGATCAGGAAAGCGCGCCAACCCCTCGTCAAGAATCTGATGCGCTTTGTCAAACAACCCCTCATGCTGGTACTCGGCGGCAAAGCGGTCACGAGTTGTTAGCTCCTCAGTAACGAGACCAGCAGCAACGGCACAGCTCAAGGCATTGTTTAGCGCCTGAACGGCAGCCTCTCCTTGATGCTGCCCAAGATGAATGGTAGCCAGACTTTCGTAGAGCCAATGCCGTTCACTGCTACTGGTGGCAGCTCTCAGCCCCTCCCCTACGGCGCGTAGAGCATGATGAGGGTCGGCTAGGTTCTTGATGCGTTTTTGGAGCGAACTGGTCTGCTGCTGAGCGGGTTGATGCGGTCTTGCCTCCCATGCGGCTTCAAGCCGAGCTTCCCATCGAGGAAACTTTTTGACGAGTAGGTCGTGTAGGGGTTTGGTCGGACCCCGTGCACCTTTGGCGTTTGAAACCGTAGGTCGTTCGACGCCGATTCGTGCAGCAAACTCCTTGACCTTTTCACCCTCAGATTTGACGAGCGCGTTCAGAACCTCAGCGTAGGTCTCTCGCCTACGGCTCGATGATCGGTTTCGGCGTGGTGCTGGCATGTCACATAGAGGCGTGTTGTGACGCTACCTGCGTCACAACGTGACGTCACGCCGTGACGGTGTGAAGGCAGGCGACAAAGTGACGCCAGAATAGCCGACGCAAACTACGGTGGGCTTCCACGGTTGACCCGATCGGGTTTGCCCTGAGTTCGGAAAGGACTGCCAATGACCCCCCATCCCTGCGACGGTCATGCCTGCGACCACTGCTACTGCTGCGACGTGCTCCGCGTGTGTTGTGGGTCCGTCTCTGCCGCTGAGCGAGTACGGCTCGAAGCGGAGCACCGCTGGCTGACCGCCGATCGACTGCTCATCGCTGTACGCCAGGAGGCGCAGACCACCGTCTCGCTGACCCAACTCGTACGCCAAGAGGTGAAGGACCGTCGTCCCGAGCAGCTTCCGATGGTGCGCGCGCTGCCACCAGCCCCTGTCCTGCCTATAGCTCAAGAACCTGAACCTCGAAAGGAGCACCATGTCCGAACTCATATCGTACGGTGATCTCTCCGACCAACCGTCCAGCCAGACCTTGCAGGCAGCGCTCCACGCCAAAGAAAGTAATGCACTGGAGGTCTACCGCTACGGTCTCGGAGCTGCTGCCCGTTCGCAGATGGATCAATCCGACACGGAGGCGGGACATGACGCTGCCGATACTGCCATGAACGCCGAGCTGGACCTTTTGAGCATTGGGTTGGCGAAAGCGGCTGGCTCTGCGGCAGGAGTCGAGATAGTCGCCGGCTGGGTCGGGCACCTGTCACGGAGCAACCATCAGCGATTCAGTCGCCGCTTTGGTGGGTGATGGTGATGATCTGGTTGATCGTGTGTGGCTGCGTCGTCACCGTGGGACTTGCTATTGGCGGCTTGATTCTCCGACGACGGCACACGTCGGCACGAGATACAGAGTATGTAGATGCCGGGATGTATCAGGTGATGGTTGATCTGTATGCAATCAAACGCCGCTTTGACGTATTTCAGTTCAAGGTGGAAACACGCCAAGCACATACTCATGCAAGCCGACAAATGAGCAAGCAGCTAAGCGACCTGCGACGACGCGAGCGTGAATCGTGAATCACGGTGGCGGAAGCCCAGAGCGCCTGCTCTGGCAGCTCATCGCCGGCGTCATTGCGGTGGAGCTGCTGAGCGGCGTACTGCCAAAACTGCTCGTGCCGATCGTCGTCCTGACTGTCCTGTTCGTGGTGGTTCGGTTGGTGCTTTTCCACACGCGCCACTAGTTCAGGCGGAGTGTAAATAAGACACTTGACCCAAACGCGTCATGCAGGAGACAATGGAAGGTTACGTTTGATGTTGGGTGATAGGGCAACGTGACCTTTAGGTAAATGGTACGGAGTGAAAGGAGTCACGGTATGCCAAGGAGAAGAAAAACCACACGAAAGAAATTGAGGCGGATTGTCGTGCGGAGCGAGCGACGAAGCGAACCGGATTGGGACCGCTTTGCATGGGCGCTACTTCAACATGCCCGCATGGTGTCCGAAGCCGAGCGGCAGGGCAAGCAACAATCGAAGGACGAGCACCAGCAATGAGCCACGCTGAGCTGACGTGGTTTCAGCTCAGGTTTCCCCACGATCTGAGCGAGGATGGCGTGCTTGCTGCGCTATCTGCGTTTTCTGGCGTGTCGCACCACACGCGCCTGATCTTCGACCTGTCTGCAACCCGAGATGGCATCACCCACCGCCTGGCGGTCAGTAGCCACGCTGCCGACAGTGTGACGGGGGCACTACGGGCTGCTGTGCCGAGTCTGAGACTGGACACGATCGAGTCGCCTTCGCCTGCTCCAGCGCGCCGCGTCGTCTGGCAGCTTTCGCACGCCACGGCTGCCATCCGAGTCGATGCTCTTGCCGCCGTTAGTGCTCGACTGCTCGCCAGTCTGTTTCCACTCGAAGCCAACGAGTCGCTTCGCCTGATGTGGAAGGCACGCCCGGCACAAGCGCCACGCTTTCCGGTGCCATCGTCGGATAGCCGGCGCGACATACATTTGGCTGCGCTGCGTGCCAAGCTCGCTCTGCCTGGTTTGAGCGTCTACGGCGAGCTGAGCGTGCTTGCTGCCAGCAAGGGGCGCACCGCTCAGCTCATGCAGCGGACAGCGGCGGTCTTGCGCAGCTTGGCGACTCCACACGGACGACTGGTGCTCGATGCGCCCTTGTCAGCTCGTCTTTGGTGGCTGCTTGCCCAACGGGGGCGCTATATGAGCGTGGCGGAGTTGGCAGCGGTCATCGGTTGGGCAATTGACGGTCCCGATCTTCCCGGTCTGGAGCTGGGAGCGAGTCGGCGTCTGGTTCCCAGCCAAGCCCTTGCCCGTCAAGGTCGAATACTCGGCACCAGTGACTTTGCCGGTGTCACGAGACCTGTTGCCATCACGCCGACTGCCTCCACGCGGGGGCTGTACTTGCTTGGTCCGACCGGCACCGGCAAGACCAGCCTTATCAAGAACTTGGTCCGCGATGATCTGGCTGCGGGGCGCGGGCTGGCAGTGGTCGAGACCAATGGCGATCTCGTGCAAGACCTGCTCGATCTCGTTCCACCTGAGCGCGCGGCGGACGTGGTACTGATCGACCCGACAGACCCCGCCTTTGCCGTGGGCTTCAATCCCTTTGCCGGATCGAGCGATCCGTCACTCGTGGCTGACCAGCTTGGCGAGCTGTTCGGGCGACTCTGGAAAGCCTATTGGGGACCACGTACCGCCCAGCTTGCCCACATGGGATTGTTGACCTTGGCACGTCGTCCCGGCTCGACGCTGCTCGATCTCCCTCGCTTGTTCCACGATCGAGATGTTCGCGGGAGATACCTGGCGGACCTCGATGATCCGGTGGGTCTCGAACCGGACTGGCAGTGGTTTGAGCGTTTGTCCCAGCGGGAGAAAAGCGCCGTAACGGCACCGCTGCTCAACAAGGTTCGTCAGTTCACGTCTCGCCCGTCAATCCGGGCGATCATGGGGCAGGCGACGCCGCAGACCACTATGCGGAGCATCATGGCGGAGCGGAAGATCCTGCTCTGCTACTTGCCCAAGGGTCTGATCGGCAGTGAGACCGCGACCTTGCTCGGCTGCCTGGTGCTGACGAGCGTGTGGCAGGCTGCCACCGAACGCGCTGGACTGCCCATCGCTCAGCGGCACCCCTTCGCGCTGTACGTCGATGAGGTGCAGGATTTCGCCTCAGCTCCCATTCCGTGGGATGAGATGTTCGCCCAAGGGCGTAAGTACGGGCTGGCGTTGAGCGTCGCCCATCAGAACCTCGACCAGCTCCCGCGCGAGCTGCGGGAAGTGATCTTGGCGAACGCCCGCAGCAAGGCAGTGTTTGCGTTGAGTGCGACTGACGCTCACGTCATGGAGCGTTTGTTTGCCCCGGCGCTGACTGCCCGCGACCTGCAAGCGCTCGATGCCTATGCGGTCGCTGCTTTGGTCGCACTGGATAGCGGCGCAACCGCTCGTCCGGTCACGCTGACAACGCCACCGCCCCCGCCATCAGCAGGCAGCGCAGAGCAAGTCCGCCGTGCTTCGCAGCAGCACTATGCCCGGCTGCGGAGTGACGTGGAGAGCAATCTGCGGGCGCACGTCAGGCGCGCTCGTCCACCTGTTGCGCCGGTTGGTCGGCGGCGAAGGGACCAGCCGTGAGTGCGCCGGTCGCCCGTCCAGTCGCGTTGAGTGCTGAGCGTCGAATGACCTGGAGGCATGGGGCAATTCGGGGGAAAGCGCCACTGACTACTACCGCCAAAGTGAGTGCCAAATGAGCGGGCGTAATATCACCACGGCGGCGCTGCTGACCATCCAGTCCGAGCTAACCGAGCGTGATCTCGTGCTGCTCAAGTACGTGTCCGAGCTGCGCTTTGTCACCGGCGCTCAACTCACCCGCCTGTGCTTTCACGGCAGCGATGATCGAGCTGCACGGCGCACACTGCTGCGACTGATAAAGCTCGACACACTGGAGCGCCTACCGCGTAGCGTTGGCGGCGTTCGGTCTGGTTCGGCAGGCTTCGTCTACCGCCTGGGACTCGCGGGACAACGCCTGGCGATCCTGCGGGGCTGGCAACCTGAGCGCCGCACCAGGCGCTGGTTGGTCCCTGGCAGCCTGTTCGTTGCCCACACCTTGCAGGTGGCTGAGCTGCATACGCAACTCATCGAGGCTGAACGTGCCGGGCACGTCGAGCTGCTGGAGCGGGCTAGCGAGCCGGTCTGTTGGCGACGTATCGACCAGCTCGGCGCTGATCCGCCAACGCTCAAGCCGGACAGCTTCGTCCGCTTGGGGATCGGACCCTATGAGGACAGCTACTTCATCGAGGTTGATCGGGGCACGGAGGGCACGCTGACGATTGTCCGCCAGTTGTCTATCTACATTGCCTATCACGCGAGCGGCGTTGAGCAGGTCAAGCACGACGTCTTTCCGCTCGTCCTGTGGCTCACGACAACTGCGGAACGCGTGGCAGTCATCGAGAGCTGCGTGCAGCACTTGGGACACCACCGCGAGCTGTTCCGTGTGGCGCGCTTTTCAGACGCTCTGGCGGTCATGCTCGATACCGAGCCTGTCCACCCATGACCACGGCAACCGCTCGACATTAATATCACTGCGATGATATATTGTTAAGTTAACAACACTTTGCACACAACCCACCAAGAAAGGAGGTCAAATGCCAACACTTACCCCAACCAAACCGCGCAATCTCATGCCAGCGCCGGCATCAACCGCACGGGCATTTGCCTATTTGCGGGTGTCCTCTGAGGGACAAGTCAGAACCGACTACAGCGACGACGGTTTGTCGATCAACGCACAGCGCGAGGGTGCCGAAGAAAAGGCGGCAGCACTGGAGGCAGAGATTATCCGCGAGTACAGCGATCCGGGGCGCTCTGCCTTCGTGGACCTACACAAGCGCACGGGCTTTCTGGCGATGCTCGATGATCTCAAGCGGCGCAATGAGCACGCCAGCACGCGCGTCGAATACGTGATCGTCTGGAGCCTATCCCGGTGGGCACGCAACCAGCGCGATCACTGGCAGACCCGCGAGCTGGTGCGGCAGGCAGGAGCCAAGCTGATCTCCATTACGGAGCCCATGATTGGCGACGACAGCGCCGCCGCGTTCCTGTACGAGAGCATGATCGCTACTCAAAACCAGTTCCAGTCGATGCAGACCAGCGAGAACGTCAAACGAGGCTTGCACCAGAAGGCGAGCGTTGGCGGCACCTACGGTCAAGCGCCGCTCGGCTACCTCAACAGCGTTGACGAACTACCCGACGGGCGACGGGTCGCCATCGTGACCATCGACCCCGACCGAGGACACCTCATCACCTTCGCCTTCCAGCTCTACGCCACGGGCGAATACTCGATTGCCGAGCTAGCCGACGAGCTGGATCGTCTCGGGCTGCGCTCACGTCCAACCGCCAAACGGGTACCCAGGCAGCTTGGCACCACCGTTGTCCAGCGCTTGCTCCGCCACCCCTACTACGTCGGCAAGATCGTCTACCGACGTGGCACCAAGGACGAGCAGACGTTCGAGGGACGGCACGAGCCTTTGGTTGACCCGGACACCTTCGAGCAGGTGCAGAGCTTGTTGGACGCCAAGCGGGTCGCTGGAGAGCGCCCACGGGTCCGCCAGCACTATCTGCGGGGCAGCATCTACTGCGGCGCGTGCGGCAACCGTCTGACGTATGGCGTCTCTACCGGACGCAACGGTCGCAAGTACCCCTACTACTTCTGTAGCAGCCGGATCAACCGGACTGCCTGCGCCCAGCGAGCCAACATCCGACCGGAGCTGATCGAGACAGCCATCGAGCGGCACTATGCCACGGTGGAGCTGTCGCCAGCTCGCATCGAGCGCGGCAAGGCAGCGATCCATGCCCTGGCAGCCGCCAGCCAAGGAGCGCTGAACGCCGTCAAGCGGGCAAAGGCGACCCTGATCGCCAAGTTGGAAGCCCGCCAAGACGAGCTGCTGGAGATGCGCTTCTCTGAGAAGTCGATCTCGGCAGCGCTGTTCAAGCGCAAGCAGGCGGCGTTGCAGCACGAGCTAGACGCCGCACATGAGTCGCTGGCGGAGACCGAGCTGCGCATGACGATCGACCGGGCGCAGATCGAGATAGCCCTAGAGCTGACCGAGGATGTCCAGCGCGTCTACCGTGAGGCAAGCGAGCAGGTCAAACGCGGCTACAACCAAGCCTTCTTCAACAAGCTCTACATCATGGCTGAGTGGGACGAGGACCAGGGCGAGACGGCAGTCTGGATCAGCGGCGTAGAGCTGAGCGAGCCTTATGCGCTCCTACTGGCTGACGGACTGATCGAGCAGGTCGAGGACGCGACCGCTGCCCTCGAAACAGACCCCGCCACGCAAAACAGGGCTGGGAGCACGGATGAGCGCTTCGCCAGCCCTGTTTCGATCTACGAACATATGGCGGAGAGGGAGGGATTCGAACCCTCGAACGAGGTTTCCCCCGTTACGCGATTTCCAGTCGCGCCCGTTCAACCGCTCCGGCACCTCTCCGGGTGCGTGTGCGCCGAGCTGTCCTCGACGGCGGTGCCCCGAAGGCTACGACACCGGCGTCCGTTCCGTTGCTAGGCTCCCCCCATGCCACTCGCCGCCAGCGAAGCCTTCGTCAAGACTTTCGGGCTGATCGTCACCTTCGGGGGCATCGGCGTGATCGTCAACATCATCATCGTCTACATCGCCGTCCAGATCCGCGGCGAGCGCCGGCAGAACGAGGAATACCTCGAGTCGCGCCGGCCTCCCGGCATCTGATCCGGCTCCCGCGCGCCCCCGCGGCGCCGTCTTCGGCATCGGTCGGTCCTCCCAGGAACTGAGCCCGGCCGCGCCCGCGACCTGCAGCTCGTGGCGGTACACCGGGGCCCCGACAGGTCCACCGATGTCGTTCATGCCCGCCAAGGACGCCGCGCCGAGCGCGTCAGCTGCGTACGGCGGGCGCATACATGCGCACTGCTGATGTCGGTCCAGTTGACAGCGGATGGCATTCATGTAAAGTGCGCGTGCAGAGGAGTGGCTCGACGACAACCACGGAGGTCCCTACGCATGTCAGCCCAGCCAGCCGCCGCCGACCCGACCGCTGCCCACCCGGCAGCCGCCGACGAGCACACCGACGCGGGCGCACGCCCGTGGCGCGACCCCAAGCGCTACGCGTGGCTGCTCGGGCTGCTCATCCCCACGCTGCCGTTCCTCTCCTGGGGGCTCGTGCACGCCACCGGCCTCGGCCTGTTCTGGTTCTACGGGCCGATCCTCGTGTTCCTCGTCTTCCCGCCGCTCGACCTGCTGCTCGGCATGGACGCGCGCAACCCGCCGGACAGCGTCATCAAGTGGCTCGAACAGGACCGCTACTACCGCTGGTGCACCTACCTGTACCTGCCCATCCAGTACGCCGGGCTCGTGTTCGCCTGCTGGCTGTGGTCGCACGGGCACCTCTCCGGCGTCGAGGAGGTCGGGCTCGCGCTGACCGTCGCCATGGTCAGCGGCATCGCCATCAACACCGCCCACGAGCTCGGCCACAAGCGCGCCTCGCTCGAGCGCTGGCTCAGCCGCGTCGCGCTCGCGCAGAGCGGCTACGGGCACTTCTTCATCGAGCACAACCGCGGCCACCACGTGCGCGTCGCCACCCCCGAGGATCCCGCCAGCGCGCGCCTCGGCGAGAGCTTCTACGCCTTCCTGCCGCGTACCGTCACCGGCAGCCTGCGCTCGGCCTGGGAGCTCGAGCGCGTGCGCCTGCGCCGCATGGACAGGCGCGCGTGGAGCGTGCGCAACGACATCCTCGGCGCGTGGGCGATGACCGTCGTGCTGTTCGCCGCGCTCGTCGCCGGCTTCGGGCTCGTCGTGCTGCCCTACCTGCTCATCCAGGCGATCGTCGGCTTCTCGCTGCTGGAGGTCGTCAACTACCTCGAGCACTACGGCCTGCTGCGCCAGAAGGTCGACGACGGCCGCTACGAACGCACGCGCCCCGAGCACAGCTGGAACAGCAACAGCGCCGCCTCCAACGTGCTGCTCTACCACCTGCAGCGCCACTCCGACCACCACGCCAACCCCATCCGCCGCTACCAGGCGCTGCGCCACGTCGACGACGCGCCGCAGCTGCCCACCGGCTACGCCGGCATGATCCTGCTCGCCGTCATCCCGCCAGCCTGGCGGCGCGTCATGGACCATCGCGTGCTCGCCCACTACCACGGCGAGCTCGAGCGGACGAACATCAAGCCCCGCCTGCGCCGGCGCGCGCTCGAGCGCTACCGGCTCGCCGCGTCCGTCGAGGGCGCGCGATGAGCCGCTACCGCTGCCCCGCCTGCGGCTACGTCTACGACGAGCAGCACGGGCACGCGCGCGAGGGCTTCCCGCCCGGCACCCCCTGGAGCGAGGTGCCCGACGACTGGGCCTGCCCGGACTGCGGCGTGCGCGATAAGGTCGACTTCGAGCCAGACGAATCATGAGCGAGCCCGCCATCGCCACGCCCGAGCGCATCCCCTACTCCGTCGCCGCGCGCGAGCTGCTGCGCAACACTTTGCTCGACGCCGCCTGCGACCAGCTCCAGAGCCGGCGCTGGGCCGACGTCACCATGGCCGACATCGCGCTCGCCGCCGGCGTCAGCCGCCAGACCCTCTACAAGGAGTTCGGCTCGCGCGACGACTTCGCCCAGGTGCTCGCCATGCGCGAGGCCGACCGCTTCCTGCTCGCCGTCGGACACGCCATCGACGCCCACCTCGACGACCCCGCCAGCGCGCTCGCCGCCGCCTTCGACGTGTTCCTCACAGCCGCCGGCGAGAACCCGCTCGTGCGCGCCATCGTCCACGGACAGGGCTCCGAGGAGCTGCTCGCGCTGTTCACCATCCACGGCACGCCGCTCGTCGAGAGCGCCGTCGAGCGCCTCACCGCCGTCATCCTCGCCAGCTGGCCGCTCGTCGAGCGCGGCGACGCCGAGCTGCTCAGCGAGTGTCTCGTGCGCCTGGCCATCAGCTACGCCGGCCTGCCCAAAGGCCCCACCAGCATGAGCGCCGCCTCCGTCGCCAAGCTGCTCGGCCCCTATGTCGAGCAGCTCATCGCCGATGGCGTCGCGCACGCATCGCCGTAAGATGAAGCTTGGATGCAACTCGGCCTGCTCTCGACGGCGCGGATCAACGAGCTGCTCGTCGCCGGGGCGCGCCAGGTGCCGGGCATCGACGTCGTCGCGATCGGCTCGCGCGACCTGACGCGCGCCGAGGCTCAAGCGCAGGCACTCGGCATTCCACGCGCGCATGGCTCCTACGAGGCGCTGCTCGCCGACCCCGACGTAGACGCCGTCTACGTCGCGCTGCCCAACTCCATGCACGTCGAGTGGTCGCTGCGCGCGCTGCAAGCAGGCCGGCACGTGCTCTGCGAGAAGCCCATGTCGCGCCACCCCGACGACGTCGCGCGTGCATTCGACACCGCCGAGCGCAGCGGCCTCGTGCTCGCCGAAGGGTTCATGTGGCGTCACCACCCGCAGGCGCGCCGGCTGATCGAGCTGCTCGAGCAGATCGGCGAGCTGCGCCTGGTGCGGGCGTCGTTCTCCTTCCTGCTCGAGCGCCCCGGCGACCTGCGCCTGAGCGGCGCGCTCGAGGGCGGAGCGCTGATGGACGTCGGCTGCTACTGCGTCAGCGCCGCGCGACTGCTCGCCGGCGAGCCGCTCACCGTCAGCGCCCAGCAGGTACGCGGCGGCAACGACGTCGACATGCGCCTCACGGGGTTGCTGCGCTTCCCCGGCGACGTGCTCGCGACGATCGACTGCGGCTTCGATCTGGCAGCGCGCGACGAGCTCGAGGTGGCCGGCACGCACGGCGTCCTCCGGCTCGACGATCCGTGGCACTCCCGCAACCCGGCGATCGAGCTGCGCCGCGCCGACGGCTCGATCGAGCGCATCGCCGTCGAGCAGCTGGACCCGTACGCTTGTGAGCTCCAGGACTTCGCCGCCGCCGTCGCCGGCGAGCGCGCGCCGCGCTACGGGCGCGAGGACGCGATCGCCCAGGCGCGCACGATCGCCGCGCTCTACGCGAGCGCCGAAACCAACCAACCGACGGAGGTAGGACGATGAAGACGAGTCTCGGCATCTGGGCGTTCGGTCCGATGATCACGCGCTTCGTTCCCGGCGGCTACCAGCCGGGGCACGCGTACGACGCCGAACCGGTCGCCGAGAAGGTGCACCGCGCCGTCGAGGGCCTCGGCGAGCTGATCGACGGCTACGAGTTCCACTACCCGCAGGAGCTCTCGCACGAGAACATCGCAGACGTCCAGGCGGCGCTCGGCGACCACGACGTCTACTGCATCGCCGGCGGGCTTCACCTCGACCATCGCTTCGGGCGCGGCGGCCTGGTCAACCCCGACAAGCACATCCGCGCGGAGGCGCTGCGGATCGTGCGCGAGGGCGCCGAGTTCGCCGGCGGCCTGGGCGCGAACATGATCATCTGGCCCGGCGTCGAGGGCTACAACTACCCGTTCCAGACGCCCTACGTGGACTCGTGGCACTGGCTGATCGAGGGCATCGGCGAGGCCGCCGAGATCTGCAAACGCCACGGGGTCAAGCTGTTCCTCGAGCAAAAGTGCTCAGAGCCGGCGATGAAGATCCTGATGCGCAACATGGGCATGACCATCTTCGTCGCCAACAAGCTGCGCGCCGAGGGACTCGACAACGTCCAGATCAACATGGACTGGCAGCACCTGCTGATGAACGACGAGCACCTGCCCGAGTACGCCGCGCTGCTGCACTCCGAGGGGCTGCTCGGACACCAGCACGGCAACTCGGGCTGGGGCACGTTCGACGACGACAACATGCTCGGCGCGACCGCGTTCATGGAGACGATCGAGCTCGCGCTCGAGCTGCGCCGCTGCGGCTACGGCGATAACGGCGAACGCCTCGGCCTCGACCTCTACCCGTACACCGAGGATCAGGTCGGCGCGGTCAGGCGCTCGGTGATCCAGTGGAACTTCATCGACTCGATCGCCGCAAAGATCGACGACCAGGCGCTCCGCGAGGCGCAGTCGCGCAAGGACGCCGTCACCGCCTACGAGCTCGTCTACGCCGCCCTGGGCGCGTGAGCGGCGACCAGCGCTCCGCGCGGCGCACGTGAGCGTCTTCGGGCTGGACGTCGGCACCAGCGGCGTCAAGGGGCTCGCCCTCGACCCCGACGGCCGTGTCCTCGCCGCCGCCGACGCCGGCTATCCGTTCTCGACGCCCCGGCCGGGATGGTCAGAGCAGGATCCCGAGGACTGGTGGCGGGCGGCCGAGGCCGTGCTCGCGCAGCTGCGCGCCGCCGCCGGCCCTCCCGAGGGCATCGGGCTCTCCGGGCAGATGCACGGCCTGGTCGCGCTCGACTCCCACGACCGCGTGCTGCGCCCGGCGATCATCTGGAACGACCAGCGCACCGCCGCCGAGTGCGCCGAGATCGAGGCCACGCTCGGGCTCGAGCGCCTGGCCGCGCTCACCGGCAACCGCGCGCTCACGAGCTTCACCGCGCCCAAACTGCTGTGGCTGCGACACCACGAACCCGACGTGTACGCGCGCATCGCGCACATCGCGCTGCCCAAGGACTACGTCCGGCTGCGCCTCTGCGGCGAGCACGCCACCGACGTCAACGACGCCTCCGGAACGCTGCTGCTCGACGTCGCCAAGCGACGCTGGAGCGAGGAGATGCTCGACGCGCTCGCGTTCGAGCCCGCGTGGCTGCCGCGCGTGCTCGAGAGCCCGCGCGTGAGCGGCGCCACCGCCGACGGCGTGCCCGTCGCCGCCGGCGCCGGCGACCAGGCCGCCGGCGCGCTCGGCGTCGGCGTCGATCGCCCGGGCGGGCGGGGAAACGTATCCATCGTGCTCGGGACCTCCGGCGTCGTGTTCGCCGCGCTCGAGCGCTACGCCGCCGACCCGCACGTGCGCGTGCAGACCTTCTGCCACGCGATCCCTGACACCTGGCACGCGATGGGCGTGATGCTCTCCGCGGCCGGCTCGCTGCACTGGCTGCAGGCGATCCTCGGCGCCGACTACGACACGCTCACCGCCGAGGCGAGCGCGTGGGCGCCGAGCACCGAGGGGCTCACGTTCCTGCCCTACCTCGCCGGCGAGCGCACCCCCCACGACGACCCCGACGCGCGCGGCGCCTACGCCGGCCTCACCCTCCGCCACAACCGCGGCGCGCTCGTGCGCGCGCTCCTGGAGGGCGTCGCCTTCGGCCTGCGCGACTCGCTCGATCTGATCAGCGAGCTCGGCAGGCGGCCTGCGCTCGGACGCGTGTCCGGCGGCGGCGCGCGCAGCGAGGAGTGGCTGCGAATCGTCGCCTCCGTGCTGGAGCTGCCGCTCGAGCGCGTCGCCGTGCAGGACGCGGCGGCGTTCGGCGCCGCGCTGCTCGGCGGCGTCGCCGGCGGCGTCTGGCCGGACGTCCACGCCGCCGTCGCCGCCACCGTGCGCCCGCGTGAGCCGATCGAGCCGGTGCCGGAGTGGATCGACCCCTACCGCGCGGGGCGCGAGCGCTTCCGCGCGCTCTACCCCGCGCTGCGAGCATGCCGCTGACGCCGCCAGCCGACGCCGCGATCTTCGACTTCGACGGCGTCATCATCGACTCGCGCAAGCCCGTCGAGACAGCCATCAACGGCGCGCTGCGCGCCCACGGCTTCGCGCCGCGCAGCGCGGAGGAGACCGCACGCTTCATCGGCCCGCCCGCGTTGGTCGCGTTCGCCGAGCTCACAGGCGCCGCCCAGGACTCGCAGCTCGTGGCCGAGTGCGTCGCCACCTACCACGACATCTTCGCCCGCGTATATCTCCAGCAGACGCAGCTGATCGACGGGATGCAAGGGCTGCTGCGCAGCCTGACGCTGCCGCTCGCGCTCGCCACCTCCAAGGTGCGCGAGTTCGTCGCGCCGCTGCTCGAGCAGTTCGGGCTCCAGTTCGAGGTCGTCAGCGCGCCCGAGCTCGACGAGCCCAAGGCGCAGACTGTCGCGCGCGCACAGCGGGAGCTCGGCGCGCGCACCCCCGTCGTCATCGGCGACCGCTTCTACGACGTCGACGCCGCGCGCGCCTGCGGTCTGCGCGTCATCGGCGTCACCTGGGGCATCGGCGACCGCCACGAGCTGCGCGACGCCGACGTGATCGTCGAGCGGCCCGCCGAGCTGCAGGCGCTGCTCGCGTAGAGCCCGCGATCAGTCGCCGCCGTCCCGGAGGACAGCGTCGCGCTGGGACCTGCGAGGATGCGGGACGATGGAGCAGCGGCGCATCGGGCGACTGGGACGCGACGTCAGCGTCGTCGGCCTCGGCACCTGGCAGCTCGGCGCCGACTGGGGCACCGTCGAGCCGCAGGCGGCGCACGCCGTGCTCGACGCCGCCGTCGACGCAGGGGTCACGTTCTTCGACACCGCCGACGTCTACGGGGACGGCCGCAGCGAGCAGTTCTGCGGTGAGCTGCACGCGCGACACCCCGAGGTGCTCATCGCGACGAAGATGGGCCGGCGCGTCGCGCAGCTGCCCGAGAACTACAACCGCGACGCGTTTCGCAGCTGGAACGAGCGCTCGCGCGCGAACCTCGGCGTCGAGCGCGTCGACCTCGTGCAGCTGCACTGCCCGCCCGACGGCGTCTACGAGGACGACGCCGTCTTCGCAGCGCTCGACGAGCTCGTCGAGGAAGGCCACATCCGCGCCTACGGCGTCTCCGTCGAGACCTGCGCCCAGGCGCTGCGCGCGATCGCGCGCCCGCATGTCGCGAGCGTGCAGATCATCCTCAACTGCTTTCGCCTGAAGCCGCTCGAGCAGGCGCTGCCCGCCGCGCGCGAGGCCGGCGTCGGGATCATCGCGCGCGTGCCGCTCGCCTCCGGCCTGCTCTCCGGGCGCTACGACGAGCACACCACGTTCGCACCCGACGACCACCGCAGCTACAACCGCCACGGCGAGGCATTCGACGTCGGCGAGACGTTCGCCGGCGTGCCCTACGAGATCGGGCTCGCCGCCGCGCGCGAGCTCCAGCGGCTGCTCGACCCCGGCACGACGCTCGCCCAGTTCGCGCTGCGCTGGGTGATCGACCAGCCGGGCGTCAGCACCGTGATCCCCGGCGCTCGCAACGCTGAGCAGGTACGCCAGAACGTCGCCGCAGCGGCGCTGTCACCGCTGCGCGCCGAGCAGCTCGACGGCGTCGCCGGGGTCTACGACCGCCTGATCCGCGAGCACGTCCACGACCGCTGGTAGCTACGGTGGACGCCCGTGGCCGCTACGACGCCGAGCCGGGCGCCAGCGCCTCGTCCAACGCCTGCTCGAGCACGCCCTGACCCTCGAGGAAGTCGACCGTCGTGTAGCGCGCGCGCAGCCGGCCGCCGTAGCGCAGCCCGGCGCGCAGCATCGCCGAGTCGATCCCCAGGTAGCCCGAGTCTCGATCCGGGATGCCCGCGCGCCGCAGCTCGTCCGCCACCGCATCGAACCGCTCGAGCGACGGCTCCAGGCGCTTGCGCACAGCAGCCCAGCGCTGCTCCTCGTCGGGCCATGACGCGGGCACCGCGGCGATCAGGCGCTGCTTCTCCGCCACCGCCGCGAGCACGTCCGCCGGCGGCTCGCCCAGCCACGCGCGGGCGGCCGCGTCGAGCGGTTCGGCCACCGGCTGTGGCCGGCGCGCGAGCGCCACGCCGCCGCCGAACGCGAACCGCTGCAGCCGCATCGCGAACCCCGTCGCATAGCCGACCTGCAGCCCGTGCAGCGCTCGCGGGCGCAGACCGCGGCCGGCGAGCAGGTCCCAGAAGTGCGACGCGTGGTGCTCGCAGCCGCTCGCCGGGCGCGAGCTGCCGACCGCAGCCATCGTCAGTCCCGACTCGATCAGCGCGCGCAGCAGCTCCCCGACGGCCTGCACGTCGCCGGCGAGCAGCGCCGCGACGTCGAGCTCGGGCGGCGGATCGAGCTCGCGCCAGTCCTCGCCGTAGAGCAGGTGCGCCGCGAGCCAGTCCACTCGCGCGGACGCCTTCCCGAGCAGGTCGCCGATGCCGGCGCGCGTCAGCTCGACCGGCGCCGCCGCCGCGATCCGCGGGTCGGCGAAGATCGCCGCCGGCGCCCGCGCCGGCAGCGTCAGCTTGACGCCGTCGCGCTCCATCGCCGCCACGCTCGAGGAGTAGCCGTCCATCGACGCCGCCGTCGGCACGCTCACGAAGTCGCAGTCGGCGCTGTGCGCGGCGAAGCGCACGATGTCGGTCAGCGTCCCCGACCCGACCGCCACGAGCCCGGTGCGCAGGCGCGCGCGCACCTGCGCCGCGGCGTCCTCCGTCGCGTGCAGGTCCGCCGGCAGGCGCAGCACGTCGGCGTCCAGCTCGCGCGCCACGCGCGCGCCGGCGACCGCCTCGGTGTTGACGTCCATCACCACCAGCGCCGGCCGCGGCACGTGCTCCGCGAGCCGCTCCAGCGCGCCCTCCTCGACGACGATCATTGCCCGTAGTAGGCGTGCGGCCCGTGCTTGCGCTCGAAGTGCTTGCGCCGGATCGCGTCCGCCAGCGGCCGTACGTCGGGGGCCAGCACCGTCGTCAGCAACGCCATGCGCGCGACCTGCTCGAGCGTGACCGCCGCCTCGACCGCCGCCGCCGGCGAAGCGCCCCACGCGAACGGGCCGTGGCCGCGGACCAGCGCGCACGCGTCGTGCTCGGTGCTCGCCTCGACGAGCGCGCGGCCGGTCGCCCCCTCGTAGTCCTCGTCGACCTCGAGCTCCGTCAACGCCCGCGTCAGAGGGATCGGCCGGGCGCTGAGGTCGGCATGCGTCGTGCCGAGCAGCGGGATCTCGCGCTCGGCCTGCGCCCACGCCGTCGCCCACGGCGAATGCGTGTGCACGACCCCGCCGATCCAGTCATACGCGCGGTACAGCGCGAGATGCGTCGGCGTGTCCGTCGACGGCCGCCGCTCGCCCTCCACGACGTTGCCCTCGAGGTCCACCAGCACGATGTCCGCGAGCGTCATCGACTCGTACGGCACGCCGCTCGGCTTGATCGCCACCAGCCCGCGCTCGCGGTCGATGCCGCTGACGTTGCCCCACGTCAGCGTCACCAGCCCGTGCGCCGGCAGCGCCAGGTTCGCCGCGAGCACCGCCTCGCGCATCACAGCTCCTCCAGCTCGACGTCGAGCAGCTCCGCCAGGCGCCGCCAGCGCCCGCCGTGCTCGCCCAGGTTCGTCACGAAGTGGTGCGGCCCGCCGAGGCCAAGCCAGCCGTCCATGAAGTCCTTCACCCCGATGTCCGGGCGGAAGTGGAAGTACGGCATCTCGACGTTGGGGAGCTCCGGCGTGTCGAGCACCTCTCCGTGCCCGACGATCAACCTCACCTCCTCGCCCTCGAGCTGGACCAACGCCGCCGTGGTGGCTCGACCGGGCTGCGCCGAGAACACGGTCGTCGGCGGGTTGCCGAGGCCGCCGATGCCCAGTTCGCGGTCGATCAGTCGCACCGGCCGATCGCGCCGCGCGATCCTCCAGTTGCCCTCGCCCATGTGGCTGATCAGCACCGAGCCCAGCTCGAAGTCCATCGCGTACATCTCGCTGAAGTTGGCCTCGCCGATCAGCGTCTGCGCGGCGCACATCAGCATCAGCGTGCTCGTGTCGCCCTCCGCCGCGTAGCCATAGCCGTCGGCCATCAGGTTCGACGCGGCCAGCAGCGGCAGCTGCTCGAAGCGCCCGTCGCCGCCGACCGAGTCGAAGTGCGCCGAGAACCCGCGGTAGCCGTTCTCCTCCAGCAGGTCGCGCAGCGCGAGCTCGTAGCGCGCCGCGTAGGAGTGCGCCGCACGCGGCAGCGCCGGGTCGATCTCGAACAGCTCGCCGTGGCGCGCCAGCAGCGCATCGATGCGATCCTCGCCGACCGCCTGCATGCGCGCGTACAGCCCGCCGAGGTCCTCCGCCACGACGAGCGCGCCGAGCCGCCGCAACATCGCCGGCGGGTCATACAGGATGTCGCCCATGCCGTTCATCGGGTAGCCGAACAGCGCGATCCGCGCCGAGCGCAGCGCCGTCACCGTCGCCGCCGCGCGCGCCCAGTCGCCGAACTCCCCGGCGAACTCGTCCGAGTCCCACTCGCCGGTCATCACCGAGAACGGGATGCCCGAGCGCACCAGCGCGTTCGCCTGGTCCTGGGCGCCGTGGATCCCCTGGTTGTAGGTCAGGTCGTCCATGTTCCACGCGGCCGTCACCGCGCGCTGCGGCTGGATGTTCGCGAGCATCAGCGGCAGCGGCGTCTCCAGCAGCGCGCGCACGGTGCGCATCGCCGGGCCGTAGGTGAGCATCACGATCGCGATCCCGTCCAGGCCGCGCGCGCCGTACTCGCGCACGATCTCCTCGACGTCCTCGCGGTTGCGCGCCGGGCGGATGAAGTCGACGTCGGCGACGTCCGCGAGTCGCGCCGCGACCGCGCGCGCGTACTCGGCCTGATGCTCCGTGATCCCCGGGATCATCTCGTCGTAGAGCTCCTGCATGATCCCGAGCAGTCCGATGCGAGGCTTCATTGCGCTCTCCTTTCGGTGTAGATGCGCTTCAGGCGGTGCAGCAGCTCGACGTCCGCGCGACCGAGCAGCTCGTACAGGCCACGGTAGACGCTGTAGAGCCGATCGTAGATCGGCTTCGAGTCCGCGTCGGGCGCGAAGCTGCGCGCGATCCCGGGTCGGGTCGCGGCGATCGCGCTGTCGATGTCGGGGAAGAAGCCGGCGGCGAGCGCGCCGAACAGCGCCGAGCCGCGCGCGGGGATCTGCGTCGAGTCGGGGACGCTCACGCGCAGGCCGCTCGTATCGGCGAGCAGCTGCATCGTCAGCGGGCTCTTCTCCGCGATCCCGCCGCACGCCACGATCTCGTTCAGCTTCAGCCCGTGCTCCTCGAAGTTCTCGACGATCCGCCGGCTGCCGAACGCGATCGACTCGAGCAGCGCGCGGTAGATCTGCTCGCGCGTGCTCTGCAGCGTCAGCCCGAACAGCGCGCCGCTGAGGTCCGCGTCGGCGAGGACCGAGCGGTTGCCGTTCCACCAGTCGAGCGCCACCAGCCCGGTCTCGCCCGGGCCGATCGCCGCGGCTGCGCGCTCGAAGTCGGCGTGCTCGGCGCCCGGCGGCGCGAGCGTGCGCACGAACCACGCGAGCATGTCGCCGACCGCCGCCTGCCCCGCCTCGTAGCCGTACAGCCCCGGCAGGATGCCGTCGCGCACGACGCCCGTGATCCCCGGCAGGCGCACCTCGCGCGGGTCGACCACGAGATCGCAGATCGACGTGCCCACGACCATCACGAACGTTCCCGGCGATTGCACCCCCGCGCCGGGCACCGACACGAACGAGTCGACGTTGCCGACCGCCACCGCCACCGTCTCCGGCAGGCCGTAGCGCTGCGCGAGCTCCGGGCGCAGCGTGCCCGCGCGCGTGCCCAGCGGCGCGAACTCGCTCCCGAGCTTCGCCGCGGGCCGGTCGAACCCGGGGTAGGCAGCCTCGAAGTAGGCGATCGGCGGCAGCCCTTCCTCCTGCGACCACATCGCCTTGTAGCCCGCCGTGCAGCTCTGGCGGACCTCGTTGCCGGTCAGCTGCCAGACGATCCAGTCGGTCGCCTCGATGAAGCCGTCGCACGCGTCGTAGACCTCGCGATCCTCCAGCCACAGCTCGATCAGCTTCGGGAAGTACCACTCCGAGGAGATGCGCCCGCCGTAGCGCGACAGGAACGCCTCCCCGCGCGCCGCCGCGACGTCGTTGAGGCGGTCGGCGATCGGCTGCGCCGCATGGTGCTTCCACAGCTTCGGCCACGCGTGGCGCCGCGAGCGCCAGCGCTCCTGCTTGAACAGCGGCAGCCCGTCCGCGCTCACCGGCAGCACCGTGCACGAGGTGAAGTCGACGCCGAGCCCGACCACGCGCTCGCGCGCGTGCGGCGCCTGCTCGAGCACCGCCGGGATCGCGGCGTCGAGCACCGCCAGCCAGTCGTCGGAGTGCTGCAGCGCCCAGTCCGGGGGCAGCTCGCCATCCTCGGAGCGCCCGGCCCGGAGCGGCAGCTCGCGGTCGATCACGCCGTGCGCGTAGGCGACCTCGCTGACCGCGACCTCCGCGCCGCTGGAGAGGTCGAGCAGCAGCGCGCGGCCCGACTCCGTACCGAAGTCGACGCCGAGCGCGTATGTGCCCTCGCTCATTGCGAAGCCGGCGTCGCGGCGGCCCGCGCTGCGGCGTCCGCCGCGCTCGCCGCCGCACGCGCGCGGCGGTACTCCTCGACGACGATCTCCGTCAGCTCTTCGACAGAGGTCTCGGCCGTCGGCTTGTCGAACGCGATCCTGCCGTCCTCGATCAGGTTGACGCGGTCGCAGGTCGCGAGCACGTGCACGTAGTTGTGCAGCACCATGATGATCGAGACGTTGCCCTCCTCCTTCAACCGCTGGATCAGCTCGAGGATCTGCCCGCCCTCTTTCGCGCCCATCGCCGCGAGCGGCTCGTCGAGCAGCAGGATGTTCGCCTCGCCGTAGACGGTGCGCGCGACCGCGATCGCTTGGCGCTGGCCGCCGGACAGGCGCGCGACCGGCACGTCCAGACGCGGGATGTTGATGCCGATCTGATCCAGCGCCTTGCGGGTATCGCGCTGCATCTGGCGGTTCGCAAGGAAGGGGATCCCCGCGTGCACCCGCTCGCGGCGCAGAAACATGTTGTGGTAGACGGACAGCTCGTCGACGAGCGCGAGATCCTGAAAGACGGTGTCGATGCCGTGGGCGCGCGCGTCGTCGACGCTTTTCGGCTCGTACGGCTCGCCGTGCAGGAACATCCGCCCGCTGTCCTGCTTCTGGAAGCCGGTGATGATCTTGATCAGCGTCGACTTGCCCGAGCCGTTGTCCCCGAGCAGCCCAAGGACCTCGCCCTTGCGCAGCGTCAGGTTGATGTCGCGCAGCGCGGTGATCGGCCCGAAGCTCTTGGTGATGTGCTCGACGCGCAGCACCTCCTCCCCCGGGGCGCCGCTCGAGGTCTGGGCGCCCTCGGCGCGCGCCTCGTCGTTCGCGACCGTCTCGGCGTCGAGCATGCGCTCGCCGGGTGGCAGCACGTCCTTCTCCTCGGGCGCGCCCGCGCCGCCGGTGGAGTGCTCAGCCAAGGCCGGAGCCCCTGCGCACGCGCTGGACGTAGACGTTGACGGACATCACGACGATGATCGCCAGACCCAGGTAGAGGTCGAGGTAGTCCGCGCTGACGCCCTTGATGATCAGGCCGTCATGCAGAACGCCGAGGAACAAGCCGCCGATCAGGGCGCCGACGACCGTGCCGGAGCCTCCCTGCAGGAGCGTGCCGCCGATCACCGCCGCGGCGATCCCCTGGAAGAGGAGTTCGCCCGCTCCCGAGGGATCGGGCGTGGCGGTCGTCGTGCGCACCGCCTCGAGGATCCCGACGAGCCCGGCGCAGCTCGCGCAGATGACGAAGTTGCGGATCATCACGAGCCTCACGCGCACGCCCGCCTCGGCCGCACCCAGGCGGTTGCCGCCGACGGCCACGGTGTAGAGGCCCCAGCGCGTGAACGTGAGCACGATCTGCAGGATCACGACGATCGCCAGCGCCCAGATCAGCTCCGAGTAGGTGCCGCCGCCGAAGACCTGCGCGAACGACGTCACGTGGAGCGAGGAGGTGCCTTTCGTCGCCGCAAGTTCGGCGTGTGAGATCACGAGCGTGAGCCCGTCGAGCGTGAACATCATCCCGAACGTCGCGACGAACGAGGAGATGCCGATGACGGCTACGAAGAAGCCGTTGACGAGGCCGATCGTCGCGCTGGCGAGCAGCGCGACGATCAGCGCCGGCACGAGCGGCAGGCCGGCGCTGGCGAGCTTGTCGAACAGGAACGGCGTGATCAGGTAGACGGAGCCGATCGACAGGTCGATCTCGCCGAGGACCATCACGAACACCTCGCCCGCCCCGAGGATCGCCAGCGGGGCGAAGTAGGGCAGCAGCGCCTTGTAGCTCGCCGCGGTCGCGAAGTCGGGCGTGCTCGCCGCGAAGTACACGAACGTCGCGAGCGTGACGACGATGATCGAGCCCTCGCGCAGCGTCAGGAAGCCGCGTCCGAGCTTGACGAGGCTCGCGCCGAGGGCCCGGCTCCTGCCGGCCGGACCCTCGGATGGAGCTCTGGTGGGAGCTTCGCTGCCAGAGGCGATTGCCACGGCTGCAGCCTAAGAACGAGCGCCGCTCGACTAGGAGACGCCGGCCTTCGAGGAGGTGCCCTCGTAGCGGCTCTTCGTGGTGTTGTACGGTTCGACGGTTTCTTTGTTCAGGAACTTGATGCCGGTGTCGACGTCAGCGATGCCCGACAGGCCCTTGGATACGTTGTGGAGGTAGAGCTCCACAACCGGCAGGAAGCCCTGCAGGTAGGGCTGCTGGTCGATCGTGAACTGGATGTCGCCGGCCGCGAGCAGTTTCTCGGTGACTTCCACCAGGTCGTAGCCCCCGCCCTTGACGGTTTCTTTGGCGCCGTGTTTCTCGATCGTCTGCGCGACACCCTGTGTCGAGCCGGCGTCGACGGCGAACATGCCCTTCGTGTTCGGGTGACCGACGAAATACGATTCGATCACCGTGAGCTCGGCCGGGACCGCGGCGCCCGTGGCAATCACGTTCGTCTTGATCGAAGGGTGCTTTTTCAGCGTCGTCAGCGCACCGTTGATGCGCGGCTGGATGTTGAGCGAGCCCGGCGTGGCGATGAACAGCGCGACTTCGCCCGAGGGCACCAGTTCGACGATGTGTTCGCCCATCAGTTCGCCCGAGAATTCCAGGTCCTGGCCGATGTACGCCAGCCGCGGGTTGCCCTTGGCGTCGGCGTTGTAGGCCACCACCGGGACTCCGGCCGACAGCGCCGAGGCCACGGGCGAGTTGAACGCCGTCGGGTCGATCAGCGAGCACGCGATGCCGTCGACTTTGGCGGCCACCGCGCTGTTGAGGGCGTTGACCATCTGGCTCACGTTGCTGGTTTCCGAGCCCGTCCACGCGTAGGTGCAGCCCAGCAGTTTGCAGGCGTCCTGGATGCCGTAGATGGTCGGCACGAAGAACGGGTTCGTGGTCACGTGGTTGACGAAGGTGAATTTGTAGCTCGTGCTCGAGTCGAAGATGCCGCTCGCGCCGGTGCTCGAAGACGCGCTCGAGCCGCACGCGCTCAGCAGCGTGCCCACCGAGCCGGCGGCGACGCCGGTCAGCGCGGTGCGGCGCAGGAACGCGCGCCGGTCGAATCCCGGTCCCTCGACCTCCTGCTTCCGGTCTAGGAAATCAAGCTGCTCTACCGCTTCATGGGCCTGGTCTTTGTCCGACATGATCCGCCTCCTCTGACTCGCATGGTCACACCTGCTCGGGGCGGCATCCTCCACAGCCTGCCCGCCAACGACAACCATAGTCAACCCGCGGTGCGGAATGCCCGCTCATGGTCCGTGGAAAACCCGCAGTCTTCGGCGTCGACGTGCGCGCATGCTGCAGGCCGGGCGATCGGCCGGCCCTCGCGACTGTCGAGCGGGCCGGGGGTATACCCTCGAATCATGGCGGGACACCCAGCCGAGCCGCCACCCTCAGGCCGCCGCGCGGTGCCAGACGAGCGTGTCGAGCCAGACGAGCGCGTCGGCCCGGTCGCCATCGCGCGCCACGTCAAAGACGACGGCCGCGCGCTGATCCTCTACACCCGCGACGAGCCCCCGCGAGCGTGAGCGAGCTGCGCTTCTCCGAGCTGCGCGGCGAGGAGGTCGTCTACGCGATCGACCGCCAGGAGCGCACGTTCCTGCCCGCCCGCGACCACTGCCCGCTCGACGCCACGCTGCCCGGCCAGCCGCCGACCGAGATCCCGTTCCCAAGCTTCGAGATCGCCGTCTTCGACAACCGCTTCCCCGCGTTCGAGGCGCCACACGGCGCCGCCGAGGTGGTCGTCTACACCGACGACCACGACGCCTCGTTCTCCACGCTCGCGCCCGAGCGCGTCGAGATGCTCATGTGGGTCTGGCGCCACCGCTACGCCGAGCTCGGCGCGCGCGAGGACATCGACTACGTCTACATCTTCGAAAACCGCGGTGTCGAGGTCGGTGTCACGCTGCACCACCCGCACGGCCAGATCTACGGCTACCCGTTCCTGCCGCCGGTGCCCGCGCTCGAGCTCGCCGCCGACCGGCGCCTCGGCGGCTGCGCGCCGTGCGCGCTGCTGGCGCGCGAGCTCAGCGACGGCCTGCGCGTCGTCCACCAGAACGAGAGCGTCGTCGTGTACGTCCCCCACGCCGCCCGCTGGGCCTACGAAGCGCACGTCGTCATGCGCCGGCACCGACCCAGCCTGCTGCAGTGCGAGCCCGACGAGCTGAGCGAGCTCGCCAGCGCCCTGCAGACGCTCGTCCGCGGCTACGACGCGCTCTTCGACAAGCGCTTTCCCTACGTCATGGCCGTCCACCAGGCGCCCACCGTCGCCGCCTCGCGGGGCGCCGAGGCCGCCGCCGTCGCCGGGCACGGCCACCTGCACGTCGAGTTCTACCCGCCGCTGCGCACCGCCGACAAGCTCAAGTACCTCGCCGGCTCCGAGCAGGGCGCCGGCACGTTCATCTCCGACACCATGCCCGAGGAGTCCGCGGCCAAGCTGCGCGAGGCAATCCAGCGTGCCGCCTGAGCGCAGCCGCGCGTTCGCGCCCGGGCGCGTCAACCTGATCGGCGAGCACACCGACTACAACGAAGGGCTCGCGCTGCCGTTCGCGATCGGCGAGGGCATCACCGTCAGCGCCGGCGCCCTCCCAGCGGATGCGCCCGACAGGGGGCGCGTATACGCATACGCGCGCGATCTCGACGAGCGCGACGAGTTCTCGCTCGCCGCGCCCGAGCCCACCGGCGGCTGGCGCGCGTTCGTGCGCGGGACCGTCGCCGAGCTCGCCCGCGAAGGCTTCCCGCTCGTCGGCGCCAGCGTCGAGATCGAGGGCCAGCTGCCGCGCGGCGCCGGGCTCTCCTCCTCCGCCGCGCTCGAGGTCGCCCTGTGCCTCGCCCTGATCGAGCTCGGCGCGCGCGCCGCCGCCGTCCACGGCAGCCGCCACGACGGCGGCGGCGTCAAGGAGCTGCAGCGGATCGACATCGCGCGGCTGTGCGCGCGAGTCGAGAACGACTGGGTCGGCGCCCACACCGGCCTGCTCGACCAGCTCGCCTCGCTCTACGGCGCGCCCGACGCCGCGCTGCGCATCGACTTCCGCACGCTCGACGTCGAGCCCGTGCCGCTGCTGCTCGGCGACTGGCGGCTCGTCGTGCTCGACTCCGGCGAGCAGCATCGGCTCTCGAGCTCCGGCTACAACCAGCGCCGCGCCGAGTGCGCGCAGGCCTGCCAGCTGCTCGGCATCGAGTCCCTGCGCGACGCCGACGCCGCCGCCGTCGAGCGCCTGCCGGAGCCGCTGCGCCGGCGCGCGCTGCACGTGATCGAGGAAGACCAGCGCGTGCTCCAGTCTGTGATCGCGCTGCGCGCGGATGACCTCGACGCCCTCGGCCTCCTCCTAAATGCCTCCCACCAGAGCCTGCGCGATAACTTCGAGGTCTCCACGCCCGCCGTCGAGGCCACCGTCCAGCGCCTGCGCGATGCAGGCGCCAGCGGCGCCCGGCTCATCGGCGGCGGTTTCGGAGGCAGCGTGCTCGGGCTGTTCGCGCCCGGCGTCCGCCCGCCTGCCGGCGCGCGCGAGGTGCGCCCCGGCCCCGGCGCGCACCTGCTCGAGGCCTAGGCGGATCACCACAGCCGCGCCGCCACCAGCGCGCACGCCGTCAGCACCGTCGCCAGCGACAGCGCCGCCAGCGCTCCGTCCAGCGGCGCCAGCAGCCCGCCCAGCGACAGCCGCTCGGTGCCGCCGTCGCTCAGCGTGCGCGTGCCGTCGATCGCCAGCGTGCGCCTGCGCAGCTCGCGCGCCTGCGAGCTCAGGCGCCGCTGCGCCACGCTCATCGCCAGGCAGCCCGCCGCGATCAGCACGCCGGGCAGCGCCACCTTCTGCGCCTCCACAAAGTAGCCCGTGAACGCCGGGAACGCGCCCCAGCCGATCGCGAACCACACGTCGCTGTGGAAGCGCCCGCCAGCCAGCTCCAGGTTGTACGCCGGCAGGAACAGCGCTCCCGCCGCCACGAACGGCGCCAGCCACACCGTCACCGTCAGGGTCCCCGCCACGCCGATCGCCAGCGCCCCCAGCAGGCCCAGCACGCCCGCGCACAGCAGCGTGCGATCGCCGATGCTCGTGCGCAGCGGCCGGTCGTGCAGCTCGTCAAGCGCGTGCGCCGCCACCCCCACCGCCAGCGCGAACGCCGCCAGCCCCCACAGCAGGCGGTTGACGTACAGGTGCGGCGCCACCGCCGCGCCCAGCGCGAAGTAGCTCAGGTGCCACGCCGTGTACGGCGGGTGCAGCAGCGTCACCGCGTCGCCCACGCGCCCGCCGCCCAGCGCGTAGAACGCCGGGCGCTCGCGCGGCGTGGCCGGGCGCCCGCGCGCCGCGTCAGCCATCCGCGCGCCTGGTCGCGGACATGATCACGCCGCCGCCCAAGCTCATCCGCCGCACGCGCACGTCCTGCAAACCCGCCTGCTGCCAGTAGCCCACGATCGCATCCACCGGGTGACGGGTGTAGAAGCCGCGGATGCTCGGGCCCAGGAAGCGCCCGACCTGCGCCCACTCGCGCGAGGCCAGCCGTCCCAGCGCCGGCAGACCCACCGCCGTGTACAACCTCCACGCCCAGTACGCCGGCGGCCACGGCGGCACGCCGAACTCCAGCGACGCCACCCGTCCTCCCGGGCGCACCACCCGCGCCAGCTCGCGCATCGTCGCCGCCGGATCGTCCACGTAGCGCAGCAGGTACGTGAACGTCAGCGCGTCGAAGCTCGCGTCCGCGAACGGCAGCGCCTCCGCCTCACCCTCGATCAGCTCCACGCGCGGGCGCCCGCCCGCCGGCTGCAGCGTGGCGAAACGCGCGCGCGCCGCCGCCAGCATCTGGGGGCTCTGGTCGACGCCCACCACCTCGCAGTCCGCGCGCGCCAGCAGCTCCGCGGCCACCATCCCCGTGCCCGTCGCCACGTCCACGATGCGCTGCCCTGACGCCGGCTCCAGCGTGCTCACCAGCGCCCGGCGCCAGCGCGGGTCCTGCCAGAAGCTAAGCGCCGCCGACAGCGCGTCGTAGTGGCGCGGCAGCCCGCTGAACAGCTCCAGCGCCTCGCGCTTGCGTGCAGTTGCGCTCATCGTGCTCGCCCATCTGACAGGCTAACGGTCAATGGGCCAGGTGATGCTGATAACAGGCGCCTCCAGCGGCATCGGCGAAGCCGCCGCGCGCCGCCTCGCGCGCGAGCCCGACGTCTCGCTCGTGCTCGTCGCCCGCCGCCAGGAGCGCCTGCGCGCGCTCGCCGCCGAGCTCGGCGAGCGGCGCGTCAGCTTCCTCGCCGTCGACCTGCTCGACGACGACGCTCCCGCGCGCATCCGCGAGCACGTGCTCGAGCGCCACGGGCGCCTGCACCTGCTCGTCAACAACGCCGGCGCCGCCTGGCGCGCGCGCTTCGCCGACGGCGGCTACGCCAACGTGCACCGCACGATGCTCATCAACTTCGACGCCCAGGTGCGGCTCACCGACGCGCTGCTGCCGCTGCTGCGTTCCTCCGCGCCCAGCGCCATCGTCAACGTCGCCTCCACCGCCGGGCGCGTCGCGCGCGCCGGCTCCGGCGCCTACAGCGCCTCCAAGTTCGCGCTCGCCGGCTGGTCCGACGCGCTCTGGGCCGAGGAGCACGCCGGCGGCGTGCACGTCGGGCTCGTGCTGCCCGGCTTCATCTCCACCGAGGGCTTCCCCCAGTCCGAGCTCACCGCCAAGCCGTGGACGCGCTGGATCGTCTCCACGCCCGACAAGGCCGCCGACGCCATCTACGACGCCGGCATCGGGCGACGCGCCGAACGCTACGTGCCCCGCGCATACGGGATCGCCGCCGCGCTGCGGATCCTCGCCCCCCGGCTCGTGCGCCGCGTGCTCGGCGGCAGCAGCGCGTCCGTCATGACCACCACCACCGGCGCCGACATGGCCGAACGGCGCAACGGGTCGGCTACCACCTCGCCCTGACGCCCGGCGCGCCGACCGCCAGCCCTAACGCCCCGCGTCCGGCGGAAGGATGGGCTGGGGCGTGCCGTATCGCGAGTAGCTGTCGCTCATGAAGTGCCCGCCCGCGACCATGCCCACCTCGCTGACCCGGCCGCGCTGCGCTTCGATGCGCAGCCGGAACCACACCGGCAGCACCGGGCTCATCAGCGCGACGTCCGCGATCAGATGTCCGTCGACGTCGTGCTCGTCCAGCAGCTGCGCCGACTGTGCGTATTCCTGCCAGTCATACCAGCTGCTGGTGGCGAACCTGCCGCCCGCGCCGTTGTAGCCGCTGCGCTGCCAGCCCTGCCCGGGCGTGAACGCCCACAGCGTCGGGCCGACCGCGATCACGCGCCCGCCCGTCGCCACCGTGTATTCCATGCGTTCGGGAGCGCTGAAGCGATACTCGAGCCGCTCCACCGGATGCGGCGGCCCGCTGGTCAGCGTCTCATACACGCTCACGCCGGCCAGCGCGCGCATGCTCGCGACCGCCCGGTCCAGCAGGCGGCGGGCGGTCGCGCTCTGGCCCTGCTCCCAGCGAACGGGCAGGCTCAGCGCGTAGCGGCGGCCGTGCTCGCCGGCGGAGAGCCCCACGCTCGCCGCGCCGGCGGGCAGCGTGAACGTCCAGCATCCCGGACCGCACGCCTGCCGCGAGGAGGCGCCCGCGATCGTCACCGGCTCGGCGACCGGGGCCATCGTCGCCGTCAGCAGCTCCAGGCGCGCCTCCAGGCTGGCGCCCGCATGCGTGACCCACACCGCCGCCAGCGTCGAGCCCAGCTCGCCCGCCACCGACAGCTCGTTCGGGCCCGGCGCGGGGATCGGGCACTGCGACAGCGTGCAGCGCCCGCCCGAACGCTCCACCCGGGCGGTGGCGGTGCCGGTGGCGGACATGTCGGACATGTCCATGCCGGCCATCGTCCCGATCGCGCGCGCCGCGTCCCTCGCGATCGTGAACGTGGCCGGCGCGGCGAGCATCAGCGCGCCGAGCAGCGCGACCGGCAGCAATGTCGCCACGCCGACGCTCGCGCGGCGCCGTGCGCCGCTGTGCACGCGCGTCTCGCGCCCGGACGCGTCGAAGCGCCGCAGGCGCAGGCTGTTGGCGACCACCGAGATGCTGGAGATGCCCATCGCCACGGCCGCGAGTGCCGGGCTCAGCAGCCCGGTCGTCGCCAGCGGCAGCGCGATCAGGTTGTAGCCGAGCGCCCAGCCGAGGTTCTGCAGCACGATCGTGTACGTCTCGCGCGCCAGTCCCAGCGCGCGCGGCACGCCGCGCAGGTCGCCCGAGACGACGCTGATGTCGGCCGCTTCGATCGCCGCGCCCACGCCCGTGCCCATCGCGATCCCCAGATCGGCCTGGGCGAGCGCGGCCGCGTCGTTGACGCCGTCGCCGACCATGCCCACGCGGTGGCCGTCGCGCTGCAGGCGCGCGATCTCCTCGAGCTTGGCGCTCGGGCTGACCGACGCGCGCACGCGCTCGATGCCCGCCGCCTTGGCGACCGCCGCCGCCGCGCGCGGGTTGTCGCCGGTCAGCAGCTCGACCTCGACGCCCATCCGGCGCACCGCGTCGATCGCCGCGCGCGCCTCCGGCTTGACCGTGTCCGACAGCGCGACCGCGCCGAGCGCGCGCCCAGCCGCCTCGACCACGATCGCCGTGTAGCCGCGCGCCTCCCACGCGTCGAGCACGCGGGCCAGCCCCGCGGAGGGGTCGCCTTCGGAGGAGCGCCCGACCCACACCTCGCGGCCGTCGACGACGGCGCGCACGCCGCGGCCTGCGATCGCGCGGAACACCGTCGCGTCGGGGACGTCCAGGCCGCGGCGGCGGGCGGCGGCGCGCACGGCGACGGCGACCGGGTGCTCCGAGCCGGCCTCGGCGGCGGCCGCCAGCGCGAACACGCGATCGGCGTCCTCACCCGCGGCCGTCCACGTGTCGGCGACCGACAGCTCGCCCGTCGTGACGGTGCCCGTCTTGTCGAACACGAGCGTGTCGAGCTGCTGGCTGCGCTCGAGGATCTCGGCGCCGCGGACGAGCAGGCCGAGACTCGCGCCGCGCCCGGTGCCGACGAGCAGCGCCACCGGCGTCGCGAGACCGAGCGCGCACGGGCACGCGACGATCAGCACCGAGATCGCGGCGCCGATGCCGTGTTCGAGGTGCGCCGAGCCCGCCGCGCCGTGCTCCGCGGAGCCGGTCAGGACCCACGCGAGCACCGTCAGCGCGGCCAGGGCGAGCACTGCCGGTACGAAGAAGCGCGCGATCTCGTCGGCGAGCCGCTGGATCTGGGGCTTGGACGCCTGCGCGCGCTCGACCAGCGCGATCAGCTGCGACAGCGCCGTGCCGGCGCCGACCGCGCTCGCGCGAGCACGCAGAGCCCCGTCGATGTTCAGCGTCGCGCCGGTCAGCGCCGCGCCGGCCTGCTTCTCGACCGGGAACGACTCGCCGGTGAGCATCGACTCGTCGACCGCCGACGCGCCTTCGAGCACGACCCCGTCGACGGGAACCCTGTCCCCCGGACGCACCAGGAACAGATCGCCGCGGCGCACCTCCTCGACCGGGACCAGGCGCTCCGCCGCGCCCGGGTCCTCGGGGTCGAGCAGCCGCGCGCGCGTCGCGCCGAGCTGCGCGAGCTCGCGCAGCGCGCGACCGGCGCTGCCGCGCGCCTTCGCCTCGCACCAGCGCGCGATCAGCAGCGCCGCGATGATCGTCGCGCCCATGTCGTAGTCGAGCGTCATGCCCGAGCCGCCGAGCCGGGCGCGCGCGGCCGTGCCCTCGCCGAGCAGCATCGCCGTCGAGTAGACGAAGCTCGCCAGCGTGCTCAGCGCGATCAACGTGTCCATGTTGGTCGCGCGAGCGCGCGCGCGTTCCCACGCCGAGCGCAGGAACGGCAGGCCGCACCAGAACTGCACCGGCACCGCCAGCGCCGCCGCCGCCCACTGGGCGCCCCTGTCGTGCGGGTCGGCGTACGTGAGCGTCCCGATCGCGATCGCCAGCGGGACGGCGAGCAGGATTCGCAGCAGCAGGCTGCGCTGCTCGTGCGCGTCGCGCTCGCCGAGCTGCTGCGCGTGCTCGCTCGCGGACGGGCCGACGCGCGCGGCGTCGTAGCCCGCTTTCCTGACCGACGCGATCAGCCGCTCGTCGTCGAGCGTTCCCCGCTTGAGCTCAACGGTGGCGCGTCCGGTCGCGTAGTTCACCAGCGCGTCCGTCACGCCAGGCTGACGGCTGAGCGTGCGCTGCACGCGCGCCGCGCACGAGCCGCACGTCATTCCGGAGATGTCGAGCTCGAGACGCTCGCGGTCCTCCGCAGCGAGCTCGTCCGTTTCCGGGACGAGCGCATCCGGCAAGGTCGGGGCGATGGTGTCGATCGCGCTCATGCGCAACCACACCGTAGGGCAGGACGAGAGCTTGTCGCCCCAGCTGGCGCGGCCGGGTACGGGAGGAAGCGGGCGAGCGCCCGGAGCTAGGGCTCGAGCTCGCCCGCGTACAGCGCGAACACCGCGCCCTGTGGGTCCGCCACAACCGCGATTTTCGCGATCCCGATGTCGATCGGCCCGGCGAGGTTGGTGCCGCCGAGCTCGTCGGCCTTCGCCAGCGCCTCTTCGACGTCGTCGACGCCGAAATACGTCAGCCAGCTCGGCGGCGACGGCGGCGTCAGATCGCGGATGCCGCCGTTGTTGGCGGCGCCGTTCTTGATCATCAGGTAGCGGTCCTGCATCCCCTCCGCCTGCGAGATTTGCCAGCCGAATAGATCGCCGTAGAAGGACGCCGACGCGTCCAGGTCGGGGGACTGCAGCTCGTTCCACACGAGCGCGCCCGGCGCGTTCACCAGCTCCGCGCCGATCGTCTCGCCCGCCTGCCACAGCATGAAGTACGCGCCCTGAGGGTCCTGGATCACGGCCATGCGCCCGGCCGTCATCACGTCGAACGGCGGCGCGTGCACCACGCCGCCGAGCTCGTTCGCGCGCTCGGCGACCGCGTCGGCGCTGTCCACCGACACGTACGAGTTCCACAGCGGCGGCACGCCCGCATCGCGCTGCTGCTGCGGCTGCGGGCCGATCGCCGCCACGCGCTTGCCGTCGAGCAGCTGCATCGAGTAGTAGGAGTCGCCGCCCAGCGGTATGTCGTTGGCCTGCCAGCCGAGCAGCGGCCCGTAGAACGCCTTTGCCGCCGCCTGGTCGGGCGTCGTCAGCTCGCTCCAGCAGAAGGTGCCCGGCGTGTATGCGCTGCGCTCGCCCATTCGCTAGCGAGCGTAACGTATTCGCGGTAGCCGACTTGTTACCGGCTCGCTGCGCGGACTCATCTACATTCGTCGCTCGTGATACGCGAGATCCCCATCCAGGGCGAGACCATCAGGCTCGGACAGCTGCTGAAGCTGGCGGGCGCCGTCGACAGCGGCAGCGAGGTCAAGGAGCTGCTCGCCGGCGAGCCCGTGCACGTCAACGGCGAGCCCGAGACGCGCCGCGGCCGTCAGTTGCACCCGGGCGACGTGGTGCGCGCGGGCGCGGAGGAGTTGCGCGTGGTCGCAGCTAGCTGATCCGCGCGACGATCAGCACGGGAGGCGTGGGCACGCGGCTGCCGCCGAGCGGCTCGGAGGTGACCATGATTTCCCTGACGCCGTCGACGCTGCCGGGCACGCCGACGCTGGCGGCGCCGTCGGCGGCGACGGTGAACAGCGCGTCGGTAGGCAGCGCCTTCCCTGACGGCGAGCGTTTGAGCCACACCTCGTACACACGGCCGGGCGCGGACTGCGGCATGCCGAGCACGCTCAGCTGCGCGTGTCCGTCGCTGACGCTCAGCGAGGCGCTGGCTCGCGGCACGCTCACCTGCGCGCGGATCACGCGCGTGCCGCCGCCGGCCCCGCCGCCGGAGGAGAGAGCGACCACGGCGAGCGCGACGACCGCGGCCGCGAGCGCGACGACGGCGAGATTCGGCCGCCACCGCAGCCAGCCGAGCCCAGCCTCGCGCGAGGCGTGGCGTTCCGCTCGCGCGGCGCCGGGCTGCCCGGCCGCCGACGCGCGCGCCGACTCGCTCCCGCGACGCGCACGCGCGTCCGCCCGCACGCTCGACATCACCCGCCGCTTGAGCTCGGGCGGCGCGCTCAGCTGGGGCGCGGCCGCGGGCAGCGCGTCGGCGACGAGCTGCAGCGCGGCCACCTCCTCGCGGCAGACCGCGCACGACTGGAGATGGCTGCGGAAGACCTCGTGCTCCTGCTCGGTGAGCGCGCCGAGCACGTACGGCGCGGCGTTGCCGCCGCAGCCCTCGCCGGAAATCCTGGGCTCGTCGACGCTCATCGCACCACCTCCGTCGGGTCGCCGAGCGCCATGCGCATCTTGGCCAGGCCGAGGCGCATGCGCCCCTTGATGGTGCCCACGGGCTGCTCGAGCATCGAGGCGATCTGCACGTGCGTGAGGCCGCCGAAGTACGCGAGCTCGATCACGCGACTCTGCTCGTCGGGGAGCTGCTCGAGCGCGTCGCGGATCTCGCGCGCCTCGTCGCGCCGGGCGGCCTCGACGTCGGTGCGCTCGGGCGCGGCGAGCCGCTCCTCGATGCCGTCCTCGCTGACGCGCCCGCGGTCGTGCGTCGTGCGCCGACGCAGGGCGTCGATGGCGCGGTTGTGCACGACGCCGAGCACCCACGTGCGCACGCTGCCGCGCGCGCGGTCGTAGCGCGCGCCGCTGCGCCACAGCGACAGGAACGCCTCCTGCACGACGTCCTCGGCCAGCGCGCGCTGCCCGCACATGCGGTAGGCGAGCGAGAACGCAGCGTCGGCGTGGCGGTCGTAGATCGCCTCGAACGCCGCCGGCTGGCCGCTGTACACGAGCTGCATCAGCTCCTCGTCCGCGAGCACGCCCAGGCCGCCGGCCGAGTGCTCGCCACGGGAGCGCAGCGGTTTGAACATCGGGCTCATTGTGACGTGCGCAGCACCTACGCCTTGATCAGCGGACCGGCCTTGGCGAGCACTTCGGCCTTGCTCAGCGGCACGTCGAAGCCGCCGCTGGGCGTCGGGCTCCTGCCGATCAGCAGGTCGATGGCGGCCGCGTGACGTGCCTCGATCTGCACGATGCTGCCGGCGGCGGCGAGCACCTGCTTGCTGTGCAGCGACGGTGCGGCGCCGTTGTAGGCGCCGACGCCCGTGTTCTCGAGCACCGACGCGAGCGCCAGGAACGCGCTCTGACTGCCGGCGGGGAACACGAACGTCGGCTTCTTGGCGGGCGTCGCGCCGAGCTGCTCGATGACGGTGGTGAGCGCCTGCACGTGCGCCTGCTCCTCTTCTCCGAACAGCGTGGCGTAGCTCCTGGCCTGGCCTGCGAGTCCGACCTCTCTGCCCTTGACGTTGTAGAAGTCCGACTCGAGGTACTCGAGCGTCAGCGCGAAGTTGAGGATTTCCGCATCGCCGCCTCCGCTCGCCGCGAGCGCCTGAGAGACGAACGGCGTCACCCGCGAAGCCCCGAACACGGCCCCTGCCGCGAGCGCGCCGCGCAGGATGAAGCTCGATCGCGTGATGCCCCGCACCTCGACGTCCGCGAGCTCCGGGCTCGCCAGGCCGCTTGACGCGGCGTTGGGAAGTGTGTTGTCAGACATTGCTCTTCAGCTCCCTTTCTCAACCTGCGCTCAGGCCAGGAACGGCTTGACGGCCGCCAGCACCGTTGACATGTCAGCCGGTTTGGCGAACGCGCCATCCGGGGTGAGCGGCTTCTTGACGAGCGTGCCGAGGGCCGCGGCGTGGCGCGCCTCGACGGTGTGGATCGCGAGCGCCGTCGCCAGGATCTCCGGGCTGTGGATGTTGCCGGCCTGTCCGAGGTACGCGGCGGCGCCGAGGTTCTCGACCGTGTACGCGAGCTGCGCGACCTGGGTCGCGCTTGTGATCGGGAATTTGCCGTTGGGGTCGGCCGCGGGGGTTCCACCGAGCTTTTCGACGGTGCCCCTGAGCGCTTCCACGTGCGTCCTCTCCTCGCCGCCGAAGCTCTTGATCAGCGCGCCGACCCTGCCGGTGAAGAGGCCGGAGGCGACGACCTTCTCGTAGAACCCGGTCTCCAGGTACTCGAGCGTGAGCGCGTAGTTGAGGATCGACAGATCGCCGGCATTCGCGGTGCTCGACGTCGTTGCGGTGGCGGCAGGTACGGCTGCCGTGGAGGCCGTTTTGCTGCTGCTGCCGCACGCGGCCAGCGCGAACGCGCTGAAGCTCGCGGCTCCTGCGCCTCCGGCCATCTTCAGGAACCGCTTGCGGTCGACGTCGTCGCGCACGAGGCGCTCGACGATCCCGACCGGCCGCGGCTCTGACTGCTCGTTGGGTGGGCCGGACATCTTGCTTACCTCCGCTCGACGTTGTTTCCTGTGAATACGGGGCGCGCACGGCCGCGGATCACAGGAAGGTGAATCGAGCTATGGGGCGGTGAGTCCGAACGCGTCGGCCAGCAGCTCATACGAGCGCCGGCGCGCCTGGTGCTCGTAGGTGATGCACACGACGATCGCCTCCTCGGCGCCGTAGCTGGCGACGACCTCGGCAAGCTGCTCGCGCACGGTCTCGGGCCCACCGGCGATGGCGCGGCGCTCCGAGCGTGGCGCGCCGCCGCCGGCGCCGCCCTGCTCGGCGCCGCCGGCCTGCTCCTCGCGGCGCCGCTCGCTCTCGAGAAAGCGCAGCGCCTGCTCCGGCGGCGGGACGGCGATCAGCTGGCC